>Ga0335083_10012163_pt1 | contig 10318 bp, 6 predicted proteins | sample Lox_Sample_42_FD_206716 | JGI IMG/M metagenome (GOLD analysis project Ga0335083, IMG submission 206716) | Soil microbial communities from Loxahatchee National Wildlife Refuge, Florida, United States - Lox_Sample_4.2 | ecosystem: Environmental > Terrestrial > Soil > Wetlands | place: USA: Florida...
CGCGCGGAAGCAGCGGTGAAAACCGTGCCGCCCGACTCGCCGCAGGGTTTCGCGAAAGGCGCGACCGCGCCAGCACCGCCGCTCGGCATGTTCGGCGGAGCGCCGCCGATCGTTCCGCCCGCGCCTCCCGTCACGCACGCGAGCGCGCGTCGCTCGAAGGGCAACGGCTGGATTTTCGCCGTGCTCGCGCTCGTCGTACTCGGCGGCGCGGGCGCGGGCGGCTACGTGCTCTGGTCGAATCAACAAGGGTCCTCGGACGCGCCGCCACCGCCGCCCACGGACACGCCGCCGCCGTCGGAGGCGTTCACGGCCGAAGGGCAAGCGAGCGCGTTCACGCCGACGGCGACGCCAACCGCCACACCGACGGGCGTGCACGAAGGCCGCGAGGGGCACGAAGGTCACGAAGCGCGTGGCACGACGCCCGGCCCGGAACCGACGGGAGCGCCCACCGGGACGACGACCGCAACGGGAGCGCCGACGGCCGACGCAGGCGCCCACGTGTTTCCAATACCGCTGCAGCTTCCGAGCACGTTCCCGAGCACCTTCCCTCCGTTGCCGTTGCCTTCGAACTTCCCCAAGACATTGCCGAACGTGCTACCGAGCGGCTTTCCGACGAGCTTTCCGGGCTTTCCTGGCTTCCCGGCGGCGCCCGCACCGAACAAGCCGTCGCCTCCGACCGGCGGCAATTGAGGAGTCCGCATACCGGCGACACAGGAATCGCCGTTCACTTCATCGACACCGGTCGGAAATACCGTCACCGGTAGTCTCCACCAAAGCTCATGCTGGAGTCGGAAGTTCCGAGACGCGCATTGAAAACGACCGCCATTAATCCCCCACCCGAGTTTCCGGCAGGCTTGCCCGAAAGCTACCGCAAGCACTTCGACGCCCGGGCGGTAGCCGCGCACTTCTCGATCGCGGAGAGCCGCGGCACCGATGTCGTGGCCGTCGGCGCCTTTCCGACCGATCGCAACGGCACCGCGCTCTGCGTCGTGGCGGAAGACCGCCCGGGCTTGCTCGCGACGATCAGCGCGGCCCTCGTGCTCGCGCGACTCGACGTCATCGAGGCGGAGGCATACACGCGCCGCCAAGCCGGGAAGCCGGACGAGGCGCTCGACATTTTTTGGGTGAGGCAGGACCCGCCCGAGCTCCGCGGCGAACCCGTGGGCGTGGAGCACGTCGCGCAGCTGAAGAGCACCCTCACGGGTTTGCTCGAAGGCAAGCTCGATCGCTCGCGTGTGGATTCCGCGCGGCGCTTGGCCACGCCGGCCGCGGTCGAAACCGTGGTGCGCTTCATCGAAGGGAGCGACGGCTCGTTCGCGACGCTCGAGGTCGAGACGGGCGATCGCTCGGGGCTCCTGCTCGCGCTCTCGCAGGCGCTCTTCGCCCAGCGCGTGCAAATCATCGGCTCGCAAGTGAAGACCACGGGCGCCCGCGTGTTCGATCGCTTCAGCATCGTGGAGTTCGACGGCTCGCCGATCAGCGCCGCGCGGCGCCTCGAGATCCAGGTGGCGGTGCTCTCCGCGGTCGACCCGGTCGTGGGCCTCAAAGCCGCGGTGCCGGGCGGCTGAGTCCCTCGGCGTTCGCGCTCACAGCAAGCGTAAGAAGTCGAGCAGCGCGGCGCGTTGGTTCGCGTCGAGCTCGTGAAGCGGCGCGTCGGGCGCGGGCGGCGCGGCGTGGAAGAAGCCGCGATCGGAAAAGCGCGCGCGCTCGAGCACGGCGGCGAGGCTCCGGGCGCTGCCGTTCGTGAAGTACGGTCGCTTGAGATAGAGGCGGCGGAGCGAAGGGATGCGCGTTCCCTGCGGATCGACGTAGGGCAGGATGCCGGTCTGCGCGTAGTCGGCGCGCGCCCACACGAGCGGCGTGGCGCGCGAAAAAATCGCGCTTTCCCAGCCGGCGAACGGCACCTCCGTCGCGGGGTCGTTCGCGACGAGACGGGCCGCGTGGCAGCTCGCGCAGCGCGCGCGGAAGAGCTCGGCGCCGTCGCGCTCGCGCGGCGTGTACGTCGCGGGCGGCGCGTGCGTCGCGACGAACGGATTTTCCTCGGGCGAAAAGCGCGCGAGAAAGGCGAGCAGGGCGCGCCTGAGCTCGAGCGGCTCGAGCTCGTCGCCTTCGACGCCGAGCCGAGCGAGCCAGGGAAAGCGCCGCGTGGCGAGCGAGAACCAGGGGTCCACGGGGTTGCCGCGGTTCGCGACGGCGAACTCGTTGTGGCACACGCTCGTGAGGTCGCGGTCGTGGGCGCGCGAGAAGTGCGGCGCGTCGTTGAAGAGACCGAAGAGCGGACGCGTGCTCACGCGGATCTCCTGGCGCCCGCTGTTGTGGACGCGGCCGTCCGTCGCGCCCTCGAAGTGGCACGTCTCGCAGGTGAAGCGACTCAGCCGTCCGTCGCTGCGCGCGTCGGGAGCCATCAGCGTGGTGAAGAAGAGCGCTTCACCCAGCCGTTCTTTCGCGTTCGGATCGTCGAGCGCCGGCGGGCGCGCGACGTGCACGGCGGCTCCCGCGGGGGCGAGCTCGACCCACGCGTCGAGCAGCGGATCGGCGCAGAGGAGCCGCTCGCCGCGCGCGACGAGCGCGTTGCAGCCGGGCACGCCCGCGCGCGTGACTTCGGCGCTCGCCGCGCCGACGCTGAGGACGGCCGACGACCCGTAGCCGACCGCGTCGAGGATCGGCTCGCCGTCGTGGTCGCGGAACACGACCGCTTTCGGCGTGACCACGCCGAGCTCGCTCGCGTTCACCGCCTGGCGCCGCACGAGCGTGCCGTCGCGGCCGAGCACGTAAAGGTAGACGAACGAGTCGATGTAGCCGAACACGCGATCGCGGCGTTCGAGCGGGTGATCTTCGACCCCGCCGGCGCCGATGAAGAGCTCGCCGTCGTGCTCGCGGAGCGCGACCGACCAGAGCGGGCCGTCGTGAACGATGCGCGCGACCTCGCGTCCGGGCTCGCCGCCCGCGTCGCGCTCGAGCACCGACACGGCGTGATCGAAGAGGCAGGTGACGGCGAGGTAATGCTCGCTCAGGGCGGCGCGGAGCGGGCCCGCGCAGCTCGACGTGCGGCGCGGCTCGCCGACGCGGGCTGGAACGGCGAGCGCCCGCGAAATCGGCCACGAGAGCAAGCGGTCGCCCACAAAATCCAAGACGACCACGGCTTTCGCGTCGGCCGCGAGCCCCCGCGCCACGACGCCGCTCGGCAGCGGCACGGCGCCGTCCGGCTCGAGCTTCGCGCCGTTCACGCGAAAGCGCTCGACGCCCGTCGCGAGCGGACCCACGACGAGCACGCGCCCGGGCACGACCGCGAGCGCGCTCGGCGACGGCGCCGTGCGCTGGGCGCTCTGTTCGGTGAAGCCCTCGCTCAAGAGCACGACGCGCGAATCGCCGCGCAGGAGACCGACGAAGCGCGAACCGTCGAGATCGGCGAGCGCGTACGGATTCGAGCCGAGCGAGCGACTCGAAGGAAGCTCCGTCGCGAAATCGGTGTGAGCGCGGAGCGCGGTCTCTTCGCTGCGGAGCGTCGTGAGCGCGGCGCGAACGGCGAGCTCTTCCTTCGTGGGCGGCGCGGGCGGCGGCGCCGCGTGTTGGCACTTGGCGAACACCGACGGAAGTCCGAACGCGAGCGCGAGCGCGAGGAGACGCATCTCTAGAAATAGTCGCTCATCGCGGGCGGCGGACCGGCGAAGAGCAGGGCGAGGCGCGCGAGCGCGCTCGGATCGGCTTCGAGTTTGGCGCTGCGCGCGAGCGCGGCGGGCGTCATGTAACCGCTGTAGAGCGCCGCGAGCGCGCGTTCGTCGAGCGCGACGGAGCCGGCGCCGCCGGGCGTCACGCGCGCGCGCCCGCCGGACACTTCGAGCCGGTAGCGACCGGCATTTTCGGGCAAGCCGCGATCCTCGAGCTCGAGGTCGACCGCGACGTCGACCGGCGGATAGCCGCGCGCTTCGAGCGCGCCCGCGACGTCGACGACGCGGAGCATCCACGTCTCGGCGAGCGTGACGTTGAATACGCGCTCGGGGGCCGCGAAGACGATGGGCTCGAGCGCGCTGCCGCGGAGAACGAGCGACTTCAGCGTGCTCCGGTGAGCGGCGAAGAAGGCGACGAGACGGCGCGCGGCGGCGGGCGTCGCCGTCACGTGGTCGCGCACGACGAGCTCGACGCCGTGCTCCACCTTCTCTTGCGTGAGGTAGACGTAGCCCTCGAGACCGCCCGCGCCGCGCACGCCGAAGCCGCGATATTTTTCTTTGCGCGACTCGCGTGCGCGCCGCCACACGTAGTGACCGCGATCGAGGTAGCCCGGACGTTCGCTCGCGGCCGTGCGGTAGAGCGCCTCGACGGCGGCGGTGTCGCCCGGTTCGAGCGGGGTCACGTCGAGATCGGCGCGCGCCGTGGGCAGGTCGCCGAGGTTCGCGCCGATGCGGTAGCGGCTGCCGGCGAGCTCGTAGCCGGCCGCGCGGTAGAGCTTGAGCGCGGACGGGTAGAGGATGCTCAAAAACACGCCCCGCCGTCGAACACCCCTGAGGGTGTCCTGCACGAGTGAAAGGGCTACGCGCTCGCCGCGGGCCTCGGGCGCCACGCCGACGCCGGCCAGGCCGACGACCGGCACCGAACGCCCGCCGAACCACTGCCCCATCGGGATCTCGAGCAACCCACCGAGCAGTCGGCCGCCGCGGCGCGCGACGCGGACGTTTTCGACGCCGCCTTGCTCGATCCACGTGCGCGCGTCCGAGGGCTCGAAGCCGAACGACCAGCCGAGGATGCCGCCGAGCGCCTCGAGATCGTCTTCCCCGGAGAGCGAGCCGAATTCGATCGTCATCGGGAGCCTCTTTCTTTCCACCCGCCGGGCCGCCCGAGCAAGTCCCGGGCGACGGCCGGCAAATGTAGGTGGGGGTGCCCGAACGTCGGACCTCCTCCGCCTTGGCCCGGGGCCGCGGCGTCGGCTATCGTATTTCGGTAAGGCCCTTGGCTAGTTCGGGCGCGTCCCTCCGGAGCGGCGACATGCTGGGCTCCTACCAGCTTCTGGTCCCCATCGGGACGGGCGGCATGGGCAGGGTCTGGGTCGCGCGCGAGACGCGCATCATTCCGGGAACGGGCAAGTGGCGGCTCATGGCCGTGAAGACCGCGCTCGCCGAGGACGGCGCGAGCCAGGACTTCTTCCGCAGCCTGTTCGACGAAGCCCGCATCGCCTCGCTTTTGACGCACCCGAACGTCTGCACGATCCACGTCGTCGAGAAGGAGCGGGGCGTCGATTACCTCGTGATGGACTACTCGGACGGCGCCTCCCTCCGAGAGTTCCTCGACGCCGTCCCGAACAAGAAGCTCGACATGCACGTGGCGGCGCGCATCGTCGCGCGCGTGTGCTCGGGCCTGCAGGCGGCTCACGATCTCGTGGCCGAGGACGGCGAGCCGCTCGGCGTGGTGCACCGCGACGTGTCGCCGCAGAACGTGCTCATCGCGGCGAACGGTCAGGTGCGCATCACGGACTTCGGCGTCGCCAAGGCGCGCGGGCAGCTCCACGCTCCGACCCAAACCGGCGAGGTGAAGGGCAAGATCGCGTACATGGCGCCGGAGCAGGTGACGACCAAGGACATCGACCGCCGGGTCGACGTCTTCGCCATCGGCTGCGTGCTCTACGAGGCGACCGTCGGCGAGCGGCCGTTCCACGGCGGCGACGCGCTCTCGACGCTCTACCAGTTGCTCGAGGAGCCGATCGTGCCGCCGAGCGCGCGCGCGGAGGGTTACCCGCCGGAGCTCGAGGCGATCGTGCTGAAGGCGATGGAGCGCGATCGCGAGCAGCGCTACCCGTCGGCGGCCGAGTTCGGCCGCGCGCTCGAGCGCTGGCTCATCAGCGAGAAGGCGACCGTCACCGACACGGACGTGGCGACCGCGCTCCACGCGGCGCTCGGCGACCACATCGACGCGTTGCACACGAAGATCGAGACGGCCATCACGGCGATCGAGACGGGCAAGGCCGATTCGTTGCCGCCGCCCGAGGACGAACCGGTGACGCTCGTCGGGCCGTCGGCGACGCCGCAGGGCGGACGCACGCTCGGCGGCGCTTCGCTGCCGGACGTCGAGAAAAAGCGCGGTCGTTCGGGGCTCGCGCTCGCGGCGCTCGGCGTGCTCGCCGCGGCGGCGGGCGCCTTCGTCGTGTTCGGACGACCGGCGCCGGCGCCGGTCAAATCGGCGGACCCGGTCGTGAACCAGAAGCCGCCCGAAACGAAGGCGACGGGCACGCCCGCGACCGTCGGCTTACCCGTCTCCGCGCCCACGGCGAGCGCCGATCCGGTCAGCAGCGCGCCGAGCGCCAGTTCGGCGACCGAGCCCGAGCCGCGAACGAGCGCCACGCCGAGCTCGCGGCCGTCGGGGCATCACGCCGTGGTGACCAAGGTTCCCGTCACGCCGACCGCGACCGCCGCGAACACGGGCACGACCACCGTGCACCCCGTCGAGTCGGCGCACCCGCCGAAAAAACCGCGCTCGCTCGACAACGAGAATCCGTTCGCGCAGCCGGACCAGTGAGTTTCGGGCGCGCGCGGCGCCGCGCGGTTCAGCCCTTCTTGGGTCGCGGCAAGTTGAACTGCTCGATGCGGTTGATCAACGTGCGGCGGGCGATGCCGAGCATCTTGGCCGCGCGGGTTTGATTGCCGCCGCAGGCCTCGAGCGCTTTCAGGATGCGCGCCTTCTCGTCCTCGGGAGAGCCGCCTTCGAGGAACGGTGACGCGATGACCGCGGTCTCCGCCTCGAACTCGGCGTCGAAGAGATCCTGCGACGACGCCGGCTCGGAGCTTTCGATCATGACGTGCTCGGCTTCGAGCACGTTGCCGCTCACGAGCAGGGTCGCGCGCTCCATCACGTTCCGGAGCTCGCGCACGTTGCCCGGCCAGTCGTGCGCGAGGAGCTTACCGAGCGCCGCGGGGCTCATGCTCGGGACCTGTTGCCCCGAACGCATGCTGAACTCGCGCAAGAAATGGCGCGCGAGCGGTTCGATCTCGCCCGGCCGCTGCCTGAGCGGAGGGATGCGGATCACGAGCCCGCTGATGCGGTAGTAAAGGTCGCTGCGAAAGTGCCCCGACTGCACGCGCTGCGCCAGATCGCGGTTCGTCGCCGTCACGAAGCGCACGTCGATGCGTCGCGGTTTGGTCGCGCCGACGCGGATCACGGCGCGCTCCTCGAGCACGCGCAGGAGCTTTGCCTGCGTGCCCGGCGAGAGCTCGCCGATTTCGTCGAGGAACACCGTGCCGCCGTCGGTCGACTCGAGCAGGCCCGCCTTCGCCGCGTGCGCGCCCGTGAACGCGCCCCGCTCGTGCCCGAAGAGCTCGCTCTCGAGCAACGTGTCGGTGAGGGCGGCGCAGTTGAGCTTCAAGAACGGGCCCTCGGCGCGCAGCGACCAGCGGTGCACCGTCTCGGCCATCACTTCTTTGCCGGCGCCCGTTTCGCCGAGCAAGAGCACGGAGATCTCGGTCGCGGCGGCCTTGCGCAAAAGCTCGTACGCCCGCCGCATCTCGGGATCGACGAGCACCGGTTGGCCCGGTCCTCCCGTGGGCGCGGGGTAACTCGAGCGACCCTTGCGCTGGAGCACGAGCACGACCTGCCCGACTCGCAGCACGTCCCCGACTTGAAGCTCGTAACGTTCCCCCTGCGCAATCGTATGGCTCGCGCCGCCGGTGGTCTCGTCCTCGACTCCGGCGTGCCGGCTGTGGACGACCATCGTTCCGTTGGCACTGCCAAGGTCTTCGACTTCCACTCCGTCGGCGACGTGCAGCACCGCGTGGTGACGCGAGACGGAAGGATCGTCGATGCGGATGGCGTTGTCGGCGCCCCGACCAATCCCGGTCACGCTGCCCGGAACGAGCTCCACCGTGCGCGTTTCTTGTCGCACGTAAATCGTCACCTCGAAGAGCGCGCGCGGCGGCGGCGGGACGGTTGCTACGTCAACCTTCATGAGCTTGGACCCATCGACGCACGGAGCTTACATCGCCCTTCATTCAGCGCATCGCAACGCGATCCGTTCATCGAAATCGGCGTGGTCGGCTGCCACACACATGGTGGGAGAAAAGTATCGCGCGCGTGACAGGTCGTCATTGTTAGCTGCGTGGGATGATGTATCGTGAAACGTATCATGGGTAAGCGAGGCGCAAGTGTGAAGCCGCCTCCTCCCGACCCGAAGGGGCAGGAGGGCGCTTCTGCGGGCGCTCCCTCCGAAGCGCCGGCGGCCGTCTCGTCGGTCGTGCCACAGTCGAAACCGAGCACCACGCCCGCACCGCGGCAACCCGCGACGGTGACGACGGCGCCCGTGCCCGCGCGCCCGCTCGCGTCCGCCGCGAGCGCGCCTTCGGCGCATGCTCCGAAGAAGCCGTCGCGCGCGCCGCTGCCGAGCCAGCGCTCGACCAAGCCGCCGCCCGCGTCGCCGATGTCGATGCAGGCCGGTCGCATCGTCGGCCGCTACCGCTTGCTCGTGCCGGTCGGCGCGGGCGGTATGGCGCAGGTTTGGGCGGCGAAGCCGGAGACGGCGGGGCTCGCTCGCACCGTGGCGATCAAGCTCGTGCTGCCCGACTACGCGGCGGACAGCGAGTACGAGCGCATGTTCGTGGACGAGGCCATGGTCGCGTCCGCGATTCGCCATCCGAACGTCTGCGAGACGCTCGAGCTCGGGCGCGACGGCGACGTGCTCTTCATGGTGCTCGAGTGGATCGCCGGTGAGTCGCTGAGCGGCCTCCTGCAGCAGAAGGGCGCGCTGCACCCGTTGCCGGATCCGATCGCGGCGCGCATCGTCGCGGAAGGGTGCGCGGGCCTTCACGCCGCTCACGAAGCGGTCGGCGTCGACGGCGAGCCGCTCGGCATCGTGCACCGCGACGTCTCGCCGCCGAACATTCTGATCTCGACGACGGGTCACGTGAAGGTGAGCGACTTCGGCATCGCCAAGGCGCGCTACCAACTGCACTCGAAGACGCGGACGGGCGAGATCAAGGGCAAGTTCGCGTACATTCCGCCGGAGCAAATCCTCGGGCGCGGCGTCGATCGACGCGCCGACGTGTACGCGATGGGCTGCGTGCTCTACATCGCGACGCTCGGTTTGAGGCCCTTCGGCGGCGGCGCGAGCGCGCTCGGCAAGATCGTCCAGGGCCGCTACCTCCGCCCGACGGAGATCCGGAGCAACTACCCGCCGGGCCTCGAGGCCATCGTCGTGAAGGCGCTCGCCTCCGATCCCGCGCAGCGCTTCCAATCCGCCGACGAGATGCGCCAGGCCATCGAGCAGTGGCTCATGAGCGCGAACGAGATCGTGATGGAGAGCGACGTCGCCGGCGTCGTGCGCGATCGCATCAGCAAAGAGCGGCGCATGGTGATCGACGCCGTGATGACGTCGGGCCGCCAGCTGCCCGAGGCGCTCGCGAAGCAGCTCTTGTCGCGCAACGATCGGACGCAGACGCCGACCGCGAACAGCCGCGTCTTTTTGCAGGCGCCGCAGCCGCGCGTGCGTCTCTCGACGCCGCCGCCGCCGAAGGGCGGCCCGGAAGACGCGCACCCCACCTGGCGCCCGCCCAAAAAGCCGACCGGCGAGCACACGAATCCCGGTGGCTTCGACGCGCCCGCGCGCGTGCCGATGGATTTCCACCCGGAAGAGGGCGAGAGCACCGTGCGCAACAAGAAGCAGGTGTTCGCGAGCAGCCGCCCGCCCGCGAAGAAGAACGGCAGCGACGATTGAGCGCCGCGCGCCGCTCGTCGGCGCGCCGTGTAAGCTTCGCGGGGTGACGGACCTCGTGCGCGCGGCCGCGCGCCTCTTGAACGTCGGCTTCCCGGGCACGACGCTCGACGCCGAGACGGCGCGGCTGCTCGAGCTCGGCGTCGGCGGCGTCGTGCTCTTCGCGCGCAACGTCGAGGCGCCGTCGCAAGTCGCGGAGCTCACGGCGGCGCTCAAACGCGGGGCGAGCGCTCCTCTCGTCGTCGCCGTGGATCAGGAGGGCGGCAGCGTCGCGCGCCTGCGCGCGGGGTTCACGCGGCTGCCGCCGTTTCGAGCGCTCGGCGACGCGGGCGATCCGGAGCTCGCACGCGCGGTGGGCGCGCTCGTCGGCACGGAGCTTCGAGCCGTGGGCGTCGATTGGAACTTCGCGCCGGTGCTCGACGTCGACACGAACCCCGAAAATCCCGTGATCGGGACGCGCGCGCTCGGCGCCGATCCCGAGCGCGTGGCGTCGATCGCGCTCGCCTTCGCCGCAGGCATGCTGAGCGCGGGCGTCGCGCCGTGCGGCAAACACTTCCCCGGTCACGGCGACACGCGGCAGGACTCGCACCACGAGCTCCCGCGCCTTCCCCACCCGCTCGCGCGGCTCGAACG
>Ga0335083_10012164_pt1 | contig 10317 bp, 7 predicted proteins | sample Lox_Sample_42_FD_206716 | JGI IMG/M metagenome (GOLD analysis project Ga0335083, IMG submission 206716) | Soil microbial communities from Loxahatchee National Wildlife Refuge, Florida, United States - Lox_Sample_4.2 | ecosystem: Environmental > Terrestrial > Soil > Wetlands | place: USA: Florida...
CTTGCTCGGCGCCTTGTTGTTTGGCCTGTCGCCGCATAATGTACTCGTATTTGCGGCTGCGATCATCGTGCTCGCTTTTGTGGCCTGCGCGGCTTCGTTCATCCCCGCACTCCGAGCAACCCGAATCAACCCAATGCAAGCACTGCACTACGAGTAGGCGAGGGCTGGAGCGCCGACGCTGTCGGAAAGAGGTTCAAAAAATGCCGCGGCCCCCATGGAGTCTAAGGCTGAAGCCCCTCGCCAAAACAAGCCTGCGCTGCGGCAGACTTCAGGATAGCTCGATCACGATCTTGTACTCACGGTCAATTTATTTGGTCCACTCTGCACTCCCGGCCACTTTATGGTTCCAACTGGCCAACTACTCCCAAAAAGCGCTATTGAAAACAAAGGGCCTTCTTACGTGCCGCGGCCAGCTTATGGTTCCAACCGCGGCAAAGTTATGGGTATAGTCACAGAAAAAAAAACGACGACAACAAGACACGGAAAATGAGGGAGAGAGTGATGAAGAGAGGCACGCTTTGCGCGGCGGGCGCTGCACCAAGCGCAAGCGGCAATCAAGAGCGTTGCATCACCGCCGCTCAGTGCACTGGTACGTTGCTGACCGAGTTGGTTCCCGCTCACATCAAATTGACCTGAGCAGCATCGACATAGAGGGAGACGTCAGGAGTCAAGAGAGTGCCCCACACAAATCTCGAGGGCCTTTCTTCCGACTCCATTAGGCAGGAAAAGCCGGGTCCAGCCACTACGGGTGTTCAGCTTGCGCGTTAGAGTCGTCGGGTTCATCGCCGCCATACAATCCATACTGTTTGTCGCACAGTGGTTCGTCTACGAAACCTGGAGGGTCTTCCGCGCAGTTCCCGACCCGCCCGGGATCACGCTCCTGCAAGTTGCGCTGGCCGTGTTATCGGTCAGCTTTGTCGCCGCTACCTTACTTGCCTTTCGCTACTCCAATCTTTGGGTGCGATGGTTTTACAGGATTGCCGGTGTCTGGCTGGGAGTTCTGAACTTCTGGTTTGTGGCGGCATGCGTCTGCTGGGTGGTTTACCTGGGAAGCCTGTTATTTGGGTTGCGTCTCGGCCGCACCGCCGTCGTCGCCGGCACGCTGTTCGGCCTGGCCATCGCCACCAGTATCTATGGCATTATCAATGCCCGCTGGGTCCGCGTGAAACGGGTCAAGGTCGCGCTGGCGAATCTGCCGCAATCCTGGCGGGGCCGGGTCGCTGCCCTGGTCTCCGACGTTCATCTCGGACATGTCAATGGGTCTGGATTCATACGGCGCATTGTCGCCACGCTCGTGCGCCTGCGGCCGGACGTGGTGTTCATTACGGGCGACCTTTACGATGGAACTAAGGTGAACCCGGATGCTCTCGCCGTCCCATGGAAAGAACTGTCCCCACCGTTCGGCACGTATTTCGTAACCGGGAATCACGAGGAGTTTTCCGATCCCACGAGGTATCTCGATGCCGTCAGGAGTTCCGGTATCCGGGTTTTGAACAACGACACAGTGACCGTGGACGGTCTGCAAATCGTTGGCGTGCACTACCGGGATTCGGCTAGCCCAGACCGCTTTCGCTCGATTCTGGAATACGCAAGCCTGGACCGTAGCCGATCGAGCATTCTCCTCGCCCATGCGCCACACGGATTGGCGACTGCAGAGAAACAGGGTATATCACTGCAGCTTTCCGGCCACACTCACGGCGGACAGCTCTTTCCATTCACATGGATTACCAGGCGGGTCTTCGGGGAGTACGCCTATGGGCTCAAGCGGTTCGGTGAGCTCATGGTCTACACGTCGAGTGGCGCTGGGACCTGGGGCCCGCCGATGCGCGTGGGCACACGGCCGGAGATCGCCTTAATCGAGTTCGAATAATCGACGCCGCTGGCTTCCAAGCCGAGTTTCATGGCCGCGTGCTATTCACACCTTCTGATACGGCCGCTTTGCACGGTCTTGGCACTCTGCGCATCGATCTCAAGGGGTCTTGGTATAATGGCGTGATGAAAATCCCCATACCCTTTCTGCTGATGCTGGCGGCTCTGCCCGTCGCGGCTCAGCCGATGGACCACTCTTCGACGGGTCTTGCCGCTGCCGCCCAGGACGAACGGCTTGGCACAGTCTCATTCCCCGTCACCTGCGCAACCTCCTCGCAGGCACCCTTCAACCGAGGCGTAGCTCTGCTGCACGATTTCTGGTACGAGGAGGCGCGCAGCCAGTTCGATCGGCTTGCTAAGAGCGACCCGGACTGCGCCATGGCGCACTGGGGCGTGGCCATGAGCGTCTTCCACCAAATCTGGAGCCGCCCCGATGTGGACGACATGAAGCTAGGATGGGCGGAGATGCAAAAGGCGCAATCCCCCAGCGCGGGCAGCGAACGGGAGCGCACTTATATCGCCGCACTCGCCGGCTTCTATCGTCCTGACGCCGGGGAATTTCCGGCACGCGTTGCGGCCTACTCGGCGGCGATGGCCCAACTGTTCGCTCACTATCCCGACGATGTGGATGCCGGGGCCTTCTACGCGCTTTCGCTGCTTGCGGCCAAGGGGCCGGACGACACCAGCCTCTCGGCGGAGCACCAGGCGATGGCGGTGCTGGCGCCGCTCTTCGTAAAGTACCCCGATCATCCCGGCGTGGTGCACTACATCATCCACTCTTGCGACAACCCAAGGATGGCCGCAGACGGGTTGGCCGCCGCCGACCACTATGGCGAGATCGCGCAGTCGGGCCCGCACGCATTCCACATGCCTGGGCACATCTATGCGCGGCTGGGCCTGTGGCCGCAGGACATTGCCTCCCAACTGGGCTCCATCGCTGCCTCGCAGGCCGCGGAGGCGCGCGGCGAGAGCGGCATCATGGACGAGCCGCACTCCTACGACTTCCTGCTCTATGCCTATCTGCAAAGCGGCCAGGACGCCCGTGCCAAATCGGTGCTCGATCAGATCTCAGCGCCGTTGACGGCGATCGCGTCGATGCCCGGCATGGGCTCTGCCTACATGGATGGAATGGTGCCCTATTATCGTACGAAGCTGCCCGTCTTCTATGCGCTCGAGATGCGCAACTGGGAATCGGCGGCAGCGATGGAACCTGTTGCCGGATCGCCGCCGGAGGTGTCCACCCTGGTGTACTGGGCGCGAGCGCTGGCTCACGGACGCCTGCGCCAGCCGGAGCAGGCTAGGGCCGACCTGGCGCGCTACGACGAGTTAATGGCCGAGCTCCGGAAAGGCAAGGACGCCTACAAGGCCGAGGGCACCGGCTGGAAGATCCAGCGTAGCGAGCTGCTGGCTTGGATCGCATTCGCCGAAGGTAAGCGCGACGAAGCGCTCAAGAACATGGGAACCGCGGCAGGTCTGCAGGACAAAGTGGGCCAGGCTGAGGTTGACATCCCCGCACGTGAAATGTTCGCCGACATGCTGCAGGAGTTCGGTCAGCCCCACCGGGCCTTGGCCGAGTATGCCGTCGCCCTGAAGCTGAGCCCGAACCGGCTGAACGGCCTCTACAACGCCGGCCGGGCGGCAGAAGCCGCGGGAGACAAGCCGAAGGCCGCGTTGTACTATACGGCGCTGCTGAAATCCACCAGCAATGGAGAGAATTCCACTCGTCCCGAACTCGCCCACGCCAGGAGTTTTGTCTCCTCCACGGAGCGGGCGTCCAATTAGCTGCGCTCACGGCGGAAGCTCGTGGCTTGCAGCACCCCGACCGCAAACCATATACACATCATCATTGGCGGAGGTGAGCGCCACCTGCGCCTCGGTTTCCTCTTCGAAAGGAAGTCTCAGTTAGAGTATTCTGTCTTGCCGGCGACGTAACACATAATAAATCAGCCACTTAGCAGCGGGACGGGCCTATTTTGACTGGCGAGTTGAAGTTTGGTTAAGCTGCAGACGATATGGGAGCGGGCGTCCAAGTCGAGACTCGATTGCCGGCGGCGATCCGCTGCGGCGTGGTCTCACAAGCGAAGGCGAATGGTGACAGGACGGTTTGTCACTTCAAGGACGGAGGCACGATCCTCGTCTCCAAGTTTCTGGCCGCTCATATTCGTCCCGGTGACGAAATCAGCTTCCCTTTGGCCACCGATTCGGCCGGTACCGAGATTTACATTCGTAAGGACTTGCCATCCACGCGCAGCCTCGATGCCTACCAGGCTCCGATCAACTACGCCGCCCAGCCGAAGAGCGACAAACGCGAGCACCTCTATGTCCGCGCCGGAGTGTCGCAAGGACGTCTGGGCATCTCAACCCTTCATTTTCCCTGCGAGGTACTGCGTGACTATTTCTACGTCGCAGATCGGCATCTCCCCTGGGAGAAGCAAAAGACCCTCTATGATATCCTGCGCATCTCATGCAGTGCCTCACCGGCCGAGCTACGGCTGGCCTTCAAACTCCGCGAACTCGAGCTACGCGCCGAAGGTGCCTCCAAAGCGGCTTTCTCTGGCTCCGAACGCGCCTTCAACATCCTTGCCCACCCGGAACTGCGGGCCTGTTACGAGGGTCTGTTGTCGAACCCCACGGCGCCGGTACTCTTTCCCTACGGCGGTTTTGGATCGATCATCATGTTGGGCCAACGCTCCTGCGACGGCCACATGTTCTTCGTCAGAAGAATCGTTTCCTTCCTTCCTGAGAGCAGGGAACGGCGCTTCCGGGCGCCTCTGCGCCAGTTTGAGTTTTACAGCGACCGCGCGCTGTACCGCGACCCACGCCGCAAGATCGAGGTGCTGGTGGACGCCTCGGCCATGCCCATCGTCTGGGACCAGACCTGGAACCAGTGGAAGCAGTTTCTCGGAACCAAGGTGGAAATCCGTGGGGCCTTTGTGGAAGCCGGCAAATACCGTCGCATTGGTGGCGAGTGGCACCAAGTCAAATGGGAAACGGCTGTACCCAGCCGGCTGACTGTAAAGCTCCCCGCCACTATCGCGGACCAGCTGGAAACTGCCCGCAAGACCTATCACCGGTTCGGCCAGTTCTCTGAGGCGCTTGCTGGCATCCGGCAGCGCATTGAGCGCGAGCCCATGGAGCGGGAAGCGCTCCAAAAGATCTGCTGGGAGATGGGGATCCCGGGAGACTTCGATATCGCTCGAATCACCTGGCGGCCCGACTACGACAAGTTCTTCTACGACCAACTCCGTCGACGTGCGCGCAGGCTGTATTTGTTTCGGGACGAATACGTCTTTGAACTAGAGGCGGCAGCGGTCGTCGAGACTCCCCAACTGGGCCACGCGACCTACCTCTTCTCGAAACCACGAAGCATGGAGCAATTTCTGGCTGCCTACATCCGCACCACCAAGGAGGACATTCGGCACAACCGGAGCAACGTGGCCGAAGTATTAGGCTTTCTTGGCCGCGTGATCCACGGTGCGAGCCCACGCACCTGGCTGACAGAACTGAAAGCCAAAGTCGGTGAGCGCGTCGATTCTGTGACCGCGACGGACCTGAGCGAAAACTTCGGCGTCAAATGAAGCAGAGCTGTCAGGGCATTTGTAGTGGTGCCGAAACTGCGGATATCGGGGTCGTGCTCAAAGTCGCAAGACTGGAATGTTTGATTTCCTCGGCTACGATCTGCACGTCCACGGCGATGAGCCTCCTCGTCTGTGACTTGGCCCACCGAAACTTCGGCAATTCTGTTGTCTCTGTCGCTGGCATGGAAGCCGCCTCCCCAGCCACGTCATCGCGAGCCGCGACAACTTCTGAGTACCCGGTCATCCAAACACTTCCATCAGAATGGCAGTACACAACCAGATCTACGGTTTGCCGATCGTCAATTGGCCTAGGAATCGGTAAATCCTGTGGTGTTAAGACGCTCTCACGCGCAACGGGTCTCCATACACCGACATGGCCAAACAGCGCGCCGGGCCGTCGCCCAGACCCTGTGCCACAGCCCTATTCGCCTCAAAATTGGCGTCGATCAGGGGTGCTCCCTGCATCCAAACGTCGAGGAACTTCGGGAGCCAGTGGTAGGTGACCCTGGGGTCGAGTGGCCACGGTGATGCCACGACGGCGCAGCAGCCCCGATCGAGTAACTGCTTCGCAAGTCCCACAATCGTGTTCGACGACGGGTGCTTGTCCGCTCGTCCGCCGCTACAGACAAACAGGATGACAACGCCGACATTACGTAGCGTCTGTGCTAGATCGGACCCGGCAACCCGCAGTTCGGCGTCGTCGGATACGAGCTGGAAGTAGCGGCCCTCCGGCACGATACTTCCGTGAGCTGCAACTACCGCGAGCTCGGAGCCTGCTAGCCCTTCGGGCAAGCTCGAGCCCCGATCGACGTCGAATCCGTATTTCTCAAACGTGGGCCCAAGTCGGTCCGCAATCATCGCGAGCGTCTCGCCATTCTCCTCTGTGCTTGATATCCAGGCTGATAGCCGACCATTGCCTCTACTGCTGCGCTGGCGCGCGGCTGCCAGCCAGGAAAGCGAGGGGGCAGCGGCCATCCGCCGGGATTGCCCTGCGAGCTCCTCGTCGATGCGCAGCAGGTTCGGCGGCAGCGGCTGTAGTTCTGCGTCCGTTACGAATAGCACACGCCCTTCGGGTAACTCAGACAACCCGAGCCCCTCAGTGCTCGTGTAAAAGAGGTTTAATGTGGTTTCGTCTACACCATATCGATAAGGAAATTCTTTTGCCCAGCATTTTAGGCGCTCTCGAGCGAACACGGCTTCTTCCTCGGAAACAACGTCGCCGATCTGGCCCGCGGAAACCGTGACTCTCAATAAGCGCGAGCTGTCATCAAAACCGGCCAAGATGACGCTCATGCCCAGCAAGGATAGGTCCTTTGCGATTCCGGAAGGCTCTACGACGTTGGCGGGCGCTGCCGGTGGCGAGGCTGTCGACTCCCAACCGGGCACTGCGATCGCGCGATCAGCGAGCAGCTCTATAGCGAATGCGGCGACGGCAGGATCGGACGCAGCCTCTTTACCGCCAAGCAGCCGTCGCGCCAACGGGACGATACTATGCACGTCGAACCCGACGTCCTCCGAGTACCGGGCGATTTCGAGTCTCTTGACGAGTGCCAGCACGTCGGCCGCACTCGGGTGGGGGACCGAGAGCATGTTCGCTAGCGCGCCAGTCGCCGGATCAATTCGCTTGAGCAAAGTGGCGAGCATCTCGGTTGCGCTGCTTTCGGGGCTCAACTGCATGTCCGCTGCGATCCGAAGCAGTTGTGCTAGGGCGAGCGTCACCGGGAAGAGGTTGTCGCCCGCGTCGAGCACCGCCTGCGCATTCGCCACGCCTTCACGCAAAAGCCCTTGCAGGGTGTCTCGCGACGTCGGTTCGGCGGACAAAAAGTCGAGCACGTCAAGCTGGATCTCAATAGTTTTAAGACGGACTTGGTACTGCCTTCTTACTCCGGGTAGACGCAGTAGCTCGTATGCGCGCTTCAAGACGCCTCGCGCAGCGTCCCTCAGGCCCACGTCGCGCATGACGCGCAGTAGGGCGATCGTCTCACCCAGTGCTTCTTCTGGCTCAACCGTGCCATCGCTGGCAAAACCGCAGGCCAAGGCAATGAGGCTCTCAAGGTTGTTTCCAACCCGGTGATAGATGTCGGCCATGGCGAACCACGCTAGGCGCGCCCTTCGAGGCGTCCCCCCAGCTTGCTGGAAGACCCCCTCGATAAGGTCACGCGCAAGCTGCACACGCCCCACTAGGACCAACCTGCTGGCAACCAGTTCAATCATGGCAATATCCTGGTCCGGGTCCGAGCTGTGGGGAACCATCCCCGTTCCGAAAGCTAGCCACGCCAGGAACGCCTTGATGTCCGATTCCTCTTGAAGCCTCTGCCCGAATAGGTCCAGCGCTTGAAAGATCGCAGGCACGACCTGATCCGGTGACTCCGTGACCAGATCCTTTGGGAAGGTGAATCGCCCAGGAACAAGCGGTGACTCTGCTTCAAGCCAAGCGAACATCCCTTCAACGAATGGATGCCGTCCTAAAAGCTCTTCCAACGACCACCCCGTCGAGTCTTCTTTATCGCGAAGGGAAAAACCTCGCCCCACTAGATCAAGCGTCGCCGTGATGATCAATGGTAAGCCCAGCGAACCGCACACTTGAACGGAGACAAGACGCGCAAGGCCGAGTCTGGTTTCCCCATCGTCGGGATGAGTGGAGAGATACTCCACGATTCTGACCACCGACAGCTTGAGATCATCTGAGATGGCGTTAGTTCGGGCTCTCTCACACCCCAACAGCAAGCGCTCCGTTATCTTAAGCAGGAGGCGCGCTGTCCGCCTTGCCATAGGACCGCGCATGTTAGCCGCCGTGCCGAGTGTAAGTGCGTGCAGGAGTAAGCCACGGCTAAGTGCGTCTTCGATGCAAGCGGTCCGTGCACGGGACGCCTGCTCCGGCATCGTTCCGGTCACCTCTTCCAACACCAGGCTATAGTTTGGGGTATCCTGACCCTTCAGGAGTTCAGCGAGAGCCGTGTAAAGCTGGCAGACTTCTGCAAGATTGGGAACCTGGGCAAATTCGCTGGCAGCACCCACGTAGTCTCTGGTCGACAACCGCGCGCCTGCTCGATAGAGGTGAAGGCCGGGAGAATGCGGAAACAACGCCTCCAGCCGGGCGGCAATTCGCTGCTCGACGTCCGCATCGCCGATTTCGTCGGCCGTGCCGAGCGCCATCTCGAGCTCCTCCAATGACCTGAGACCATCGATTGCCGAATTCAGCAGCTTCGCCGCCAGGACGGATGACCCCGCATCTTGCGCGATACGTGCGAGCTGCGCCACTGAAAACGGACTCGCCCCCTCGGTCTCTTTGATTTCGTTCTCGATTGTGGCGAGCGCTCGCTCGCTGAGACCTGCACGATGGATCAGTTGCACTCGCAGCAACGGCTTTTCCGCGTCACATGAGGAGGGTAAATCATTGATCTCCTTTAGGACAGCCCCTAAACGTCCCTCCTTGACCAACGAGTTCCATTTGTCGACCTGCCGCGGAATTATAGCCTGAGGGCCTTCCTTGAACTCGGCCCCCAGCAACCCGCAGCCGTCGACTGACAGCAGAAGGTCCCGAAGCTCTTTACGGTGAGGACTCAACTCCCCAGCATCCAAAACGACGAAAACGTCCCTCTCCTTAGCTAGTTGCGTCGCCGCCGTACCGAGCGCATGCAGTTGAGGAACCCACAAATCCTCGATAAGCGTCGGAGCACTGAGATCCGGGGTCGTCTGCGGTGCCACGTTTTGACCGCGGTAGGCGGCGGCTTCGCCTACAATGACAACAGCTCGGCTCCCAGCTTCCCGGATAATCGCTAGCAACGATGAGATCTGAAAGTCAGGAGGCCGGACCAATCGCAGGTGGCGGCCAAGGGCCAAGGGATTCGCAGGCTCGCCGGAAGCAGCACCTTCCGGCGACGCAATCTCTATCCTTATCTGCTCTTCGGCGACGGCACCCTGCTCGCCCGGCGGCACAACGATGAGAAAGCACGATATTTGGGAGTCAATGACAGCGTAGCGCCAGAAACCCCTGACCAGCAGGGCAACACGCTCAGGGAATCCTGTCGAACCGCAGCAAAGTATGTCAGCCGAACCGAAGGAGATTCCGCTAGTCTGATAGTAATTGACTAATCCCCGCTCGCGCGATAAACCAGCGCCCACGTTCTGCTCATTTTCACTTCTGGTCACCGCGTACCTCGATCACGAGTCGCCTCCGGTTCATTCGAGTGAGGCACCATTGACGTAGGTGGATTGGCAGCCCCGCGTTTGCGCAAGCTCGCCGTCCAAGCGGCACTGCTTTTCGGCGGCCCAGACCCAGATTTTCTCATCGACAGTGCGAGTTGTGCAATTGCCCGGGAGCAGCCGATGCTCTCGACCCGCGGAAGTGCCTCATGCCGCGACGGCGGAGGAGGCCTGTCTCGGGCGGCTGACCCGCGTGTAACGGCGTAGGGGCCGATCGATCCAGCCAGAATGGGCCCGAACTCACCGTCGATCGGGCATCAGTCGCTCCTTGGCGACTAATCGTTGGTCACGCCACGACCAATGGGAGTCTGGGGCGTCTCCACGGTGCAGAGCTTCCTTTTCGGGGAAAATGGAGTTTTCTCAAGTAGTGGCTCTTCCACTGTAAACGAGGCTCTACGGTTCTGCATAGGAGCTGGTACCGGCTGGCGGGGGCTGGCGGCTCGGATGACCAGCCCGTGAGAATCGGATTTGATAGACTTGTGTCTCATGGAACTGCGATGTGCCGAGTCCTCAGCTTTGGAGCCGCGCTTTTTCTAGTCTGCGCGCACCCGCTCCGGGCCACAAACGCGGACGATATCGGGTTCGGGCTCCGCCTAGTGAAGGGTACTGCCGTCTACCACATGGGCGAGCCCATTGAAATGGAAATATCGTATTCCAGCCAAAC
>Ga0335083_10012166_pt1 | contig 10317 bp, 12 predicted proteins | sample Lox_Sample_42_FD_206716 | JGI IMG/M metagenome (GOLD analysis project Ga0335083, IMG submission 206716) | Soil microbial communities from Loxahatchee National Wildlife Refuge, Florida, United States - Lox_Sample_4.2 | ecosystem: Environmental > Terrestrial > Soil > Wetlands | place: USA...
CAAGCTGACGCAGGCGCTCGAAATGGGCGTGAACGATTATCTCACGCGCCCCGTCGACAAGAACGAACTCACCGCGCGCGTCCGCACGCAGCTTCGCAAGAAGCGCTATGCCGACCGTCTGCGCCACAATGTGCAGCTCAGCCTCGAAATGGCGATCACGGATCAGCTCACGGGCCTGCACAACCGGCGCTATATGGAACGCCACCTGTCGAACCTGATCTCCAATGCCGGCAAGACGGGCAGGCCGCTCGCCTTCCTCATCATGGATATCGATTACTTCAAGTCGGTCAACGACACCTATGGCCACGACATCGGCGACGAAGTGCTGCGCGAATTCGCGGCCCGCATCGGCGCGAATGTGCGCGGCATCGATCTGGCCTGCCGTTACGGCGGCGAGGAATTCGTGGTCGTGATGCCCGACACCGATATTTCGTTCGCCTATGCGGTGGCCGAGCGTTTGCGCCGCAGCGTGGAAGCGACGGCATTCGAAATCAGCCGCGATCCCAAGAAGCTGAACATCACGATCAGTATCGGCATCGCATCGTCGGAAGGCGAAAAGGATACGGCGGAAGCGCTGCTGCATCGCGCCGACCAGGCGCTCTATCGCGCCAAGCGCGACGGCCGCAACCGCGTGGTCGCCGACGCGGCATAATCAGCTTTCTTCGAGCGCCAGCTCTTCCAGTTTTTCCCGAACCTTGTCGATCACCCGCACGATCGCTTCGGAATCCTGCGCGCCCTGCAGCATGAACTTGTTGGCGAAGATGAAGGTCGGCACGCCCGAAATGCCCATCTCGTGTGCAAGCGTGTCTTCGCGTTCGATCAGCTCGCGGTCGGCATCGCTGGCGAGCAACTGTTCGACGAGTTCGACATCCATGTCCGCTTCGCTGGCGATTTCGGCGAGCACGATGGGGTTGCCAATGTCGCGGCCCTGCTCGAAATAGGCGCGGAACAGCCGGTCGACCACTTCGTCCTGCACGCCGGCTGTTGAAGCCCAGCGAATAAGCCTGTGGGAATCGAGGGTGTTGGGACGTTTCTCGATGCTGTCGAAAGCGAAGTTAATGCCTTCCTGCGTGCCGGCCTGGCGGAGCGCATCGCTCATCCCTTTGACCTGCGGACTGTCGCCAAACTTGGCGCGCATATAGGTCTTTCGGTCCACGCCCTCACGGGGCACAAGCGCGTCGAGTTGATAGGCGCGCCAACTGATCTCGAAAGACATGTCGGGACGTTGCGCGAGCGCACGCTCCAAACGGCGCTTGCCGATGAAGCACCACGGACAAACCGTGTCGGAAACGATGTCGATTTGCATGGCCCGCACCATAACCGGTCAGGGTAACGGGCGAAAGCCGTTGCGTCCTGCCCCGAGATGGTGTTTCGAGGGGGAACTGATATTCGTTTTTCGGAGAATTTTATGTCCAAAGACCTTGCGGGGAAAATCGCGTTCGTCACTGGCGCGACCAGCGGATTGGGCCGCCGGTTCGCGCGCATTCTGGCCGATGCGGGCGCCTCCGTTGCCGTTGCGGGCCGCCGTGTCGATCGGCTGCAGTCGCTCAAGGATGAAATCGAGAATGCGGGCGGGCGTTGCGCGGCGATTGCGCTGGATGTGACCGACGCCAGCAGAATCGTTCCCGCACTCGACGAAGCGGAAAAGGCGCTGGGGCCCATCGACATACTGGTCAACAATGCCGGCATGAACAGTTTCGGCATGGTGGTGGATCTGTCGGACGAAGGTTTCGACGCCGTCATGAACACCAATCTTCGCGGGCCGTTCTTTCTGGCGCGCGAAGTGGGCCGCCGCATGATCGCGCGCCAGGCCAGGGGCGGTCGCATCGTCAACATCGCTTCCATCGGCACGTTCAAGGTGCTGCCGGGTTTGACGGCTTATTGCATTTCCAAAGCCGCCATTGGGATGATGACCAAGTGCCTGGCACGCGAATGGGCGCGGCACGAGGTCAACGTCAACGCGATTTGCCCCGGCTATATCGAAACCGAACTCAACAGCGACTGGTTTGCGAGCGAAGGCGGCAAGAAGCAGATCAATTCCTTCCCGCGCAAACGGCTGGCCAAGGAAGGCGATCTCGACGAGATGTTGTTGTTGCTGGCGTCGGAGAAATCCCGGTCGATCACCGGCTCGCTGCTGACCGTAGATGACGGGCAGTCGCTTTAAGTGAATCTGCCCACCCCCTTGGGGGGAGGACGGACAGCGAAGCGATCCGGGTGGGGGGCCGAAGATCGTGACAGACACCCCCCCCACCCGAAAAATCTTCGCTGCGCTCGGATTTTGTCGACCTCCCCACAAGGGGGAGGTTAGAAGAACTACTGATCCGTCTCCTCTTCCGGAATCTTGAAGCTCGCATCGTTGCTTTCGCCGTCGACGCGTATCTCGCTGATCCGCGCGGCGGGACGCGGCGTCGTTGTCTGGGCTTCGACCGGCACCAGCGCCTGAATGACGGCGGCATCCGGCGGCGGCGGGACGGCGACGAACTCGAACGCCATCACATGTGCGTCCTTGGATGCCTTGGGGCGAAGGTGGGGGCTTGTCCACCCGCCGCTGTTGACCGCGCCGTGCGCGGTGACCACCAGCTTTCCGTCGTCGGTGGTGGCGGTGATCGAATCCACTTTGGCGATCGGTTCGGGCGCTGCTTTGTGCGGCGCGGCAAAAGCCGGTGTGGCGGCCAAAATCGCAACAAAACCAAACGCGAAACGGTGTCTGTTTACCTGCATTGGACCGCCAGCTAAGAGAAGAAATACGGCGCAATTGAGATAGGGAGAAGGGCCATGGGTCCGCTTGCAGGGATCAAGGTTGTCGAGTTCCAAGGTATCGGGCCGGGCCCGTTCACCGCAATGCTACTTTCTGACATGGGGGCGGATGTCATCCGCATCGACCGCAAGGGCGGCCGCTCGCCGAGCAAGACGGAAGTCACCTATCGCGGACGCAAGGCGGTGGCGCTCGATCTCAAGAAACCCGAAGCAGTCGAAGCCGCGCTCAAACTGATCGGCGAAGCGGATGCGTTGATCGAAGGTTTCCGCCCCGGCGTGATGGAACGTCTGGGTCTCGGTCCCGATGTGTGCCTCGCGCGCAATCCGAAGCTCGTTTACGGCCGCATGACCGGCTGGGGCCAGACGGGTCCGCTCGCGCAGGCCGCGGGCCACGACATCAATTACATAGCCCTCACCGGCGCGCTGCATGGCATGGGCAATGCGGGGAAAAAACCTGTGCCGCCGCTGAACCTTGTCGGCGATTTCGGCGGCGGTGCGATGTATCTCGCGTTCGGCATCGTGTGCGGATTGGTGGAAGCGAAGAAGTCCGGCAAGGGCCAGGTCGTCGACACCGCGATGACGGATGGTGCGGCGTCTCTCATGTCGATGTTCTACGGCATGAACGCGATGGGCATGTGGCGCGACGAGCGCGGCGTGAATCTGTTGGACTCCGGCGCGCATTTCTACGACACCTACGAAACGAAGGACGGCAAATACGTCGCCATCGGTTCCATCGAGCCGCAATTCTATCGCGAGCTTCTGCAAAAGACCGGCATCACGGATTCCGCCTTTGAGATGCAGATGGACCCGAAAGGCTGGCCCGCACTGAAGGAAAAACTTGCCGCCGTCATCAAGACCAAGACGCGCGACGAGTGGGATGCGATCATGCTGGGCAGCGATGTGTGCTATGCACCGGTGCTTTCGCTCAAGGAAGCGCCGAAACATCCGCACAATGTCGCGCGCGAAACCTTTGTCGAGATCGACGGCGTGGTGCAGCCCGCGCCCGCGCCGCGCTTCTCCCGCACGGTTCCGAAAGTGCAGGGCGGCGTGACGGGTGCGGAAAACGATGTCGCGCTTTCGGGCTGGGGTTTCAGCCGCGCCGAGATCGACAAACTCTCGCAGGTTGGCGCGATCTGACATGCGTTTCCTGCCAGGTACGGAATCCCGCCGGCGCATCTATCTGATGCGCCACGGGCATGTGGACTATATGAACCGCAAGGTGGTCGAGACCGGCGCGTTGAGCGAAGTCATTCTCACGCGCCGCGGCCAGCTCCAGGCGGAGGCAGCGGGGCACGCGTTTTCCCATGTGCAGTTCGACCGCGCCATCTGCTCCGGCTATCCGCGCACGAAGCAGACGGCGGAAGGCGTGTTGGCCCACCTGAAAGATGCGCCGTCTTTGGAAATCGATCCCGGTCTGGTCGAAATTCATGGCGGCAAACTTCCACCGGTGAGTAGCCGCGAAGATCTTATTCGTGCGATGAACGCCTATTTCGAACGCGCGAACGAACTCGGCGCGACCAATCACGAAGGCGGCGAAGTGTTTGCGGAAGCGCAGGCACGTGCGGTGGCCTCCATCGAACGGTTGCTCGAACAACCGGACTGGCACACCTCGCTGGTCGTGGCGCATGAAGGCATCAACCGGCTGATATTGAGTTGGGCCTGCGGGGCCGGGCTCAACGCGATGAGTTCGTTCGAACAGGATACCGGCTGCATCAACGTGATCGATTTCGATCTCGGCGGGCAGGGCGGCGTGCGGCGCTCGCTGATAAAGGCGGTGAACCTGACGCCCTACAACTGGCTCAAACACGGCATGAACCTGACCAGCCTCGAAGCCATCTTCGAGCGCGACGTGAACGACGTGCCGCCGGGCTGAAGGGGTTGGGGTCAAAGATAATACCGGAATATCAGATACTTGCGACTTGACTGGTCGTGGGGCTGGAACGCGCCTTGAAAAGCACTAATAAAAGTACTAATTAAAGTGCCAATAAGCGTACAAGGAATATGCCATGGCTGTCATTCTGACCGACAAGATCGCAAGTGTTTCCGACTTGAAGCGCAACCCCATGGGGACCGTGAAGGCTGGCGAAGGCGGCGCTGTGGCGATCCTGAACCGGAATGAGCCCGCATTCTATTGCGTTCCTGCGGAGGCTTACGAGGAAATGATGGAGCGCCTTGAGGATGCGGAACTGAATGCGATCGCCGATGCACGCAGGAACGAGCGTGTGATCATGGTCTCGCTGGATGAGCTATAAGCTCGCATTTCTCGAATCCGCCAGGAAAGAGTGGGACAAGCTCGCACACAGCACGCGAGAACAATTCAAGAAAAAGCTCCAGGAGCGTCTCGAAAACCCACACGTTCCGGCGTCCAAACTTTCTGGAAGCCAAAATCGTTACAAGATCAAGCTGCGTTCGGTCGGCTATCGCCTCGTCTATGAAGTACGCGACGAGGTGTTGATCGTTGTCGTCATTGCCGTCGGGAAGAGGGACAAGAGCATGGTCTATAGAGCGGTGGAAAAGCGGTGACGTGAACGACGTTTCGCCGGGTTAGATATCCAATTCGCACCACACCGGCACGTGGTCGCTCGGCCGGTCGCCGCCGCGGACGTATTTGTCGATCTCGCATTGCTTCAGGCGGTCGGCAGCTTGCGGCGACAGCAGAATATGGTCGATGCGGATGCCGTTGTCCTTCTGCCACGAACCTGCCTGATAATCCCAGAACGTGTATTGGTTGGTTTCGGCGTGGCAGGCGCGGAACGCGTCGGTGTAGCCGAGATTGATCACGCGGCGCAGCGCCGCGCGCGATTCCGGCTGGAATAGTGCGTCGTTGAGCCAGGCTTTGGGATCGTGAACGTCGTCTTCGGTGGGAATGACGTTGAAATCGCCCATTAGGGCCACCGGTTCTTCAAGCGCGAGAAGTTCGCGGGCGTGCAGCTTCAGCCGCTCGAGCCAGCCGAGCTTGTATTTGAACTTGTCGGTGCCGATGGGATTGCCGTTGGGCGCATAGATCGAGGCCACGCGCACGACACCGCTCTTTCCCTTCACGATGGCTTCGAGATAGCGCGCATGATCGTCGCCATCGCCGCCGGGCAGGCGCGGGGTCACGTCTTCCAGCGGACTTTTGGAGAGGATGGCGACGCCGTTATACGTCTTTTGTCCGTGTACGGCGCAATTGTAGCCGAGATCCTCGAAGACCTCGCGCGGAAACGCATCATCGACGCATTTGATCTCCTGCAACACCACCACATCCGGACTGGCCGCCTTGAGCCAGGCCTGCGCCGGCTCCAGACGCGCCTTGATCGAATTGACGTTCCAGGTGGCGATTTTCATGTGGAGCCGCGTTTTGGGTATGTCCTGATGGGAGCGGGAATCTTGTGAAGGCGCTCACGTTGTTGTTCAAGCCACAATAGACGCTTGAACGCTTCTTTCCGAAGCGCTGAATTCAATCCACCACGAGAAAAACGCCACTCCGCATGACTGATCAACGTGTTCAACTCAGTCAATGTTAGCTTTTCAGCCTCAGCCTCGAAATTGGCGCCACCCCTGAGCCTGCCCACGTTGCGTCTCTCATCTAAACCGAAAAACTCGTCCCGCATCCGCACGATGAACTGGCGTTCGGATTGTTCACTTTGAACGCCGCGCCGATCAGGTCGTCGACGAAATCGAGTTCGGCGCCTTTGAGGAAGTCGAGCGACATCGGGTCCACCAGCACGGTCGCGCCGTCGCGTTCGATGACGAGATCGTCGTCCATGCGGGTGTCGTCGAGGGTGAAGCTGTATTGGAAGCCGGAGCAGCCGCCGCCGGTCACGGCCAGCCGCAGCATCACAGGGCCGGGCTCGGCGTTGAGGATGTCCGCGATGCGCCGGGCGGCGCGGGCGGAGACCGTCATCGGGGCGGAGGTGGGGGTTGCTGTTTGGGCGTCCATCGGTCCTATGTAGTCATTGCCGAAGCACTGCGCAAAGGCCATGGAAACCCTGCCCGGACGCCTTCTTCCGCCCCTGTTCGAGCCGCCCGCGGCCCGGGCCCCGTTCGCCACCCGCCCGGCGGACAGTCGGGGCCGGTTCTACGCGGAACCCGAAAGCCCCACGCGCACCTGCTACAGCCGCGACCGGGACCGGATCATCCATTCCGCCGCCTTCCGCCGCCTCAAGCACAAGACGCAAGTGTTCGTGGAGCATGAAGGCGGGGACTATCACCGCACCCGGCTCACCCATTCGCTGGAGGTGGCGCAACTCGCACGTTCCATGTCGCGCGTGCTGGCGGTGGATGAAGATCTCGCCGAGGCGCTCGCACTCGCCCACGATCTGGGACACACCCCGTTCGGCCATGCGGGCGAGGCGACGCTCAGCAAAGTCACCGAGTCCATCGGCGGCTTCGATCACAACGCACATGCGCTGCGCCTCGTCACCAAACTCGAACATCGCTACGCGGATTTCGATGGATTGAACCTGACGTGGGAAACGCTCGAAGGGCTCGTGAAACACAACGGCCCGCTGACGGCCAAGAAATTGCCCGCGCCGATTTCGAGTTTCGATGCCCGCATGAAGCTCGATCTCGATTCCTGGCCGGGACTGGAAGCGCAAATTGCGGCGCTCGCCGACGACATCGCCTACGTCAATCACGACATCGACGACGGCCTGCGCGCCAAGTTGTTCACGATTGACGATCTGCGCGATGCGCCGCTTGCCGGTTTCGACGTTCGCGAGGTGAATGCGAGATACGGCGAACTGGAATTGGGCCGCTTTATCGGCGAACTCGTGCGCCGGTTGATGGGCCGCCTCGTCGGCGATCTGATTGCGGAGACGAAAGCGCGGCTGGCGAGCGCGCACCCCAAATCGGCGGCCGATGTGCGCCGGCAGGGAAGGGCGCTTGCCAGTTTTTCCGATCCCATGGCCAAGAACATCCGTGCACTGAAGGATTTCCTCTTCACGCACATGTACCGTCATCCGCGTGTCATGGCGCCCGTTGAAAAAGCGCAGCAAGTCGTAGAGGACCTGTTTACCGCCCTCAGCGCCGACCCGGGACTTTTGCCGCCGGATTGGGCTCGACTGTGCGGAGCGCCGGGCGATGCCGCCACCGGGGGCGTGGTGCGCGACTACATCGCCGGCATGACCGATCGCTACGCCCTTGAGGAATACGGCCGCATCTTCCATAGGGAGATAGAACTGTGACAGGGCCGCCGTGGGGATGGTAACATCCTTGCCGCTGTCTGGATTCTGTGGAGTTGGTAACCGATGGCCAGAATCGAACCGGGCCTTTACGAACCTTCCGACGACGTCCGCGTCTTCGACGGCGCGGAGGACGATTACGACGATGAGGGCTCAAGGCTTCCGCTTCTGATCGTTATTGCGCTGCTGGTTCTGGCGGCGTTTGCGGGCGTGGTGTGGCTGGCCTACACGCAAGGCGTGCAACGCGGCCGTCAGGATGTGCCGCGCGTGATCGCCGCCGAAACCGGCCCCATGAAGACCGCGCCGGATCAGCCGGGCGGGGCGGCAAACCCGTACAGGAACCTCAAGATTTACAACAGCAAGGCACCTGCCGACACGGCCAGGAACGATGCCCTGCCGTCCATCATCACCCAGCCGGGCGAGCCCATGTTCTCGGCCTTCGGGCCCAAGCATCCGGTCGCCGGTGCACAGCCTTCCCCTGCCAAACCGGCACCCGCGCCTACTCCGGCTCCGGAGCATATGGCTGCGCAGACGCCGCCCGCACCTGTCCACACAGCTCCGCCGCCAGCTCCCGCGCCGGTTCAGCAGGCCCCGATGGCGGCTCCGAAGCCAGCCCCGGCGCCCGTGAAGCCACCCGTCCAGGTGGCGGCCGCGAAGCCTGCTCCGGTGGTGGCGAAACCGGCCCCCGCGCCGGTTGTGACCAAACCTGCGCCGGCCCCGGTCACTGTGGCCAAAGCGTTGCCTGCTCCGGTTCCGGCGACTGTCTCGACCGCTTCGGGTGCCTACGTGGCGCAGATCGCGGCATTCAAATCGCAGGCCGAAGCGGAAGCCGGTTGGAGTGCGTTCAAGAAAAATCATTCCGGAACGCTGGGCGGTATGAGCCCGAACATCGTCTCGGTCGATCTGGGCGAGAAGGGTACGTGGTTCCGGCTGCGCACCGGCTCGTTCTCCGACAAGGCGGCGGCTGCGGATTTCTGCACCAAGCTCAAGGCGGAAGGGGCAAGCTGCTTGCCCGCGAAAGGATAAGCGGCACCTCCATGCGCACGCGCGCCATCTATGGCTGCGCCGGGCTTACGCTCACGGACGACGAACGCACTTTCTTCCGTGAGGCGCAGCCTTGGGGCTTCATCGTCTTCGGCCGGAACATCGCTGATCGCGCGCAACTGCGCGCGCTGTGCGATGGCTTGCGCGAAACCGTGGGCGATGCGAATGCGCCAATCCTGGTCGATCAGGAAGGAGGCCGCGTCGCGCGCATGAAACCGCCGGAATGGAAAACGCATGCAGCCGCGCGCGTGTTCGGCGATCTTTATGCGAACGATCCGGAACGGGCGCGAGAGGCGACCTATCTCAATGCGCGCCTGATCGCGCACGACCTGAACGAAGTCGGTCTCAACGTCGATTGCCTGCCGGTGCTCGATGTGCCGGTGGAAGGGGCCAGCGACGTGATCGGGGATCGCGCGTTCGCTTTCGAGCCCGCGACGATCATCGACCTGGCCCGCGCGCAGATCGAGGGGTTACTGGATGGCGGCGTGCTGCCGGTGATGAAGCACATTCCCGGGCATGGCCGCGCCACCGCCGACACGCATTTCGAACTGCCGCATGTGAAGACTGGCGCGGATGAACTCAGCGCCACAGATTTTGTGACCTTCCGCAGCCTGTCGGATTGTCCGCTCGCGATGACGGCGCATGTTGTCTACGACGCGATCGACGATCATCGTCCGGCGACCACCAGCCCCAAGGTGATTCGCGATGTGATTCGCGGCGAAATTGGTTTCGAAGGCGTTCTCATGTCGGACGATCTTTCGATGAAGGCACTCACAGGTTCGATTCGTGCCAGAGCCAAGGCGGCCCTGTTCGCGGGCTGCGATGTCGTGCTCCACTGCAATGGTGGATTCGCGGAGATGCAGGACGTGGCGGCAGAAGCCGGACCGCTCGAAGGCCTGAGCCTGAAACGGGCTGAGCAGGCGCTTGCGCATCTGAAACCGCCGGCGAATTTCAACTGGGTCAAGGCGGAACGCCGCCTCGCCGAACTTATGGCGCCCGTCGCATGAGCGAATTCGACGAAGCCTTCGACAATTTCAAACCGCAGGTGGAGGCAGCTCCGGACGAAGCGTTGATGGTGACCGTCGACGGCTTTGAAGGCCCGCTCGACCTGTTGCTCGCGCTTGCGCGGAACCAGAAGGTCGATCTCGCCAAGATCTCGGTGCTGAAACTTGCGGAACAATATCTCGGCTTCATCGAAGCCCTGGGTCCGCGCAAATTGGAACTCGCTGCCGACTATCTCGTGATGGCGGCATGGCTTGCCTATCTCAAATCGCGCCTGCTGTTGCCGCAACCCGCAAATTCCGATGGCGAACCGACGGCGGACGAAATGGCGGCGCGACTGCGCTGGCGG
>Ga0335083_10012167_pt1 | contig 10317 bp, 6 predicted proteins | sample Lox_Sample_42_FD_206716 | JGI IMG/M metagenome (GOLD analysis project Ga0335083, IMG submission 206716) | Soil microbial communities from Loxahatchee National Wildlife Refuge, Florida, United States - Lox_Sample_4.2 | ecosystem: Environmental > Terrestrial > Soil > Wetlands | place: USA: Florida...
GCGGCGCTGGCGCAGTTCGAAGGGAGCCTGGACGACGATCTGAACACCGCCGAGGCGATCGCGGCGATTTTCGAATACATCCGCGACGCCAATACGGCCATGGACGCCGGAGATTTCCGCGCGGGCAATGTGGCGGCGGCGCGCGATCTGCTGGCACGATTCGATTGCATCGCCGCGGTGCTGGAGCCCTCGGAGCAGAAGTCGGGTCTTTCCGATGCGCAGGTGGAAGTGAAGGTGGCGGAGCGCAATCAGGCGAAGAAGATGCGCGATTTCGCACGGGCAGACAGAATCCGCGCCGAGCTTCTGGAGGCAGGCGTGGCGATTGAGGACACGCGCGAAGGAGTGCGTTGGAAGAGGTCGTAGTGAAGATAGAAACCAAGGCGGTCCACGCGGGCGATCGCAAGCGGATTCCCGGGCAGGCGACGCCGGTAACCACGCCGATTGTGAACGCGACGAGCTTCGTGCACGAAAGCACCGAGACCCTCGATCACGTGATGGGCAACGAGGAACCGGGCTGGTCGTACTCGCGGTACGGGAATCCGACCAACGGCGCGCTGGAGGAACTGCTCTGCGAACTGGAGGGCGGCGCCGCGGCTCTGGCGTGCGCTTCCGGGATGATGGCCGTGCAGACCGCATTTATCGTCGCGCTCACCGACCGGCCGAAACGGATTCTGGCGGCGAGCGCGCTCTACGGCGCCACCACCGGGATGCTGACGAAGATCATGGAGCCGATGGGCGCGGAAGTGGCGTTCGTGGATATCTGCGATCGGGCGGCGGTGGAGCGGAAGATTGCGGAGTGGAAGCCGGGCTGCGTGGTGCTGGAGACGATGTCGAATCCGCTGCTGCGGGTGCCAGCCATCGATCGGATCGCGGAGATGACGCGGGCGGCGGGAGCGGCTCTGGTGGTGGACAGCACATTTGCCACGCCACTGCTGGTGCGACCGTTAGAGCTTGGCGCGAACCTGGTGGTGCACAGCGTGACGAAGTTTCTGGCGGGGCACGGAGATGTGCTGGGCGGGGCGATCGTGAGCGATGTACGGCACGCGGGCACATTGCAGGCGATTGCCCGCGTTTCCGGGCCGGTGCTGGGTCCGTTTGAGAGCTATCTGACCATGCGGGGCATCAAGACGTTCGTTCTGCGCATGGAACGGCAGTGCGCGAACGCGCGGCAGGTGGCGGCGTGGCTGGTACAACAGCCGAGCGTGGCGAAAGTGCATTTCCCCGAAGACCCGGCGCACCCCGACGCGGCGATCATCGCGCGGTTGCTGCCGAAGGATCTTTACGGAGCAATCGTGAGCTTCGAACTGCGCGACGCGGGCAGGGAAGAAGTCTTCCGGTTCATGGATTCGCTGCGGCTAGTGGCGTGCGGCACGTCGCTGGGCGACGTACACAGCCTGCTGCTCTATCCGGCGATCGCGTCACACCGCGATCTTTCGCCGAAGCAACGCGAGCGCCAGGGGATCGGCGACGGCCTCGTCCGCCTCTGCTGCGGCATCGAGAACGTCGAGGATATCATCGCCGATCTGGGGCAGGCGCTCGAAAAGTCCGCTACAAGTGAAATCGCCAGCGGATCTCGCCGTAAATCTCACGCGGATTGAAGTAGTGGATCCCGCCAAAGGTCAGGCTGTTGTCGAGCAGGAAGCGCCGATTGGCGAGATTCGTCGCCTGCACCGAAGCTGACAGCGTTTCGGTAAAGTCGTGACCGATGGCTGCGTCCACGGTAGTGTGCGCGGGAAGGCGGCCGCCGGTGTCTTCATCGGGGAAGCCGGAGCCATAGTAAAGGGTCGCCGAGGTCCAGGTGCGCGCGGGCAGACGCAGGAAACCGCCGGCGCTGAGCGTGTGACGCTGGTCATGATCGAGGAGAAAATAGCCGTCGGGCGGGGGCTCGAAATCGGTGAGACCGCCGCTCACGGCTCCCGCTCCCTGCGCCTGCTGGCTGGAATATGCCAGGTGAAACTGCGCGCGACGAGCGAGCATGGGCGAGCGCAGCGTGGTCTCCCAGGCATCGACACGCGCGGCAGCGATGGTCAGCGGAAGGAAGATGTTCGAAGGACCGAGGGCGTCGTGGTCGAAGAAGTTGCGCGCGTGGGTGTGGAAATGGTCAGCGTCGAGCGTCCAGCCGCGCAGCGGGATGGAGATGCCGAACTGATTCTCCTCATCGCGCTCGCCGTGGAGCGGCAGGAAGGCCACACCCTGCTCGGCGGCGTATTCCAGCAACGGACCGGCGATGGTGGACATGGGCGGCGCCTGATAGTAGCGGCCATAGAAGCCACGCAGGACCCAGTTCAAACGGGGCACGCGAATGGCGACACCGATGCGGGGGTCGGCCGCGTTCTCCGAGAGCAAACCACCGTAGTGCGTGAGGCGCACACCACCGGTGACGGTGAGCCACGACACGGGCCGGTACTGATCTTCGGCGAAGACCGCCTCCAGATTGCCCGATGGAGTGAGACGGCCGCCCGCGGTGAAGCCTGCTTCCGTGTCTTTGAGGTGGAAGTTCCGATCGTCGTGCTGGACGAAACCGTAGACGCCGACGCGCGCGTTGTGATGCGTTGAGACCGCGTTGAAGGCGACGTGCGCGCCGCCGTACTGCGACCGCTGGCGATCGGTGGTGCTGGTGAGCGGATCGTCCGGGCCGGGCAGGTAGTCGGCCGAGTTCCAGTGGTAGAACGGCGAGACGGTCAGCAGCCGGCCGGGGGAGAAGGTTCGCACCCAGGAGAAGACGAGCACGGCATCGCGTTCGTCATCGGAATCGCGCATTCCGGCCGCCTGATCGTCCGGGGTGTTGGGGATGTCGTAGTTGTCGCCACGCACCGACCAGACCAGACGCAATTGATCGGCGGCGGTGCGGTTGTAGAAGAGCGAACCGAATGTGCCGATGCCGGTGGCGTCGTCGTGCAGGACGTCGGGACCCTGCGTTTCGAGGCCCAGCCCGGACCGGCTGCCGGTTACGCTCGCATACCAGGCGAAGCGCTGACTGTGCCCACCGAAGCTGAGCTGATCATTGGTCTGACCGAAGTTACCGGCGCTGATGTGAAGCTCTCCATCGTTGTTGAGCTCGAATCCGCTGCGGGGAATGACGTTGAACACGCCGTACGTGCGGTCGCCGTACTCGGCGGAGTAGCTTCCGCGCTGCATCTCCAGATAATCGATGTCGCGGGGATCGACCTGCGGGCCGGCATTGCTGGCGATGTTGGTGTTGGGGATGGGGATGCCATCGATGAGCCAGGAGACCTGGTGGCCGCCGCGGATGTGTAGCTGATCGTGGGCCATGTATGCGCCGGGCACATACGCGGTGATCATCTGCAGGCTGTTGGCGCGGTCTGCACCGGGCGTAAGGGCGATGTCCTCGCGGCTCACGCTGGATTCGGGGGTGATGGAGCTGCCGTCAAGCGGCGTGGCGGTGACCTGCACCGATTGCGCCAGCGGAGCCACACCGAGCTGGAAATGCAGGATACGCGCGCTCGACGAGTTAAGCTGCAGCACCTGCTCCTCAGTGGCGAAGCCTTCGCGCTCCACCCTGATGGTGTATTCACCGGCGGTGACCGCGGGAAACTGAAAGACGCCTTCGCCGGTGGTGGTTACGGTTTGGGAGAAATCGGAATCGCGTGCATGCAGCGTTACCTGCGCGCCTGCGATGGGCCGATGATCGGGCCCGTGAACAACTCCCTGAATGTTTCCGAACACCGTGGCCAGCACAGTGACGGCAAAAAACACGCAGACAGACACTCTGCCTGTGGTCATTGGTTCTCCTCCTTTTGGATGCAGTGGCGGGAATTACGCCACGCGAGGAGGAGGGCGCTGGAAGAGAGGCGAGTGAGTGAAGTGGCTGCGCGGCGCAACGCGCACATGCTCGGGGGCAGGCACTGCAAGCACCGATTCCGCGCCGGTTCGCAGGGCGGGCGCAAGCAGAAAAGCGAGGCCTGCGGCTGTCGCCGGCGTGCCCCGGCAGCCACTACGGCACATGGACTGCTCATGCCAGCCAGGTGAGCGATCGTGCCGGCAACAGCAGGCACGCATCCCATGGCAGCAGGAACAGGAGGCCGGCGGGCCCATCACGCTCGCAGTGAGGGTGAGCGTGGGCGCAAGAGGAGACAGGCACAGCAACAGCAGTACTGCGATGATACGGATGGCCACCGGTCTCCTCGTTCCTAACAGAGTAGCAGGCAAGCGGTGTTACAGCATCTCGGCAACGCGGCGGTGGAAACGCTCGGCGCGCGCGACATCGTGAAGGATCTGAGTTTTGAGGGCTTCGGGGGTGTCGAATTTGCGCTCGTCGCGCAGGCGGTAGAGGAACTCGACGCGAATGCGGGCGGGCGCGCGGCCATCGAACTTCGAGAGCAGGAAGGTTTCGATGGTACGGCGGTCGCCATCGAAGGTGGGGCGGAAGCCGATGTTGGAAACGGAGCGCCACTGGCGGCCGTCGTCGAGATCGAAGGCGCGGGTGACGTAGACGCCGTCGCACGGCACAATGCCGGTCTGCTCGGAGAGATTCAGGGTGGGGACGGTCTGGCGCGATCCGACACCATGGCCGCCGACAACAGAGCCCTCCAGAGCGAAAGGGCGTTCGAGCATCCGCCAGGCTGCGATCATGTCGCCGCTGGAGATCAACTTGCGTACGGCGGTGCTGCCCACAATGGAGCCATGGCGGCGGACGGCGGGGCAGATCTCAACCTCGAAGCCGTAGAGCTGGCCGAGCTCGTGCAGGGTGGCAGTGTTGCCGGAAGCGCCGCGGCCGAAGCGGAAGTTGTGACCGACCAGGACGGCGCGCGCGCCAAGACGCCTCACGACGATCTGCTCGATGAACTGCTCAGGCGAGAGCTTTGCCAGCGCTGCGGTGAAGGGCATGATGAGCACTTCGTCAAGGCCGGCCTCGCGCATCAGGTCGCAGCGCCGCTCCATTTGAGTGAGAAGCTGGGGCGTTTTGTCGGGCGCGACGACGGACGCGGGATGCGGATGGAAGGTCATGGCGGCGGCACGCCAGCCGCGCTCGCGCGCAATCTCGGCGGCGCGGCGCATGATGTTGCGGTGGGCGGCGTGGACACCGTCGAAATTGCCGATGGTCAGGGCGCAGGGGCCGAAGTCGACCGGGACATCCTCAAGCGAACGGAACACGCGGAAGCCGGACGGCGCGCCATGGCCGGCATCGATGACAAGGCCGTCATAAGCGAGGTGGACGTTCCGGGGCAGGGCGGCTTCGGTGGCCGCGTGCGGCAGGTCATGACAGATGTGCGTGAAGTACGCGCGGCGCGGCTTCAGTTCCTCCACCGTGTGCAGCGAGTGCTCCACCGTGGAATGGGTCGGGTGCGGGCGGTGGCGCAGAGCGTCAAGGAACAGCACATCCAGATCGCGCAGCTTGTCCAGGCTTTCGGACGGAATGTCGCTGTGGTCGGTAAGGTAGGCGGCGGAGCCGAAGCGGAACCCATAGACCGTGCCCTGCCCGTGAGACAGGCGGATGGGCACAAAATCGAGGTTGCCGACGCGAAGCGGTTCCTCGCCGTCGAAGACACAGGTTTCGATCCTTGGCCGGGACGATTCAGTGGGCCCCGTGTCGAAGATGTACTGGAAGGTGCGGCGCACGGTCGCGATGGTTTCTGCCGAGCCGTAGACGCGCAACGGGCCGGTCATGCGGTAGTTCAGAGGGCGCACATCGTCGAGGCCCATGATGTGGTCGGCGTGGCCGTGGGTAAAGAGGATGGCATCGACCCTTTCGATTTTCGCCGCGAGCGCCTGCTGGCGGAAATCGGGCGTGGTATCGATGAGGACGGCGTGATCGTTCCAGCGAACGAGCACGGAGGGGCGCAGACGGCGGTCATGCGGATCTTCCGACGTGCAGACGGCGCAGTGACAGCCGATGGTGGGCACGCCAACACTGGTGCCCGACCCCAGCACGGTAATGCTCAGACGGCCATCGGACATCAGGCCTCGGCCTGCTCGGATTTCGCCGCGGGTTCCTCAGCCGCTGCCGGTTTGGCGGCCTGCTGCTCACTCACGTAGACATAGCGGAAGCGCAGCTCGGTGATGGAGTTCTCGAGCAGGCGATGCTCCTCGGTGGCGAGGTTGCCCTTCGTCTTCTCCATGAGCACGCCAAGCATGTCGATGGTGTGGCGGGCCAGCGGGAGATTGGGTTCGGGGCGGTCGCTCTCCTCTCCGAAATGCATCAGGCCGAGCTGGACTTCGGCCTGCATCTTCAGCGAAAGCACCAGGAACTCAAAGGTGGCGGGCGGGAGAAAATCGGTTTCGCTCATGGCCTTTATTCTCATTCTAGCGAAGCGGTAAACTGAGATTTGCCCACGATTGTCCTGGCTCAGTAGCGCGGCTGTCATGGTTCTGCCCCGTCAGCGGGACGGCGCAGTGTGCCTCAGCCTCGCCTCAGCGGCCCTTGCCCGCGCCTGCTACTGAGGACAAGACAGTGAATCTGGAACGATACGGATGGAGCGCGATCTTCGTGCGCGCGTTTGCGGAATGGAAGGCCAGCGGACATCGGGCCGGGCGAGCGATCGCCGTGTGGAGCAATGGATGCCGCGCGATGACCGAGCTGGGGGAGGTGGACGCGGCGCTACCGGGGCGCGCGATGGAGCTGGCGGTCGGAGACTGGTTGGCGCTGGAACCCGAGGCGAATCGCATAGCCGAAGTGCTACCCCGCAAGACTGTTCTGGCGCGGCGGCAACCGGGGCAGGCGTTGGCGCGCCAGGTACTCGCCGCGAACCTCGATGTGCTGCTGATCGTCACCGGCGTCGATGGCGACTTCAGCTTGCATCGCATTGAACGATATCTGGTGCTGGCGGAACAGTGCGGCGCGGAACCGGCAATCGTACTGAGCAAGGCCGATCTGCTCAACGAGAGCGGCCGTGACGCGGCGCTGGACTCGGTTCGGGGCGCTTCGCCGGGCGTGCCAGTGGTGCTGTGGAGCTCGTGGGACCCGACCGGGCCGGGCGCGCTGAGCGAGATTGTTCAACCTCGACGAACCGGTGCGCTGGTGGGCAGCTCGGGCGTTGGCAAATCGACGATGGTGAACGTGTTGCTGGGTCGCGAGGCACTGCGCACGCAGGCGGTACGAGAGGACGACAGCCGCGGCCGCCACACCACCACGCACCGCGAGCTGTTCCTGCTTCCACAGGGCTGGCTGCTGATCGACATGCCGGGGATGCGCGAAGTGGCTTTGTGGGCCGACGAGGACGCCGTGGAAGCGGTGTTCGACGATCTGCAGCAGATCGCTGCGGGTTGCCGGTTTCGCGATTGCACCCATCGGGGTGAGCCGGGGTGCGCGGTGGCGGCGGCCGTCGAGCGGGGTGATATTACGCCCGACCGGGTTGCGCACTTCCACCAGCTCCGCGCGGAGGTGGCGGCCACGGATGAGCTGGCTCGCAAACGTCGCGATCGCGTGCTCGGCCGCAGCCAGAGACAACTCTACCGGCGCGGGCCGAAGTGGTGACAGTGAGTGCTACCCAAGGAACCCGACGTTGGATGCCGGGAAGTTCGCCAGATTCGGGAAGACATAGGCGAGGTCGGCCGTCGCCACTCCAAACCACGAGGCCAGCGTTGCGCCGTACTGGTCGAGGGCGGTGGTTGGAATCCAGCGGCCTGCGCTGCCCGCGTCATCCGGTCCGCCGAGAGCAAGCTGCGGAAACGTGCCGTACACGTCGCCGCCTTTCACCGCGCCGCCGACCACCACGTGATGGCTGCCCCAGGCATGATCGGTGCCGCCGTTGGTGTTCGGCTGCAGTGTGCGGCAGAAGTCCGACTCGGTGAACAGCGTTACGCTTTGTTCCACGCCGAGCTCCTGCGTCGCGGAAACGAAGGCGCCCATGGCGGCATCGAGCTGCGCGAAGAGGGAGTCCTGGGAGTTGAGCTGCGCGGTATGAGTGTCGAAGCCGCCGAGCGAGCAAAAGAAGATCTGCCGCCTCATGCCCAGCTCATTGCGCACCTGAATCACCTGCGCGATCTGCTGGAGCTGCGCACCGATGGAGGTTGTGGGGAACGCGGTGGCGAGGGCCGGTGCGCCATCCAGAGCCTTCTCCAGCGTCGCGGAATCGGTGAGGCCGCGCTGCATCGTGCCGCTCGCCTGCTGGACCAGCGCCGCACCGGTATCGAGGGTGAGCAGTTGCTGCAGTGCGAGCATGCGCGCGTTGTCGGCCGGCGTGCCATGGAAGCCGGTGAGATTGAGAGGCTGGCCCGGACTCACGGTGGCGGGCTGGGTATCGCCGCCCTGTCCGAGCATGGCATTGCCGGCAACCGAGAGAAACGTGGGAAATGTGGCGGGCGCGTTCATCCATGCCACTTTGTCAGCTACGCGGCCACCCCAGCCCGTGCCGTTCTGCGCGGAGATCGACGCCTGCCACTGCAACTGCTGATCGGAGTGCGAGAACAGGTTCGACGGGACGGTGGTATTGCCGCCCAGGTATTCATTGCGCGTGAGCGGTTTCACCAGCGTGCCGACATTGGCGACGACCGCCGCCTGGCCGCTGCCGAACAGCTTCTGCACATTTGCCAGCTTCGAATGAAAGCCGAAGCCGCGTCCACCCGTCTTTGCCGTCACCGGCAGGAGCGACGACGAGGCCAGCGCCAGGGAACCGCGAATCTGCTGGTAAGCATCGTACGATGCCGTGTCCATGGGCACGATGAGGTTGTTGCCGTCGTTACCGCCGAACAGGAACACGCAAACCAGAGCGCGATAGTCGGCCGTGGTCTGGGCGAAGGCGCTCATCGCGCCGAACGTGCGGAACCCGAGCCGCCCGAAAGGTCCGAAGGCCAGGCCTCCGCCGCAGCAGGCCAGTTGCAGAATCTGTCGTCTGGAAATCATCTCAGCGCTCCACCTGATATTGGGAAGAGGACGCCGCGAGGTAAATCGCAGCCCGGGCCTTCATCGCCCCGGTGGGCGCGGCGGCCATTGCGGTTTTGATTGTGGCGCGCATGTCGTCAGGCATCTGTCCGTGGAACAACAGCGCAGAGAGATAGTCGAGGAGCGAGTCGGGCATCGCGGCGAGCGAGGTAAACGGCGTCTGGTCGAAGGTCACGCCCTTGATGCCCCCGTTGACCAGCGCGTTCACCATGTCGGCACGCAGCATGGACACCGACGGCGACTGGATCTGAAACTCAGGGCCCAGCAGCTTCCCGTCGGCGATGCGGTAACCGGGCGAAAAGTAACTGAAGACGCTCGGCGGCGCATAGAGCGTCTGACCTTGCTTCGCAATGAACTGCGGCAGGGTGTTGTCCACGGCAACCGATGCGCCGAGGCCGCGCAGGAGGGCGGGAACGTAGAAGGCCGGTTCGCGCAGGTGTCCTTCATTAGCGGCCGGAACAGCAGGAGGGTCGCCGGAACGAGCCTCCTGGTCCAGGAGAATGGCACGGATCACCGCTTTCAGATCGCCGCGGACGCCGGAACCGTTATTGGCGAAGACGGCAGCGACACGCTGCACATAGGCCGGGCTCGGATTGCTGGTGACCAGGTGCTGGATCAGTTGCTGGCAGACGAAGGGCCCGACATTGGGATGCTGAAACACAATTTCGAGCGCCTGATGGAGGTCCTGCTCGGCGGTCTGGCCGGCGGGAAGCGTCTGGCCGTTTGACAGCGCTTTGGCGTTTTCGTCGTGATTCGCTTCCACCGCGACCATGGGAGCGTCCCAGTTGGGAGGATTGTGGCGGCGGGGCTGCGCTCCGGGCAGCGGCGCGTACGTCCAGCCCGTGAATGCGCGCGCGAAGGCCTGCACCACGCTCTGGTCATATGCCGGCACCGGCCGCCCGGATCCATCGGTCTGCACAGTCCCATCGGGGTTCAACAGCACGGTGCCGATGGTGAACAACTGGTTCAGCTCGCGCGCGTAGTTCTCGTTGGCCTCCTGGCCGTCAGCAGGCTTGTCGTTGTTCACCATGTCGAGGTAGTGGCCCATTGCCGGACTCAGGGTCACCGCGTTCATCAGGTCGAAATAGTTGCCGAATGCCCGATCGGAAAGCAGGCGCAAATAGGGCGGGATGGCCTGCGATTTGAGCTTGACGTTGGAGACGACCCAGATTTCGCCGAGGGCGAATGCGGCGCGCTGACGCAACTGGTCACGACCCGAGACCGCGTTGACGAAGAACTGCTGGCGCACCGAATTCAGCGGCTTGATGGGATCGGGAACGTCGGGAATGGCGGAGGGCGGCATGGCGAACTGTTCGTTCAGCCAGGCGTCGAAACCAACCTGTTGCAGATGGGCGATGTCGGCCGGGGTGGCTCCCCAGGCAGCCTGATCGAGGAAGCGCGCCGCCGCTCCGGGCGTAACGGTGGGTGAATTCTGCGCCCGTAAAGCAGCGAGCGCGCACACAGTGAGAACGGTC
>Ga0335083_10012168_pt1 | contig 10316 bp, 11 predicted proteins | sample Lox_Sample_42_FD_206716 | JGI IMG/M metagenome (GOLD analysis project Ga0335083, IMG submission 206716) | Soil microbial communities from Loxahatchee National Wildlife Refuge, Florida, United States - Lox_Sample_4.2 | ecosystem: Environmental > Terrestrial > Soil > Wetlands | place: USA...
CGGCGGGTCACGAATGTACGATGGTAGCGCCATCGTTGATTCCCAACTTGTCGGCGCAAAACAACAAAACCGCCCGGGTTGGCCCGGACGGTTCGGCGTCTGTTCTTGAACAGCAGCGCTATGCCACCGGCGTAGCCAAAATTTAGCCTTTGCATAGAATGGCATGTAACTACACGGACGCACCACAGTCGGCAGCGCACGGCGGCTTCATGAAAGCCCCCCAATGCAATCATTGTAAAGAAATCTATTCTTTAAACACGCTATTTTTGACTATTGCGCAGATCTTTTTATTCTAAACAGTGAGAATTCTGGATAAAAATTGTTCTATCTGCCAGGACGCTAAATCAAAGCCGCTCGAATTATGACGGAAATGACGAACACGTTCGGCGTTACGTCCGCCGGACGGGTTGCTGGCAGGTCGCCGGCGATTTATGGGACAGGCGGATGAGCAGGATCGTATCACTGTTAAACTTGGTTGTAACCGGGATGCACAATTGGAGAGAAACAGAAAAAATCTTTACTCTCCGTCTAACAGGGCGTTTCGGAGCATACACGTCGGCATTTGCCCCCCAGCTAGCGCCCCCACACTTTAAGGAATGACTGCATATGACTGAGGTCAAGATCGGCAAGAAACTCGTCGGCGGCCGTAACCCGTGTTACGCGATTGCCGAAATCGGCATTAACCATAATGGCGATATCGACCTCTGCAAGAAGCTCATCGATGTCGCCGTCTCGGCCGGCGCCGATGCGGTGAAGTTCCAGAAGCGCACCGTGGACGTGGTGTACACGCCGGCCGAACTGGCCCGCCCGCGCGAGAACCCGTTTGGCCCCACCAATGGCGACCTCAAGCTCGGCTTGGAGTTCGGCTACGAGCAATACGCTGAGATCGACCGCTATTGCCGCGAGCAGGGCGTCGACTGGTTCGCCTCCTGCTGGGACGAAGCCTCGGTTGACTTCATCGACCAATTCAACCCGCCCGCGTACAAGATCGCCTCGGCCAGCCTCACCGATGACGACCTGCTGCGCCACACCCGTGCCAAGGGTAAACCCGTCATCCTCTCCACGGGCATGAGCAGTCTGGAGCAGATCGACCATGCCGTACAGGTGCTGGGCAAGCAGGATCTCGTCATTATGCACTCCTGCTCCACTTACCCGGCGCATTACGAGGAGTTGAACCTGCGCGTCATCCCCGTGCTGGCGCAACAGTTCGGCGTGCCCATCGGCTATTCGGGCCATGAGACGGGCATCCCCTCCTCCGTCGCCGCCGTGGCGCTGGGTGCCTGCATGATCGAGCGCCATCTCACGCTCGACCGCGCCATGTGGGGCTCCGACCATGCCGCCTCGCTGGAGCCCAACGGCTTCACCCGCCTCATCCGCGACATCCGCCTCATCGAAACCTCGATGGGCGATGGCGTGAAGCGCGTGCTGGAGCGCGAGAAGCCGGTCATCGAGAAGCTGCGCCGCATCGACGGCCCGCGCGTACAGGCGCTGTAACCACGATGCGGCGCCTGGACGCGATTGCCCTGGATGTCGACGGGGTCCTCACCGATGGCGGCTTCTGGTGGGGGCCGAATGGCGAGGAGTTCAAGCGCTTCTGCTTCGCCGATGTCATGGGCATCTCGCGCGGGCGCCGCGCGGGGTTGATCTTCGCGCTCATATCGGGCGAGGACAGCCCGCTTGTCGACCGCTTCGCCGCCAAGCTCGGCATCACCGCCATCTACAAGGGCATCAAGGACAAGGGCGCCGCACTGCGCGACTTCTCCGAGGCCAGTGGCATCCCGCTCGCGCGTATCGGCTTCATGGGCGATGACGTGAACGACCTGCCCGCCTTCGCCCTGGCTGGCTTCACCGCCGCCCCGGCCAACGCGCAGCCGCCGGTGCTGGAAGCCGCCGCCCTGCGCCTGCCCCAGCGCGGCGGCGACGGCGCCGTGCGGGCGTTTGTGGAAGCGGTGTTGGCGGACGAGGCGCCATGACCTCGTATGATGACGGCAAAACCGTCTGCGTCATTGTCCCCTGCTACAACGAGGCGGGGAATATCGAGCCGCTCTACGAGCGCGTGACCGCCGCTTTCGCCACCATCCCGGAGCAGTGCTACCGCATCCAGTTCATGGACAACGCCTCCACTGACGAGACGGTGGCGCAGATCAAGTCCCTCATCGCGCGTGATCCGCGTGTGAGGCTCATCGTCAATGCCCGCAATTTCGGGGTTGGGCGCTCCGGCCTGCACGGTTTCCTGGCAGCCGACGGCGACGCCGTGCTGCACATGGTGGCCGACCTGCAAGACCCACCGGAGATGATTCCGGACTTCGTCAAGCACTGGCGCAACGGCTACAAGGTCGTCATCGGCGTGAAGCCGGCGAGCCAGGAGGCGGCGCTGATGTTCTCGCTGCGCCGTGCCTACTACAAGCTGCTGGCGCTGGTATCCGAAGTGCCGCAGATCCAGAATTTCACCGGCTTCGGCCTATATGACCGCGAGGTGGTGGAGCAGGTGCGCGCCACCGGCGACCGCAACCCGTATTTCCGCGGGCTCATCGCCGATCTCGGCTATCCGCGGGTGGAACTCCCCTTCACCCAGCCGCGGCGCGAACGAGGGGTGAGCAAAAATAATTTCTACGCCCTCTACGACCAGGCGATGCTCGGCTTCACCAGCCATTCCAAGGTGCCGCTGCGCCTGGCCACCATGAGCGGCTTCGTGCTCTCGGGCCTCAGCCTGCTGGCCGCGCTGGGCTATCTCGCGGCCAAGCTGTTGTTCTGGAATCACTTTCAGGCCAACACCGCGCCCATCCTCATCGCCGTGTTCTTCTTCGCCGCCGTGCAACTGTTCTTCATCGGCCTGCAGGGGGAATATATCGGCGCCATCCTCACGCAGGTTACTAAGCGCCCGCTGGTGATCGAGAAGGAGCGCGTGGGGTTTGACACCAACCTGGGGTAGAGGACCTAACGAATGACCTACCGCGCAACCCGTTGCACGGCCTGTGATGTCCCAGACCTTGACTACCGGGCCGCGATAACCGCCCCGTTTGTCGCCGCGCGCGTATTCCAGCGTCCCCCATCCGTTTGCCGCATTGCACAATGCAGCAACTGTGGTCTGGTCTTCTTCGAAGACCGTTTCGAGGACCAGGAAACCGCCCGCCTCTACGCCGACTACCGCAGTGAAGCCTACTACCGGGAGCGCCACCACTGGGAACCCTGGTACACACGCGCGTTTAATTCCGGCCTTGGCGGGGCTGAGGAAATGCTGATCCGCCGCGAAATCTACGCCCGCACCGTGAACGCTCATGCCCAAGGCGCTGCTATCGAGTCCGTGCTGGACTACGGCGGCGACCGCGGCCAGCTCATGCTCGGCGGACCGGGACAAAACCATTTTGTATTCGACATTTCTGGCGTTGAACCCGAATCCGGCGTAATTGGCCTTAACGCCGCTTCGTTCGCTGATCGAAAATTTGATCTTGTTTTGCTCTGCGAAGTTCTGGAACATGTTGCCGAGCCGCTGCACGTACTCCAGGATGTGCTCGGTCATGTCAGACCCGGTGGATTGCTCTACATTACCGTGCCCAACCGGGAGTTCCCTTTCGCCGATATTCCAGCCGGGGCATGGTACCGGGCTTATTTGCGCCAGCTTCTCAAAAGCCGCTGGGCAACCATGGCGGTTGATTTCTGGTCAACCGGCTTCAAGGTAAAATTTCGCCGCGTGCCACCGCTGGGGTTTGCCAAGCTCCACGAGCACATCAATTTCTTTGATGACGCATCGCTCACTGTGATGCTTCGCCGCGCGGGGCTCGACGTCCTGATGTGCGCGCCCTCCCGCGATGGCAGCGGTCTGGGAGCCCTGTGCCGGAAACCGGCCGCCGTGATCACGCCTGTGCTGTGACCAAGCGATAGCGCGCCGCCGTGCCAAAGAGCTTGCGGCAGGGATAGTCGACCCCGTACAATGCCGCCACGGATACCCCCAGTGCCGCCGCCACTAGCGCTGCCGAATTCCGGCAGCCCAGACTGGCCAGAACGGCAATAACCTGCATGTGGAACAGGTAGAGCGGGTAGCTGACATCCCCGGCCCAGTTGAATAGTTTTTGCATCCGTGCCGAGAGTTTGAACTCCGGGCTGAGCAGCAGCACAAAGAGTGATATGAACAGCGGCAGTCCGGTGAAGTGGTTGAAGAACAGCGCATAAAGAGACGGAAAGATCAGAATGGCCACACCGGCAGGCCGGAAGCCGAGTCGCCGGTAGAGAAAGCCGGTAAGCCATAACCAGGACAAAGTGACGAATCCTAGCCCGTGCGTGAAGCCTTCGGCGCCAGCATGTAGTGCCACCATTCCGGGCTGAGCGACCAGATCTGCCCCACAACCGGGATCGGCGATCCCAAAAACGTCTGCAGCATCAGCACTGAGGCGATGACCTCCGGCCATGCCATTGCTGGCAGATGTCCACCTGTCGGCCAGTTCAGCCCATGTGGGAGCACTGCCGACACAGCCACGCCGACGGCCAAGCACGCCAGATAGGTTGGCCAGATGCGAACCAATCGCCGCCGGTAATACCCCGTGATTTCACGGTCGAGACTGGCCGCGATACTGTAGCCAGACAGAATGAAAAAGCCGAATACGGCACTGCCCTGGTTCAGCCAGAGGCCGATATAGCTCCAATCCTGCCGCCCCGACACAAAGTAGCAGCAATGGCCAAGCACAACCACCATGGCCAGGAAAAACCGCAAGGCGGATAATGCCGCCCAGGCCGATGTCTCGTCCCCATGACGGACCGCGCCGCCAGATCTCACACCACCACCATCTCAGACTCTGCCGTCAGCGGCACAATCATCTGCGCCCGCAGCTCCTCGCGGGGCAGCAGCGGGGTCATGTCCTCCAGCGGCATGGAGAGCAGCGTGCCATCCGGCTGCGGCACGGCGATCGCCTTGGGCCACAGCGACTCATTGGGCGTGACGTGGATGTCGCAGATGAACGGCCCCGGCTGCGCCAGCGTGTGGGCAATGCCGGCGTCAAGCTCAGAGGCATCCGTGATGCGCATTGCCGGCAGGCCCAGCGCCTGGGCCACCGCCACAAAATCCGGAATGAACAGATCGGCTTCCGGCCCGGTGCCCACATAGCGGCCGCTAAAATAGTTGCGCTGGGTGTTGCGGATGGACGCGTAACCGCGATTGTTGATGATGAACATGCGCACCGGCAGGTTTAGCCCGCGCAGGGTGGCGAGCTCCTGCAGGTTCATCATCAGGCTGCCATCGCTTTCCACGCCAATGGTGGGTTGGCGGCCGCGCGCGATGCAGGCGCCGATCATGGCTGGCAGGCCATAGCCCATGGAGCCAAGGCCCGAGGTGGTGAAAACGCGCTGGCCTGGCTTGTTGGCGTAGGTCATCCAGAACGCCTCGACCGCAAGGCCGGAGCCGCCGGTGACGATGAGGCTAGCCGGCGGAAACGCCCGCGAGAAGGCATCAACGAGGTGGAAATGGCTGATCTCACCGCTGGCCGGCCAGGGTGCACCGTTGTTGAGCGCGTAACGCTCCTTCCAGGCGCCATAGCGGGCGAACCATGCCGCACGGTCGCGTGGCTTGAGCAAATGGGTCCGGGCCAGCGCGGCGGCGATGAAATCCTTGGCCTCCGCCAGCACTTTCAGGTCAATCCGGTGGGTATATTTCTCCAGCTCCACCGGATCCACGTCCACCACAACCTTGCGCGCATCGCGTCCGAAGCGACCAGGATTGAAGGCCGTGACCGAATTATCCAGGCGCGTCCCGATGCAGATGAGCAGATCGCTATTCTGCACCGCGAAGTTCGGGGCGCGCAGGGCCACGGTGCCGGGCTTGCCAAAATTCAAAGGATGGTCCGCCGGAACAACGTCCGAGGCGTTCCATGACGTCGCCACCGGGACGTTCAAGGTCTCGGCCAATTCGCGCACGAGCTCGGCGGCGCCGCCCAGCCGCACGCCATGCCCGATGAAGAACAACGGCCGCTCCGCCGCGTTGATCATTTCGACCATTTGCGCCGCAGCGGCAGCGAGCGGTGCGGTATCCGCCGCCGCCGGGGGCGTGAAGCCGCGCATCGCGGCCGGGTCAACGGGGCCGCCCTGAATGTCCAAGGGCACATCGATCCATACCGGGCCGGGCCGCCCGGTGGTGGCCAAATGGAACGCTTTTTCCAGATGGTACCGCAGGTCGGCGCTATCCATCACGGTGACGGCGTATTTGGTCATGTCCTTGACCATCGTAACGATGTCCACCTCCTGCGCCCCCTTTTGCCGCAGGCCGCTGTCACACTTCAGGTCGGCGCGTTTCACTTGGCCGGAGATCACGAGCAGCGGCGACGAGCCGGTCCAGGCCTCGCCCAGGCCGGTGATGGCATTGGTGGCGCCGGGGCCGGACGTGACCAGCGCCACGCCAAGCCCATCGATGGCGCGGCCACAGGCCTCCGCGGCCATGGTGCAGGCCTGCTCGTGATGCATGGGCACCGGCTCAAGCCCTGCCGCCTGCCCCACCGCGTCCACCAGGAACATGTTGCCGCCGCCAGGGACCAGAAAGACCGATTTGATACCGCGCTGGGCGAGGAAGGCGGCGATGTAGTCGGCGCCACGAATGGAGTGCTGCATAGGGGGTTCCACCGTTATATGATGCTGCGGCCACCGTCGATGACCACGTTCTGGCCGGTCATATAGCTGGAGGCGGGTGAGCAGAGGAATTGCACGGCGGCGCGATATTCATCCCGCGCGGCCATACGGCCCATGGGGATGAGGCCGTTCAGCCGGGAGACAAACGCCTCCGGCTGGCCATTATAAATGCCGCCTGGCGAGATAGCGTTGACGCGCACGTTGCTGGCCGCCCAGTAACTGGCGAGATAGCGGGTCAGGCCGAGCAATCCCGTCTTGATGACGGAATAGGTCACGGGCTTTACTGGCTGGGCACCATCGGCCACGTCAGCTTGCCGGTAAAGGCGCTGATCGGGCGCAATGACGGAGAGATCAGACGCGATGTTAAGGATGACCCCGCCGCCGCGCGCGGCCATGGCCGTGCCAAACACCTGCGCGCACAGAAAGGCGCCGGTCAGGCCGACGTCAAGCTGGCGAGTCCACTCGGCGAGCGGGAAGTTTTCCAGGCGGCTCAGCTCCGGCCCGCCCGCTGCCGTCACTTTCGGATCAATGGCGGCATTGTTCACGAGGATGTCCACCTGCCCCAAAGCGGCCGCCGCCGCTGCGATGGAGGCGGGTTCGGTGACATCCATGACCACCGCGCCGAACCGCTCACCATAGAGCGGCGCAAGTTCCCTCTGTACGGCCAACAGCGGCGCTTCGATGATGTCGGTCAGCACGACTTCGGCGCCGGCCTCGGCCAGGGCGGCCGCATGCTCCCGTCCCAGCAACCCCGCGGCGCCGGTGATGAGCGCGCGCTGGCCGGACAGGTCGAAACTGGCAAGGCCGGTCATGGATGGGACACTCCTACAAACTGCATGTCTGGCCTCCGTCAACGACCAAGTTGGCCCCTGTTATAAAGCCCGCCTGTGGCGAGGCGAGAAAGGCCACGGCTTGCGCAACCTCTTCCGGGGCGCCAAAGCGCCGCTGCGGCACCTTGGTATCGAGCAAGGCTTGCACCGCCGCCGGATTTTCGGCCCATTTGCGGTCCCAGGTACCGCCGGGGAAGAGGATGTTGCCGGGCGAAATGGCATTGATGCGGACGTTCAAGACGGCCAGGGGGCGGGAGAGCCCCTTCACTGTCATGAGCAGGGCGGCCTTGGCCGCTGAATACGTCACGGGCGCGCCCAGCACCTCCACGCCGCAGATCGAGGCAATACAAACGATACTGGCGGGCGCCGAGCGTGTCAGCAACGGGGTGGCAGACGCGATGAGGTTGCTGGCGGTGAACAGGTTAACCTGCAAGACACGCAGCCATTCCGCCGCTGTTTCCTGCCCCGGCGGCACCGAGGCGCCGGAGCCGGCGCAGGTAACCAGAATATCAAGCCGCCCCCAGGAGGCATCAATATTCTCAAGCAGCCGGTCACAACTCGGGGCTTCTGCCAAGTCCGCGGCAAAGGCCAAGCCTGCCCCGCCCAATTGGTGCATGGCGGCATCGAGACCAAACTGGTCTCGCGCGGCAATCGCGACGTCACAGCCTGAGGCCAGGAACTGCTTGGCAATCGCCAAACCTATGCCACGGCTGCCGCCGCCGACCAGAACCTTCTTGCCGGAAAGATCAAGCTGCATCGGCGCGCTCCAATTGACTGGTAACGAATGCCGCGTAGCGCGCTATCGTTCCGCCGTGGTCGCCATCCGCGGCACGCGCCGTCTGCAGAATGTAGTTGCCCGCGTATCCCGCCTGGCGCAACAAGGTAAACTGCCGTGGCAGGTCTGCTGCGCCGCCGCCCAGCGCGACCGTGGTGCCGCCGAGCAGGCGGTCCTTGACGTGGACATTCAAGATACGCGATCCAAGCAGGGGAATCTCCTCGCCGGGGTCCCAGCCAAGGCTCGCGCTGTTACCCATATCGTAATTTATTCCAAACAACGACGCCGGAAAGTCGGCCATGAACGCCGCAAGAGGCGCAGGGGCAAAATCTGACTCAAAGCAAATCTTCACATTGGCTTGCCGGAGCACCGGTTGCAGGCGCAAAAATTCATCTGTAAGGACCTGACGCTCATCAGCGCTGGTCAGACTTCCGTTGTCCACCAGCGGCACGACGATCACGCCAATTTCCGCGTCGGCGCACGCCAGTACAACGTCTTTAAGCAGCGTTACCAGCGTTTGACGGGCGTTCCCGATCTCTTTCCAGAACGGCGCCTGCATGCAGAAATCGCCGGTGAGGGACGGAATTGCGATGCCGTGCATGGCCACCAGCTGGCGAATGCGCGTGCGGCCACTCACTGTCATGAGCGGGTTTTCGAGGATGCGCTCGTGGTCCATGGTCCACTCCATGCGCGTGAGACCAATCTCCTCGGCGATCGGGAACTCCCGCTCCCAGTCTGACCATGGAAAGGCCTGAATTTTTCCCTCCACAGGCGGTGAGACCCGGCCCTGCATGAAGCCGACATGTGGGTGTAGAGGCATCATACCAACCCTTTCGCGGTCCAACCGCCGTCGACGAACAGATCCTGGCCAGTGATGTAGGCGGAAGCATCCGAGGCCAGGAAAATCGCTGCACCAACGAGATCCTCAACCTTGCCCCACCGGCCAAGGCAAGTATGCGCGCGCCGCCGTTCATGTTCGGTCGGATCAGCAAAGCTTTTGGCCGTCATGTCGGTTTCAATATATCCTGGCGCCAGCGCGTTCACACGAATACCGGCGGCGCCATAATCGAGTGCCAGGGATTTGGTAAGGATTCGCAATCCACCCTTGGCCGCACCATAGGCTGGGTTGCCGGGCATACCCAGCACGCTTCCGATGCTGGTAATGTTGATGATGCTGCCCCCCGCACGCATGAAAGGACGGGCAGCGAGGCAGCACGCATAGGGTGCGGTCAGGTTGATCGCCAGCGTGCGCTCGAACGTTGTCAGTTCGCCGGCCTGATTTGGCAACGTGATGCCGGCCGCGTTGACCAAGATGTCGATCTGTCCGCAGCGCGCCGCGATCTCGGCAAACACCGGTGCGATGGTGGTACTGACATCGGCGCTGACATAAGTGACATTGTGCTCAAAGGGCGTGCGAGGGGCTGTTGAACGCGCGATGCCGGTGACTAATGCTCCGGCCGAGGCCAATCCTTCCGCGAGGGCAAAGCCGATTCCCCGGGAAGCCCCGGTAACGACAGCCGTCTTCTCCGCCAGAGAGAAACGCGAATAAATGGTCGGAGCGTCTGTCATTTGAGATGCCTGAATTGATCACGGAGCCTGGCGTACCGAAGGCATGAGGAACGTGTCAATGAGACGCAACTGTTCAATAGCGCATGACGCTCTGAATATACGCCCCGGTATCGGTGATCTGTTCATTCAGCGGCGTGAGCGTCACCCCGGCCTGCGCGGCAGCTTTGGCATAGGAGGTCATGTCACCCAGATAGCGGTCCGGGACGGCGGTTTCCCAGCCGGGCGGGCGGATGACCGGCAATTCCGTACCGGCGATGGCCCTCGACACCAGCCGCGCCAAATCGCCGATTTCAATCCCCGGCTCGCCAGCTGTATCGAAGACCGCCGGGCTGCCCCCCTTCAACAGCAGCGACAGCGCGATGTTCAGAACGTCACCCACATGTGTGTACGAGCGCCATACGGGGCGCGCGGCCCGAAGACCGATGGGGCCACCACGCAAGACGTCGGTGATGATGCAGGAGAGCGCGTAGCCAGTGAGGTTGTTGATGCCAGGGCCCGTAAGATTGAAGATCCGCATCACCACGGCAGGAAAG
>Ga0335083_10012170_pt1 | contig 10316 bp, 8 predicted proteins | sample Lox_Sample_42_FD_206716 | JGI IMG/M metagenome (GOLD analysis project Ga0335083, IMG submission 206716) | Soil microbial communities from Loxahatchee National Wildlife Refuge, Florida, United States - Lox_Sample_4.2 | ecosystem: Environmental > Terrestrial > Soil > Wetlands | place: USA: Florida...
GGCCGCCACGCCGGCGGCACTGGCCTCGATATACAGGCGCTCTGCCTTGCTGGCGTGAGCTTTGAGACTGACCGCCTTCGCTAACATCTGATCTGCGAAATATTTAGAATTGCTGTGCGCAAAATTCTCCGCCTGGTAGATGCCCCAGTAGCACATCGCGCATTGCGGATCGACACGCACACTTTGCTCGAAGGCGCGCAAGGATTCGTAGTCCCAGAAGTCGTGGAACAGGTTCAGGCCCTGGTCAAACCACATCTGCGCCTCTGGCGTCGTGGTGATCCGGATATGTGCGTTTCCGATGCCGGTAAGCTTTTGGGGCGGCGGGAGTTTCTCGGGAGCGACGGCCTCGCGGGTGTCCATCGGGTGACAGTTCATCGCGCTTTGGGCGAAAACCCATGGCATGCAGCCGAGGATCGTGCAGATCGTAATCAGGAAAGTTGCCCTCAATTTTCCCGAAGGCCAAACGACCGATGACTCACGCGATGTCACGAAGCGAACTCCAAAAAGATCTTGCGAGATATGCACTCCACCTTGCGAGAACCGACGCCAGTCTTTAGAGCTTGGCCCGCAGCATGCTAATTACATCATCGGAAGTGATGACACCGGTCAGCTTACTGTGCTCGTCGATGACAGGGAGAGTCTGCAGATTGTATTTATCGAACAATTCCGCGACTTCGTTTTCCTCAACGCCTTCATTGGCGAAAACCAGAGGCTCCTGAGTCAGAGAGAGCATGGGAGTCGAAGTGGGTCCCAGGACTAGTCTTGCCAGGGGAACGGCACCGACCAGCGTTCCGTGGGAGTCAACGAGGTAGATCGTGCTAACGGCTTCGACTCCGCCTTCGAACTCACGCAGAGAATCGATAGCGTTTTGCACGGTAGCCTGCACCGGCAGGGCGAGGAATTCCGTGGTCATGCGGCCGGCGGCGGTTTCCTCGCGGTGCTCGAGCAGTTCGACCACATCCTGCTGAGCTTCGGGCTCCATCTGGGTCAGGATCTGTTCGCTGCGTTCTTCCGTCAGATCGCCAAGCAGGTCCGCGGCAGCGTCAGGGTCCATTTCCTCGACGATGTCGGCCGCCCTGCCGGAGTCGAGCGATTCCACGATGGCCTTCTGGACCTTCGGCTCGACTTCCTCCAGCGCCTCAGCGGCGACTTCCTCGTTGAGCGTCTGGAACACGGCCTGGCGCTCGTCGGGTGCCAGATCTTCTACGATATCCGCGATGTCGGCCGGATGAAGCTTGGCAAGGCCGTCGTGCGAGATCTTGAGCTTGACCCGCCGCGCCGGATCGGTTTCGATCACGTCGATGAAATTCCATGGAATGCTGCGGGGAGGGATTCTTCCCAGCAAGGCATGTACAGCGGTCTTGGGAGCCACTCCGCGCAGCAGGCGCCGCACCGCGCCTCGGGCCCCGACATCAACGGAATGGACGCGCAGCACCGGATGCGTGCGGTCAGCGTCCTTCTCCTTTGGAGCTTCGACCTGCAGATCGACGTCGTTGACGCGAACCACTTTTCGCCCGTTGATGTCGATCACTTGCTGGTCGAGAAGGTCGCGTTCCAGCAGAAACAGTCCTTCGGTCCCATTCACGGCAGCCCATTCCGCCGACGCGGTCGTCGTTCGAATGCCGCCGTTGATCGCAGTGACCGACGCCAGCGGCAGAACGCGGTTCCCGGACTTGGTTTTCACGATCAGCGACGAGATTTTGGAACGATCCTCTTGCGGTGTGAGCGTCACCTCGCGCACCCGTCCGGACGCGCCAGACGGGTCATACACCGTGGCACCCAGCAGTTCGCTCAGAGCAAGAGTCGTCATCCCGCTAGAGAATAACCAACTCGTGGGTGATTCGGAAAGGAAATCGAAGGGCGGACCTCGGACTTCGGACCTCAGACGTCGGCAGCCACTTCAGCGACGAACCACACCCGCAACGAAACCAATCTGCGCCTTGCACGTCAAATCAGTTAAGAGCATCGGGTGAGGTGTGCCTGACGCTTGAAGGGTCCTACGACACGCTCTGGGACGAAAATATTCCGGACTTCAGCCCCGTATACTATTGAAATAGCATGCGCCTTATCTTCGATATCGTCGGGCAGACCCTTCGCGCTCTCTGGGCGCACAAACTGCGCTCGTTTCTCACGATGTTCGGGATCGCGTGGGGCGTGGGCTCCCTGCTGCTACTCGTCGGATTAGGCGAAGGTTTTCGAGCCGGAAATCGTAAGCAGTTCGATTCTCTGGGCGAAAACGTAATGTTCATCTGGTCGGGGCGGGCGCCTGTGATGCAGGGCAGTTTCACCGCGTTGCGGCAGTACTATCTGACCTATCGCGACTATGAGGACATTCTCCGGGAGTGCCCGAGCGTCGCGGCCGCAGCTCCTGCTATCTCCCGCGGCGACATTCGTGCGGTGAGTGACTTCTTTCAAGCCAGCGGACAGATCGTGGGCGTCCCGGCCAATTTCAATCAGATCCGCTACCTGCCGCTCAGTGAAGGCCGCTGGATTAACGATCTGGACGATGCGCAGAAGCGCACGGTGATCGTGATCGGAGACGAGGTGCGGCGCACGCTCTTTCCTGGCCGCCCAGCGATTGGAGCGACGATCCTGCTGAACGGGGTGCGCTTCACCGTGATCGGCACGCTGCAGAAAGTCGGGCATGGCGACAACATGAACCTGAACCTGCGGAGCTTCGTGCCGTTTCACGCCATGCAGGATTACTTCCGTCCGCTGAACGCGGGGATTGCGACGGATGTCATTTCTTTCGTCAACTATCAGCCCCGTTCGCGTGCACTGCACGAGGCGGCGCGACAGGAAGTTCACAAGGTGATCGCCCGCAACCATGGTTTCGATCCGAGTAATCCCGACTCTTTCGATGAATGGGACACCATCAAGACCGTGGACCAGATCGGCAAGATCTTTGACGCCATGAACATGTTTCTGGGCAGCGTCGGACTGGTGACGCTGGCGCTGGGCGCTATCGGCATCATCAATATCATGCTGGTTGCGGTTGCGGATCGCACGCGTGAAATCGGGTTGCGCAAAGCCGTCGGAGCAACCAATGCCAGCATAATGTTCCAGTTTTTTGTGGAAGGCGCCTTCTTGACTCTTCTGAGCGGCGGCATCGGCATCGCGGGGGCGGCAGGGCTGATGGCGATGCTATCGGGAGTGGATCTCGGGCAGGGATTTGATCCGCCAAAACTGGTCGCTTCCACGGCAGCGCTGGCCGTTGTTTCGCTAGGGGTAGCGGGGATCGCTGCAGGCCTTTATCCCGCCCGGCGTGCCGCGATGCTGGAACCCGTCGAGGCCCTCCGCAAGGAATAAGATGCACCGCGACCTACTACAACAGGCGTACTCAGCGATGCGGCACGACCTGCGCCGCACTCTGCTCACCATGGCGGGGATGGCGTGGGGAATCGCGACGGTCGTGCTGTTGCTTTCCTACGGCAACGGCTTCGCAAAAGCGATCGAGACCATCTTTGAGAGTTTTGGCGCCACGGCGGTGGGAGTGTTTCCCGGGCGCACATCACAACAGGCGGGCGGCAACAAGGCTGGAGTTCAGGTTCGATTCACGAACGACGACATCGAACTGCTGCGCAATAACGTCCCGCTCTGCCGCCATGTGGTTCGTATGCTGCAGAAGGATTCGACGGTGCAGAACAACAACCGGTCCTTCACTTTCCCCGTGATGGGCCTCGACCCGTCGATTCAGGAAATATGGAATTTGGACATCGCCGAGGGAAGATTCCTCAACGATGCCGACAACATGCAGCACGGACTGTATGCGGTGATCGCGTCGGAAGCGCGCGACAAGCTCTTCTCAGGCATGCCGGCGGTCGGAGAGTCGATCCGCATTGATGGCGTGACGTTTGAGGTCATAGGAGTCGGGGCTCCGCGCATGCAGGAAGGCGACAACGATAACAACCGGGCGATCTACGTTCCATTCAATTCCATGGATGTCGTCAAGGACAACCATTATCTCGACGGAATCTGGATGGACTCGGCTGGCCTGAACCATGACAAGCTGGACCAGACGATCCGCGCGACACTTGCCACGGCGCATGGCTTCAAGCCCGACGACCAGCGCGCCGTTTTTGTGTTCGACGCCCAAAAACAACTGGCGCAGTTCGGCATCATCTCAATGGCGCTGAAAGTTCTGCTGGCGTTCATTGGGACGGTCACTCTGGGGATCGGCGGCGTGGGATTGATGAACATCATGCTGGTGTCGGTCACGCAGCGGACGCGGGAAATCGGGGTGGAGAAAGCTCTCGGAGCAAGCCGTCACCACATTCTCGTCCAATTCCTGTCTGAAGCGATGGTCATTACCGCCGCAGGCGGGCTGCTGGGAATCCTGCTGTCCTACGCGGTGTCGATTCTTGCGGGACGCATTACGTTTTACAGCGCCCTGGCCAAGCATGCTGAGGCCGCGGACATCCGGCTGATTGTTTCGCCGATGATCTTGCTTGTGGCCACATCGATTCTGGCGGTCGTGGGGGTGGTGAGCGGAATGGTTCCCGCGCTGCGCGCCGCTAACCTGGATCCGATTGAAGCCCTGCGTTACGAATAAGAGCCGGTTTTCAGCGAAGGTGTCCTCGCGACTTCCTGCCGTACAATCATTCCGGCATGTCTGATGACATTCTCAGTTCTGCGCCGCCACCGGCTGACGCCCGCCTGGCTTACGGCTTGGACCCAAACCAATTTCTCGATCTACGCCTGCCTTCGAAAGAGAAGAGAAAGACACCGTACCCCCTGGTCATCAACATCCATGGAGGATACTGGCGAGCGAAGTATAATCTCGATCACGCAGGTCACCTGTGTGCCGCGCTTGCTGCGCATGGGCTCGCAACAGCGAATCTCGAATATCGCCGGGTGGGCAACGAAGGCGGCGCGTGGCCCGGAACCTTTGCTGACATTCGTTCGGCATACCAATTCCTTCTGCAAAATGCCCAACGTCACAACCTGGACCCAGGAAGGATCGTTGTGATGGGGCACTCTGCCGGAGGCCAGCTTGCGCTCTGCCTTGCGGCGCACGAGCCCACGGTCACGCGAGTCGTTGCGCTGGCTGGGGTGGTTGACTTAAAGCGCGCCTACCAACTCCACCTCAGCAACGATGCTGTGGTCGAGTTTTTGCATGGCACACCCGCTGAGGTTCCGGATCATTATCGCGAGGCCGATCCCATGCAACTAGCCATTCCCGCAGCGCGGCAGTGGCTGGTTCACGGTTCGGCCGATGACACCGTTCCCGCTGATTTCAGTCGCGATTATGTTTCCAGCAAGCAGAGGCACGCCGGCAAAGAGAAAGAAGATGTGCATCTGCTTGAGATCTCTGGAGCAGGTCACTTTGACGTGATTGATCCGCGCAGTCAGGCCTGGAAGCAGATTGAGGAGATCGTGCTTCAACTTGTCGCATAGTCACACGGCTGCACAGCTACACGCGGCGTGATTGACACGTTTCACCGCGCCTCATACGATTCTCGGTTCACGGAATGGTCTTTATGCCCAAGGTTTTGTGTCTTCGCCGTTCTCTGTTCGTAGTTGTTGCGGCAGTACTTTTCGTTGCCGCATCGACGCCGGTTCAGCAAGCCGACCCTGCACGCTATCTCAACGACATCAAGGCGCTTGCCTCTCCGGAGATGGAAGGCCGCGGTGCTGGCACTAAAGGTTTGACTCGTGCCCAGCATCTGATTGAGAAGAGGTACAAGGAACTCGGGATTCCGCCGGCGGGAGTGAATGGATATACACAGCCTTTTAGCGTAATCACGGGTGCGCGATTAAAGGCTGACAACGCTTTCACGATTACGACCGGGAATGACTCGAGGAATATCCCGATCAACCAAGATTTCGTTCCGTATAGTTTTTCTGCCTCAGGACAGCTTTCAGCGCCACTGGTGTTCGTGGGCTACGGCATCACCGCCGACGAATTCCACTACGACGACTACCTCGGGGTCGACGCTAAAGACAAGGTTGTTGTTGTTCTGCGCTATGAACCCACGGGGTTCGCTCAGAAGAACGGCAATCACGGTCTTACGCAGCACTCACAACTCATTACCAAGGCCATCAACGCCCGAAATCACGGCGCCAAAGCGGTGGTCGTGCTCAACGGGAAGCTCGGCGACGGTGAAGAAGATCTGCTGACGCGGTTCGGCAGCGTCAGCGGTCCGGAGAACGTCGGGATTGTCACGGTACAGGCGAAAAACGCTGTCGCGGAAAGCTGGTTCCAGTCCGCCGGAAAATCGCTGAAAGATGCTCAGAGCCAGATCGATTCGTCGAGCACTCCGGCGTCGTTTGCATTCCCGAACTCGCTCCGTGTGTCCCTTCACATTGACATCGAAACGACACGGGCCACGGTGAACAACGTTCTGGCGTGGCTGCCGGGCCAGACCGATGAATACGTGATCATTGGGGCGCACTACGATCACTTGGGCCGCGGCAACTTCGATTCCCTGGCTCCCTCGCAGATCGGGCAGATTCATCCTGGAGCCGACGACAACGCCAGCGGGACTGCGGGTGTCCTGGAGCTGGCACGACTGCTGGCTCCGCAACGGGGAGAATTGAAGCGCAGCATCCTGTTTCTGGACTTCGCCGGAGAAGAACTTGGACTGCTCGGGTCGGCCGCGTGGGTGCAGAATCCGACGCGGCCTCTCTCCAAGGCTGTGGCCATGATCAATATGGACATGATTGGCCGCATTAAGGACGACAAGGTTTACATCGGAGGAGTCGGTACCGGATCAACGTTCAAGACGGTGCTGGAACAGGCGCAGAAAGATGCGCCCTTCAAGATCGAATACTCCGCCAGCGGGTATTCGTCGAGCGATCACACGTCTTTTGTGAGCAAGAAGATTCCGTCACTATTTTTCTTTTCCGGGCTGCACTCGGATTATCACAAGCCGTCCGATACGTGGGACAAGATCAATGCCCCGTCGGCCGCGCGCCTGCTTGACATGGTGGCGAACGTAGCCGTTCAACTGGCAAACGCAGAGGAAGCGCCCATTTTCCAAGTCGTGGCCGAAGACAAGCCGGCGGCGGGTGGCGGAGGTGGCGGCTACGGCCCGTACTTCGGATCGATCCCCGACTTTGGACAGACAGAAAACGGAGTGAAGTTCTCGGACGTCAAACCGAATTCCCCAGCGGCGAAGGCGGGGCTGAAAGCGGGAGACATCCTGATCCAGTTCGGGGATAAGCCGATCAAGAATCTCTACGACTTCACCGACGCGCTGCGGCGCAGCAAAGTGGGGGATGTGGTCGAAGTGAAAGTACTGCGGGATGGGCAGCCCGTGACAGCCTCAGTAAAACTCGAACAGAGGAAATAGCCCTGCGAAGCTTGTCCGCTCTACCGAGGCAAGGATCCTCAGCAACTGGTTTTCTGTTTTGATGAGCGGTGTTGATCTGCGCGAATCTGTGGCCAAGAAGGCTTCCAGTTTCGTGAATCCCTTATAATCGTCGGTCAACCAGAGAGGAATCCCTTGCCCTTTGACGACCTTCGCCAGTGGATCGCAGCGCTCGACCGTGCGGGCGAACTGAAGCGAATCCAGACCGAAGCGGACCCTGTTCTCGAGATTGCCGAAATCACCGACCGCGTCTCCAAGAGCCGCGATGCCAAAGGCGCTCCGGGCGGCCCTGCCCTTCTCTTTCAAAATCTGAAGGGCCATGCCGGATCGCAAGTCTTGATTAATCAGTTCGGATCCGACGCCCGCATGAAGCTCGCTCTAGGCGTCAATTCTTTCGACGAAATCGCAGGCCGCATCCGGATGTTCATGGATGTGAAATCTCCGCAGGGCTTTCTCGACAAGCTCAAGATGCTGCCTCTGCTGACCGAAGCCGGCAAGTTCTTTCCGCGAACTGTGCCGACGGGGCCATGCAAAGAAGTGATCAAACGCGACGCTCTCTCGTTGCTCGATTTTCCCATCCTGCAGTGCTGGCCCAAGGATGCAGGACGGTTCATCACTCTTCCTTGCGTCACCACTCGCGACCCGCGGTCGGGCAAGCGCAATCTCGGCATGTACCGGATGCAGGTCTACGACGGCCGAACAACTGGGATGCACTGGCAGCGCCAGAAAGTGGCAGCCGAACACGCACGCGAGCGAATGCGGGCTGCGGTTGAGGGCAAGTCGGCTGCCGTGGACATCATGGCGCGATCGTCGGGAGGTTCGGTTGTCCCCGAAGGAGATCGGCCGTCCGGCAAGATGGAAGTTGCGGTCGCCATTGGCACGGAACCTGCCGTCACGTTCTCCGCCATCGTGCCAGCGCCGCCGGAGATTGAGGAATACCTGATCGCCGGCTTTTTGCGCGGGGCGCCCGTCGAACTCGTGAAGTGTGAGACGGTTGACCTTGAAGTGCCCGCCGCGAGCGAAATCGTGCTGGAAGGCTACGTGAATCTCGACGAACTTCGGAGCGAGGGTCCGTTCGGCGATCACACCGGGTTCTACTCGCTGGAAGATCTGTATCCCGTATTTCACCTCACCTGCGTCACCCATCGGAAAGACCCGATCTATGCGACGACAATTGTGGGGAAACCGCCGCAGGAAGACGCGTACATGGGCAAGGCGGTCGAGCGCATCTTTTTGCCGCTGATGAAACTGACAATTCCGGAGTTGGTGGATATCAATTTGCCGATCGAAGGCGTCTTCCACAACCTGATGATCGTTTCGATCAAGAAGTCCTATCCGGGACAGGCTCGCAAGGTGATGAATGCAATCTGGTCGCTGGGCCAGGCGATGTTTACCAAGTGCATTGTCGTTGTGGATGAAGACGTCGATGTGCAGGATCTGGGCGATGTCACGCTGAAGGTCTTCAACCACATTGACCCAGAGCGCGACATTCAATTCATGCTGGGACCAGTTGATTCTCTGGACCACGCCTCGCGCCTGCCGAACTATGGATCGAAGATGGGCATTGACGCCACGCGCAAGTGGGCTAGCGAAGGCTTCGCACGTCCCTGGCCCGATGAGATTGTGATGGACGCGAGAACAAAGGCGCTGGTCGACAGCAAGTGGAAAGCGCTCGCCAAAGAACTGGGCTTCAAGTGACGAAGATGGTTTGCCGCCGTCAGCGTCCCACTCCCAACAGCGTTCGCAGGCCCCACGCCGCCGCGATTCCGAAGACAGCCATGAAGGCTCCCCCGATGAAATGATCCATTGTTGTACCTTTGCTCCAGCCCTGGAGCACTGCAACTGTTCAAGCGACAAACAGTACGATTGCACCCATGCCAAGAACTTTGAGGAACACGATCTTCTCCCGGCGGTTGCCGAGGCCGGCTAACCTACAACCGATAGTGTGGGAGAAGTGGGCTTTCGCGCAGTGACGACCGTCACTATTTCCTCTCGGGGTCGGCGCTGAGCGGCACATACCCTGCGCAGCGCAGAACCGGCAGGCGAGGATACTTCGGAAATTGCGGGTCGGTTGCAGACCGCTCGCATAAATAGAACGTAGTTCCGCGGTCCGACTTGATCAAGCGCATAAATCGACAGCCCGCACACATCCCGGCAATCGGACGGGATGACGCATTGATCTTTTCGCTCACCATTCGAGGATAACCGGCCCACGCAAGCACGTCGAAAGCGGGATTGTTCCGTCGTCCTGCGACAGACTAGTATCCAACACTGCGGCCCCGGATGGGACGGTTTCGCTGCTCTTTCGGTATACTAAAGATCGACATGCCAGTTCTGAAGAACATTGCCGCCATTGCCAAAGGCATGAGCATCACCTTCATGGAGATGTTTCAGCCGACGACCGTGGAGAATTATCCCGACGGCAAGGGGCCGCTACGCGGCGCCCGCATAGAGGCTCGCTTCCGCGGCGCCCACGTCCTGCAGCGCGATGAAAATGGACTGGAAAAATGCGTTGCCTGTTTTTTGTGCGCGGCGGCTTGTCCGTCGAACTGCATTTACATCGAGGCGGCGGAGAACAAGGCCGAGGCCCGCGTGAGTGGTGCCGAGCGCTATGCGAAGGTTTACAACATCGATTACAACCGCTGCATTTTTTGCGGGTATTGCGTGGAAGCGTGTCCGACGGATGCGATCACCCACGGTCATGGTTTTGAGCTGGCGACCTTCAACGCCAGCAATCTGGTCTACCGCAAGGAGCAAATGCTGGCCCCCCGGCCAGCACACATGGGGGCCAACGTCATATTCAACCAGGCCGACGTGGACGGTGGGGCGCCGGCGCAGATGGTGCCGGGGAGCTAACTTCGAAACAGGTTTCGAGTTTGATCAACGCCGGTCCTCGAGACCGGCGTTCGTGCATGTGGGGAAAAACGACTTCTTAGCCACGGATTCACACGGATCAACACGCATCGACGGAATACTTAAGAGCTAGAAACTAGGAGCTAGAAG
>Ga0335083_10012171_pt1 | contig 10315 bp, 7 predicted proteins | sample Lox_Sample_42_FD_206716 | JGI IMG/M metagenome (GOLD analysis project Ga0335083, IMG submission 206716) | Soil microbial communities from Loxahatchee National Wildlife Refuge, Florida, United States - Lox_Sample_4.2 | ecosystem: Environmental > Terrestrial > Soil > Wetlands | place: USA: Florida...
GGCACCTCGCGTTTGTGTGGACGTCAAGCACCCACAGGACACGAGGCCGCCCGGTACTTATTTCCGGATTCCTCGACGAGGAATCGCGTTTCGGCGCGCGCAGTTACGCGATTCGGGACGGAAACTAACTAGCCGAGAAACTTGGGGTGGATGATGGGGGTTCATGCTTGATCTCGGTTCGCTGTGCATTGGCTGTGCAGTGTTGATGCAATCTCATTGCATCAGGTGTCCAAGCCCTCAGCTTGAGCGAAGACCAGCGCATGGCTTCAAGAGCGAATCGGTGCCGGAGTCGTGAAGGCGCACCGTTCTCAGGGAGCCGCCAATGCTCGGATGCGAGGGTCAGGATCCGACTTCGCGATCTGTAGGCGCCATTCCGCGAAGCCTCGCGGCTGCACCGTAGTCATCATATAGAGCATGTGGTACCGAGAATCCGCATCGAGCTTTTCGAACCGCGCGAGCAGGTGCTGCCCGAGATCACCGTCGATCAACGCCTCTTGGATGTCTTGCGCACAGTTCCAGTTTTCGTTCGCTCCGTGAGGCGCCGCCTTGGCGAGCGTTAGGAGCCATTCGAAGGCGTCCTGCACGTGCTCGGTGATCTCTCTTGCCTCGTCGCCGGTTGCCGGAGGCTGTCCGTCGTTCCATGGCATCCCGTCCGCGACGAAAGCAATTAGGCGGTCGAACGATTGCGGTGATCCTTCAGCGACCATCTCGTCGATCTTCGCCGCGCGCGGACCCTCACGGTAATCGCGTTCGAGCTTCAGCGTCTGAAGCGCTGCATGTGCCTCCCCATCCCGATGCGCTGCTTCGTCGCGAGATGCAGCTCTTTCGAGATCCTGTTGAAGCGATGGAACAGGAAAGTCCACAAGGAGACGCGAAATCGCTTCGCTCGGAGACATGGACGTCTCGCCACCAGTGCCCTTTGCCTTGCACCACGAGACGTCGTCCGAAAGCAGTGCCGCGATAGCATCACGAACGCTCTGCTGCTCCAGTGCCGCTGCGACGCGGTGGAGCGCGGCAGGATTCAAGTGATGAGGTATCGGGTGACTGATCCCCATCCGCTGAAGGGCCATGCACTGTAGATCGTGGCGCGGTTGCAACTCGGCCGATTCGAGACCGGTTCCCGCCGCAATCGTCACGAGCCGCGCGATATCCTCGGGGCGACAGCTAGACCCGAGTTGTTGGACTTCAAGACGCCTCTCGTCCAAGGCCGCACGCTCGATGAGTGTGCTCGGTTGAGTCGTTGGACGCGCATCTCGGCCAGAACCGCAGCCGACACCCGCGATGACCAAGACGAGCAGCGGGCAACGATTCAAGGCTGGTGCTCGAGATCGTTGGAGCGCTGCCCACCTGACGCCACGGAGTACCAGAACGACCTCACGTAAACTCCGGCACCCTTCGTTTCGAGCGCGAGGTGGCAGGTAAGGTGCTACGTTCCCATTCACTGCACGCGAGGCGACCTTCGCCTCGGCCCGTGACTGCATCGCAGAAGCGCGAACTCGGCTTCAAGGAAACGCGCCTCTTTCATCGCTGCACGCAAGGACAGCGGTTGGAGCTTCGCGAGTGCAATTTCGGGAAGCTGTTCGCCGGATACCTCGCGATACCCGAGCGACTCCGCCCGCACAAGCAGCTCGGGTAACCACCAATGCATCGTATCGCCGAAGCGCAACCGCCGGGCCCGAACCGTGTCTCTTGCGGTCGTGCGTCGCCACGTCGCTCCGCTTGCCCTCGTTGTCGCCTGCCACGCGGCTCCGTCGATGTTGCCGTATGGAGCAGCCACCAGGACGCGCCCCGGATGCTCGCCGACCACCTACGAGGTCAACGTGGATCTCGGGCTCGCTTGCGATCTCGGAAAAGGCGCAAGCTACCTGCTGCGACGTGCCCGAGAGCTGTGCGGCGACAACTCGTACGAGCTTGACCACGTTCGCCTTGGTTCATCTCGGGAGTTCGGCGGTGAAGGTCACGACGATCCGGGCTGCTTTACTAACCCGCGGTCGAAGCCACAGAACACCATGAGAGCAACGGTGCGCTGCCCGAAGGAGTGGCATCACGGCTCGCCTCTAATGGACTACTGCGACGACTGCTGACTACGCCTGCGCCATCTAACATCTCCTCGCGAGCCTTCCGCGAGAGCCGGGGTTGCTCATCTCGCGTCGGGATCGGCGTGAAGCTCGGCGCGCACGCTCTCCCACGCGACGTCGTCATCGGGATGCGAGTGCGCTTCGCGCGCGCGACGCTCGATCTCGGACGCCCACGCAGACTCGACGTCGGGATCGGCTTCGCCGTCGAGGCTCACGAGCAGGTCGGCGGCCAGCTCCGCGCGCGCTGGCGCTGGGAGCTGCATTGCGTCCTGCAGAGGCTTGCGCGTTCGGTCGGTCACGAGATGACGTTAGCAGGTCGCGGGAGAGTAAGACCGACTCAGCGCTGTGGCGATCGCGGGTCATCGCCGCGAATCGACGTGGACTCGGCGGTACCAAACCACTCGTCACGGGAAAGTTGTTGGAGATCGGACCGACTCCAGTCCAAGCGTCGCTCGTTGGCGACTGGATCGCGACGGAAGCGCCTGCCTCGAAGGGCGTCGACGAATCGATGATCCACCGTGATAGAAAGCCAGGTGCGCTCGTGTCGAAGCTCAAGGTCAGGAGCCCGCGAGCGTCGAGCCATCCTTTGGTCGCATCGACCACCTCGTTGGTGCAGCCGATACACGTCTTGGACCCGCTCGTGACGTCGAGCAGCACGTCCGTGTAGCCTTCGACAGGAATCGTCGTCCACGATACCGTCGGTGCGGGAGATGGTGCGAGGGTGACTCCGGTCAGCGGCGGCAACAACGTGAAGGAGCTCTCGCTCCCCGTAAACGTCGTGCCAGCGCCGTGCGCGGCGCCATCAAGCTCCAGCCACTGCTGCTCGCCCTTCTTGAGGAGCGTGCCCGGCACGAGATCAGCAGTTTCGTTCTGCAGGATCGATACGATCGCGATGTCGCCGCTTGTCGTGATGAGGTCCACCGTCGACGTGAGCGTTTCGCCTGCGATGGCACCCTGAACTTGGAGCGTGACCGAATCGAAGTGCGTTCCATCGGCATCCGTGTCGACGAGCGCCTCTTGCTTGTCGCTGGTGATCGATTGTCCGCGCCGGATCAGCACGTTGCCTCCGCCAGCACCCATCGGGATGTCTGTCGTGGCGACAAAATCGTGAACACCCGGCTCCATTGTTAGTGTGAACGTCCACGGCAGAGCAGCCGCGAACATGCCCACGCACACGCCGCCTGCGCAGGCGCTACCGTGCTGCGCCATCTGGCCGGACAGGGTGACGGTGGTGTTACTCGGCAGCGTGCATCGCGTGTCCGAGATCGCTTCGTCCCAGGTCGAGGCCTCCTCGCGCGCATAGAAACCCTGCGTGTTCTCGTACACCGAGACCAGCTCGTAGTCGTCTGTGACGCACACGTCGGTCATGCCGGTGCTGTCCGTCTTCGGCGTCTGCCACGGTCCGTCGCCATCTTGCAGAGCAGCGAACGTCGGCGCGCCGAGGCAACGCTTCACCAAGTGCGAGGCGCCCTTGCACGGAGACTCGCTCTGCGAGCACGACGCCAACACGACCAGCGGGAACAGCAACGCCTCACGCACCAGGTAGATCCTATCAGCCGGCGAATCGGACTCCGCACGAAAGCTAGGATCCGGCTCTCGCGTTGCGATGCAGCGCCGCATCAGGTGCGGCATCAGTTGTCGCCGTCTGCCTCCAGAGAGATTGATCGAGCCCCGAAACCCCGATGTCCGCGTGTCGTCGCTACGGTGCGGGAAGCTGACCGACAAGGTTGGTGAATGCCAGCTCGCCGCCGTCGTGAGCGTACAGCGTTCCGGGCGGCACGCTGGGAAACCAATCGATGTTCGTGTACTTCGTCGGCGAGATCGTCCAGTCGAGGGCGATCCCGGCCTCGGGCTGATAGTCGGTGCTCCATCCGGCAAGCGCGTGGAGGTCGGGCGCGGTGTAGGCGATCGGCGCGCCGCCAGGATATTTCTTCGCGACCCATGCCGGCGTCATCTCGATCGAGAAGCCGCGCGTGATGTTCGTCGTGTTGGTCGTCGAGAAGTACAGGTCGTAGGTCGTATCTGCCTGCACCGGCACCGTGAAACCGACGTTCGGATAGGGCGTCGCGCTCGCGATCGGTTGCTGCATGAGCAGCGGCGATGTCGGCAATGTGACCTGTTGATCTGCGGGAGTCTTGAAATAGCGAATCACGCCGCTCCCATTCGGGCCCGTGATGACGAGCCGGTCGAGGCCGCTGCCGAGCTTATCGGCCGGAAACGCGCGAAACGTGTCGAACGGGGTGGTCGCGATGTCGATCACCGAAACGCCGTCAGCGTCGCGATAGGACAGCTCCGCGCCCTCGATCCAGTTGCCAGTGAGCGCTTGCGTCGCCGGGGCGAAACCGGCAGTGAGATCGAAGTCGATCGTCGCGCCATCGGTGACGATGCCATCGACCGTGGCAAGCTTGACGGGCCGCGTGTCGACGAGCTCCTCCGCGATCAGCCTCTGCGCGACGGCGTACGTCGACAGCGTGTACATCGTCATGCCGGCCGCGAGATCCGTTTCGCCGAAGTATCCGTCGAGCACGCTCATCGGATCGCCGGCGGCCGCACCGGTGACGGTGCCGCTGATGTTGGCCACCGCCGGGCCGGGATCCGCGCAGTCTTCGACGTACAGCGTGGTCGCGTCGGAGACGGCCCCGTACCAGAGATCCACGCCCGAAGACGCCGAGGTCACGCAACTCGTCACCACGCCGTAGCGATCGTCATGGAGCGTCGCCGTATAGACACCCATGGTACCGGTCAGCACCGTCCACGGCCCATCGCCATCCTGCACGGCGACGAGCGGGATGTTGATCGGACCGGAGGCGCGATAGGTCGAGATCGTCAGCGTCATCGCACCCTGCTGCGAAGAGTCAGTCGAAGCGTCTGGAGAGGAGTGATGGGAGCTGCCGCACGCCAGCAACCCGATACCGAGCAGCGTCGAGATCGCAAATCGCATGCGCGACAAGCTAAGCGGGGCTCCCCGGCGTCGGAGCGGTAGGTTCAGGCAACAACTCGACGCTGTGCGCGCTGCCACAGAGCGGAGCCGTGACCTCAGCTGATCGGCAGCTCTCGCGTGATCTCCTGGTCAACCGCGAGAAAGATTGATCGAGTCTCGAAATCACGATGTCGGGACCGCTCCGCCCGGGGTTGCCGACGGGAGAATTCGACACGGTCGTGCAGACGACCATGCGTTAGGTGGACGTCGCGGAGGCCGACCGGCGCGTTGCGATCGCGCTGGTGTTCGGCGGTCGTGGCAGCCAGGTGGCAGCAGGATCGAAAAACGCTACGTAACTGTCAGGGAACTTTGGGGTGGATGATGGGGGTCGAACCCACGACACCCAGGACCACAACCTGGTGCTCTACCAATTGAGCTACATCCACCGAGGGGACCTACGTCTACCCGATGTGGACGGAAGCTGCAAGCGCGAGCGATCGAGCTCGACGGGCTTGAACAGGTTCGCGATGCGGGGCGGGATGCGAGGCGATGGAGCGGTCGATTCGGTTTCGGCCTCGTCCCACAGGTCGTCGAGCGCGCGGCGCGTCAGATGTCGGACCAGTCGTTGTCGGAGTCGAGGTCGAGCTTCTTGAAGTCGACCGTCTCGACGTCGTGCTTCGACGGCCGCGACTTCTCGACTTCGGCCTGGTGCGTGCGCACCAGCGTCGCGACTTGCGCGACGCCAGCATCGCGCACGTCCTCGCCTTGGGTCGACGCGATCAGCTGCGCCAGCGCCTTGTCACCGCGCCTTGCCTTGATCTGAATGTCGATCATGGGCTAGGGCGTAACACAGGTCCTACCGTGAAGGTTGTGCAAAATTCAGGCGCTCGCGCGCCGAGCGGCCATGATCTTCACGAATGATTTCCCGCGGATCTCCTCCAGCGACAGCCCGGTCGCAAGCGCTTCCTGCTCGGTCACCGCACCGCACGCGATTCCGCGCAAGAAATAGTTTAGTAACCCCTGGCCGGTTGCGGCGTCGTCGAAGACGTCGCCGACGAGCGTCGCCTGTGCTGCCTTGCCGACGAAGTTGCGAAGCCGCTCGCTCGCCGCGGCGAGCCCGTCGAGGAAGAACGCGTACACCGAACCGTAGCGGGGTACGAGCTGCGCGGGGTGCAGGTCCCAACCTTGATAGAAGCCCTGAACCAGCGAGTGGCGCACGTCGTCGGCGTGCAACCGCCACGCGGAGAACACCGCGTTGCGATTCTCGCGCTGCTGGTCGGCCGTGAGATTCGAGCCGCGATGCGGCGCGACCGGCATGATGTTGGTCGCGCCGTCCGACAGCATCACGCCGGTGCCCGCGAACGCGACCTTCATCATGTCCTTCGCGAAATCGCACGCGGGGTGACGCATGCGCTGCTGCGCCGCCGTGATGTCGCAGTTCGCGGTGTAGTCGTACGTTCCGAAGTGCGCGCCCGAAAGGCGACCCGCGGCGGCGCGGTGCAAGCGCGGAAGCATCGAGCGGCCCTGCGGATCGAAGATGCTCTGCGTGGTCTCGACCATGATCTCGAGGCGCAGCGCGCCGCTCGCGAGATCGAGACGATCCTCGAGCAGCTCGAACGCTTCGACGAGCAGCTCGACGTCGGTGCGCGACTGGATCTTCGGCAGCGTGACGACGAAGTTGTCGGGCAGGTGGCCGTTCGTCGCGCCGACGAGCTCGGTCAGGAACACGTCGAGCGTGCGCAGCGAGCGCGCCGCGAGATCGCGCGTCAGCGGCTTGATGCGAATGCCGCAGAACGGCGGCAGCGTGCCGCCGACCGCAGCCGCGGCGACCTGCTGCGCGGCTTGGATCGCGTGGCCGTCCTCTTCCTCGTCGGCGCGGTTGCCGTAGCCATCCTCGAAGTCGATGCGGAAATCCTCGACGGGCTCGCGGCGCAGCTTGTCGCGCACCCGCTCGAGGACCTTCGGCCCGAGCTCGCCGCGGATGCCGATCGCCTCGGCGAACGTCGCGGCATCGGAGGCGTAGGTGTCGAGCGCGCGCAGCGCGAGCTCGCCGAGCTTCTTGGGGGTGTCGGCCGAGAACAGGTGCGCGCCGCCGTAGACGGTGTGCACCGGCTGGCGCGCGCCGCTATCGCCGGGATAGCGCCGCCAGAATCGCGATTGCGCGCGCTCGACGCGGGCGAGGATCTTCTCGAGCTTCTTTTGCGGGAGCGTGGTGCGAGCCGACATGGCGCGCGTTGTAACGCATCGTCAGCTGCCGCGGTAGGTCGAGAAGCCGAACGGCGAAAGCAAGAGCGGCACGTGATAATGCTGCGTCCCGTCTGTCACGTTGAACTGGATCTCGACGAGCGGGAAGAATGCATCTTGCTGGCGCGCCGCGAAGTACGCGCCGACCTGAAACCGGATGCGATACGTGCCTTCCGGAACCGGGCCGGCGGGAGTGAGCGTGCGCAGGCGGCCGTCGTCGTCGGTGACGCCGCCGCCGACGAGGTGCCACACGCCGTGCTCGGCGCGCTCGAGCTCGATCGCGATGCCGCGGCCCGGCTTGCCCGCGGCGAGGTCGAGGACGTGGGTCGTGATCATGATGCGAGCTCCTCGAGCAGCTTGCCGAGGCGCAGCCGCGTGATCTTCGCTTGCTCCTGGGCGGCGTGCAGGATCTCGCCGTCGCGCGAGCCGTGGATGCGCGCGCGGGCCAGTAACCACATCTCCTCGAGGCTTCGCCCGGTCGCGCACACGATGTAGATGAAGCCGTGCTTCGCCTCGTAGCTCCGATTGATCTCGGCGAGGTCGGCGAGCATCTGTGGGTCGGCATTGCTGGCGCCGGCTTGCTCCTGTTGCGACCACTTCGAGGCGGAGGCTTCGCCGATCTTGGGATGCGCCGCGAACGCCTCGAGGTAATCGGCTTCGCCGAGCGACCACCACACGCGCTCGGCGATGCGCGCGAGCGCAGCGGCATCCTCGAACGGGCGCGCACCGACCATCGCTGCGGTCCACCGCGACGAACCGCAGCAGCGCAGAAGCGCGGCGGTCGCGTCGAGCGGCGGCATCGCGTTCAGGCGATCGAGCCCAGGCGATGGTTCGGGCACCGGCGTACCCCACGCGCGCAGCCGCGCGACGCCGCCATCGGGAAGCACCGACAGCTTCAACGACGTGACCGGTCCGATACGGCGCAGCTCGCCGTCGAAGACATGGCGCGTGTGCGGCTGGAGCGGCGACATCAGCAGCGTCTGCCAGCCGTTGTTGCTCGCGTCCGCGCCGTCGACGATACAGCGGCCCGGCGCGTTGCCCTTGAAGTGCGACGTATCGATCTCGAGCCGCTCGATCGTGCCGGCGCACGCGAGGCGAACGATCGCCCAGTCGTAGCCCTCCCCGCGCCGCCGCTTCGTCTCCCAACCGTCGGCCATCGAGCGCGACGGCCCCGGCTTGATCAAGTTGTTGCGCGAGCCGAAGAACATGTCGGTGCACGACTCGACCCACGCGCCGTGCTCGAGCGCCGCGAGATCGATCAGGCCGCCCGCGCGCAGCCGCGACCAGCTCGGGACGACCTTGCCGTGCACGCGCAGCCGCGCGACGCCGCCGTCGGGGAAGATGTCGAGGCGTACGTGCGTGAACCGCTGCTGGTACGCGATCGGGAACGCGTTCTTCGCGTCGCCGCGCAGCTCGGTGCGCGGCAAGATGTTCGTCCACGTCGCGGTCTGCAGCGCGCGTAGATCGAGCGGGTCGTCGATCTCGCACGCGTCGATCGCGCACGACTCGGGGAAGTTGCCGCGGAAGAACGCGGTGTCGACGACGACGCCGTGGATCACGCCGGGCATGCCGAGCCGCACGATGCACCAGTCGTGACCCGGCTCGCGACGGCGGCGCGTCTCCCAGCCGTCCATCCACTTGCCGCGGTCGGTGTACTCGTGCTCGCGCCACTCGGCGGCGTGGGCGCGCAGCAGGTTCTCCTTCTCGGCGAAGAATTCGTCGTTGCACGCGATCGCGGCGCCGCCGACGGCATCGCATGCGAGATCCGGAAGCTCGAGAAACGCCGGTTTGTCGTCGCTCACAGTAGTGCCCCCTGCCCGTTCGCGACGACGTGGCCGCGCTCGGCGATCTTCGTGCCGCGCAAGAACGTCGCGTGCACCGCGCCGCGCAGCGTCTCGCCCGCGTACGGCGTGACCTTGTGGCGGTGGTGGACCGCGTCGGGCGTGACCGTCCACGACTCGCCGTCGGCGAACACGACGAGGTCGGCGTCGGCGCCCGGCGCGATCGCGCCCTTGCGGCCCGCGAGGTTCGCGAGCCGCGCCGGGCCCGCACACATCCAGCGCGCGAGATCGACGAGCGTGTGGCCGCGCGCGCTCGCCTCGGTCCACACGACCGGTAGCGCGAGCTGCAGGCCCGAGATGCCGCCCCAGGCCGCGACGAAATCGCCGGCTTCGAGCTGCTTCAAGCCCGGCGAGCACGGCGAGTGATCGCTCGCGACGAGCTCGAGCACGCCTTCGGCGAGCGCGCGCCATAGCTCGTCGCGGTTCGCGGCGTCGCGGATCGGCGGCGCGCACTTGAACGGCGTCGCGCCGTCCGGAATCGTCTCCGCCGCGAAGTGCAGGTAGTGCGGGCACGTCTCGGCGGAGAGCGGTAGCCCCTCCGCGCGAGCGGCGCGCAACAGCGGCAGCGCGGATGCGGCGCTGTGATGCACGACGTGCGTGCGCGCTCGCGTCGCGCGGCACAGCCGCGTGACGAGCTGGATCGCTTGCTCCTCGGCAGCCGGCGGGCGCGACGCGAGATACGTCGCATAGCAGCGCGGATCGGCGCCGCCGAGCGCTGCGGTCGCGGCATCGATCGGTCCCGCGAGCTCGGCGTGCACGAGCAGCGGCGCGCCGAGCGCGGCGAGGATCTGCATCGCCGGCGCGAGCTCGGGCTCGCCGACCCAGCCGAACTCGGCCACGCCGGAGTCCACGAGGAAGCACTTGAAGCCGCGCACGCCGTCGGCGATCAGGCCCGGCAGCTCGCGCTGGTTGCCCGGCACGACGCCGCCCCAGAATCCGACGTCGACCTCGCACTGTCCGCGCGCGGCGTCGCGCTTGGCCGCGAACGCCTCGCGCGTCGTCGTCGGCGGGATCGAGTTGAGCGGCATGTCGACGAGCGTGGTCACGCCGCCGAGCGCGGCCGCGCGCGTCGCGGTCGCGAAGCCCTCCCACTCGGTGCGGCCGGGCTCGTTCAGGTGCACGTGGGTGTCGACGATGCCGGGCAGGATCGCGAGCTCGCCGAAGTCTTCACACGCGCCGGCATCTTCCCAGTCGGCGACGCGCGCGATCGTGCCGTCGCCGGCAACGTGGAT
>Ga0335083_10012172_pt1 | contig 10315 bp, 10 predicted proteins | sample Lox_Sample_42_FD_206716 | JGI IMG/M metagenome (GOLD analysis project Ga0335083, IMG submission 206716) | Soil microbial communities from Loxahatchee National Wildlife Refuge, Florida, United States - Lox_Sample_4.2 | ecosystem: Environmental > Terrestrial > Soil > Wetlands | place: USA...
AGCGACCTTGGTACTCTCCCTGAGCAGTCTCTTATCGGTCTCGGCACTTATCCATTTCGATCCCACTACACCGATCAGAAAGGCTCCAGCGAGAGCAGACAGTCTGCAGATGTGCCTTGGTCGTAGTATCTGCAAGGTCGATTCCAGCTCCCGAACCGTAAAATGCCCAGGATGCAAACGCTGCGAAAGCGCCAATTAGAATGGTCGACAAGGAGCCGGGACACCAAACGTCCCCAACGCGCCGCGGTCGGCTAAAACCCTGATCGCCCATTAAGACACAGGCAAGACCACCCGAACCTCCCGCAATGCCGATGAGAACAGCGCATAACCAGTGATTCATGACTCGCCTCCCAGCAGCTTAGACTAGGTGCTGTCAGCATAACGCAGAATGCAAGTGGAGATGCGCGGGTGGCGCCTACGTCGTCTTTTGATGTAGGTGCCGCCCGGTTCTCTCGCCAGCCCGGGTCACGGCCGGCTGGCGCAAATCAAAGATCTGCGATTCATGAATCCAGGTTCCCGGGACTTTGCTCTGCGCCGGCCTGCCCCAGCCGGTTGCCACAGCGCTTGCAATAGAGCGCATCCCGGTCGTGGGGCTGCAGGCCACACGCGGCACAGAGCCGGACGGGACCGGACGCCGAGGCCCGCGCAAATTCGAAGGTTACGATTCCGGTGGGCACGGCGATAATTCCATAGCCGATGATCATCAGCATCGAGGCCAGGGCGCGCCCGATGACCGTCCGGGGCGAGATATCGCCATAACCCACGGTGGTCACCGTGACGATCGCCCAATACATTGCGGTAGGAATGCTGGTGAAGCCGTTCGCCTCGCCCTCGATCTCATACATCATCGCTCCAGCGATGATGACGATGGCAAGGACGGCAAAGAGAAAGACGAGTATCTTGCGCATGCTCTGCTGGAGGGCAACGCGCATCGCGGTGGCTTCGCCGATGTATTGGGTGAGTTTCAAAATGCGGAAGACGCGGAGCATGCGAAGAGAACGCACCACGGTGAAGGAGTGCGCCGCTCCAAAGAGGAGGCTCAGGTAAATCGGCGCGACGGCGAGCAGATCGACGATGCCGAAAAAGCTTTTCGCATAGCCTTTGGCGTCCCTAGCGCAAACAAGACGGGCGACATACTCGATGGTAAAAAGCGCGGTGAAGATCCACTCCGCAACTCGAAGACATAATCCATAGCTTTCACGGATCGGGCGGACGCTCTCCAGAAGCACGCTGAGTACACTGAGCAGAATCAGTGTGAGAAGGATCACGTCAAACAGCCGGCCGGCGCTTGTGTCGTGAGCAAAGATCACTGCGCCCCACCGGTCTCGCCAGGGAGCGCGGTCGTGATCGGCAATGTGCGAGTCAGCCATCAGTGAGAACCGGTCCTGCTGGCGCATAGCGCAGCTACACGAACCTCTTCGGTCTGTTCCTTAACAGTTCCAGCTTCGTACCCGGCGGCGAACATATCGCCGCGCAGACGTGATGTCAATATCAATCGGGATTAGATCAGAGATTGGAGATTAGAGATTGGTGATTTGGTGCTGTCCTAATTTGAACGTAGCGCCGCCATCTTGGCGGCTATCTGCCGGCTGGAAGCCGGCGTTACGGGTCAAATTAGGACAGTACCGGTGATTTGCGATATTTGCGATTAGTGATTTCTGATTGACGATCGCCCGACGCCAGTTAGCCTCGGCGTGACTCATCACGTCTGGCGAAAGAGACCGGTCCGCAGCAGGGCCTCCGCATCGCGGCGGTCCACGCCTTGAGCCGGACGCGAAGGTGAGAATTCGTACTGCCTTCCAGTCGCTGACCCGCGCACCTGCACCGCCGAGTTCTTCAGGTAGCGAAGGTTCACCGGGGCGTGCATCGCTTGCATCACCGCGGCGGTGCGCCACGGACCCACTGGAAGCTGCGTTGCGGCAGGACGGCTGGCGCCAGCGGAGATTCCCGCTGAGTTAGGGTTATTGACCCTGGTTGTCCTCGCCCTCGCGGACGTCGTTGCCTGCCCCAGCGTGGCCTGGAGCGCCGATCGTTTCTGGCCGCAGCACATGGTCAGTTTCTCCTTCCAAGGGTTGAACATCAGCCGGAGTTACCACAGGCTCCTGGCCAAGGCGTTCCAGCAGGCAAGCGGCTCCGGAGAGCGCGAGCCAAACAAACAGCCAATCGAGAGGCCTTCGCGCCAGAAACAACGCCGCCGGCGCGGCGATCCAAAGGCTGAGACACTTGAAGCAATCCATCAAGGCGCCCGCGAAGCTGCGCCCCAGGCGCATGCGCAATCGAACCACAAGATCCGCCGGCCCGTCTTCAAGAGCGAGCAAATGAGTCACTCGCCAGGTAGCAAGTGTTGCCACTACAAACCTGATCCAAAAGCCCGGTTCACGCATAAGCCGCTGGACCTGGGAGCGCGGGCGTCTCGCCCGCCCGTCCCATTGACGATTTCCGATTTTCGATTGCCGATTGAAACGCGCTCTTGAAATCGTCGATCGGCAATCGCCAATCCCGCGGGCGGGCGAGACGCCCGCGCTCCCAGCTTACCAGCCTACAGAGTCTTTGAGGTAGCCGGGCTCCGCTCCTAAAGGGCAGCGAAACCCGGCCCCACCCAACACTACGACGCATTCGACGTATTGGTGCAATTCACCTGAATCGTGAAGCTCTCAAAGCTGACGTTATCCTGATCGTAGTTGCCGAGACTGTCGCAGTTGACAATCGGGCGTTTGTAGACGTTGAGCTGCAGCAGATAGGCGCACGTTTCCGGAAACGCCTGTGCTGCATTCACCGACAAGCGCATCGACCCGCCGCTCCACACCGGCGATACCGCACCTTGCACGAGAGCGGAAGCATAGTCCGGTCCCACTTGGTACTGGCCCAGATGGATCGGGTCCGGCAGCGGCGCCGGAGCCCACGCCGGAGCGATGGGACTCGCCGTGAGTGACCAACTGGCTGCCGCAGCCGCCGGCAAACAGCCCGGCGAGCCGGTGCAGAGCAGATTGATCGACTGGTCCAAGCCATAGAGCAGCTCAAGACCGTAGGAGTAGAGGAACCCGTCCGGATCGTAAGCAGCGAAGTCGATCTGCAACGTGTCGGTGTCAGTGATGCAGATGTTGTCGCATCCCTGCACCACGGTGGTTCCACTCGGGCTGACAATGGCCACCTGCAGGATGGCGCTGGTGGGTTGATCCGTGCAGATGTGAAGTCCGCACGGCTGGCCGCTCGGATCGGTGTTGCCGGGCGCCCGGTTGTCAATATTCACAGCCCACCAGTTGTTCACCGGCGGGTCTTGAGTGTTGGGATCGCAAACCGGAAGCGTAACCGGGTTGGTCAAATTGCCGGAATAACCCGGGCGCTGCCAGCCCACCAACTGCAGCCAATAGGTGCCGTTGGCAAGGTTATTGAGGGATTGCAGCACCATCAGCAGGTCATGCGTGACGGAGTCCCACAATTGAATGCCGTTGTTGGCTTGGTAGTGCGCGATGGTCTCGATGACGTTGTGATTGGTGGCGCCGTCACTAATCGTCGTGACCGGGAACGGAACCGCAGGCCAGGTGAAAATGGGACCAGGCAGCACAACCAGGTGCGTACGGTTGAACCCGCCGAAAGCAGCCAGTGGCAGAGGACTATACGGACCCGCCTGACCCGTGGTGGAATAGAGGAATTCGTAGTAATCCACGTTGACGCCGCCGCCGAAAACGCCGAAGAGGCTGACGTTGCCGGCAAATGGTCGATCCTGCACGCCGGGGCTGTAGAGACCCACCTGTGCGGGCGTTGAAACGTTGCCGACGTTACCCCCGATGGAGCCCACGTTGATGTCACAGATGTCCGAAGGCACGATGCAGTCGCCGTCCGGGCACTGCTCGGGATCGGGGCAGTTGTAGGCGCAGCACGCCTGGTCGTTGGCGGTCAGCGTCACATTGAGATTCGTTGGAATATCCCATCGCGTGTCAAAAATGGTTTCGCTGACGATGGTGTGGGTTTCATTGCCGCAATTCTGCGTCACCTGGAAAATGAGGTCAGCATCGCAATCCCACCACGGATACCACGGGTACCAGGGCCAGATGCGAATGGGGAACTCCGGCGGCAGGACCTCGAGCAAAGAGCTTCGCAGGCTTTCAAGCGTGGCAGCGTCGAATTCAGCATTCGGCGCGGCTTGCACGCGGGAGGCCGCGTTCGTGGCCAGGCCCGGCCGGGAGCTTTTTCCACTTGTGGCGAGCAATTGCTGGAAGACATCCAGGCTTGGCTTGGGAGTAGCCCTGGGCAGCCGGTTGAATTTTGGATTCTGCTTCAGGAAGCCGGTGATTCGATCGACGACGATGGGGTCCAGTTGCCACTCGCGCGTTAGCCACCACCACCACGGCCACCAACCACAACAACGGGTGAAGTTGATCTGAAAAGATCCGGTGGAATCCGTTGTGGCACAACCCACCTGTTCCTGTGACGTCCACCACCACCACCAGTCCACGTCGAAGGCGCAGACATTGGCGCCCACCACCGGACTGCCGTTCGCGCATAACACCCTGCCTGTGACGGTATAGTTCTGGCACCATCGCCACCACCACCAGTAATAATAGGAGGAAATGGCAACCGGCGAGAGCCTTACCTCCGTACTGCTGTGCCAGGAGGATGCAGGCACATTCACGGAGATCGTCTGCAGATGTTTCAAGTCCTCGCTGGAAGCCGTTCCCGGTCCCAATGCCACGTTCAGCAATCCGGGTCTTTCACGAAAATGGAAGTAGGCGGCTCCCTTGCCCTCCTCATTCAACCTCACCGTCTCTTCGTGTGTTTCACCTTTGCTGCCGTAAGCAATGACCTTGACCGGCCGGTCCGGTTTGAAATCCTTCACCTGCGACGCGTCCAAGGGCACTTCCAGTTTGAATCCGTTTCCTTCGTGCATACTCGTCTCCTTTTTGCCCACGGATAAGGCCAGCTAGCTTGGCCCCTCGTTCGGGCTCTCTTGGCGCGCGTCCTGATCCGTCAATGGGGAATTGCAGTGGCGTCGAGCGCTTGTCATCTCGCGACTCTGGACTTGATAGCAGCGTAGAGCCCCCAACCGGCACTTCCAGCGCTGTCAGACACTCTCCCCTTGCCGGCGGATCGGGGCACACAATAGAGTAGTGCCTTTGAGCGCCGTTTCGTTTCACGCAATTCGGTCGGCGATACGCGTCCTTGGCCCGAATGCGCGCTTTCGCAGGTGGGGCTCTACAACTTGGCTATTCGGGTTGACGCGTGGAGCCTCCTAGTCCCGGCCTGATCCGGCCTCTGACACACTAGAAGACTCTCCATGGCCGAGGCGGCCACTCTAAGCAAAAAGTCTATGGCAGCTAACCGAAAGGTTTACCATTCTGTCTGCCGGACGGACCCGAAATAGCCTGTTTGCAAGATGTTAGCGTAAAACTCCGGAATGGCAATTCGCCTGCGGTGCCTTTAACGGAGCCACTAACACCATGCTGATCGGACCTCGGTTGCGCAAGCTTAGGGAGGGGCGAAAGCTCTCCCAGGGCGACATCACGGCGGTGATCGGTTTGCCCCGATCCTACGTCTCGCGCATCGAGAATGGACACGCTGTACCTTCACTAGAAACCCTGAAACGTTTGGCAACCGCCCTTGACGTTCCGCTCTACCGGATCTTTTACGCCGAAGAAGACATTCCCAAGGCCGGCTCATCCCGGCAGTCCTGGGACGAACTGGCCGAGGATCGTGGGCCGTCAGGAGACGAAGCGCGCTTTCTGATCCAAATGCGGGCCCTTGCCAAGAACCTCGGTCGTACGGAGCGCATCTTTCTGCTGAATCTCGCCCGTAGGCTGGTGAACCCCAGGTCTGCCCGGCAGATCGCTGACGGCCCGAAGGAGCCGGAAGCCAGCAGCCGGAAAGGCCGCCCGAGAAATCGGGAGGCAGAAGAGCGAAATCAGAGGTAAGAACGCAGAACACCCGCCCGCCGTCAGCGCGAATTCAACGCGACTCGTACGACCCATCGATAGAACATCCAGCGAGCCACCCTGACTTCCACGGACGTCCTCCGACCTCGGCAGGACACAAATCATGTGAGTCTGGCAGAATATGGTGCAGTGGCATGTCACCGCGAATTCCAGGGTGTGGAATGAATCGTACGCTTTGCCTGCTATTGCTGGTTTTCCTGTTTGGCTTAGACGGCACGCGCAACTGCCAGTTAGCTTTGCCGCCCGGCGCCTGCATGCCTGTCGATGGGCCGCGCGCGTTCGCCGGGGCTCTAGCGAGTGCGGAACCCGGCGGGGCCGGTGCCCAATCCACCGGCGGGAGCGCCCCTCAGGCCGCAGCCCCGGCGGACCTCAACGCACTCCTGCAGCAGGCCGAAGACGCCCTAGAAAAGAAGGACTATCAAGCAGCTCTGGCCCCTCTTCAAATAGTCGTCCATGCGGCACCGGACAGGGCCGACGCCTGGTTCTATCTGGGCTTCACATACCACGGTCTGCACCAGGATGGGGATGCCCGCTCCGCTTACGAAAGGGCCACGAAGTTGAATCCGGATCTTTATCAGGCGCAAGCAAACCTGGGACTACTGCTGTTCGCGATGAAAGACGTCGCCGGCGCACTGCCCCATCTGCAGAAGGCTGTGGCCTTGAAACCCGGCGACGCTCGTCCGCACCTTGATCTTGGTGTTGCACTCGAAGCAAGCGGCCAGACTGCGGCAGCAGAGGCGGAGTTGCGCCAGGCGCTGCAGCTTGACCCGAAGCTCGAGGCGGCTGCCTACCAACTGGGCAAATTGGAACTCGACCAAAAGCAATACAGCGCGGCCGCTGATGACTTTGGGAGGGCACTCGCTCTAAACCAGGGGCGTGCTGAAGCGGAGTTGGGGCTAGCGTCCGCCTACGAAGGGCTCGGGCAAGCCTCAGAGGCCGAACAGCACTTCGAGAAGTACCTCAAGCTGCAGCCCGTGGACGCCTCAGTGCGATTTCATCTGGCCCGCCTGTACTTACAGGAGAACAAAGCCGACTTGGCCCTAACTCATCTCCAGCAGCTCGCGCAAACACATGTCGAACTTCCAGGCCTTGACGCGGCCCTGGGTGACGCTTACGCACGGTCCGGAAAATTCAGCGACTCTGAATCCTACTACCGAAGAACGCTGGCGGCCACACCTAGCGGGCCTGATGCCGCCGGTCTCCACCGTGCATTAGCGACGACTTTGGTGAAGGAAGGCAAGGCGACAGAGGCGGAGAGCGAATTCCGCGCGGCCCTCCGGCTTGACCCTAATGATGCGGACGCCTCGAAGGGGCTCGCGGAGAGCCTTTACTTGCAAGATCGCTGGGCAGACGCGGCGCCCATCATCGAGCGGCTGGTGCAATCACCGTCGGCGCCGGCCGGACTTTATTTCTTCCTCGCGACTTGTTACGACCACTTGCGTGACCGAAAACGGGCTCTCGATGCATATGAACAATTCCTGCAGCGTTCGAACGGATCGAATCCGGACCAGGAGTGGCAGGCTCGTCAGCGCGCCAAGCTCCTGAGTCGCGAGCTTGGAAAACCCATCAGATGATGCGAAATAGCGAACCGAGGGTCACACCTGGCAGACCTTTCCCACGTTTCGCCGGGCCGCATCCTTCGATCAGAAGCGGTATAATTGTGGTATGAGGGTGCTCGGGCCTTCAGGTCGACTTGCACTTGCCTGGGCTGTCGGGCTCGGGATGATCGTGGCGCCGGCCGCGAGTTTGGCACATCACTCGGACACCGAACCTGAGCTCTTGGGGCGCCTCGCGAATGAGACCCATCCTACCAAGAAGGCCAAAATCGAAATTCGGCTCGGCCGTCTCAAGCTCGAACAGGCCGCCGCGGCTTACGATAAGGATCAAGTAGAGGCTGGCGCCAAGCTGCTGGACTCGTACTTGAGCTGGATGAAGCAAGCCTGGAATCTGCTCCATGACTCCGGCCGTGACGCCAGCCACCGGCCGCAGGGCTTTATTGACCTGGATATCGCCCTACGCGAAGACGTCCGCAAACTGGCGGACCTCAGGGTTCACACACCCTTGGCGGACCGGACTCCTATCGAGCGCATCGGCGTGGAGACCGACGCCTTACACACGCAGGTGCTGGCTGCGCTCTTTCCCGGCGGACAACTAGAAGGCTCGGGTTCCCCAACTCAGGCGAAACCCGAGAAGGGGCCGGCTTCCGCCCTGCGGCCCGAAGGCTCTCCGCCATGAGCCGCGCTTTTGCCGTGCGTGCTGGGCTGGCGCTGGCGGTGATGCTCAGCCTCGCCAACTATTCGCGCCTGCTTGCCGATGATCCCGCAGCTTTGACGCAGGAGGAGGAGGATCGCATCCGCGACGCCCAGGACCCCAGTGATCGCATTGCGATTTATCTGGAGCTCAGCGCTGAACGCCTGGAGCGCTTCAATGCGATTCGCCAGGCGCCGGCGGACGCCAGCGAAGTGGCCGAACGCAGCGCCACGCTGGACCAGATTCTGAGCCAATATATTGCCCTGGATGATGAACTGAAGAACTGGATTCAGGACCAGTTCGATACCGGTCACGACATGCGCAGGGGACTGCGAGGCGTCATCGATGTGGCGCCTAAGCAGCTCGCACTGCTCAACCAGGTGCAGCAGATGCCGGACCGCTATTTCACGGATTATCGGTCAAGCCTGCGGGACGCCATTACCGACGTGAACGACACGATCAACGGCGCCACGCAGGCGCTGGCCGAACAGGAAAAGAAGTGGGGCGCTTTGAAACGGGAGGAGAAAGCTGACGCCAAAGCCGCCAAAGAGGCCCTCCAAGACGAAAAGAAACACCAGAAGCAGGAGCAAAAGCTCCGGAAAAAGCAGGACCGGAAAGGCATACCCGAGGACGAGGACCAGCAAAACTGAGTGCGCGAGCCACTCCATCCTGCGGCGCATGCTGACACCGGCGCGGGCCACCGCGCCAACACACGGAACCTCAGGAGCGACGGCCAGACGAAGTTCTCAAGCCAGCAGCTAACCCTTTGGGATGATGTGCTGCCTGTGGCGCCGGAGCGAGCGCCGGCAATAGATCAACCCGCGGCGTCGACCTCCGTTAACCGATTCAAGTCTCCTCCCATCCGGACCTCCGTGAACCAGGCCACGCTCGCGGAGGTCTTCGGGCGCGTCTATCGCCGGCTCGGACCTCGCCAGGTTATCCCTTCGTTTAAAGTGTCCTTTCGCCGCTTCACCGGATTGCGAAGCGCCATCCGAACACCGCGAAAGAACCACATCGAGGCCAGTCTCTCGGACCTTCTTGAGGAGGCGCCGCCTCTCGTCATCGAGGCGCTCGCGGAGATTCTAATCACCCGGCTGTTCCGCATGAAGACGTCGCGAGAGGCGAACGAGTGTTACAGGGCCTGGGCAGAGAGTCAGCCTGTCGTGCGCCGGACAGAAGAAATCCGTCGCCTGCGCGGACGCAAGCGACTACGGCCTCCCGAAGGATTTTGGTTCAATCTGAGGGAAGTATTCGATGATCTGAATCACCGTTACTTTGGTGGCGAAGTCGTATCCGTACGCATCGGGTGGAGTCCGAATCGGTCACGGACGATGCTCGGGCACTTCGACTCGTCTCACCGCACCATTACGGTGACGCGATGGCTGGACGCGCACCGTGTGCCCCGCTACGTTGTGGAATATCTCGTTTTTCACGAGATGCTGCACGCACGCTTTCCCGTGGAACACCGGAACCACCGGCGCGTGGTGCACTCTGCGGCTTTTCGCGAAGCCGAGCGCGCGTTTCCCCATTACAACAGGGCTATCCGCTGGCTCCGCGGAATGAAGATTGACGGTTGAGGCGGAAAAGGGGACAGCGCTACCGGTCCGGCCGAGACGCATCGGCGCCGCCTCCGGTGAGGATCCACAGTCCGGAACCCATCCGCTACAGACTACCCGGAGCTTTCGTGTAGCCCTTTGCGGCGTCCTGATACGCTCGCAGGGAACTCTTGTCAACGACGCCGACACCGGTATCGATCAGCGTGGGTAGCGGTGAGGCAGGAGCCGTGCGCCAATTCGCGAACTCGTGCACCACGTTGTGGTGAAGGTCGTCAAGGAATCTTACACCGTAGAATGCCATGGTATAAGGCTTCTGCGCCGTTGAAGACAGAATGGCACCGGAACTGATGAAGTCCATCGTCTCCGGATCCTTGTCCATGGCGACGATGGGCACTTTGCCGTCGAGATTCAGGCGGTGCAAGGCTTCGGCGGCGCCCGGGCCGCCCGACGCCTCCAGGCAGAGAATGCCATCCATCTTCGCCTTCTTGGCGACCAAAGCGGAGATCTGGTCATTAGCCTTGGTCGGGTCGCCTTGGTCATCCATCACCTGAAAGTGAATCTTAGGAAAACGCTCAAAAG
>Ga0335083_10012174_pt1 | contig 10315 bp, 7 predicted proteins | sample Lox_Sample_42_FD_206716 | JGI IMG/M metagenome (GOLD analysis project Ga0335083, IMG submission 206716) | Soil microbial communities from Loxahatchee National Wildlife Refuge, Florida, United States - Lox_Sample_4.2 | ecosystem: Environmental > Terrestrial > Soil > Wetlands | place: USA: Florida...
GCTGCCATACGTCATCGCGTACAACGCTGCGGTTCCGGCCAAGTTCATGGCTTCTCCGTTCACCCAGGGTTATGTGGCGCATAACAAGTACGCGACGATTGCGGACTTGCTGGGCCTCGGTGGCAACACGGTGGAAGAAAAGGTTAAGAAGCTTATTGCGGCAGTAGAAGAGTTGCTGGATCGCCTGGGGTTCCCCCGCTCCATCGCCGAACTGGGTATCAGCGAGGAAGAGTTTGAGCGGGCGCTCCCCGAATTGACCGGGATCGCGTTTGAAGATCCTTCGTGGCGTTCCAATCCACGAATGCCGTTGATGAGTGAGTTGGTCAAGCTGTTCCGCAAGGCGTATCAAGGCCGAAGCGCAGCGCATGCGGTCAGCGAACCCGCGTAGTTGAGGTGGTAGTTATGGATATTACTACTGTGTCGCTGAAGCTTAATGGATCTGACCTGATAGCGGCCCTGGAAGATGCCGGTGAGAAGTTGGAGAGCATGCAGGGCGAGATGATCCTGGATTTCTCGTCGGTACGCCGTATCAGTCCAGCGGCGGTGAGTGCCATGTCAGATTTTGCCGACAATGCTGAGGAACGTTCGGTACACGTCGTGTTGCGCAGCGTTAACGTCGACGTTTACCGCGTGCTCAAGTTGGCTAGGCTAGCAGAGCGGTTTTCCCTGGTGAACTGAAAATCATGACGCGAGAACGCAAACAACCAACGGTGAAGCAGAGTTCCCCGCCCGTTGATCGCCTTTCCTGGGGCGACACCATCTTCCTCAACCTGGAACGCGAAGGCATGCCAATGAACGTCGCCAGCGTTTGCATCTTTGAGGGAGAGTTGCGGTTTAAGGACTTCTTCCGGTTCATCGAATCGAAGCTGCCGCTGGTTCCACGTTATCTTAAGCGGGTTGTGCAGCCACCGTTCGGACTTGGGCTTCCGACCTGGGAGTTCGATCAAGATTTTGATCTGCGCCGCCATGTGCGCGAAGTCACTCTGAAGCACGGTACCGAGACCGAGCTGAAAGCGCTGGCGTCAAAGCTCTTCAGCAAGCTGATGGACCGGCAGCACCCACTGTGGGACATGACCTTGGTGCCACAGCTAAAAGGCGGGCGGACCGGTGTGGTGATTCGTCTGCACCACTGCCTTACCGACGGCGTTGCGGGCGTGGGCATGATGAACGCATTCTTTAACCCCGATGCGCAGGTGTCCTCTGCGATCCCACTCAATATCGCTGAAGTCTCCCGGCCCAGCGACGCGTTGGCATCGCTGACTACCGGGTTGGTCGAGACATACTCCGACTTCATGCAGCGAGTTCTCTCTGGCCTGAACGATGTTCTGACTATCGTGCAACGCGCGACTGCGACTGCAACTGCGAACGGAGGCACTGCTGCCAAGGGAGGCGGTATTCCGCCTGAGGAGTTCTCTCTCCTGCTGCCGGAGATCACTGCGCTCACCGAGCGGATGCGCTTCAACGTAGTCTGTCACGGGCCACAGAAGTTTGCCTGGACGGAGATTTCGCTGGCGGAAGTGAAGGCCATAAAGTCGAAGTTCGGGGCCAGCGTAAACGACGTCATTCTCGCCGTGGTTACCGCAACCTTCCGGCGCTACCTGGAGGCGCATGGCGACACCGTGAAGGGTCGACTGTTGCGTATGATGGTGCCCGTCAACACTCGCAACAACGGCGGCGCTGATGAGTTGGGAAATAACATCTCGCTCATTCCCGTAACCGTGCCTCTCGACATTCGCGATCCCAAGAAACTGCTGGAGGCCGTACATCGCAGAAGCGAATTTCTGAAGCGAGCGCACGCTGCGGAACTCGTCGGCCTGACTGGAGGCCTGATCGGGCTCTTCCCCAACGGACTACAGGCAATCGCCGGCCCCATTCTCAGCCAGTTGCCCATCACTCCGTTCAACCTGGTATGCACCAACGTACCGGGACCGCAGTTCCCGCTATATCTGCTCGGCCACAAGATGCTGCGCTGGTACCCGTATGTTCCCATCGGTGGGGAGATGGCTGTGAACTGCGCCATCCTGAGTTACGACGGCATGATGTATTTCGGTTTCAGCGGCAACGTGCACGCTGCTCCCGACCTGCGCCGGCTGGAAGCGTTTGTCAAAGAGAGTTTCGCCGAATTGCGTCAGGCGGCGGGTATCAAGACGGTGCGAAAACGTGTTGTAGCCCGCAATAAAGCGCATGCGAAGAGCAACGCACACACGAAGAAACGGGGCAAATCGGCGCCGCAAAAGCCCGTGAATGGTTCGCCTCTCCCGAAGCCCAACGTTTCTGTCCCTCCCCCTGAAGCAGAACCATCGCTCGTGTCGGGCACTGAGAAGGAGCGGGAATCGGCCCTGTTGAACACGCAGTAGTGGCGTCGTCGCGTCGCGCAAGGATGGATGAGGTTTCGGTTCCGGCGGTCAGGGCGGTGATTTGCCATCGCAATCAGGGCGCCTTCGCCCGATAGTGCAGTTGCGGTGCGCTTAGCAAGACGAGCGTCACATGTTTGCGCGAATTGATTTCCAGGGCCCGGTAAGGTATCGCATGCGAAGCGCCGCACTGGCAGCGCAAGCAGCGGCTGTGGTTTCGGCGCGCCGGTTGCTCAAAGGACCACGCCGGCCAAGTTGGAACTGGTGGATAGAAGTCGCTACCGAACTGCTCAACCGGCAGCTCATCGCCGCCTTCGAGATGAACGAAACGAGGGAAGCACGAAGCTTCCTGGATTCGATGGTCCTTCGTTCGCCCGCACTCTCTGAAGTCACCATCACGCCGGTTTCGCAGAACAACTTCAAAGCAAGCTGGTTCGTCGTCAACAACGCTCAGCCGCAAGTCACGCTGCTTTACCTTCATGGCGGGGGATACAGCTTCTATCCACAGTCATACGCGAACTTCATTGCGCGGATCACGCTGGCGGCGAAGTCCAAAACCCTGGCGCTCGATTATCGTCTTTCGCCGGAGTATCGCTTCCCTTCCCAACTGGACGACGCGCTCAACGCCTATTGTTGGCTGCTCGATAGCGGCGTCAAACCGGACGATCTGGTAGTTGCCGGCGATTCGGCGGGCGGCAATCTCGCGCTTGCGTTGCTCCTGAAGGCACGCGAATCGAACCTTCCGCTGCCATCTCTCGCGGTCGCTCTCTCACCGGCAACGAATTTCACCATCGAGCCCACAATTAGCGGTTGCGACTGGATTGGACCTGAGATGCTCGAACACTGGCGTGATTGGTTTTGCGATTCGACCGAGTACGTCAACCCGCTGGTGTCGCCGGTGCTGGCAGATTTGCGCAGCCTGTCTCCTATTTACATACAAGCCGGGCGTTGCGAGCTCCTTTTCGACAGTATTCAAGCATTCGCTGATATCGCCAGATGTCACGGTTCGGATATCACTCTCGAAGCATGGGATGACATGAACCACGACTTTCAGTTGTTCGGACCCGATGCCCCGCAAAGTGCCGAAGCATTGCGCCGCATCGGAGAGGTGATCAACGCACGGCTGTCTTCTCAACCGACGCTGGCGTCTCAACCGATCATTCAGGAAACATAATGAAGCCGGATCAGCAATATGATTGCGACTTCATCGTGATTGGATCCGGATTCGGCGGCAGTGTTTCTGCGCTGAGGCTTGCCGAAAAGGGCTACCGCGTTGCGGTCATGGAAATGGGCCGCCGTTGGACGCGAGAAAACCTGCCACGCACCAGTTGGTCCATCCATCGCTGGTTCTGGCGGCCGAGCCTCGGCCTGCGTGGCTTCTTCAACATGCGTTTCTTCCGCCACGTCACCATACTGCACGGCTGCGCCGTAGGCGGGGGGTCGATCACCTATGCCTCGACCTTGCTTCGCGCACCGGACAAGGTGTGGGACATGGGCTCATGGGCCGGGCTCGCCGATTGGAAGTCGGAGATGCCGCAGCACTTTGATACCGCGGCGCGAATGTTGGGCATCATCGAGAACCGCATTCTTGGACCTGCCGATCATCTCCTGCGCAAGAGCGCCGAGGCCAGCGGATGCGGCCACACCTTCTATCGCACGCATGTCGGAATCTTCCAGTCCGTCGCCGGGGAGCCAGTCAAGCAAACCTATCCCGATCCTTTCTTTGGCGGCGAGGGGCCGGAGCGAAGTACATGTAACGCATGCGGCGGCTGCATGATGGGCTGTCAGCACGGCGCCAAGAATACTTTGGACCTGAACTATCTGTATTTGGCCGAGAAGCGCGGTGCTCAGGTTTTTGCTGAGACTAAGGTCGTGGATGTGAAGCCGCTGTTTGCAGGTGACAGCGGCGACTCGGGATACGAAGTCCGCACCGTCAAGTCCACCGCCTGCATCCGCCGACAGCCGCAGCGCTTCACCTGTCGCGGCGTAGTGTTCTCCGCCTCTTCGCTCGGCACAATGGAATTGCTTTTTCATCTGCGGGAAAAGGGCTCACTGCCGGCCATAAGCGAGCGACTGGGAAAGCATGTGCGCACCAACTCCGAGTCGCTCATCGGCGTGCGGGTTGCGGGTTGCGGCGACGATTTATCCAAGGGCATCGCCATCGGCTCAGGCGTCTACATCGACGAAGACACGCACATCGAAGCGGTTCGTTACCCGAATGGCTCCGACACCATGAGCTTGCTGAGCACCCTACTTACCGATGGCCGTCCTGGCGCGCAACGCATTGCACTCTGGATCAAGAACGTTTTTCTCTCCGCTTTGCGGCACCCTATCAAAACCACGCGCGTGTTTTGGCCAAGAGGCTGGGCGCGCGAAAGCGTGATCCTTCTGTGCATGCAGGCATTGGAAGGTCACATCGAAATGCGATGGGAGCGCCCATGGTTCTGGCCCTTTCGAAAATTTCTGGTTAGCCGCGGAGCGAAGGTGCCGACATACATTCCGCAGGCGAACGCGTTCGCCAGAAAAGTTGCTGAAGTCTCGGGCGGAACTTCGATGAGCATGTTGCCCGAGATCCTCTTCAACATTCCCGCGACTGCGCACTGCATTGGAGGCTGTGTGATGGCCGACTCGCCGGCCCGCGGTGTGGTTGACGTTCGCCATCGCGTTTTCGGCTACCGCAACATGTACGTCTGCGACGGGTCGATGGTATCGGCAAATCTGGGGGTAAATCCCAGCCTCACCATCACCGCGTTGACCGAGCGAGCCATGACTTTCATTCCGCCGGTAGGCAACGCAACCTGGGATGACCGCGCTTGCGACTCTGAGCATGCCGGCGCAAAGCAACAGATCCAGCACTGACGGTTCGTTGCGTCGGCCATCGGTGCGGAAAAACTAAAGGAGAGATTCACAAATGCGAAAGCTGATTGCCGTAGAAAACGCACGGGCCATCATGACGGAGGGAACAGAGTGGGGCGTCTGGAAATGGATGACGGAGAAAAAACGCGTGCGCGAGACGGCCGATGAAGCTCGAGCCGCTTTGGACGAGCTTGAGAAGAAGATAAAGGCCACGTGGAGCGACGACCTGAAGCAGGCTTACAACCAATTGCTCTCAGAAGACGGGACCGGCAAACGCTCGAGAAACAATGGCGCTGCCGGAAAACAATCGAAGGCGGCGGCCATCGCTCATCAACGCATCGCCGAGGTGAAGCGCGTGATGCAAGCCGATGATGACGCCTATGACGCGCATGAGACCGCCGAAGAAATTTTCGCTGAGGCTGAAAAGAAGATGAGCACAAACCTGGCGCGCGAGGGCGCACGCAAGGCGCTGCTGGCTTACGATCTGCATGAAGCAGCTATTCGCCAAGCCGAAGCGCTGTCTCGACCGAAGTGAACGGCTTCTCTGCACCGGCTGCGGACCGATTCCTTGGCGACAATCTTCGTCACCTCTGGACATATTACTCGAGGCAAAGCGTTTGACGCTTCAGCGCACACGACTGCGATGCGGTGTAGTGAATTCGTTTTCCCATTCGGGACATCGCTTCTCAAGTAGCCACCGAGAGCGACCCTGCAAACCACTCCTTCACTGTACTAACGTTGGCAAACATCGATAGAGGTTACGGAAGTAATCGGAATCGGTCATTTTTGCTTCACCATGCGACACGCACCTTGTCCGACAACTATTGCTAAATACTGACCCCGCTTTTGGAAAGTCCAGAGTTCCCGTATGCAGTACAATTCGGCATCTCTCATAGACACCTTTGCGTGCTTCGTCGGCATCGGGAGGAAAAGCAAAGTAGAAGTACGGCTTCGGGAGTAACGACGTGGCTGACGTTTCCCACCAGCGTTGGTCAGCAAAGGAAATTTCTTCTGTGACACTTTTAAACCGGGAGGTGTGTCGTGGTACGTGCGTTTCGTTTAGCTGTCGGAAGCTTCTTCCTATTGACTGCATTCACAGCCAGTAGTTTCGCGGCAACAGGATCTGCGGGAGTGTCAATTACACTTTCGCCCAGCGTATCGAGCCCGCAATACCTGGGCACCAGTATCAACTGGACCGCTGCGGTGCACAGTCCATTTCTGGGACACACTTACGACTACCAGTGGGCAATAACCTTCAACAACCAGTACCAGATTGTGAAGGATTTCAACGATTCCAATACATATACCTGGGCACCTTTCACGGTAGAAGGCACCTACCGCATCAGCGTGACCGTCCGCGATATCACGAAGCAGCCATACACCACATACCCGCCGATGTCTGCTAGTTACGTCATCCTGCCTTGGGTGACCGCGCCAGGAGGATCAGCGGTACATCCCACGTCCCATCCATTGGTGGCATTGTTTAGCGGCCCGCCGTGTCAATCCGGTCACAGCCTGCTGGTGCGCTTTCACGTGGTGAACTCGAACATGTCGAGCACGACCAACTCCGTGGCATGCTCACAGAAGAGTGCCAACTTCTACGTTGCTGGCATGTATCCCTCGACGCAATACCTGATGCACTGGGAAGAATATGCCGGGACAAATCTGGTTAATTCGGGAGCTGACTTGTCGTTTACCACCGGGCCGCTGGGAGTGAACTTCCCGGTGCCTCAAATGACGGTGAATGTTCCGCCAACGCAACACGACTGGTCCTCCTTCCCTGTGGTTTTCTGGAGCTTCATCTCGGTAGGAGCTCCGACTACATACTGGCCTACGGCAACGGACGTGCTGGGCAAAGTGCTGTGGTATCTCCCCGAGGCTACTCTCGTGCCTCGTATTGATACGGGGGGTTACATATTCGCTTACCCAGACGACCTGACTTGGAAGGAATACGACCTGGCCGGCAACGTGGTCCTGGAAACCAACTGGGAGATCATCAACGAGCAGTTGGCGAAAAAGGGTTATCAGACCGGATGGTCCTTCAATACTCATGAAACACGCCGGCTAGCCAACGGCGACCTTCTCATGCTGGGTTCAACCGACATGGTTTCAACTGAGTACCAAGGCGGTACGCAGCAAAACCCAGTCGACATCATCGGCGATATGGTTCTGATCCTGGATCACAACATGCAGCTGAAGTGGGCCTGGAATCCCTTCGTGCACGACAACATTGCACGAGAAGCCGTCTTGAAGGAGACTTGCACGCACACCCAAGGCGGCTGCCCGCTGTTCAACCCGAACTTCGCCATCGCCAACGATTGGTTGCACGTCAACTCGGTTCAGCTCGAACCGGACGGCAACATCGTTCTGTCGGAACGGCATCAGGACTATGTGATCAAGATCAACTATAACAATGGCCTCGGAGACGGCAGGGTGCTTTGGAGAATGGGGCCATACGGGGACTTCACAATGTTGACTCCGTTGCAAAATCCCTGCGGCGACCCGAACGTGTTCTCCTGGTTTACGCATCAGCACGATGCAGCTTTCCAGAATGACGCCATCAAGACTCAGACCGGGCAGGAGGTGTTTTCTGCTTTTGATGACGGTAACACGAGGTATGGTGAGTGCGGTGGAAATCAGAACAGCCGGGGAGCGCTACTGATGGTGAGTGAGGCTGACAAGACGGTGTCTATCCTCAGCATGGCTGACCTCGGCGCGTACTCCTCAGCCCTGGGCAGTGCCGACTGGCTGCCCGGGTATGGTGTTTACGCCAGCTTTGGCAATGGGATTATCGGCAATTTCCAGAACCCAACTGCGCAGTCAACCGAGATCAATCTTGCCAGCCAGATCGTCTATCAATTGCAAGCCACTGGTGCTGCGTCCTATCGAACCTATAGAATGCGGGATCTGTATACTCCCACCTTGCCGTACTAACCGTATCGGCAAACAGCAGGCCTTAATCGAACAGGGCCGGCCAAATGGCCGGCCCTGTCGTTAATCCCGAGCCAAATCACGCCATCTAAGGCTTGAATGTGTAGGACACGCCCCCCAGCGGGACGGGAGAACTGCGGAGACCGACATTATTCACTTGAAAGGTTACATTGCCATACAGTATCAAGTTCTTCCAAGGCTTGAATTTCAACCCCAAAGCAATCTGATCTGAATTGTAGGAATTCTGGATATAGTTGGAACTAATAGGATTCGCCTGATTGACAGCAATATCAGGATTCAGCGCCGGTATGCCAGTCGGATAAGGAGAAGGAGAGGCGGTATTACCTTGCGCACAAAGGCAGGTGTATTTATAGACCAGCACCGGTGCATTTACTATGTAATTTCCTATAAGATCGCCGGCAAAGGTCAACGGCCTTTTGCCGCTCAGTAGAATCACGTCAGCGCCCAAGTTATATTGAAAGCCCCCAGGCAAAGTGGAACTACCCGTACCGTTGACGGGGTCACTTGGAATCAGGACTGTCGCCGTATTGAACTGATACCCAAGGCGAACGTGCGGGGAAACTTTATGGAACGGATGCGACCATACCACGTATGGATTAAAGCCGTATGCTCCGGAACCGAGGTAATTGAGCGCATCGCCGGTCGGAAATCGCACCAGCATTCCGGCTGCAACAGTATCTTTTTCGCCTGAATATACGACACCTTTCAGGTTGACAATCAGATCGCCAATGCCGCTGGCCGAGCCTCGAACCATAGGGAGGACCGAAGTAGCCTGTCCCTGGGCAGTATTGTCAGGACCGATCGTGTACAGGTTGAACGAGGAAGCATGGGAGACCATATTCACGGTTTCTATCGGCACAATTGCGGACACGTCGATCTTTTTTGTGAGTCCAAAGGTAGCGACTCCAACGTATTGATCCAGCGTCATGCCGACATTTTCATTTTCAATGGTGTACTGTGTCGCCTTATTAGCAGCGAAGGGAGTATGGAGCACGAAGGGCAGTGAATTCAGATTTGTTCCATCAATGCTGTTGAAGTTAAAGTGCTGATAACCAAATGCTAACAGCAATTTATTCTTTCCTACAGTCTCAGCTCGGTCAGTGAGAATCGGACCAAGGCTGTCGGACACGATAGGGACGCCGGTAACTGCATCGTAGGTGACGGCGATGGCTGGTCCCGAACTGAGGGTCGGCAACTGGCTCAACTGCGTCGCAAACGCCGAATTGATCACGGGCGCCAGTGGGTTACTGGAGATGCTTTGCGTCGCCACCGGTAAAAGACAGATCAGGTTAGCGCGCTTCGTCATGGTATCGTTGCCACAGTTCCAGAACGCTTTTCCCTGACCAAAAGCTGCCAATCCGCAGGTGCAATGGAGAATCAGAAACACTAGAGTGCGTTTTGTCATGACGCTCCTCGGTAAAAACCGAATTTCCAGAGGCTGCTTTTGCAGCCGTCAGTTAACTTCAATCCGTGTCATAACTACGGGTTAACGACGAACGGAACGATCGCCGAGGTCTTCACACCGTCCGCAGTCGTACCAACAACCACCATCTGGTAGGAGCCCGCCGGTGTGCTACCGCGTGGAGGCGGTGTGAAGCCGCCGCTCCCGCAGGCAACGACCTGGAGCAAGGACACTGTCACCAGCATCAGGCCAAGAATCTGCAGTATCCGCGACCGAGACATCCTTCCAAATCGCAAAGACCCGACCAGAACCATAGCAGGCATCCCCATACAGAAAATGCCTTGGATTGTCCGCAGGGCCGCCTGCTGAGTTGACGTAGGAGTGATGGTGACAGAGATTTGCGTCGGGTTGTTCGGATCGGTTGAGACCGTTGCTGTACCGGGACTCACGGTACATGTGATGTGGTAGATATTATCCTGGCCCGGCACATACAGCGCTGTCCCATTGGCTCCAATAATCTGGGCACAAGCGAAGTCGAGCGACAACGCAGAGGGGCCAACGAATGGAACGGAAGTATTCCCAGGTACCAGCAGAGTCCCGGTGAACTGCCCTACGTTCACCTGAAGCGTGGTCATATTGCCGGTGGCGCCAACTGGCTGCCCCGTTATGGTGACTGTGTAATTGCCGATCGGCGTTGCGTTCAACGTAGTGAACAGTACAGCCGGTGGCTCCATACCGGTTGGCACCGTAG
>Ga0335083_10012176_pt1 | contig 10314 bp, 7 predicted proteins | sample Lox_Sample_42_FD_206716 | JGI IMG/M metagenome (GOLD analysis project Ga0335083, IMG submission 206716) | Soil microbial communities from Loxahatchee National Wildlife Refuge, Florida, United States - Lox_Sample_4.2 | ecosystem: Environmental > Terrestrial > Soil > Wetlands | place: USA: Florida...
GCGGCGATCAACGGGCCCGCCATTGGAGCGGGACTGTGCCTCGCGCTCGCCTGCGACCTGCGCTACGCCGCGAACGACGCGGTTCTCTCGGCGCCGTTCACCAGGTTGGGCATGCACGCCGGGATGGGCGCGACCTACCTGTTGCCCGAGGTGGTGGGCCATGCGGTGGCGGGTGAACTTCTGCTCACCGGCCGGAAGGTGTCCGCCGCAGAGGCGCTACGCATCGGTCTGGTCAACGGTGTGGTTGGTGCCGAGGAGGTGCTCGGCGCTGCACTCGCCGTGGCCGAGCAGATTGCGCTCAACGCCCCGGTCGCGGTCCGTCTGAGTGTCGCCGGGCTGCGCGGCGACCGGTGTCAGAGCCTCGAGGCCGCCCTGCAGTACGAGGCGCTCGCCCAGCCCGTGACCTTCGCGACCGACGATTTGCGCGAGGGGATCGCGGCGAGCAAAGCCCGGCGTACCCCGAGATTCGTCGGTCGCTGAGCGCGATGCCCGGGGTGGACAACGAAGCCCCCGGGCAGGTCGTGCAGTCGTTCGCCTTCCCCTTGCGAACGCCCACCCGGCCTACCACGGGGGCTCCGTTGGGCATGACCGTACGGACCCGACCGAAGGTCGTCAATGACAGATCGACGAGGCCTGTGGATGAGGTTGGGGACACGCTGGGGACAAGATGGAGTGTCGGTGTGGACAGCCTCGGACGGCCCCTGTGGACGAACCCACCGATCGCTCCGCCCCACCTCGGCGACCTGCGGGAACGTTGTGCACCGGGTGTGCACAACAACAACTCGGTCGCCAATCGCGGGTTAGCGTCGCGACCGTGAACGCCAATCGGGGCGAACCACCCACCGCCGCGCCGCTGGTCGAGGTCGTGCGCAGTGCGCGCCGCCGCCGGACGGTGTCCGCTCGTCGTGAGGGCGACCGGATCGTCGTCTTTGTGCCCGCGAGGACGAGCCGAGCGCAAGAACGGCGCTGGGTGGCCCTGTTGGTCGAGCGGGTGCTCGCAGGCGAAGCCAAGCGGCGCCCCAGCGATCAGGACCTGCTGCGACGGGCGGAGCGCCTCAACGATCGGTATCTGCGCGGCCGGGCGGTGCCGAGCAGCGTCCGGTGGGTCGACAACATGACCACGCGGTGGGGGTCGTGCACCCCGGTTGACCGCACGATCCGGCTGTCGCGACGTCTCGTCGATCTGCCGGACTACGTCGTGGACTACGTGCTCCTGCACGAGCTCGCGCACCTGATCGTGGCCGGTCATGGTCCGGCGTTTTGGGCCACGCTCGCGGACTACCCGCGACTCGAGCGCGCCCGCGGCTACCTCGAGGGCGTCGACGCAGCGACGAGGAGTCCGGCCTTGGGTGAGACCTAGGAGCCCGACGGGTCCTCGGGCGGCGAGTCGTTGAGCTCGGAAAGGTCGAGCGGGTCGTCGGTGGTCCCTCGCTCGACCCAGCCGCGCGGGTCGTCAAGATCCTCGCCGACTGGGAGCAGGTCGGGGTGCGCCCAGACCGCGTCGCGCTCGGCGATTCCGCGCCGCTCGCCCATGGTCTGCCAGAGCAGTGCGGCGTCGCGAAGCCGACGGGGGCGAAGCTCGAGACCCACTAACGATGCGAACGTGACCTCGGCCGGACCGCCGGTGGCGCGGCGTCGGCGCATGGTCTCCTGGAGGGCGCCGAAGCTCGGCAAGGACTCCGCGGCCGCTGCGGTGACGGTATCGACCCACCCCTCGACCAGCGCGAGCGCGGTTTCGAGCCGGCGAAGCGCGGCGTCCTGCGCGGGAGTCGCCTCCGGTTCGAACATCCCGCCCGCCATCGCCCGCTGCAGAGCCTCGGGGTCACTGGGGTCGAGGCCCTGGGCCAGATCCTGAAGCTTGGAGGTATCGATGGTGATGCCTTCGGCGTACGCGCGCACCGCGGTGACCAGGTGGGTGCGCAACCACGGCACATGCCCGAACAGCCGATGGTGCGCGGCTTCTCGCAGCGCCACGAACAGCCGAACCTCCTCCGGCGGGAGGGCGAGGCCTGCACCGAAGGCCCGGACGGACTCCGGGACAAGCGCGCCGACACCGGGCGGTCCGAGCGGGAGGCCGACGTCGGTGGAACACACGACCTCGGTGGCCAGCGTGCCAAGAGCCTGTCCGACCTGGCCGCCGAACACCAGCCCTCCCACCTGATTCATGACGCCCATCAACGGGGCCGCCATGGCACGCATCTCTTCCGGTAGCGCCTGGCCCATCGCGGCACCAACGCGGGCGGCTACCGGCTCGACGAGGTCCGTCCACGCGGGTCGGGTGGCCTCCAGCCAGCGGCGGCGGCTCCACGCCTCGGTCGTGCTCACCCCGGAGGGCAGCGTGGTGACGGCGTCGAGCCAGTGGTCGGCGAGCCTGATGGCGTCGGCCACCTCGCTCGCCTCCGCCGCCGTCGTTCCCGCGTCAGCACCGATGACCGCCATTGCCGATTGCCGGGCGACCTGCCAGTTGACCGGTCCGGTTTCGCCGGACATCAGGTCGCCGAGCTGACGCAGCATGGCACCCAAGTCCGGCGTCGCGCCCGCGGCTGCGAATGGATCCCCCGGGGTTTCCTCGGGCTCCCCATCGCCGCTGGGCCGAAAGCCGAACGGTGGCGTGGTCACGAATCCACCGTAGCCGTCAAGATGGACTGGTGATTCAGGTCCGCTCAGGTGTTCGCCGTCGGCGCACCGTGCCCGCTGCGGTAGGGGTGGTCGGCGCCGCGGGTCCGCTGGGGCTCGCACTGGTGGAGCGCCTCGCGGGCAACGCGTCGGGGCTCACCGTGGTCGGTCTCGACACCGAGCATCGGCAGGTTGACGGCGTCTCGTGGCGGCTGACCGATCTCGGTCGGCCTTCGCTAGCGCGAGCGCTCGACGGTCTGGACGTCGTCGTCAACCTCGCCACTGATCGTTCGACCTCTACTCCGGTGAACCAGCGCCGTGCAGTGAACGTCGAGGGCGCCAGGGCGGTGCTCGAGGCGGCCGAATCAGCCGGTGTGGGACGGGTAGTGCTGTTGACGAGCGCCATGGTCTACGGAGCCCAGGCCGCCAACCCGGTACCGCTCGTCGAGGACGCCGCCCTGATCGAAGGTCCCGTCGATGGCTTGATCGGGGACTGGGTGGAGGTGGAGCGGGGGGCGAGCGCGCACGCCGCCTCGGGTGCGCGGGTTGAAGTGACGACCGTGCGTCCCGCCTCGCTCGTCGGGCTCGTTTCCGACTCGCTGCTACCGGGATTGTTCGAGGCGGTTCGCCTCCTGGCGATCCGTGATTCTGTCTGTCACTGGCAGTTCTGCCACACCGATGACCTGCTCGACGCCCTCATCGCCGCCGCGAACGGCTCGGTTCATGGGGCGGTGACCGCAGGCTGCGACGGGTGGTTGACCCGCGCGGACGTCGAGGCTCTCTCCGGGCTGCGCTCGGTCGTCTTGCCGTACGCCGTCGCATACGCCACGGCCGAGAGACTGCATCGCATCGGGGCACTCGCCTCGCCGGCGAGCGATCTGCACTACCTTGCCCACCCCTGGGTCGTCGGATCCCAGCAACTGCGGGCGAGCGGTTGGGAGCCTCGCTGGTCCAACGAGGCAGCGCTCCGCGACCATCTGCACCGGTTGGGGGACCGTGCCGGTCGTAGCCTCATCGTGATGGACCGACGCGATGCCACCCGCGCCGCCGCCGCCGGTGCCGGTGCGACCCTGGCGTTGATCGGCTCTCTCGCCCTCGCGCGGGCCCGAGGCCGAAAGGCGTGACCGGTTTCCTCGTCGCGCTCCGCGACACTGCGCTCTCGGTCGACGAGGTCATCGCGGCAGTCAGCGGTGCGGGTGTCGGCGGGACCGCGGTCTTCCTCGGGACCGTTCGTGATCACGATCACGACAAGCAGGTGGCGGCGCTGGAGTACTCCGCCCATCCGAGCGCTTCCGCCGAGCTGGAACGGGTCGTTGCGGAGGTCGGGCGGAGCGTCCCAGGTGTCAGCCTCGCTGCGGTGCACCGCGTCGGGTCGCTTCAGGTCGGCGAGATCGCGGTGGTCGTTGCCGCCGGCGCCCCCCATCGGCACGAAGCGTTCGCCGCTGCCCGGCTGCTGGTCGATCGGGTCAAGGCCGAGGTGCCGCTGTGGAAGCACCAGACATTCGCCGATGGCTCGCAGGAGTGGGTGGGTGCATGCGACCCACCAACGGCTTAGACTGATCGGCATGGGCGTGTTGGCGTGGCTCGGACCACCGGCAGTGGCGACCGTCCTTGCGATCATTTGGGTCAACTGGTCGGCGCGCACCCGAGGGCCGGCGGAGATTCACGAGTCGCTCGCCGAGCGGGAGCGCTTCAACGCTGCGTGTGCTCGACAACCGCAGCTCCAGCAACACCACCGCGCTTCCTGACGCCGCGAGGGGGCTCCGCCGGACGCCGTCTGGGCCGCCCGACCAACCTTGAGCGTGCGTTGCGCTCAACCTCACCCGCTTTGGTGCCGACATGGACCGTGTCCGCAAACTTCGCAATGAACGTCGAAGGATCGTCATGGAGCATGTTGTCTTCTACCCCGCGACGGATGGCACGCCGGCGTTTGAGCGGGTGAACTCCCTCGACGAGGCGGTGGCCTTCGCGGAGCGACTGCGCAACTCGAGCGGGATCTCCGAGTTCAGCGTCCACGCCATGACGCCGGTCCCCGTGTCCTTCCGGGCGTACTACCACGTGGAGATTCCGGAGTCGGAGAGGCCGCTTGCGGCTGCCGAGCCGGTCCCCGTTGCCGAGACGACGGAGCCGGCCACCGAGCCGGCCACCGCCGAGGCTCTTGCTCCGGTGGAGGCATCGGATGCGCCCGAGGCCGTCGTCGTCGAACCCGCTGTCGAAGCCGTCGTGGAGCCGGTCGGGTCGGAATCCTCCGACGCCGCCGAGCCGGCAGGCGCCGACACCGCCAGCACGGACGACGTGGTCGTTGACGAGTCGGCGCCGGCCGCGGTCGAGGAGACGTTGATCGCCCTCGTGCCCGACCCCGAGCCCGAGGTTGCGGACGCTGTCGACGATGACCGTTCCGAGGAGTGGGTTGCCGAGGCAGAGGTTCGCGAACCGTCGCCGGTCGTGGCCGTCACGCCGGAGGTGGACGAGCCCGAGGTCCCGGCCGTCGCGCCGAGTGCGCCGATCGCGCCAAGCACGCCGTTCGCCGACGCGCCGCCGGTCACGCCGGCCGGGGATGCGGCGATCGCCGAGACCGAGTCCGGAACCGCCGACGTCGTGCCGATCCCGCAGGGTCGTCGCAGCATGGGCTTCTTCTCCCGCTGATCGGTGACGCCTCGGTCGCCTCAGGAAGGCCTCACGGTCAGCGGCTAGTGTCCGTCTGGTGACCCGAGGCGTGGCGACGTTGACCGCGTCACTGGTCATCGTCCTCGGGCTGGTCATCGCCGCGACCACTATTCATGTGCCGTACGTGATCTTCCAGCCCGGTCCGGTCACCAACACGTTGGGCGACGTGCCGGCCGCGGACACCAGCAACGGCCACGCGGGCGGTCCGGTGATCTCGATCAAGGGTCCGCCGACGCACGCCAACGGCGGCCGGCTGTACCTCACGACGGTGTCCGAAGTGCCTGGATCCTGCAGCGCGCATCCGACGTTCTGGGAGGCGGTTCGCGCCTGGTTCGACAAGACGAACACGGTCGAGCCGCAGCAAGTCGTGTGTCCTCCGGGCCAGACCAGCCAGCAGGTCGAGCACGAGAATGCGCAACAGATGACCCAGTCGCAATCCGACGCGGTTACCGCGGCGCTGTTTCAACTGGGCTATCACCCGTCAAGCCAGCACATCACCGTCGGCAGCGTCGACTCGGGCGCTCCGGCGAGCGACGTGCTCGAGGACGCGGATGTGATCCTCGCCCTCGACGGCCAGCCCGTCTCCACTCTCGCTCAGCTGCGCGCGACGCTCGACACGCTGCGCCCCGGTGACCCGATTCGCCTCACGATCCGGCGTGACGGCAAGACCAAGACCGTGGCGACGAAGACGACCCGCGGGCCGGACGGTTCGGCGGTGATCGGGATCACCGCCGATCGCAGCGCGACGTTCCCCGGGGTGACCGTCACGATCGGGATCGATCCGAACGTGATCGGCGGTCCGAGCGCTGGTACCGCCCTCGCGCTCGGGATCATCGACAAACTGACCCCCGGCGGCCTCACCGGTGGCCGGACGGTTGCCGGGACCGGGACCGTCGACGGCTTCGGCAGAGTCGGTCCGATCGGGGGAATCCAGCAGAAGATCGCGGGCGCCCATCGCGCGGGCGCGACCGTCTTCTTCGCCCCGGCGAGCGAGTGCAACGACGCGAAGGCCGCCGCCCCGCGATCGATGACGCTGATCAGCGTGCGGACGTTGGCCGGTGTGGTTCACGCGCTGGAGGCCATTAAGGCAGGCGGCACCGACTTTCCGCATTGTTGATGGCAGCGATGCCGCGACGGATAGGTTCGGTTGCGTGACCTTCAACGTCCCTCGTCCGCAGGTGCCACAGGTTCCGCAGCTCGGGCGGCGGGGAAAGGCCGTCATCGGCGCCGTGATCGCCGTGATCGCGTTCCTGATTCTCGCGTCGGTTTTCGTCAATCAGTACACCGATCTCCTGTGGTTCCGTTCGGTGGACTACTCCTCGGTGTTCACCCGCAGGCTCGTCACCGAAGTCCTCTTATTCGTTGTTTTCGGCGTCGTGATGGCGGCGGCAGTTGTGGCCAACGTCGTGGTCGCCTACCGGCTCCGTCCGGAGGTGCGCCCGGCGTCCCGCGAGCAGGAGCAGCTCGAGCACTACCGCAGCTTGTTTCATCGCGGGCGGGTGTTGATCGTCGCCGTCGTTGCGCTGATCGTCGGAGTCATCGCTGGCGCATCGGCGTCCCAGCACTGGCAGACCTGGCTGTTGTGGCGCAACGGACAGTCGTTCCACCATGACGACCCCCTGTTCCACAAAGACGTCTCCTACTTTGCCTTCACCTACCCGATGCAGCGGTTCGTCCTCAGTTATCTGTTCGCGGTCGTGATCGTGTCGCTGATCGCCGTGCTCGTGACGTCCTATGTTGCCGGATCCCTTCGCATTCAGACACCGGGTCAGCGATGGACGCCCGCGGCGCGAGTCCACGTGTCGGTGCTTCTCGGCGTCCTCGTGTTACTCAAAGCGGCCGCCTACTGGCTCGACCGGTACGGACTGGCGTTCTCGGGCCGGGGCATCGTCACCGGTCCTGGCTACACCGACGTGCATGCGGTGCTCCCGGCGAAGACGATCCTGGTGTTCGTCGCGCTCATTTGCTCGTTGCTGTTCTTCGCCAACATCTATACCCGCAACTGGATGCTTCCGGCGGTCGCGACCGGGCTGATGGTGTTCTCGGCGATCGTGATCGGTGGGGTCTACCCGTTGCTGGTCGAACACTTCAAGGTTGCGCCGAGCCAGCAGGACCTCGAGGCGCCCTACATTGGCCGCAACATCGAGCAAACGCGGTACGCCTACGGCATCGGGGACGACTACGTCACCCAGAAGGACTACTCCGGGGTGTCGACGGCCACCGCCGCGGAGCAGCGGCAGGCGGCAAGTACGGATGCCCAGTTGCGGGTACTGGACCCGAACGTCGTCTCCCAGACCTTTGAGCAGCTCCAGCAGCAACGGTCGTTCTACAAGTTCGAGGATTCCCTCGACGTCGACCGTTACGACCTGGCCGGACGCTCGACGCCGACCGACGTGGTGATCGGCACGCGGGAGGTCTCAATCGCCGGACTTCAGCCCAACCAGCGCAACTGGATCAACGAGCATCTCGTCTACACGCACGGGTACGGCGTCGTCGCCGCGCGTGCCAACACGGCACTGCCGGACGGGTCGCCGGACTTCGTTCAGAAGAACATCCCGTCGACGGGGAGCGGCAACCAGTTGGGCCTCGACCCGACCCAGGCCGAGGTCTACTTCGGCGAGTCCTCGCCGACGTACTCGATCGTCGGCGCGCCGAGCGGCACCCCGCCGCGGGAGCTCAACTACCCGCTTAACAGCGCGGGCCAGAAGAACAACACCTACGCGGGTGGGGGAGGCGTGCCGATCGGGTCCACCTTCCGGCAGTTGTTGTATGCGTGGAAGTTCCACGACAAGAACATTTTGCTCTCCAGCGGAGTCAACTCCGCGTCGCGCATTCTCTACGTCCGCGACCCTCGCCAGCGGGTGGCGAAGGTCGCCCCGTGGCTGACGCTCGACGGAGACCCGTATCCCGTGGTGGTTGGCGGCACCATCGACTGGGTGGTCGACGGATACACGACGACAGACGGATTCCCGTACTCGGAGCAGCAGTCGCTGTCGAACTCAACGAAGACCTCACTCAACACGACGACCGATGCCGTCGCGAGCCAGCGCAACAGCAACATCAACTACATCCGCAACTCGGTCAAGGCAATCGTCAACGCCTACACCGGTCAGGTCACTCTCTACGCCTGGAACCAGAGTGCGCAGCCGGACCCGGTGCTCCAGACGTGGGAGAAGGCGTTCCCCGGAGTGGTGCAACCGCAGAGCGCGATGCCCGCTGAGCTCGTCGATCACCTGCGCTACCCCGAGGACCTGTTCAACATCCAACGAACCCTGATCGCGCGCTATCACGTGACCGACCCGCACGACTTCTACAACGGGACGCAGTTCTGGAACGTGCCGTACGACCCGACGGTGACGACGACGAACGTGCCACAGCCCTCGTACTACCTGAGCATGTCGGCGGATGGCGGAACGACCCCGCAACGGTTCTCGCTGACCTCGCCCTTCCTGTCCTTGTCACGGCGCAACCTGACGGCTTACCTCTCGGTGGACTCCCAACCCGGTCCCGACTACGGCAAGATGACGCTGTTGAACCTCCCTGCTGACGCGGGTCTGCCCGGTCCTGGGCAGGTGCAGAACGAATGGGACTCGAATCCCACGATCTCGAGGCAGTACTCGTTGCTGAACTCCAATGGCTCGGTGGTGATCAAGGGCAACCTGCTGACGGTGCCTGTGGCGGGTTCGATGCTCTACGTCGAGCCGTGGTATGTGCAGGCGTCGGGCGGGCAGTCGTTCCCGGTGTTGCGCAGCTTCCTGGCCTACTCCGACGGCCGGACGGCATATCAGCCGACGTTGAACGCCGCGCTCGACGAGGTCTTCGGGGTGAGCGCCAGCGCCTCGCAGAAGCCTTCCGGGGCAAGCAACACGACCCCGTCGACCGGTCCGCAAACGGGCGTGACGTCCTCGCCGGAGTTGCAGGCCGCGATCGACGACGCCCAAGCCGCCGAGAAGGCGGCGCGGGCAGCGCTCCGCCGGGGTGACCTCGCGACGTATGCCGAGGAACAGAAGAAGGTGGCGGCGGCACTCCGGCGGATCGCCGCGCTCACCACCGACGCGAAGACCTCCTCGAATTCGGGCTCCTCGACGGGCTAGCTCGTGAGCCACGTCAGAGGCGTTTGAACCCGCGCTCCACGCCGGGCTATCGTGGCGATACCGACGCGGGGTGGAGCAGCTCGGTAGCTCGCTGGGCTCATAACCCAGAGGTCGCAGGTTCGAATCCTGCCCCCGCCACTAGTGTGATGAGTCGCGAGATCGTGGCTGTGTGAAGATGCTGAGCACCGACTACCTGGTCATCGGTGCGGGCGCCATGGGGATGGCCTTCACCGACGCGTTGATCGACCACGCTGACGTCCACGTCACCATCGTCGACCGGCGGTACGCGCCCGGCGGCCACTGGCAGGACGCCTATCCGTTCGTCCAATTGCATCAGGCGTCGCAGTTCTACGGCGTCGCGTCGACCGTCCTCGGAACCGGCGCCGTCCAAACCCGCGGACCCGAGGAGGGTTTGCAGGAGAGGGCCCGCCGATCGGAGATCCAGCACTACTACGACGGCATTCTGTTCGGCCGCTTCCTCGGTTCCGACCGGGTGAGCTTCCTTGCCGGCAGCGAATATCGCTCGGACGCGAGAGTTCACCTCGCGACCTCGCTCGTCTCCGGACGGACGGTGGAGATCGACGTACGGCGCCGAGTGGTCGACGCGACCTACCTGTCGCCGACGATCCCCGCCACGACGCCACCGCCCTTCGGCGTGGCGGACGGCGCCCGCGTTATTCCGGTCAATGCGCTCGGTAGTTTGGTCGACGCACCGACCCGGTTCGTCGTCATCGGTTCCGGTAAGACCGCAACCGATGCGATCGTCTGGCTGATCACGCACGCAGTGCCCTCCGATCGACTGACGTGGGTGCGTCCGCGCGAGCCGTGGATGCTCAACCGCGCGGTCGTGCAACCGGATCCGGTCGTGGCGCTGGGAATGGCGACCGACCTGATGGCCGCGGCGGCGGACGCGGATTCCGTGGATGAGTTCTTCCTG
>Ga0335083_10012177_pt1 | contig 10314 bp, 7 predicted proteins | sample Lox_Sample_42_FD_206716 | JGI IMG/M metagenome (GOLD analysis project Ga0335083, IMG submission 206716) | Soil microbial communities from Loxahatchee National Wildlife Refuge, Florida, United States - Lox_Sample_4.2 | ecosystem: Environmental > Terrestrial > Soil > Wetlands | place: USA: Florida...
AACCTGGGAGAAGGAGTGATCGAAAAGCGTAGGTGCGGCGAAGATTAACTCCGGAAATCATCGCAGAATTCTCCGTGATCTACGTGGTGAATGCTTGCCTCGCCTTTGTGGGTTCGACGGCGGCCGCGAGTTGGCAGCCGCCGTCGGGACCTCAGGCCCACGTACTACTGTATCGAAGCGCCTGCTAGTCCGAAGTGAGAGGCCTTCGCGCGGGACGCGACCACCGGGCTAACCCGCCCGTCGCCGTTGTCGTAGCGAAAACGTCCCATCAGCGTCTGCAACTCTTCCGCCAGCTTCTCCAGCGACTCGGCTGACTTTTGTGTCTGCCCTGCGCCGCCGGTGGTGGTGCGGGCCGCCTCGGCTACACCTGCGATGCTCTGACTGATGTCTGCTCCACCCTTGGCTGCTTCGCTCAGGTTGCGCGTGATTTCGTTGGTCGTCACGCTTTGCTCCTCGACCGCGCTGGCAACCGTATTCTGGATGTCATTGATCTGACCGATCACACTGCCGATCTGCTCAATCGCCGAGATAGATCCCTTGGTGTCGGACTGAATGGCTTCGATCTTGCGGCTGATGTCTTCCGTCGCCTTCGCCGTCTCTTTCGCCAGTTCCTTGACTTCGTTGGCTACCACGGCGAAGCCCTTGCCCGCCTCCCCGGCACGGGCTGCTTCAATGGTGGCGTTCAGCGCCAACAGGTTCGTCTGCTGCGCAATGGACGTGATGACCTTGATCACCTGCCCGATCTCGGCGCTGCTTTGACCGAGCTTGCCGATGGTGACGTTGGTCTCTTCTGCCGAACGCACCGCCGCAGTCGCGACCTTGGTGGCGTCAGCCGTATTCTTGGCGATCTCGCGAATGCTGGCGCCCATCTCATCCGCCGCGGTGGCAACAGTCTGGATGTTGCGGCTCACCTGCTCCGATCCGGCCGATACCATGTTGGCTTGCGATGCGGTCTGTTCCGCGCTGGAACCCATCTCGGATGCCACGCGGCTGAGTTCCGCCGCCGACTCGCTCAGCGGAGCGCTCATGTGTCCCACCTGTTCGATAGTGGCGCGGAAGACTTCAAACATGTCGTTCACTGAGAGCATCAGCTCCGCATAGGCTCCCCTGAACTTATCGGGATCGCCGCGCAATACCAGGTCGCCGCCCTTGGCCGCCGAGATCAGGCGCTCCAACTCCGCCCGCAGGGTCACGATGTTTGATTTCAGCAATACCAGCCACTCGTGGATCTGGTCCTGCTCCGAGGCCCTCTCCATTTGCGCCGCCATGTCCCCGTTTGCGATGCGGGTAACGTACTCGACCAGTCCCTTCAGCCAGTCGTACACGCCGTTGACGGCGTCCTTCATCTTCTGGTGATCGCCCTTGCACTCGATCTCCACCCGCTCGCGAAGGTTGCCGCCGCGAATCTGGCGCAACACCCGGTTGCCTTCTTCGATAGGAAGCAGGATGGCGTCCAGCATCCGGTTGATACCTTCGAAGAGCATCCGATTCCCGCCCTCGAATTTGCCGGCGTCTACGCGCTGGCTGAGGTTACCTTCGATGCCAGCCTGAATGAGCTCGGTCAACTCCTGCTGGCGTTCTCCTGCCACCTTTATCAGCCGATTGGTCGCTTCCTGCAGCTTTAAGCAGTCGCCCTGATAGGTATCCGTAATCAACTTCGGGCTCTCGCCATGACTGAACTTGTCGATGACCTCTATTGCCACATTCAAAGGCTTCTGCAGACCATCGAACGTGCTGTTCATGCCGTGGATAATCTTGCCAAAATCGCCGGCGTGCTGGCTTTCATCGGCGCGCGCGGAAAGGTTGCCGTTCTGCGCGGCCGTGGCCAATCGCGTTGAATCATCAATCAGCCGCCCCAGCGTTGTGAACAGGGCGTTGAATCCGTCTCGCAGATGGGCAAAATCGCCGACGTATTCGCGATTGATGTGCTCTCCATTGATTCCCCGGCTGAGCTTCTCCAGGTGATCGATGGCGCGGCCCAATGGAGTAGCGATACTTTCCAGAGCGGAGTTGAACCCTTCGACTACCTTGCGGAAGTCCCCTTGATGACGCGAGGCGTCGGCGCGCACCTTCAGCTTGCCTTGTACGCCCGCCTCGGCGAGCATGGTCGCATCTTCCACCAAGGCCTTCACATTCGCCACACAGAGCCGCAGGCTCTTGCCCAACACGTCTTTTTCCGAACGGCATTGAATCTCTACACTGGTATCCCCAGAAGCAATCGCGTGCGCCGCCGCAGCATGCTGGCGCAAATTTTGCTCCATGGTACGGAAGGAGTTCGCCAAGGATCCCAGCTCATCGCCGCTTTCGAACTTCAGCGTGATGCTGGTATCTCCATTGGCCAAAGCCGCGGCCATGTCGTTCAACTCCCGGACAGGCACCCCAATCGCTTTGCTGAGCAACAGGCCGAGAAGAATAGCCGTGCCCAGCGCAATCGCCGAAGCCATCAGCATCATCCATAGCCCGCTCGCGGCCGCCCCCTCGGCACTCTGATTCGCTGTATCCGCGCGTTCGACATTGGTCCGAATCCATTTCGTCAGCTCTGCCTCTTCGGCATCACCCAGCGCCTTTGTCTCGGCGCGCCACAAGCGAATGGCCTCAGCGGGATTCCCTGCTTTTGCCAGGCGGATCACCTGGTCGCGCGAGGTGTTGTACGCGGCCCGCGCCTGCGCCAGTTCGTCGAATAGCTGCTTGTCGGTCGCATCCTGGGGAGTAACAGCCTTCAGCACGTCGGTAATCTTCAGGCTGTTCTCGTGCATGTTGGTCTCTGCGACCTGGACCTCAGCTTCATTCTGCGCAACCATAATGTCGCGCAGCAGGATCTGATTGCGCTCAAACAGCCGGCGGACCTCAGCTGCCTGCTCCATCGTCAACAGATCTCTGGCGTAGAGGTTATGAGCCGCATCCTTCATGGCACGCATGGTATAAGTGCCAACCACTCCAACCGTCACCGTGATCAAAGCCATACCGATGAAAGCTGCCATCAGCTTGGCGCTCAACTTCATGTTCTTCAACATAAGCCGCTGCTCCTCATACCCTGATTCGCGGCCAAGTGCCCGGCGCCAACCGCGACCTCGGGCGCTTGTACCGCGCTTCCCAACTGCAAAACGTGCAATAGCTTTTCCTTAAGCTTGTAGACCCCGCGTACCAGCGCACGGGCTTCCCCCTGCAAAGTGTCCGGAACGGGCTCGAACGCTTCTTCGGAAACCTCCACCACATCGCCGATCTCATCCACCAGCAGGCTGACGGCGCCATCATCACTGCGCGCCACAACGTTCATGGGCAGCTCGTCGGGCTTGCGTTCCGGCAGTCCCAGCCGCAAGCGCAAATCGATGGCGGCGACGATCTGGCCGCGCAGGTTGATCAGTCCGCCGATCAGCCTCGGGGCCAGCGGCACCCGGGTCATCGCCTGGTGGCGGATGACCTCCTGCACCTTCTCCACCTCAATTCCGAAGAACAGGTCCTCCAGATAAAACGTGCAGAACTGCTGCTCCGCCATGGTTCAGATCCTCTCCGCCGAAGCTGGCGCCGAAAGCTGCGCCGCATAAGCCACCACCTGTTGCAGGTCGACGATGTCGGTGACTTTCTGCTGGATCACGGCAGAACCCAGCCGAAAGCCCCTGGCAGCGTCATCGCGCACCGCGATGGCCTCGTCCGTGATGTCCTCGATACGGTCTACCACCAGACCCAGCCTGCGCCCCTGGCCGTTGAAGACCACCACCTGCAGCGGATCGCGAGCCACCTCTCCCTCGTGCAACAGGCGCGAGATGCGAATGAGTGGCATGATCTCGCCGCGATATTGCACCACCTCGTCGCTGCCCGAGCGCTCAACGATGTTGAGAGGAAACTCCTCCAGCCGTGCCACCGCCGAGAGGGGCAGAGCCAGGCGGCTACTCTCGGAGCTGCGGAACAACAGCCAGCTTTGCCGCGCAGAACCGGAGGACGTTTCAGCAGCGGCGAGCTCCGACGTAACCTGATCGTGCAGCTCCGTCACGACGCTTGCCATCTGCGCTATGCCCAGCACATCGAGGATGAGCGCCACCTGCCCGTCGCCCATGATGGTGGCTCCGGCAAAGCAGGGCAGGCCTTTCAGCTGCTTGCCCAGCGGCTTCACCACGATCTCTTCCGTGTCGTTGATCTCGTCCACCACCAGTCCGAAGTGGCGATCGTCGGCCTGCAGCACCACGATGTTGTCAACCATGCCCGCCCCTCGGCCCCCACGGTCTAAGCCCAGCTCTCGATTGAGAAACACCAGCGGTAACAGCCGTCCCCGCAGGCGATGCACCGGAACACCCTGGATATGCTCGATCGCGTTGTTTTGCGAACCATCCAGCCGAACTAACTCGAGCAGGCTGACCTGGGGAATGGCAAAGCGCTCGCCAGCGCTGGAGACGATGAGTGCCGGAATGATGGCCAGCGTCAGAGGAATTTTGATCTTGATGGTGGCGCCGTGGCCGCGAACCGATTGCAGATCGACGGTGCCTCCGATCTTCTCGATATTGGTCTTCACCACGTCCATGCCGACGCCGCGCCCGGAGACATTGCTGATTTTGTCGGCGGTCGAGAATCCGGGCAGAAACACCAGGTTGATCAATTCGCGCTCCGACATGCGCTCGGCCTGCTGGCCGCTGATCAGCCCGCGCTGCATGGCCCGCTGCTTGACCCGCGCCAGGTCGATGCCCGCGCCATCGTCGCTGATTTCGATGTTGACCTGCCCGCCCTCGTGATAGGCGCGCAGATGCAGCTGTCCGGTGGGCGACTTTCCCGCCTGTGTCCGTTTCTCTGGTGTTTCTATGCCGTGGTCAAGCGAGTTGCGCAGGATGTGGGTCAGCGGGTCCTTGATGGCTTCGATGATGGTCTTGTCCAGCTCGGTCTCTGAGTCTTCCATCTCAATCGTGACCTGCTTGCCGCATTGCAATGTGAGGTCACGCACCAGCCGGGGGAAGCGGCTCCAAATATTGCCGATGGGCTGCATCCGTGTCTTCATCACCCCTTCCTGCAACTCGGTGGTGATAAGGTTCAGCCGCTGGGCAGCGTTAAGAAAGGTGGCATCGCTTTGCGAGGAGGTGCACTGCAGAATCTGATTGCGCGCCAGAACCAGCTCGCCCACCAGGTTCATCATCCTGTCCAGCAGGCCAACATCGACGCGGATGTTGCTGCCCGATACGATTGGTTCTTTAGCCGCCTCGGTCGCAGCAACGGGTGGGGGAGGATCCTTTGGCGACGCCAGGTTCGCGGCCGCAAGCGCACCGGGCGCGGAAGCCGGCATCGACGCAGCTTGCGTCACCGGTTGTGTTGTCGACAGCTGTTCTCCGAGCAGCGCCTCCAACTGCCGAACTACCGCGCTATAGTCCTCGCCGCCTTCGCCACCGTGCTTCTCGATCTCGCCCAGCAGGCGACGCAAGGCGTCAACCATCGCCAGCAGTCCGCTGGTGATCGCGGGATTCAGCAGCAGTTTGCCATCCCGCATGCGGCTCAGCAGGTTCTCGCCTACGTGCGCTACCTTCTCCAGCCTGGAATACCCCAGTACACCGCTGGTGCCCTTGATGGTGTGGACCGCGCGAAAGACCTCGGCCAGCAACTCGCGCGAAGCCGGATCGCGCTCCAGAGCGACCAAATCGCGATCGAGCAGGTCGAGACCTTCAGCGCTCTCGACCAGGAACTCCTTGATGATTTCGTCCATTCCTTCGATAGCTACCGGCATAGTTCTCCGCTGATTTGGGGCCGGAGTGGGTACTCCGGCGCTGCAGGCTACATCGGCAACATGTGCAGGAGGATTACCAGAATGGATTAGAGGGGACTAACGGCGGAGGTTGCTCGCCGCGCGGACTTCGGGGTTCACCCCCGGTAGATCAGCTCAGTAATCGTGCAGTCATCGCTCAGTGGCGTGCTGCCACGAAAATCCGTCACCGCCTGCTCGATGGCGGCAAAGCCATTGCCACAGCAGCTTTCCAGGCGATCAGTACCGAAGAATTCGCCGGTTGCGTCTTCTGCTTCGGTCACGCCGTCGGTCACGACGGTAAGGCGGTCGCTCGGTGCGAGCTTAAAGCTGGTAGCCGTGAATTCGGCGTTATTGATCAATCCCACCGGCAGGTTGCCGGCGTCGATCGTCTGTACCTTTCCGCCGGAGACAATGAGCGGCGGCACGTGTCCGCAGTTAATAAGTTCCATCGCACCATCGGGCTGCAGGCGCGCCACGACCAGGGTGGCATATTTCTGCCCCCCAACCTTTTCGCAGAGGAAACGGTTCACCGCCGAGACCATCTCCGGCAGCGAGGAGTCCTGCGCCAGTTGCGAGTAGAGCATTCCCTGCAGGATGGAAGCCACCACGGCGGCCGCCACTCCCTTTCCGGACACGTCAGCCACGATGAGAGACAATGCGCCGGACGTATATACCAAATCAAAGAAATCGCCACCAATATCTTTACAGGCGTAGCTGACGGCATTCACCTTGGCAAAGGGAACGTCCGGGATCGTAACCGACATCAGTCGCTGCTGGATGTCGGCGGCGATGGACAACTCCTGCCGGTAGCGCTTGGCGGCATCCTCCGCCTGCACCAGCGCGGCATTCTCCACCAGGGTCGCGGCGCCGTTGGCGATGGTCTTCAGGATGTCGTGGTTGACCGTCGACAGCTTCCCCGACAAAAAGTGCGAGTCGAGATAGAGCACGCCCTGAACATCGCTGCCTTCGGACTTGGTGTCTTCCTTCGATCGCTCCTGGATGTTTGACTTGCGCAGCGGAATGCAGATCACGCTCTTCAGGTTCTGCGCCACGATGCTGTCGCGTCCGGCAAGCTTGCCGGTGTCTTCGGTGTCGGTCACCAGGAAGTCGGAGGCGCTTTTCAAGGCCTCGCGAAGCACCGAGCGCGAGATGGTGCTGTCGTCCATGATGACTTCACCGTTGCGCTCCCGTCCCGCGGCCAGCCGCAGCTCTCCCGCCTCTTCGTCCCGCAGGAAGACGAAGCCGCGCTCCGCCTGGGTGAGCCGCAAAGACGCCTCCAGCAGGGTTTGCAGCACATCTTCCAGCACGCCCACGTTGTTCAACTTGCGCGCCGTCTCCAGGAAGACGTTCAGCATCTCCAGTTCGGAGCCCGCGCCGATAGCCGGCTTCCAGGTGGAAAGCTGGCTCAGAACCTGTTGACCGACGCTGGAGGGCGAGCGGTCGGGATTGAACATCACAAATGCCGCGCCCCGCACTCCAAACTCGATGCGGTCGTTGCGCTCCAGCTTGCGGCGGTCGACCTTCTCGTTATTGACGAACGTTCCCTGGCGGCTGTTCTGATCGACGATGTAAACGCCGTCGGGCTCGCGAACCAACTCAGCGTGTTCGCGCGAGACGCGGGGATCGGCCAGAACCAGGTCGCGATCCGTGCGCCGCCCTACGGTAAAAGGGAAGTGATCCAGCAGCAGGGTGCGGCGCTCAGTCCCTTCGACCACGATCAGGACAATAGAGTCGCTGCTCGTCGTGTTGTCGAGCGTGCGTCTCCAAATCCCTGTTGCCATGGGTCCTCCCGGCTGCGGTTGACTGAAAGCTGTTAGCGAATATAGCCCAACTGCAGCGCCATATCCACCGTGGCTCCGACGTCAACAGCGGTCACTCCAGCTGCGCCGTCGCCCCCTTTCCTCCCTGCATTCCCCGGGGTGGGGTGTTCGCAATCCGAGGCAAAACGACTTCCGAGGGGACCATCTCGCCGCCTCGCCCTCGAACCTTCACGCGTTAGGCGCCGGCGAGAGCTGGGATACACTAGCGGTGATGATCGGCAGCTCAATCGTTTAACAGGGGGCAATCTTGAAACTGGGGTTTCGGTGTCTGCTTTTCGGCACGCTATTGCTATTGACGTCTTCGCTGCTTGCTCAGGTCCCGCACCTGACGCCGTTCTCCGCCGACATGCAATCGTCGTCTATGCAGGCGAATCCCGTGAACCGCGACATGTCGGGCAAAGTCTACGTCAGCCAGCAGGCCATGCGCATGGACATGTCAGGTGAAGGTCCACGCGCAGCCATCATCATCACGACATTCACCACCAAGACGGTCGACATCCTCATGCCGCAGCAGCACATGTACATGGAGCACAAGGCCGGCGAGAATCCCATGCATCGCGGACCGAACACCTCGGACCTGCACCCCTACGACCCCAAGAACCCCTGCGCCAGCGACCCGGGTAGCACCTGCAAGAACCTTGGCACAGAGACCGTCAACGGACGCAGCGCCGACCACTGGCAGGTCACGCACAAGGAAGGAAACATCTCCGATGTCTGGATCGACAACTCGCTGCACTTCCCGATCAAGACGGTCAGTGGCGGAACAACCTGGCAGTTGACCAATATTAAGGAAGGTCCGCAGGCCCCGAACCTGTTCCAGGTTCCGGCCGGCTATCAGAAGATGGATATGTCGGGTATGGGAGCGATGCCCGGCGGCCGCCCGCCGCAACAGTGAGAATCTCAAATCCAAACCGCGATCAGATCCCCCACTCCCTCCTGGGTTTGGAATGAGTGGGGCCTCAATCATCCTTTGGGCAACAACACGATGATCAGCGTCGCGATCGGCCCCAGGAAAAGCGACAGCAGGAACCACAGCAGGCCGCTGCGGTTCTTGCCCTGTGCCAGCCCGGCGTTGATGAGCGCCAGCGTTCCCCAGCCGATGCCATAGCCGGGAGTGATGTAGTAGGTGTAGTCGTAGAAGGCTGCGATCGGGGCCATGTCAGGTTCTCCAACGGGTAATGCGGGCCTTCGGGCCCGCGTCCCGATTCGTCGATCCTACAGCTTCTCGTAAAACTCACACGCTGAGCACGAGATGTAAATCCCGCCCGGAACATCGCGCTCGCGATCTTTCACGCGCTTCACGATGCGCGTCGGCTTGCCGCACTTGGGGCAGTCCGTGCTCTTGGTGGTGTCCATGACCTTCTTGCGGTCAGCGGTCTTTGCGATCTTCGCCATCTATCTCTCCTGATTTGGGTGCCCCATCCTGTCAACCGCATTTGGTGACAGGGCGGGATTAAACTGTGTCGCGCGCGGGGTGCCCCATCCTGTCACCTGCATCTGGTGACCGGGTGGGGAATACGCTCCCGCAAATCGCGGACATACTTCAACTTGAGGAAGGCACAACGTGAAGGCCGGGCAGGAAAGCACAGGCCAGCGCGAGATGCACATGTCTCAAGCTCACATCCAAGTGTCCCTGTCTTCGGGTGCCCCATTCCGCCATCCTTTGGCGGGGTGGGGATTCTCGGACGGCTTCGACTGCAGGCGGATGCGTGGTCGCATCACTCTCTAGCCGGATAGCTTCTTCATTTTACATGAGCCAGGCGCGCCCTGCGTTTGACCCTCCTGTTTGCACCCTGATACCGTCGTATCTTTGCCCTAAGAAACTGTGTGCACGGGCGGAGCACGCCTTTAGGCGTGCAGACAAGCCTGGGGAAGATTGGAGTAGGGCACGACCTCGGTCGTGCCGGGCAAATTCAGACCACATACACGCTCTGCACAGAGAACCTGGTTGTCTTCATCCTCTGTGTCTCGGTGCCTCTGTGGTGAATAGAGACTTTTATGGCCATCAAATTCAAAGGCGTTGACTTCATCGAATTCGACACGCTGCTCTCCGACGACGAGCGCTTAGTCCGCGACAACACCCGCAAGTTCATCGAAGAGAACCTCGTCCCCATCATCGAGCTGTGCAACCGCGACGGCCGCTTCCCCAAAGAGCTCATCGCCCCCATGGGCGAGCTCGGCTTCTACGGAGCCAGCCTCGAAGGCTACGGCTGCGCCGGCATGTCGGCGGTCGAGTACGGCCTGATGACGCAGGAACTGGAGCGCGGCGACAGCGGCGTGCGCTCCTTCGTCAGCGTGCAGTCGGGCCTGTGCATGTATCCCATCTATGCCTTCGGCAGCGAAGAGCAGAAGCAGAAATACCTGCCCAAGATGGCCAAGGGAGAAATCCTCGGCTGCTTCGGTCTGACCGAGCCCGACGCCGGCTCCAATCCCGGCGCCATGCGCACGCGCGCCAAGAAAGACGGCGACAGCTATATCCTGAATGGCGAGAAGATGTGGATCACCTCCGGCTCCATCGCCGACATCGCCATCATCTGGGCAAAGGTCGAGGACGAAGACGATCGTATTCGCGGCTTCATCGTTCCTACCGACACGCCGGGATTCAAGGCCGCCGACGTGCATGGCAAGTGGTCGCTGCGCGCCTCGGTCACCTCGAGCCTGTCACTCATTGACGTGCGCGTGCCCGCCGATACCTTGCTGCCCAAATCGAAAGGCTTAGGTTCTCCGCTTAGCTGCCTGAATCAAGCCCGCTACGGCATTGGCTGGGGAGCCATC
>Ga0335083_10012178_pt1 | contig 10313 bp, 10 predicted proteins | sample Lox_Sample_42_FD_206716 | JGI IMG/M metagenome (GOLD analysis project Ga0335083, IMG submission 206716) | Soil microbial communities from Loxahatchee National Wildlife Refuge, Florida, United States - Lox_Sample_4.2 | ecosystem: Environmental > Terrestrial > Soil > Wetlands | place: USA...
AAGCGCGCTGATGGCATTGGCACGTGCAGCACTGCCATGTGCGAAAACGGCGATTGGAAGCGGACGCTCTTTCCACACTTTTCTTGCAGGCGACCCCGCCCACACCACCGGCTCGAACCGGACGAATTCGCCCGCGATGCCCCTCGTTTTCGTGATGCAGGCCAGGTCCAGCGTATTGTCTTTGAGCAATGGAGCGAGCTCACTGCTGGGCAGGCCGATGACCCGAATCTCGACACGGGGATGAGCCACCGCGAACTTTCCCAGAACCTGGGGCAGCAACGATGACGCGTAATCGTCAGGAACGCCGATGGTGATGCGGCCCTTCATTTCCGGGCGAACGACCGACGCCCATGCTTCCTCCCGCATCGCCAGCATTCGACGGCCATAGTCCAGAAGCGTCTTGCCCTCTCCGGTAATCGCCACGTTTCGGGTGCTTCGCACGAAAAGCGGTTTTCCCAGCGCTTCTTCAAGCGCCTTGATCTGCATGCTCACCGCCGACGGCGATCGATGCACGGACTCCGCCCCTCGAACGAACGATCCCGTATCGGCGACCGCCACCACCATTTCCAGCACGTCCAGATCGAGTTTTTTCACGTTAGTCAGAAAATCTGAGCAATAGATTCAGTTTAATTCGTTTTACTAGAGTACGCCTCGAACCGATACTACTAGCGATGGCCACTTAAAGGGAGCCCACGAAGATGCACGGTACCGGATCGATTTATGGATTTCTGGCGGTCGGCGGAATGCTTGCTGTGACACCGGGCCCGAACATGGTCTACGTCATGTCGCGCTCGATTGCGCAAGGACGCACGGCCGGGATGATATCCCTTGCGGGCGTCATGCTCGGATACCTCTTCTATATGTTTGGGACGGCGTTCGGCATCACAGCGGTCTTCCTCAGCGTGCCTTATGCAGGCAGCGTGTTGGGCGCGGTTGGCGCTGTGTATCTGTTCTATCTGGCATGGCAAGCTGTGAAGCCTGGTGGCCGTTCTCCCCTGGAGGTTCGCGATCTGCCTCGCGAACAGCCCCGCCGGCTCTTCGCGATGGGCGCAACGACCAGTCTGCTGAATCCCAAGCTCGCGATGATCTTTCTGTCGCTCCTGCCGCAATTCATCAACTATCAGGACGGCGGCGTTTTCAGGCAATCGCTCATGCTCGGTTCGTCGTTGATTGTCGCGTTCGCAGCGGTCAATGGTTTCGTGGCAGTTTGCTCCGGCAGCATGGCGACGCTCCTCGCCCGTCGCCCGGGACTCCTGCTGGCTCAACGCTGGACCATGGGAGTGCTTCTGGTTGCCCTCGGCGCACACATGACCATCGATGCATTGAAGCTGGGAGGCATCTATTGAGCTACGTCTCACACCGGGTCGAAAGGGAGCCAACATGGCAGCACTCGAAGGAATCACGGTGGTATCTCTGGAGCATGCAATCGCCGCGCCGCTGGCAAGCCGACATTTGGCCGATCAGGGTGCGCGCGTCATCAAGGTCGAACGTCCGGACGGCGGCGACTTCGCTCGTCACTACGACCGCCGCGCCCGAGGCGGGGCGTATGGGTCAACCGGTCGAAAGAAAGCCTGTGCCTCGATCTTAAAAGCGAGCAAAGGAAGAACACGCTCAGGCAATTGATCGAACGCGCGGACGTTTTTCTGCAAAACCTCGGACCCGGCGTTTGCGCATCGCGTGGCTTCAGTGAAGAAGTCACCCATGCGCTCAATTCGAGCTGCATCACGTGTTCGATTTCAGGCTACGGCAACGGCGGCCCGTTCGAGCGGCGCAAGGCGTACGACTTGTTGATCCAGGCGGAATCGGGGCTGCTCGGCGTGACCGGCAGCGCAGGCGAAGTGTGCAAGGCGGGCGTGTCGATCGCGGATATCGCTTCGGGCATGTACGCCTCCAGCACCATCCTGAGCGCGCTGATCGAGCGGCAAAGCAGGGGTAAGGGACGTCATATCGATGTATCCATGCTTGATGCGTTAGTGGAGTGGATGGGATATCCGTTGTATTACGCACTCGATGGCCAGGCGCCGCCGGCACGCACCGGCGCTGCACATTCGACGATCTTCCCCTACGGCCCCTACAGCACGGCTGATAACAAAAGCGTGTTATTAGTCATCCAAAATGATCGTGAATGACCGACATTCTGCAAGCGTGTCCTGCTTCACGCCGATCTTGCAGACGACCCGCGCAACGAAACGCGGCTCGCGCGACCTTGCAACCGCTGATTGTGGATACGTTGGCGCCGTTAACGCTGGCCAAGCTTGTTGAGCGACTGGACGCCGCGCGCATTGCGTTCAGCCAAGCGCGGTCTCTCGACGATGTCTGGAGGCATCCGCAACTGCTGGCGCGTGAGCACGTGGTCGAGGTCGATACGCCGGCTGGCTCGATGCCGGCGATGCTGCCACCGGGGGCCACTGAAGGTACTGTGCGCATGGATCCTGTCCCCGCACTTGGTGAACATACCGACGCCATTCTTGCGTGGCTCGCCACGGACCCTGCACAAAGACATTCGCACTGGTGCGCGCCCTCCCCGAAAAACTCGAACGCTCGCGGCTGTTCGTTTCCGGAGACCGCCCGGAACGCTTCGACAAAGCGCTGGCCAGCGGTGCCGATGGTGTGATCCTCGACCTTGAAGATGCAGTGGCGCCAGAGCGCAAAAACATGGCGTGCGAAGCTGTGCTGTCGGCACTGGACGTCTATATTTTTGCTCGACCGACTTTATTTCTTCCGATCAAAGATCACCACTGCCCCCTTTTTTCCACCCCACCAATTACTTGACATTTAAAATATTGACGACTAAATTACCTCACAGAAACCACGCGAGGTACGAGCATGCGCATCGTCTGTATCGGAGGAGGCCCAGCCGGGCTGTACTTTGGGCTGCTGATGAAGAGCCGCAACCCGGCGCACGAAGTCACGGTGATCGAACGCAACCGGCCCTACGACACCTTCGGTTGGGGCGTCGTGTTCTCGGACCAGACGCTCGGCAACCTGCGCACGGCCGACGCGCCGAGCGCCGACGCGATTCTCGACGCCTTCAATCACTGGGACGACATCGAAATCAATTTCCGCGGCCAGCGGATCCGCTCATCCGGTCACGGCTTTTGCGGCATTGGCCGCAAGCGTCTGCTGAACATCCTGCAGGCGCGCTGCGAGGAACTGGGCGTCAAGCTGGTGTTCGAGACCCAGGTCACGGACGACACCGCCTATCAAGCCGACCTGATCGTCGCCTGCGACGGCGCCAACAGCGCGATCCGGCAAAAGTACACGGCAACCTACCAGCCGGACATCGACATGCGCGATTGCCGGTTCGTCTGGCTCGGCACGAAGAAGCTCTTCGACGCTTTCACATTCGCGTTCGAAGAGACCGAATGGGGCTGGTTCCAGGCGCACGCGTACCGTTTCGACGACCAGACCTCCACCTTCATCGTCGAAACGCCCGAGCGCGTCTGGCGCGCCGCCGGCCTCGACGAAATGAGCAAGGAAGACGGCATCGCGTTCTGCGAGCGTCTGTTTGCGAAGTATCTGGATGGCAACCCGCTGCTGTCGAACGCCGCGCATTTGCGTGGTTCGTCGCAATGGATCCGCTTTCCGCGCGTCGTCAATAAAGAGTGGGTGCACTGGCGGAGTGGCTCCGACGGCAAGCAAACCCCGATCGTGCTGATGGGCGATGCGGCGCATACCGCGCACTTCTCGATCGGCTCGGGCACCAAGCTCGCGCTCGAAGATGCGATCGAACTCGCCAACAGTATCGGCGCGCATCCGGGCGACCTGGCCGCGGCGCTCCAGCACTACACGCAAGTGCGCAGCGTCGACGTGCTGCGCATCCAGAATGCGGCGCGCAATTCGACGGAATGGTTCGAACATGTCGACCGCTATACGTCGTTCGAACCCCAACAGTTCGCTTACTCGCTGCTGACGCGTTCGCAACGTATCTCGCACGAGAATCTGCGGGAGCGCGACGCGCATTATCTGTCCGCATTCGAGGACTGGCTCGCGGCACGCTCCGGCATCCAGAGAGCCCCTGAAAAGCACTCGATTCCGCCCATGTTCACGCCATTCACGCTGCGCGGCGTGACGCTGAAAAATCGCGTAGTGGTGTCGCCGATGGCGCAATACTCCGCCGTCGACGGTATCGCCGGCGACTATCATCTGATGCATCTGGGCGCGCGGGCCATGGGCGGCGCGGCGCTCGTGATGACCGAGATGACCTGCGTGTCGCCACAAGCGCGCATCACCCCAGGCTGCCCCGGCATGTATGCGCCGGAGCATCTCACCGCATGGAAGCGCATCGTCGACTTCGTGCATCGGAACTCGGATGCGAAGATCGGCATGCAGCTCGGCCATGCGGGTGCCAAAGCGTCGACGCGGGTGAGCTGGGAAGGCATCGATCAGCCGCTACCCGCAGGCAACTGGCCGCTTGTGTCCGCGTCGCCCCAGCAGTATCTGCGCGGCGTCAGCCAATGGTCACGCGAGGCAAGCCACAACGATCTGCGCGAGATCGAAGCGCAATTCGTCCGCGCAACGGAAATGGCCGCCGCGGCAAACTTCGACTGGCTCGAACTGCACTGCGCGCACGGCTATTTCCTGTCGGGCTTCGTGTCGCCGCTGACCAACCGGCGCAGCGACGAGTATGGCGGCTCGCTGCAAAACCGCTTGCGCTATCCGCTGCAAGTGTTCGCCGCGATCCGCAAGGTCTGGCCCGAAGACAAGCCGATCTCCGTGCGCATTTCCGCCCATGACTGGGTGGACGGCGGCACAACGCCGGACGACGCGGTCGAAATCGCGCGCGCCTTCAAGGCCGCGGGCGCCGACATGATCGATGTATCGTCGGGTCAGGTCAGCAAGGAAGAGAAGCCGGTCTACGGCCGCATGTTCCAGACGCCGTTCGCCGACCGCATCCGCAACGAAGCCGGCATCGCGACGATCGCCGTCGGCGCGATCTCCGAGGCCGATCATGTGAACAGCATCATCGCCGCGGGTCGCGCCGACCTGTGCGCGGTCGCGCGGCCGCATCTGGCCAATCCTGCGTGGACGCTCAACGAAGCCGCGAAGATCGGCTACTTCGACGTCATGTGGCCAAAGCAATACACGGCAGCGAAATCGCAGCTCGAACGCAATCTCGAACGTGAACGCGCACAGGCCGCTGCCAACGCCGGCTTGTCGGCGCAAGAACGCGCGCAACGCGCAGAAGGAACCGTGTGAATACGAAACCGTCCGGGCTGGCCGGCAAGCATGCCGTCGTCACCGGCGGCGGCAGCGGCATCGGCGCGGCCACCGCCGAAGCGCTGCTGCGCACGGGCGCACGTGTGACGCTGATGGGCCGCGACCTCACGCGTCTTCACGCACAGCGTGAAGCGCTACGCGCGCTCGGCGAGGTCGCATGCGCGAGCGTCGACGTCACCGAGGAAGCCGCCGTTGCGGCCGCGTTCGAACAGGCCGGCCCTGTCGACGTGCTGATCAACAACGCCGGCCAGGCGCAAGCCGCACCGTTCACGCAGACCGACATCGCGCTCTGGCAACGCATGCTCGACGTCAACCTGACCGGCGTCTTCCTGTGCACGCGTGCCGTGCTGCCTGGCATGCTCGAACGCGGCTACGGCCGCATCGTCAACGTGGCCAGCACCGCAGGGCAGATCGGCTATGCCTACGTCGCCGCCTATTGCGCCGCGAAACACGGTGTGGTCGGCCTCACGCGCGCGCTTGCACTCGAAGTCGCCACCAAAGGCATCACCGTCAACGCCGTCTGTCCCGGCTACACCGAAACCGAATTGCTGCGCGCTTCGCTTGACCAGATCACCAGCAAGACCTCGCGCAGCGAACAGGAAGCGCGCAGCATCCTGCTGCGCTACAACCCGCAACACCGTTTTGTCGCCCCGGAAGAAGTCGCCAACGCCGCGCTCTGGCTTTGCATGCCCGGCTCCGCGGCGATCACCGGCCAATCCATTTCCGTCTCCGGTGGAGAAGTCACGTGACTCGTTCAGCCAACCTCAAGAAAACCGCTGCCGCCGACGCGAAACCGCCGCGCAAGGGCATCGCGAAACCCGCGGACAACGTCGTCGACCTGGAGATGAGTACCGGTGCCGACAGTCATATGGGCTTGCGCTTATGGCTTCGCATGCTCACCACAACCAACCTTGTGCAGGCCGAATTGCGCAAACGTCTGCGCAGCGAATTCGATACCACACTGCCGCGCTTCGATCTGATGGCCCAGCTCGAGCGCCATCCTGAAGGCCTGAAGATGACCGAACTCTCGCGCCGTCTGATGGTGACCGGCGGCAACGTGACCGGCATTACCGACCAGCTCGAGAAGGAAGGCCTCGTCGTGCGCGACGCCGATCCGCACGATCGCCGCTCGATCAGCGTGCGCCTCACGCCCGAAGGCCGCGCGCTGTTCGACCGGATGGCGGTAGAGCATGAACGATGGGTCGTCGAAATGTTCGGCGGCCTGAGCCTCGACGAGAAATCGCGCACCCATCAACGGCTGGGCAAGCTGAAAAAACATCTGCTCGACAATCTCAAAGATTGATCGGCATCGCACTGGAGGAGATATCCATGACACGAGCCAACGTCGATGCGCTGCTCGCCGGCAATCGCGTCACGCTAGCGGGCTATGAAGCGCGGCACTTCGGCTGGTCGGTCGCAGCCCACGTTGCAACGATCACGCTGAACCGCCCCGAGCGCAAGAACCCCCTCACGTTCGAATCGTATGCGGAACTGCGTGACCTGTTTCGCCAGCTAGCCTATGCGACCGACGTAAAGGCCGTCGTGATTCATGGCGCAGAAGGCAACTTCTGCTCAGGTGGCGACGTCCACGACATCATCGCCCCGTTGATCGATCTGCCGATGCCCGAACTGCTGCTGTTCACGCGGATGACCGGCGATCTCGTCAAAGCGATGCGGCATTGCCCGCAACCGGTCATCGCTGCCGTCGACGGCGTGTGCGCGGGGGCCGGCGCGATCCTCGCGATGGCCTCGGACCTGCGCCTCGGCACCACGCGCAGCAAGCTCGCGTTCCTGTTTTCGCGCGTGGGTCTCGCGGGTTGCGATATGGGCGCATGCTCGATCCTGCCGCGCATCATCGGCCAGGGACGCGCGTCCGAACTGCTGTTCACCGGTCGTTCCGCAAGCGGCGACGAAGGCTACGCATGGGGCTTCTATAACCGCCTGTGCGAGCCGGATGCGCTCCTCGGCGACGCTGCCAGGCTAGCCGCGGAACTCGTTGCCGGCCCGACCTTCGCGCACGGCGTCACCAAGAAGATGCTGCATCAGGAGTGGAGCATGAGCATCGACGAAGCAATCGAATCCGAAGCTCAAGCGCAGGCCATCTGCATGAACACGCGCGATTTCGAACGCGCGTATCGCGCGTTTGCGGCGAAAGCGCGTCCCGTGTTCGAAGGAGACTGACTTGAGCGCTTCACATAACACCGATCTTCACAGCGCGCTCGCGTGGCCATTCTTCGAAGACCGTCATCGCGAACTGGCGAACGGCATTGAAGCATGGTGCCGCACGCACCTCGCTGACACACGACACAGCAGCGCTGTCGATGCAACCTGCCGCCAGCTGGTGCGATCGCTCGGCGCAGCAGGTTGGCTGAAGTACGGCGTCGGCGGCACCGCTTACGGCGGACATGGCGACAGCATCGATACGCGCGCCGTCTGTCTGCTGCGCGAAACGCTGGCGAAACACTCGGGTCTCGCGGACTTCGCGCTAGCCATGCAGGGACTCGGCTCGGGCGCGATCTCGCTCGGCGGCACGCATGAGCAGAAGCAACGCTACCTGCCGCGCGTGGCGAACGGCACCGCAATCGCCGCGTTCGCGTTGTCCGAACCGGACGCCGGCTCGGACGTCGCCGCGCTGGCACTGTCCGCCCGCGCCGAAGGCGACACCTATGTGCTCGACGGCGACAAAACGTGGATCTCCAACGGCGGCATTGCCGATTTCTACGTCGTGTTCGCGCGAACCGGCGAAGCGCCGGGAGCACGCGGCATCACCGCGTTCGTCGTCGACGCTGACACGCCGGGGCTGGAAATCGCCGAGCGCATCGACGTGATCGCGCCGCATCCGCTCGCCCGTCTGCACTTTGCCGGCGCACGCGTGCCGCGCAGCCAGATGCTCGGCGCACCCGGCGAAGGCTTCAAACTGGCGATGCGCACGCTCGATATTTTCCGCACTTCCGTGGCGGCTGCGTCGTTGGGTTTCGCCCGTCACGCGATGGCAGAGGGCCTCGCGCGCGCCACTTCCCGCAAGATGTTCGGCCAGACGCTCGGCGATTTTCAGCTGACGCAGGCCAAGCTCGCGCACATGGCCCTCACGATCGACAGCAGCGCCCTGCTCGTCTATCGCGCAGCGTGGCTGCGCGATCAGGGTGAGAACGTCACGCGCGAAGCTGCGATGGCGAAATGGCATGCGAGCGAAGGCGCGCAGCAGGTGATCGACGCCGCCGTGCAACTCTGGGGCGGCATGGGCGTGCAAAGCGGCAATGCGGTTGAAATGCTGTATCGCGAGATCCGCGCGCTGCGCATCTACGAAGGCGCAACCGAAGTGCAGCAACTGATCGTGGGCCGCGATGTGCTGAAGGCCTACGCCGGCGCGGAGGGCCGCAAGCCATGAGCGCCAGGTTCGACATGCCGGTGCGCATCCGCTTTGCGCATTGCGACCCGGCGGGCATCGTGTTCTTTCCGCAATACCTGGTGCTGACGAACGCGCTCGTCGAAGACTGGTTCACCGAGCGGTTGCGGATCGACTATGCGAGCATGATTGCCGTGCGCCGCATCGGCCTGCCGATCGTCAAGCTCCACTGCGAGTTCTCGCGGCCGAGCCGCATGGGCGAGACCGTCACGCTGTCGCTGACGGTTGCGTCGATCGGCCGGCGTTCGATCCAGATCGACATCGTCGGTCATTGCAACGAGGAAGTCCGTTTTCACGCGCATCAGGTGCTGGTGACGACCTCGCTCGAAACTGGCCAATCCATCGACATCCCCGACGACATCGCGGCCGCGCTCGCGACCTTCGCCCCACAGCCTGCCATCACCGACGAGTCACAATCATGAAAAAAGCCCTTCTTCCCGCCGGCTGGGTCAAACCACGCGGCTACGCAAACGGCGTGGCGGCTGCCGGCATGCAAGTGTTCATTGCCGGCCAGATCGGCTGGGATGCGCAGGCCCGCTTCCAGACGACGAATTTCGCCGATCAAGCGATCCAGGCCTTGCGCAACGTCGTGGCCGTCCTGCACGAAGCCGGCGGCAAGCCGGAACACCTGGTGCGGATGACCTGGTATGTCACGGACAAGCGCGAGTACCTGGCGGCGCTGAAAGACATCGGCCGCGCGTTTCGCGAGCTGATCGGCGACTACGACATCGCGATGAGCGCGGTCCAGGTCGTCGCGCTGATCGAAGACGAAGCGAAAGTCGAAATCGAAGCCACCGCAGTGATCCCCCACGAAGCCCGCTAAACGTTCGGGAGAACGTCATGGAACCGTCAGCTCACGTCGATACCTTCGCCCGCGACCATCTTCCGCCGCAGGATCAGTGGCCGGTCTTTCTGCTCGACAACCCCGAACTCGCGTATCCCGCGCGCTTTAACTGCGCGACCGAATTGCTGGAGCGGGCCATCGAGGCCGGACACCACGACCGCCCGGCAATCTGGTCCGACGTGAATGGCGAAGCGCATGCAACCACCTACGGCGAACTGCTCGCGCTGGTCAATCGCAGCGCGCATGTGCTGGTCGACGAAATGGGCTTGCGACCCGGCAATCGCCTGCTGCTGCGCGGGCCGAACACATTGCAGATGGCGGTTGCTGCATTGGCGGCGCTCAAGGCCGGACTCGTAGTAGTGCCAACCATGCCGCTACTGCGCGCCAAAGAACTCAAGCAGATCATCGACAAGGCGCAGATCGGCGCCGCGTTGTGCGATGCACGCCTGACCGACGAACTCGCCCGCTGCGGCGATCCACAGGACGAGTTTTTCTGCCCGCACCTGAAACAGACGCTCCTGTTCCATCACGACGCAGCCGATTCGCTCGACACGCTCGCCGCCAGCAAACCGGCCCAGTTCACCGCCTGCGATACCGCGAGCGACGACGTCTGCCTGATCGCCTTCACAAGCGGCACGACTGGTGCGCCGAAAGGCTGCATGCATTTTCATCGCGACGTGCTGATGATGTGCGACCTGTTTCCGCGTCACGTGCTGAAGCCGACGGCCGATGACGTGTTCTGCGGCACCCCGCCGCTCGCTTTCACGTTCGGCCTCGGCGGCCTGCTGTGCTTTCCGCTGCGCATCGGCGCATCGACCGTGCTGATCGAGCGGCTCACTCCCG
>Ga0335083_10012179_pt1 | contig 10313 bp, 12 predicted proteins | sample Lox_Sample_42_FD_206716 | JGI IMG/M metagenome (GOLD analysis project Ga0335083, IMG submission 206716) | Soil microbial communities from Loxahatchee National Wildlife Refuge, Florida, United States - Lox_Sample_4.2 | ecosystem: Environmental > Terrestrial > Soil > Wetlands | place: USA...
GCTCGTGCAGGGTGCGAACCTGCACAGCGACGCGGCCGACGCGCTGCTGCGCCGGTTCGCCTTCATCCCGTACGCGCGCCTGGACGACCTTATGGTGAGCTATGCCGCGCCGGGCGGCGGTGTCGGTCCGCACTTCGATTCGTACGACGTGTTCCTGCTGCAAGGCTTCGGACGCAGGCAATGGCGCTACGGGCGGCAATCCGACCTCGCCTTGCGCGAAGACCTGCCGGTGAAGATCCTGCGCCGCTTCGAGCCCGCGCACGAAGCCGTGCTCGCCGCGGGCGACATGCTGTACCTGCCGCCATCGCTCGCCCACGACGGCACCGCCCTCGATGCGTGCACGACGTATTCGATTGGCTTTCGCGCCGCGAGCCGCACCGAGCTCGCGCAGGCGTTCCTCGATTTCGTGCGCGACCGCGTCGACTTCCCGGGAAGGTACGCCGACGCCGGCTTGCGGCCGACGCGCGAGCCGGCGCGCATCGGCACGGCGATGCAGCGGGACGCGACGCGCCAGCTCGCGAAGCTGCGCTGGAGCGCCCGCGAGACGGCGCGCTTTCTCGGCGAGTTCCTCTCCGAGCCCAAGCCCTCGGTGTTCTTCGAAGCTCCGGAGCCGGCCGGGTCGCCGCGGGAATTCGCGGCCGCAGCGCGCAAGCGCGGTGTCCGGCTCGACCGGCGCACGATCCTGCTCTACGACAACGACGCGCTCTACATGAACGGGGAGACCCGTGCGTGGCCGCGCGGCGCAAAGCGCGCGCTGCAGGCGCTGGCCGATGGTCGTGCCCTCTCGCCGACTCAGGTGAAACGCCTCGAAAGTGGCATCATCGCGGCTTTGTACGACGATTACCGCCATGGATACCTCCGCGCCGGCTGATGCGACGCCCGTGCCACGCGAAGCGGTCGTCGACACGATCGCGGCGCAGGCGGCCGCGATCGACGAGATCATCGCGCTCGGGCGGCATCGCGTGCAGATCTTCGACATCGACCTGTCGCAGGCGGGCTGGCAGTCGGCCGAGCGCGCGACCGCGCTCTCCGACTTCGTGCGCAGCAACCGCGACGCGCGTGTCGAGATGATCCTGCACGACACGCGCTTTCTCGAATCCTCGTGCCCGCGCCTTGCGGCGATCCTCAGGCTGCATTCGCACGCGATCACCGTGTATCGCACGGGCCCGGAAGCGCGCGGCGCGATGGACCCGCTCGTGATCGTCGACGGCCGTCACTTCCTGCACCGCTTCCACATCGATCGGCCGCGCGCGGCACTGGCGGTCGAGCACCCGCAGCTCGCGCGCCCGCTCGTCTTGCGCTTCGAGCAGATCTGGGCCACCGGCGAGCCGGGCTGGAGCGCGACCGTGCTCGGGTTGTGATTGCTGCAATGCAGCAAAGGCTGTGGTATACTTATTCATTCGGCCATGACTGCAGCGCGCGGCGCCCAACCGCGCGCGTAGGCCGAAGCTCGACTTTACGAACCGACAACTCCACAGCAAAGGAATCGTGATGAACAAGACGCTGATCCTCGCGGCCTCGGTCGCGCTGGTCCTTGCCGCGTGCGGTCAGGACAACAAGCCCGCGGCGCCCGCTCCTGCGCCCGCCGCCGCCCCCGCGCCCGCTCCGGCGCCTGCCCCCGCACCGGCTACGGATGCGAAGCCGGCCGACGCCGCGCCGAGCGCCGCTGCAACGCCGGCGGCCGCGCCCGCCACGCCGCCCGCGCCTGCTGCGGACGCGCCCAAGGAAGAAGCCAAGAAGTAGTCGAACGAGCAGCGACTGCTGATCGGGAAAGGCCGGCCTCAAGCCGGCCTTTTGGTTTTCTCCGAAGCTTCGGGTCCAAGGGCTGGACGAAGGCTGCGCGTCGCCACGTAGCTACTGTGGTCGGCGCAGGCACGCGCGAGCAACACCGCAACGAGACCGACTTCAGCATCATCTATCTACGAAGATGAAACGGGCGGGTCAAGCGTAGAATTGCGCACGCTCACGCCGTGGTTCGCAAGGCGATCGCGCTTCATGGCCTTGCCATTGGCGTAAACCCGGGGCCGATGCCGCGCTCCCCGGCGGTGCGTTCAATCGAGCGCGCTCGCACGCAACTCGGCGGCGGAAGGTGGAGTGATGGGAAGAATCGGGTTGCTTGTCGCTGCCCTCGCCCTCGCGGCCTTGTCCGGGTGCGCAACGATCGCGGGAGGACTTATCGGCACCGGCGTAGGGGTGGCAACCGGCCATCCCGTCTCGGGCGCGCTGATCGGCACTGGCGTCGGCATGATGATCGATACCGCACCGCACCCGTAGGCGCCGCCGAACGCGAGCCGGCGACGCGCGCTACAGCGGCGCGCCTATCCGCCGCGCCACTTCCCGGTAGTGCTCGATCACCTCCCCTAGGTCCCGGCGGAAGCGATCCTTGTCGAGCTTCTCGCCTGTTTGCGCATCCCACAACCGGCAGCCGTCGGGCGTGAACTCGTCGCCCAGTACGAGCGCGCCGTGCGGATCGTCGGTCGGGTGGCCGAACTCGAGCTTGTAATCGACGAGATCGATGCCGGCGTTCGCGAACATCGGCTTCAGCACGGCGTTGACCTTGTGCGTGAGCGAGCGCATCTGCGCGATCTCGTCGGCGCTCGCCCAGCCGAGCACGCGGATGTGATCGTCATTGCACAGCGGATCGTGCAGCGCGTCGCTCTTCAGGAAGAACTCGAAGATCGGCTCGGACAGTCGCGTGCCTTCCTCGATCCCGTAGCGCTTGGCCATCGATCCCGCGCACACGTTTCGAACGACGCACTCCACGGGCACCATCTTCATCGCCTTGACCAGCGACTCGCGCTCGTTAAGCATGCGCACGAAGTGCGTCGCGACGCCCGCCGACGCGAGCTTGCCCATCACGTAGGCGTTGATCTTGTTGTTGGTCTCGCCCTTCAGGTCGAGCTTGGCGAGCTTGACGCCGTCGAACGCGGACACGTCGTCGCGGTAATGCATGACGAGCCGGTGCGGGTCCTCGGTCGCATAGACGGTCTTGGCCTTGCCGCGATAGAGCTCCTGTTTTTTTTCCATGGCGTTTTGCGGTGTTAGGAGAGACTGCGCCAGCCGAAACCCTCGGCCTGGTCCGCGATGCCGATCCAGTCCGAGGCACACCCGAGCGCGCCGGCAAGCGCGCAGCGCGCCTTGGCGGGGGTGTTGTTCTGCTGCGAAAGATGCGCCGCGACGACGTGCTGCAGGCGGCTCCTGTCGAGCGCGGCGAGGAGCGCGGCCGCCGCTTCGTTGTGCAGATGGCCGAAGCGCCCGGCGATGCGCTGCTTGAGCGATGGCGGATAGCCGCTCTCTGCGAGAAGATCGAGATCGTGATTGCACTCGAGCACGAGCGCGTGGCAACCCGAGAGGCTCGCCTCGACGTAGGGTGTCGACCCGCCGATGTCGGTCAGCAAGCCGAGGCGGAACGCACCGTCGCTCACGACGAACTGCACCGGCTCGCGGGCATCGTGAGGCACCGGGAACGGCCGGATCTCGAGGTCGCCGATCGTGAACACGTCGTGACTGTCGAATCCCATGACCTGCGCCACGCCGTCGAAGCGGTCGCCGGCGGCGGCGATCGTGCCGAACGTGAGCCACACCGGGATTTCGTAGCGCGCCGCGAACGCGGGCGCGCCGCTCATATGATCGTTGTGCTCGTGGGTGACGAGGATCGCGGCGAGCGACTCGGGCTCGATACCCAGGCGCGCCAGGCGCACCGCGGTGTCGCGCACGCCGAAGCCGCAGTCGATCAGGATACGGGTCGCGCCCGCTTCGACGACGAGGCCGTTGCCCTCGCTGCCGCTGCCGATGGAAGCGAAGCGCACGTAGGACCCGCTGCTACTTCAGCTGGTCCTTGAGCAGCGCCAGGATCTTTTCGCTGGTCGGCGTGCGGTCGGGTACGCCGCCCGGGTCCTGCACGCTCACCACGCTGTTCTGCGCCGATTCGGCCACCACGATCTGGTACTGCTCGGGCTTGTCCTTCTCGTCGGACTTCCAGAACTGGAGCTTCGTGAGCCACCCCTGGTTGTTCGCCTTCTCGGCCAGCGCATCCGGGTCGCCATAGCGCACGAAGTACACGCCGCGCGAACGGTCGCGGTCGATCACGGTGAAACCGGCGCGGTCCAGCGCGAGGCCCACACGGCGCCAGGTGCGGTCGAACGGATCTTGCACGGTGAGCTTGTACGAGCCGTCGGCGTTCTTGTCGATGGTCGCGCGGTCGGGCGAGATCGACGCCTGCACGACCGCGGCGCGCGCCGCGGGCTCGGGCGTGCCGAATTTCATCATGAGGCGCGTCAGCATCTCGGACTCGAGCGCCGGGTTGGGCGGCATGACGGCCCACGCGAAGGCGGCGGGAGACGAGTTGTCGATCTTGCCGGTGGGCACCTGCTCCATGCCGCGATGGGAGATGAAGATCTCGACGGTGCCGGGCTCGGCGCCGCGCTCGATGCGCGTCTTGAACTTGTCCTGCTTGTACGTCGTGTAGAAGATGTCCGCGACCTTGCCGATGGTCCTGCGGATGATGTCGTTCGGGATCTCCGCGCGATTCTCGGCGAAGTCGGTCTCCATCACGCCGACCTGCGGATTTTCCACGGCGAGCACGAAGCCGTTCTCCTGCCAGAACTCGCGGCAGGTGTTCCACGCCTGCTCGGGCGTCGCCTTCACGACGAGCCAGCGCTCGTTGCCGGCGCGGACGATCTTGGCATCCGGGGTGGTCGGCAGGAACTCGGTCTTGCCGCCCTTGTTCGTGCCCGCGGCGGCGAGGCCGGCGGCGGAGTTGACCTGGTAGCGGTCGTCGTACTTGGGGGTGGTGAGGTCGGGCGGGAGCTCGAGCGCCGGCCCCGACGAGACCGACTTGTAGTCGATGCGCTTGGTCGGCGAGATGCTGTACAGCGACTCGCAGCCGGCGAGCGCCAAGGCGAAAGCGGCGACGGCCAGGACGCCGGTGCTACGAAGGAATGCGTTCATGCGTTCTTACCTCGTTGCTTTGCGCAAGACAGCCCGCCTCGCGCAGCGCAGCGCGGACCGTCTCGTGGAACTGCGGCGAGAGCTTGACCAGCGGCAGGCGCAATTCGTTCTCGATGAGGCCCATCTCGGCCAGCGCCCACTTGGTGGGTATCGGGTTGGCCTCGACGAAGAGCCTGCGATGCAGCGGCAGCAGGCGGTCGTTGTGGGCGCGCGCAGCGACCGTGTCGCCCGCGAGCGCCGCCGCGCACATCTGCGACATCAATTTCGGCGCGACGTTCGCGGTGACCGAGATGACGCCGTGTCCGCCGAGGAGCATGAGCGGGAGCCCGGTGAGGTCGTCGCCGCTGTACACGCCGAAATCGGAATGGCCGGCGTCGGCGAGCGCCTTCAGGAGCTCGCTGCCGCGCCCCATGTCGCCGGTGGCGTCCTTCAGGCCCACGATGCGCGGTACGTCGGCGAGACGCAACGCCGTCTCGTTGGACAGATCGGCGACCGTGCGGCCCGGCACGTTGTACAGGATCATCGGCAGGTCGACGCGCTCCGCGATCGTGCGGAAGTGGCGATACAGCCCTTCCTGCGTGGGCTTGTTGTAGTACGGAACGACCGACAAGTGCGCGTCGGCGCCGACCTTGGCGGCATACGTGGCGAGCTCGAGCGCTTCGGCGGTCGAGTTGGCGCCCGTGCCCGCGACCACCGGGACGCGGCCAGCGGCGTGCTCGACGGCGGTCCTGATGAGCAGCTCGTGCTCCTGGACGTCGACGGTGGGCGATTCGCCGGTCGTGCCGACGACGACGATGCCGGACGTTGCGTTGGCGACGTGGAAATCGATGAGCTTGCGCAGGGCCGGCAGGTCGAGCGCCCCACCCTCGCGCATCGGCGTCGCGATGGCGACAAGGCTTCCGGTCAGCATGATGTCAGGCGGGCGAAAATGGGGCATTTTACCCCATTCGTCGCGACAGGGATTTCACGGCAGCGGCGGCGGCCAGGCGCAGCGCTCGCCGACGGCGGCAATCCGCTGCACCACCGCGACGCGCACGCCGTCTTCGACCTTGCCCTGCTCGAACGCGACCACCTGCATTGCCGGCGCGAGCGACGCAAGCGTCAGGAGCTCGTCGCGGCAGAGCAGGAAGTCGGGACTGGCAGGGCGCCCGTAGGCCTCGTTGCCCATCGCGAACGTCTCGTACAGCAGCACGCCGTCGGGCGCGAGCGCGGCGCGAAGATGCGGGAAGAGCGGCCGGTGCAGATAGTTGACCACGACGATGGCGTCGAACGTCTCGCCCGCGAGCGGCCAGCGCCCGGTCTCGAGGTCGAGCACGCGCGCGTCGATGCCGCTCGCGCCGGAAAGCGCCGCGAGCGCGTCGGCATCGCGGTCGACGGCAAGGACGCGCGCTCCGCGCGAAGCGAACAGCCGCGCGTGGCGTCCGCCGCCCGCGGCGACGTCGAGCACGCGGGCGCCCACCTTCACGAGCGGCGCGAAGCGCGCGATCCACGGCGACGGCGAAAGATCGTGCTCGTGGCTCATCGCTTCGTCCTCCGCTTCGCCGGCGCCGCTGCGCTCGACTGCCTGCGCAGCCAGTCGACGAACGCCGCGACCTCCGGGCGCTGCCCGGCGTGGGGCGCAGTGAGCGCGTAGTAGCCGCGCGGCGCATCGTAGCGCTTTCCGAACGGCGCGACCAACTGCCTCCGCTCGAGAAAGCTCGCGATCAGCGGGATGCGGCCGAGTGCCACGCCGTGGCCGGCAAGCGCGGCCTGGATGACCTGGTCGTAGAGCGAGAAGTGCATGGCGCCCGCAGGCTTCAGGCCGGGCGCGCCGTTGGCGGCGAGCCAGGCCGCCCAGTTGGCCCAGGGGACGCGGCCCTCCGGATCGTCGAAGTACAGGAGCACGTGCCGCGCGAGGTCGGCCGGGCGCTTCAGTGACGGGCCGTGTTCGACGAGCGCCGGGCTCGCCACCGGCAGCAGCCGCTCGCCGAACAGGTGCACCGAGCCCGGCGGCGCGCTCGTGTCTGCGAGGTAGCGGATCGCGACGTCGACGTCGCCGCGCGCGAGGTCGACCATGCGGTCGTCGGCCGAGACGTACACGTCGGTGCCCGGCGCCGCGGCGCGGAAGTCCGGCAGGCGCGGGATGAGCCACAGCGATGCGAACGACACCGTCGTCGACACCGTCAGCCCCGGTTCGCGCTGCGGCGCTTGCACCGCGTCCGCGGCGGCGGCGATCTCGCGCAGCCTTTCCGTGATGTCGCGGTGGAATGCGGCGCCGGCCTTGGTGAGCGCCAGCGCGCGGTGCTTGCGCTCGAACAGCGGCACGCCGAGCGCGTCCTCGAGCGCCTTCACCTGGCGCGACAGCGCCGACTGCGTGACGAACAGCTCCTCGGCGGCAAGCGTGAACGAGAGCCGGCGGCCGGCCGCCTCGAAGCCGCGCAGGAAGTCGAGCGACGGCAGGCGGCGCAACGTCTTATGCATTCCCGCAAGTCATGCGAAGCATGTCTATTCGGCGTTTGAGGCGGGGCCCGCGGCGCCGCAGAATTCATTCGAAGCCGGAACGATCGTTGGACCCCGGCGGAGGCCGGCGGCCAAGCCGGCGACGGCTGAATGATACGCATGTGAAAGGAGAAGCACCATGTCCCGCAAGACCCATGGAACGACGTTCGACATGACCGCCCGGCAGAGCCTGGGCCTTCCCGACGCGCGCGGCACGACGCTGCGCGTCACGCGCGGGACGCTGTGGATCACGCAGGAGGACGACACCCGGGACGTCGTTCTCCGGCCGGGCGACAGCTGGACTGTCGAGCGGCAGGGACTGACCATCGTCGAAGCCCAGTCGCACGCAACCGTGCACGCGGTCGGTCCCGCGGCCGGACGGGGCATCGTCGTCACGCCGAACGCCCGTCGCTGGCTGCACAGCCTGCGCCGCGCCGCGGTAAGATGGCTGGCGCTCACGCCGCGCAAGCCGCTTCCCTATTACTGATCGTGAGAGAACCCGATGCCCCTCGTCACCGTCACGTTGCGTCCCGGCAAGCCGCCCGCGTGGAAGCACGCCATCCTCGACGGCGTGCATCGCGCTCTGGTCGCCTCGGGGGTTCCGGAGGCCGACCGCTTCCAGCGCGTGATCGAGCTCGCCGAGACGGACTTCCGGTTCGACGCGGGCTACCCCGATCTCACGTCGCCGCGGACCGGCGACTTCGCGCTGATCGAGATCCTGTGGTCGGTCGGGCGCAGCGTGAAGGTGAAGAAGCAGGTCCTGCGCGACATCGTGCAGGCGCTGCGCGAGTCGCCGGGCCTCGATCCCGACAACGTGATGATCGTGTTCAAGGAAACGCAGTGGGAAAACTGGGCGTTCGGCGGCGGGCGCCTCATCCACGCGGCGTAGCGCACGCCCGCTGCTCGATCGCGATGCCACCGGCCGCGATGCGCAGCGATGGCGGAACGCCGGGATGCGCAGCCAGCGCGGTGCAATGCGCTGACAAGGCGCACCGAAGCTCGTAGCTTTCGCCGGGGTCCCGCCCGCCGCGGGCAAGACGCGTGAGTAACCATAACAACGGCCCCAGCAGCGTCTCGGGATCGCGGTCGGCGAGCGCGACGCGCAAGTCAATGCAACGCGCGCACATCGCCGACGGCCTCACCGTTCGCCTCGCGTGAGCGGGCCTCGGCCCGGATCGCGTCCCAGCGCCGTGCGAGACGCGCGCAGATCGTACGCAATTCCGGCGAGAGCTCGTCGAACGCGGCCATGCGCTCGAGATTCGTGGCGACCTTGTCCGCGTACGCCGTCACCGGATGCTGCATGTAGCAGCTCATGAGGCACAGCGTCCCCGCGATCACCGCGTCGGGGCGCGCCCTGTCCTGGTCGATTTCCACGTCGTCGCCCACTTCGATTCCTCCGCGCGCACCACATGGAAATGATAATCATTCTTATTTATAAGTCAAGCGCCGGCCGCACGCCACGCGCGGGACGCACGGCAATCCGCCGTGTCGCACCGCGCGGCGGGGCCCTTCATGGCTCCGCGCATTCAACCTACCCGAGATACGTTACGACTTCGCGAAGACGATCTCGCCCTTCTTCTCGCGCACGTGGATCGTGTCGCCCTGCGCGAAGCTCCCGGCGAGGATCTCCTTCGCGAGCGGGTTCTCGACCTGCTGCTGGATCGCCCGCTTGAGCGGCCGCGCGCCGTAGACCGGGTCGAAGCCCGCCTGCGCGACGACCTTGAGCGCGTCGTCGGTGACGTCGAGCTTGATCTCGAGCTTGCGCAGGCGATCTTCGAGCGACTTCAACTGGATGCGCGCGATGCTCGCGATGTTCGCCTGGTCGAGCGGGTGGAACACGACGATCTCGTCGATGCGGTTCACGAACTCGGGCCGGAAGTGCTGCTTGACCTCGGCCATCACCGCGATCTTGATGAGCGCCTGCTCGCTGCCTTCGTCGGCCATCTGCTGGATCTTGTGCGAGCCCAGGTTCGACGTCATGACGATCACCGTGTTCTTGAAGTCGACGGTGCGGCCCTGGCCGTCGGTCATGCGGCCGTCGTCGAGCACCTGCAGCAGCACGTTGAACACGTCGGGGTGCGCCTTCTCGATCTCGTCGAGCAGGATCACCGAGTACGGCTTGCGGCGCACCGCCTCGGTGAGGTAGCCGCCTTCCTCGTAGCCCACGTAGCCCGGCGGCGCGCCGATCATGCGCGCGACCGAGTGCTTTTCCATGAACTCCGACATGTCGACACGGATCAGCATGTGTTCCGAGTCGAACAGGAATTCGGCGAGCGCCTTGCACAGCTCGGTCTTGCCCACGCCCGTCGGGCCGAGGAACAGGAACGACCCGTACGGACGATTCGGGTCGGACAGGCCCGAGCGCGAGCGCCGGATCGCATCGGACACGAGGCGCACGGCCTCGTCCTGGCCGATGACGCGCTGGTGCAGCTTGTCTTCCATATGCAAGAGTTTCTCGCGCTCGCCCTGCATCATCTTCGACACGGGAATGCCCGTGGCGCGCGAGACGACCTCGGCGATCTCTTCCGCGCCGACCTGCGTGCGCAGGAGCCGCGGCGCCTTGGACTTGTCCTTGGACAGCTGCGAGTCCGCTTTCTTGAGCTGCGCCTCGAGCTGCGGCAGCTTGCCGTACTGGAGCTCGGACATCATCTGCCAGTCGCCCTTGCGCTTGGCCTCCTCCATCTCGGTCTTGACCTTGTCGATCGCCTCCTTGATGTGCTGCGTGCCGGCGACGTCCGCCTTCTCCGCCTTCCACACTTCGTCGAGGTCGGCGTACTCCCGCTCCAGTCGCTTGATCTCCTCCTCGATCGCGGCCAGGCGCTTCCTGCTCGCTTCGTCCTTTTCCTTCTTGACCGCTTCGCGCTCGATCTTGAGCTGGATCATGC
>Ga0335083_10012180_pt1 | contig 10312 bp, 9 predicted proteins | sample Lox_Sample_42_FD_206716 | JGI IMG/M metagenome (GOLD analysis project Ga0335083, IMG submission 206716) | Soil microbial communities from Loxahatchee National Wildlife Refuge, Florida, United States - Lox_Sample_4.2 | ecosystem: Environmental > Terrestrial > Soil > Wetlands | place: USA: Florida...
CCGCTACTGCTACAACGTGCGCATCCCCCGCGCACAGGAAATCTTTGGCATTGAGCGTAAAGTCCACACCGCCGAGCACCTCGCCAGCGCCATGTTCTACCTCGGCGCCCCCATCCGCGACATCCCGCGCGCCAATGTGGGGCAGGCGCTTCCGCCTGCCAACCCGGCCGCGCCCTACGCCGTCCTCCACCCGTTTTCCACCTCTCCCGACAAAACCTGGCCCGCCCCAAACTTCGCCGCCATTGCCGAGCACCTCGACCGCACCGGCCTCTCCCCCGTCATCATCGGCGGCCCCGCCGACGACTTCTCCCCCTACCGCCGCTGGCGCACCATCGCCGGCGCCCCACTCACGGAAATCAAATTTCTCCTCTCCTCCGCGTCACTCTTCGTTGGCAACGATTCCGGCCCCGCCCACATCGCCGCCGCCTTCGGCACTCCGGTCGTCGTCATCTTCAGTGCCTCCGATCCCGACATCTGGGGACCCTGGCGCACCGCCTCGCAAATCGTCCGAGCGCCCGCCTCAGTGGACCGGGTCCTCGAAGCTCTCTCGAAGGTGCAGGTGGCCGCATGAACGAGCTTCTCCGCCTCCTCTCCTACGCCCGCCGCTACACCTTCCACATCTTCGCCTCCGTCATCCTGATGGCAATCGCCGGCGCCGCGCAGGGCACTCTCGCCCTCCTCGTCCGCCCCATCTTCGATCGCGTCCTCACTCCCGTCCGCGCCACCGGCATGACGCCTCTTCTGTCCAAGCCGATCTTCGGCCACATGCTTTACCTGGAGCAGATCGTTCCACTCCACAATCGCAGTATCTGGTTCATGGTGGCCTTCGCCCTCATCGGCGCTTTCCTGCTCAAGGGCATCTGCGACTACTTCGGTAACTACCTCATTTCTTACGCCGGCTTCTCCTCGGTCACCGATCTCCGCACCGCTGTCTTTGAAAAGGTGCTCCGCAAGGGCGCGGCGTTTTTCGAAATGCAGTCCACCGGCAAACTGATGTCGTCGATCATGAACGACATCGACCGCGTCCAGCTCGCCACTTCCCAGATGCTGGCGGATTTCTTCCGCCAGCTCTTCAGCGCGGTCGCCCTCCTGTTCGTCCTCATCTCCACGGATTGGAAGCTTGCCGCCGTTTCGCTCACCATCCTTCCCGCGGTTATGCTGCCCGTCAACCGCATCGGGAAGCGCATCCGCCGCACCTCCCGCGGCGCGCAGGACCGCCAGGCCGAGCTCAACCAGATCCTGCAGGAGACCCTCAGCGGCCACATGGTCGTGAAAGCCTTCGGCGCCGAAGCGTACGAATCCCGCAAGTTCCGCGAAGCCTCGCACCGTCTTCTCAAGACCAACGTCCGCTACATTCTGCAGCAGGCGCTCTCCTCGCCCCTGATGGATTTCATTGGCCTGCTCATGATCGTGGCCCTCCTCACCTACGCCCGCACGAACATCAGGGACAACCACATCAGTGCCGGCGATTTCGTCGCCTTCCTCACCGCGCTCCTGCTGCTCCTCGAGCCGCTCAAGCGCCTGGTCGGCATCCAGAACATCTTCCAGCAGGCCATCGGCGCATCGCAGAAGGTCTTCGAATACCTCGACCACACCGAGACCATCGTCGATAAGCCCGGCGCAACGAAGCTTCCCGAATTCCGCGGCGGCATTACGTTTGAAAACGTCGGCTTCCGCTATCCCGGCGCACCGGCCGGCGGCTTCCAGTTGCACGGCATCGACCTCGAAGTCAGAGCCGGCGAAGTAGTGGCCGTTGTCGGACCCAGCGGGGCCGGGAAGAGCACTCTCGCAGGCCTGGTGCCGCGCTTCTATGACGTCACTTCCGGCGTCCTCCGCATCGACGGCCACGACGTCCGCGACCTGAGCCTGGCTTCGCTTCGCTCCCAAATCGGCCTGGTCGCGCAGGACACCTTCCTGTTCAACGACACAGTCGCCAACAACATTGCCTACGGCCGTCCCGGCGTGCCGCTGGAACAGATTCGCGAAGCCGCCCGTAGCGCACTGGCCCACGACTTCATCGAACGCCTGCCCGATGGCTATAACACGGTCATCGGCGATCGCGGCATGAAGCTATCCGGCGGACAGCGCCAGCGCCTCGCCATCGCCCGCGCTCTCCTCAAAAACGCGCCCATCCTCATCCTCGACGAGGCCACCTCCCATCTGGACACCGAGTCCGAAATGTTGGTACAACGGGCGCTTGCCAATCTGATGGAGCACCGCACCGTCATCGTGATCGCCCACCGCCTCTCTACCATCCGCCGTTCCGACCGCATCGTGGTCCTGGAAAAGGGCCGCATCCGCGAGATCGGCACACATGCCGAGCTCCTCGCCTACGGAGGCATTTATCAACGCCTCCACGGACTGCAGTTCGAGCAGGCGAAGGAGGCAGTAGACTTATGAGCGTCCGCAGCATGACCGGTTTCGCCCGTGTCCGCCGCGTGCTGGAGCACGGCGAAGTGGTGGTCAGTCTGAAAGCCGTCAACCACCGCGGCCTGGATCTCCACTTCCACGTCCCAGCGGAGCTCGAATCCATTGAGCACGAGATCCGTGCCGTCGTGAAGAATGCCGTGGCTCGGGGCCATCTCCAGATCCATGTCCAGTTCAATCGCTCCCTGTCGGAGACCCCGGCGCTCAACCGCGAGCTCTTCCGGGCCTATCTCGCCGCATTCCGCGAAGCGTCTAGCGAATTCCAGGCCTCCGGCCAGCCCGATCTCAATGCCGCGCTTCGCATCCCCGGAATGTTCAACTCAGGCGGCGAAGAGGAGCTCGACGAAGCCGTAACCAAAGCGGTTCTGGAGACCGCGGCCGAGGCCGTAACCGTGCTCAACGTCTTCCGCGAGCGCGAAGGCACCGCCACCGCGGATGAGATCCGCGGCCGCTGCCGCAATCTCTGCACCCTGGTCACCCGGATGGAAGAGATCCGTGCCGGCGCCGTCTTCGCTTTCCAGAAGCGCCTCCGCGAGCGTCTTGCCGAACTCCTCCATGGAGCCACCATCGAACCGCAGCGCCTCGCCCAGGAAGCCGCCATTTTGGCCGACCGCAGCGATATCGCCGAAGAGCTCGTCCGTCTCCGTACCCACGCCGGCCACCTGGATGAAATGTTGGTGAAAGGCGGCGAAGTCGGCAAGCGCCTCGACTTCCTGCTGCAGGAGATGAACCGCGAATCGAACACGATCCTCTCGAAGACCGGCGGCCTGGGCGACCTCGGCCTCACGATTACCGACATGGCATTGTCCGCCAAGTCGGAAATCGATAAGATCCGGGAGCAATCGTTAAACCTCGAATGACCACCGTTTTCATCATTTCAGCCCCGTCCGGCTCGGGAAAATCGACGCTCGTCTCCCGTCTTCTCGCACACGTCCCCGGCCTGATGTTCTCGGTGTCTTATACCACCCGTAAACCGCGCGGCGCGGAGGTCAACGGCCAAAACTACCATTTCGTTTCCCGCGACGACTTCGAGGTCATGCTGGCCAACGGCGAGTTTCTGGAACATGCCGAGGTTTTCGGCAACTATTACGGTACACACCGCGGTGTTCTGGACCAGGCCAAAGCCCAGGGCAAGGACTTGGTACTCGACATTGATGTCAAAGGTGCGAGACAATTAAAAGATAAGATTCGAGACGCTGTCACGATTTTCATCCTGGCCCCCTCGCGGGCCATACTCGAACAGAGGCTCCGTGCGCGGAGTGAAGACCGGGATGATGTGATCCAACGGCGCCTCCGGGACGCGGCTGAGGAAATCCGGCGTTACGACGAATACGATTACGTTCTGGTGAACCGCGACCTGAACGAGTCGGACGCCACACTGAGTTCTATCGTGCGCGCCGAGCGCGTACGGCGGACCCGGATCGAAGAACAGATCCGGCCGATACTGGATACGTTTTTGACTGCGAGAGGTACTGAAACAAATGGCTGATCGAGCCCCACGCAACAACGCCCACTGCACGCTGCCGGACGATCCCGAGCAGAGCACTTACCGCTTCATCATCGTCGCCGCCAAGCGCGCACGGCAATTGCAGGGTGGCGCCCGCCCCGTGCTCCCCACCTCCTCCAAGAAGCCCACCATCATCGCCATGGAGGAAGTGCGCCGCGGCCTGGTGAAGTACTCTCTAACCGGCGAAGCCCCGGTCGAGGAAGTCCCGGCCGAGCCCGTCCTCTAGGCCGCGCGCCATGCGTATCCTCCTCGGCGTTGGCGGCGGCATCGCGGCTTACAAGGCCGCGGAGCTCGCGCGCCTGCTGATGCAGGGCGATCACGAAGTCCAGGTAGCGATGACCGCGGCGGCGGAGCAGTTCGTCCGTCCCCTCACCTTCGCCGCTCTCACCGGCCGCAAGGTTCTCACCGACCTGTTCGCCATCGAAGCGGCGATCGAGCACATCTCCGTCGCCCAGGAGCACGAGATCCTGGTCATTGCTCCGGCTACCGCCGACCTGATGGCCAAGCTGGCCCACGGCCTTGCCGACGACTTCCTCTCCACCGTCTACCTCGCCTTCACCGGCACGGTCGTGCTGGCTCCGGCCATGAACGTCAATATGTGGCAGCACCCGGCGACCCAGGCGAATCTCGACACCCTGCGCCGCCGCGGCCACCGCATCGTCGAGCCTGGCTCGGGATACCTCGCATGCGGGATGACCGGTCCGGGCCGTCTGGCCGAGCCCGAGGAGATCGCCGCCGCCGTCCAGGCCGCCGCGAATCACCGCCGTGATCTCGAGGGCGAAACCGTTCTCGTCACCGCCGGCCCGACGCAGGAGCCGCTCGATCCGGTCCGCTACATCTCCAATCGCTCCAGCGGCAAGATGGGCTACGCTTTGGCGGAAGCAGCCGCCACCCGCGGCGCGCGTGTTGTCCTGGTCTCGGGCCCGGTTCACCTCACGCCGCCCGCCGGTGTCGAGCTCGTCTCCGTGCGCACCGCGACGGAGATGCGGGACGCCGTGTTCCAGCACCTGGACGATGCCGGCATCGTGGTCAAGTCCGCCGCGGTTGCCGATTTTCACCTCAGCAAAGTACCCGACCAGAAGGTCAAGAAGACTGCAGCCCGCGTCTCGCTGGAACTCGACCCTACTCCCGATATCCTGGCCGAGCTCGGCCGGAAGAAGGGCGACCGCCTCCTGATCGGCTTCGCCGCTGAGACCCAGAACGTCGCCCAGGAAGCCCGCCGGAAGCTGGAGACCAAGAACTGCGACATGGTGGTCGGGAACCTGGTCGGCGGCGCCGAGACCGGCTTCGAATCGGACCAGAACGAGGTCGTCCTCGCCCTCCGCACCGGCGAGACGATTCCCGTGCCGCGCGCTTCCAAGCGCGAGATCGCCGACCGCATCTTCGACGAAGCCCTGAAACTGAGACTCGCCCTTCATGCCGCCACTGGACGCTGACGACCTGAAACGCTACCTGGAGTTCTACCAGGACCTGGGGATTAAGGACCTGTACAGACGGGATGCGGGGTCCGGAGTGCGGGATGCGGGGCCCGAGGCGCCAGCGGTTGAAACCGCAAGCCCGATTCCGCAACCCGCATCCCCCGTCCCGCATCCCCCCGGTCTCCTCCCTATCCTCCAGGACATCGGGGACTGCAAGCGCTGCCGCCTCCACGAAGGCCGCACCCATATCGTCTTCGGTGTCGGCAACGAGCACTCGCCGCTGGTATTCGTCGGGGAAGGGCCGGGCGCGGACGAAGATGCACAGGGCATCCCGTTCGTTGGCCGCGCCGGTCAGCTGCTCACGCAAATGATTGAAAATACGGCCAAAAAGGAAGGAATTCCGCTCCAGCGCGAGGACGTCTACATCTGCAACGTGGTGAAGTGCCGGCCGCCCAACAACCGCACGCCGGAGCCCGATGAGATGGAGATCTGCGGCCAGTTCCTTTATCGCCAGCTCACCACCATCCAGCCGAAGGCCATCTGCGCCCTCGGCGGCACCGCCGCCCGCGCCCTGACCGGGCACAAGGAGGGCGTCACGAAGATGCGTGGAAAGTGGTTCGAGTGGCGAGGGATCCCACTGATGGTGACGTACCACCCCTCCTTCCTGCTCCGCGCTTACAACGTGGAAGCCAAGCGAGAGGCGTGGGAGGACCTTAAGAAGGTCCTCCACTTCGTCTACGACTAACTACCTGGATTCTGAAACGTTTAGCCGGCCGCTGTCATAGCGGCGTGCATGTGCGGCAGATCCACTCCCTGATCGCGGAGGATGGATTGAATCGCGCTGGCATAGATGTCCATGTGCTTGCGCGAATACCGCAGCAGGCCCTGCCGCCGTAGCCGGTTCAGTTGGAAGGTGACGATCTCGCGCGACGTGCCCACGTATTCCGCCAGGGTGTGGTGGGTGAGGGCTCCGATTCGCGTTGCTCCGTCCTGCATGGGCGTACCCAGGGTATCGGCCAGTTGCAGCAGAGCCAGCATCACGCGCTCGGGCGTCTTGTAAACGGCCATGCTCTCAATGCGGTCCTGCAGTTCAATGCACTGGCGTACCAGGTACTGTGAAAGCGCGAGGCCGAGCCTCGGTTCGCGCTCGATTTGTTGTTCGATTTCCGCCGCCGTCCAGGACATCACGGTCACGTTGTCGAGCGCGGTGGCGCACTCGGAGCGGCTGTTGCCGCCGATCAGCGAACATTCGCCGAAGATTCCTTCGGCGGACAGGATCCGGGCGACCATTTGGCCGCCGTCGTCCGAGGTGTTCGCGATTTTTACTCGGCCCAGGATCACAACGTAAAGGTGGTCTGATGGCTGTTGCGGGTCGTAAATGACTCTCCGTTTGGCGAACTCCTGCACAGGTTTCCTCGGCAGGTAGGTCAAAGGATCTTCGTACGTGAAAGCGGATTCGCGCAGACGGTTCATAAAGGGGCCCTCCCCCGAAATTTGTACCCTCTAATGCCGGGCAGATTCGTTGTTCAGGTTATCGCTAATTTCGCCGACTCGACTATCGGAACAAGTACTTAGGAAAGAGGTTTCCGTGCGGTTCAGCACACGGGTACCGGGGTCGGGCCATCGGGGAGGCGTGCTAGACTAGACCTTTCACGCGCCATTTTAACCGATAATGCTGCTTGCCAGAGAATTCGTCGCCTACATCTCACGTGAACTCGTCAAGAGGCTGACTCCCGGGGTCATCGAAACGCCGACACCCGGCCAGGTGGCGGAGCGAATTTCGGACGTCATCACACAGGAACTGGAGGTCGAGGACCGGCTAAACGACGAAGTCCGCGATCTGCTCAGCCAGTACAGCGAGTATATGCGCCGTGAGGGCGTGAGCTACCAGGAGATGTTCCGGCGCATCAAGAACACGCTGATCTCACAGCGCAAGGTGATCCGCGCCGCAGGGCGGGACACCGGCGATGCCATGAAGCTGTCGCGAGACAAGGTCACCGACGTCTCGCACAAGCTCGTGGACATGCTGCGCAAGAGCCGGGAACTGCGGCTCAAGAACAAGGACACCAACGCGGTGCGCCTCGAGATTGTACGCGTGATGACCGATTTGCTGACCGCCGAAGAAAAGGTAGACCGGACGGCGCGGCAGAAGATCCGCTCACAAAAACGTGAGATTCCGGAGGGCACGGAAGAGTGGGATCTGCTGCACCGGCGGTATTATTCAGAAGAGCTGAAGAAGCTCGGAATCGACCTCGGTAAATAATCGTTCCTGATTCGGCGGTGTCATGTCTGGGTTCAGGCCCGCAATCCTTTGCATCTCTGCGCATGCCGCGCGACGGCAGACGGTACGGCAGATTCTCGAGGCACACGGCTTCGAGGTACACGAGGCGGAAGACTGCTCGCACGTTGATACGCTCGAGGGCAGAGCGGCGATCGTGGATCGCGACAGCGATTGCTGCGCACTGAAAGCCCATCCCGCGACGGCGCTCATGCCGGTTCTGTACGTGGTCGAGCCGGACGCAAACGCGGGCACGATCGCTGGCGCACTGAACTGCGGTGCGGAGAGCTGCCTGCCTGAGCCATTGTCCCCGGAGGTCCTGGTAGCAGCGGTCGGCTCCGTGGTGCGGGCTCGGGAGGGTCTGGAGGGCGCGCATGCGCTGGCCCGCGAATGGCAGACGACGTTCGCGGCGATCGGCGACGGGCTGGCAGTGGCAGACTCCGCGGGGAGAATCCGGCGCGCCAACCAGGCGCTGGCGACGTTGGTCAAGCGTCCGCTCGATGAACTGATTGGCCGCCCGGCATCGTCGATATGGCTGGATCTGGGCAGCGGCGAGCCGCCCGCGGCCGGAGACTGGCGCACCGTGGAACTGGAGAGCGGCCCCCAAACCCTGCTGGCGGCGGTGGATCCGATCTACGACGATACGGGCGCGCTGGCGGGTTCCGTTCACATCTTCCGCGACATCACCGAGCGACGGCGCCTGGAAGAGCAGTTTCGCGAGAGCCAGAAGTTCGAGACGATCGGCACATTGGCCGGCGGCGTAGCGCACGACTTCAATAATCTTCTGACCAGCGTTTTGGGCAACGCCAGCCTGCTGCTGGCCAACATGCCGGAGGATTCGCCGGACCGGGAGAAACTGCTCGATATCGTGAAGTCGAGCCGGCGGGCCGCCGACCTGACGCGGCAGTTGCTGGCGTATTCCGGGAAGGCGCGCGGTTTTCTGGAGAAGGTCGATCTGACCGAGGTCGTGGAGGGCAGCCATAGCCTGATCGAGGCAGCAATTCCCAAGAAGGTCAAACTCGAATTCGGTCTCGATCTGAAACTGCCATATGTCGAAGCGGATCCCAACCAGGTGCAGCAAATTCTGCTCAACCTCGTAAGCAACTCCGTGGAGGCGATCGGGGACGCGCCCGGAACGATCACGATCCGCACCGCATACGAGGGCGGCAAGGTCCTCCTCGAGGTGAAAGACACCGGCTGCGGCATGGATGCGGCTACTCGCGCGCGCGTCTTCGACCCGTTCTTCACCACCAAGTTTACCGGCCGGGGGCTGGGCCTGTCCGCGGTCGCGGGGATCGTGCGCAGCCACAAGGGATCGATCGACGTGGAGAGCAAGCCGGACGAGGGCAGTACCTTCCGGATCTGTCTGCCTCCGGTCCTGCGTCCTCAAGCGAAGCGGCCGAGCGCCGGCAAACCGGAATCCGGCGGAACGGTGCTGGTGGTGGAGGACGAAGAAGTCGTGCGACGGCTGGCCAAAGCGGCGCTGGAGGCTTCCGGCTACCGCATTGTGCAGGCCACCAACGGCCTGGAAGCGATCCAGGAAGTGGAGCGAGATGCAGCGATCGATGTGGTGCTGCTCGATCTCATGATGCCGGTGATGAGCGGCGAAGAGGCCATCGATCACATTCTCCAGGCACGCCCGGGCGTCAAGGTGATCGTCTCCACCGGCTACGACGAGGAAGTGACGCTCGAGCGTTTTCAGGATAAGGGCGTGGCCGCCTACCTGCCCAAACCATATACCTCGCGGGCACTGGTAGAGAAGGTGAAACGAGTGATGAGCGGCGGGTAGGCGGCCAGCCCCTACTTCGCCACCGTCACCGTACCGAACTTCTTCAGGACGTCGCCGATCTTGGCGGCATCGCCGACCACGACAATGGCCGCGTCGGCCGGCGCCATGTATGTCTTCGCCGCTGATTCGATCTGCTGCGGCTCCACGGATCGCACCCGGGTCACATAGGTTTCCAGGTAGCTGTCCGGCAGGCCCAGAGCCTTGATGTTGGTGAGTTGGCCGATCACGCCCTCCTGCGTTTCCAGCCGCAGGAGATAGAGCCCCGACATATAGTTCTTGATGCCGGTCAGCTCGTCAGCGGGAACGGGCGTCGACGCCATCCGGTCCAGTTCACTGATGACGGCCTTGAGGGCGGGCTCGAGCACTTCGTTTCGCACCTCGGTGACCGCCTGGAAATCCGCCGACTCCCGGTGTGTGCTGTATTGGCTGTGCGCGTCGTAAGCGAAGCCCTCCTTTTCGCGAATATCCTTGAACATGCGCGAGTTGGTGCCGCCGCCGAGAATCGAGTTCCCAACCGAAAGCGGGAAAAACTCGGGGCTGACGCGCGTCGGCGCAAGCCGTCCGATATGGATATCGGCCTGCACCGAGCCCGGCCGGTCCACCAGGACGATCTGGCGTTTAGGAGCCGGAAAGTTCATCTTCAGCGCGGCGGGAAGGGGCTTCTCCTTCCACGATCCGAAGTGCTGAGCGATCAGCTTCATGACTTCGTCCTTGGCGGGGAGCTTGCCGATGAGCAGCAGGGTGCCGTTATTCGGCGCGAGATAGGTATCGCGGAACGTGGCGAGCTCTTTGCCGTCCAGCGCGGCGATGCTGGCTTCGGTGGGCGCGATATGCGCGTAAGGGGACTGGCCGTAGATCACCGACGCCATTTTCTCTTCCGCGAGGAAGCTCGG
>Ga0335083_10012181_pt1 | contig 10312 bp, 15 predicted proteins | sample Lox_Sample_42_FD_206716 | JGI IMG/M metagenome (GOLD analysis project Ga0335083, IMG submission 206716) | Soil microbial communities from Loxahatchee National Wildlife Refuge, Florida, United States - Lox_Sample_4.2 | ecosystem: Environmental > Terrestrial > Soil > Wetlands | place: USA...
CTAAATCCAAATGGGATTTTAGGGTCAAAGCATACCTTTATTTCTTTATTTGATATTTCCAAGTGTGCATTGTAAACGTTATATTCTATATGAAACAAAACTACTGTAGTAGCTGTATGAGAAATACTCCCGATTCGAGTCATTCGACTATGCTGTCAGAATTAGTACAACTCTCTTCAATGTTCTGCTTTCTATAGCTGGAGTTTCTTGTTATTTGATAAATTTAGGAGTACAGATGGGCCCTCTATAACACTATCGTAAGAGTTTATTTATGATTGTTTATATAATATGTAGTATATTTGTACATGTACTGTATAATGTAGTTTAACATAGCTAGCTTCAGTTGGATTATTTCATCAGCATTTTACAGTTGTTTTGATTAGTAATGATGGATTTGTATGTAGACAAGTACGGTTGGAATCATGTATATATGGAAAGTCATTCTGTATACAGCAACGGAAATACTAAAATGGATGTTTCATTCAAACAAAATCAATTCTATCTCCAACAAATGAAAAGGAATTACAACCAGAATTACCGCCAGTAATTCAAATTTCATATCAAAATCCCTCCACTCGAAAGATATGCAATCCATCTTACTAATCTTACATATGCTTACAAGTCACGTTCATGTGTCTAAGCATCTATTTAACTACATCAATCTTAGTGGGAGGCCTAGAGTTGAATGTCGGAGACAATAAAAGTTGAAGGCTGTGTAAATATGGCTAGGACTTCCTAACATGGACCAGTATCGGAGGCAGTTTGTAATGTGGTTTTAGACGTAGACTTATTTAACTCCAGCAATAATATTAGCACAGGCGGGTGGAAATTCTATGTTCAACTCAGCGGCTTCAACAGATTACTTATGGAAAAAGTTGAGCCTCGCGTAGCACCGATGGCCTAAGCATGCCAAAGTAACCAAGATCTTCTCTCTTCGTGGAGTGCCACAATAAGCCTTGAGAGACCAGAGCTTGTTTTACCCAGGATTCACAATGTTTGAACAACTATAGGAAGAGAGAGAGGATTTGTACTTGAGTTGCTATATGTATGAGATGGCGCTGAAACTTGAGGAATCAAAGAAATGTACTAAGGTAGAGAGTTGGAGGGTTTTGAGCTAGGTTCTCAGTGATAAAGAAGGAATACTGTATGTAACTGAGTTTGAAGTTGATTTTGATATTATCACAGCCACCATAAGCGGGTGCTACACCCAAGAATCGACACTTGAAAAATGCAAAAATGCTAAAAGTCTACGAGTTGCATCGGGTATTGACAAGAAGAGAATCAAAATTGTATTTAAAATTGCCAATTATTAACCTGGGCTTCCATAAAGGATACAAAATACAGATGAGAGATCAGGGTTCAATTTGGCTGATCAAACTACTAATTCAATGTGCATTTCTATTCACAAAGATCCAACTTATTATTGCATGTGATACAAAATTGACTTATCCGTCAATGCTCCACCAAGTGCACGTCAGCTGGTGCTCCCTGGCGGAGGGAGTTGCTGGAGATATCAACGCAGCTAACGAAGTAGGGCAGTTTCCACTCCATCTCTCGAGTGCAGTGTCCGCCTCTGAATCTCTCTCCATCACCTTTAACCTGCCACTTATCGACAGTAATGGCCTACCCTCACAACACTCTCTGGCCTCCCTTTTTAGCCTTCCTTCATACAATATTCAATATCGGCAGTCCACCTCCTTACTCGTAAACAGATCTTGCAATTCTTGTCCCTCCTATTTGCCTCGCTGTAGGAGTAGCAATGGACTCCGAGCGAGTCACTACTCAGTTTGAAGTCTTATCTGACCCACTTGTATCAGAGTTCAGGAACAGCTGACCGGACCCAATGCAAGGCTGAGTGGTTCTAGACCTTCAAATGGTTGCACTCGAAAGTGTAGAAGCTTAGATTGATCCGACCCAACTGAATGTCGAGTAATTCAAATACTTAAACTGATTCGATTGGCCTGCCTGGCCAAGACCCAGCTGGGTTTCAACAATAGTGTATCAGTATTACAATTTCAATTTGGTCCATTCTATCAATTGTAATATAAAAATAATTTTTGGCACGTTTGCAGATCATTGAACATTACAATTTGAATTTGGTCTGTCTGCAACTACAGATTCACTATTCACATCACTGTTTACGAAATATCAATTTTGTGCGTTCTGTAGAATGCTTTGACATCTGTGGGGAGCTTGTAAAGCGTTCCAGTCGCTCAAGCATGCTGCACTCATTATTGCATTTTGTGAACCTGCTGCATCTTTAAAAGTGCTTCTCTTGCCCTCATCAACTCATTTTGCTCATGTATATCTATGCTGTCCCCACCAATAGCAGATTCGAGTGCAATAGTCTTCCAAAGATCTCGCAAAAGTTGCATATCATGATGCATAATAGTTCAATGTTTAGCATGAATCGCAATTTTGTTGCTATGTGGCAACGCAATCGCTTGAGCCCCAGGGTCATTTCTGATTCTATGATCTATAAAGGGCACTCGCTAATACCAAGTGTCCATTGCATGCAGAACTCAGTCATGTTGATGATATTAATCAATTAGTTATTGAAGGGAAGCACAGAACTATTTCCTATGAGTGGATTTCTGAATGGTGGTTGAAGAAACCGGAGAGGGGTCTTCCAAGTGAACCGATTATTAATATCATCGGTGCTGGAGTATATGAGAATGAAGACCTTAATTGTGCTTAGGATTGTTGGACAAGGCTTTGATATGTGACAAGAATTGGATATTTAATGATTCTTCAACTTTGTATCTCGTTACAATTTGATTGGTGGATATATTTATCATTTTCGTTGTAGTCCCATTGTAATATGCAAATGACTTTTTGCAATGTCTGCAGATCATTGCACATTATATTTTCATTGTAGTCCCAATTGGAATTGTAATGTACAAAAGGCTTTTTAGAACATCTGCAAATTATTGTACATTACATTATATATATGGTCGGGTACACCAACCCTGTAAATCTACTCAGTTCGAATCGGATATTTAAGAGGCTAAACCTAATCTGCTTGACAGTATGATTTATCCATGACCGAACTTGTCGAGTACTTATGTTGGTTGGCTCGATTTTACCTTAATATTCGGTCGGGTCAAGCGACAGCTGCTCGATACCGACCTGATATACCACAATATCGAGTACGAAGCCAGGTGGAACTGGATCATATGCGCTTGGAGCCTATGACTGTATTCAGCTGATCGCCAAATCAACTCCTACTCAACACCTACAAATTCTTAAATTCTTCCACTACTACAATACTTAAACTATTGAAATTTTGTAAAATGAAAGTATAAATAATATTCTAGCTAATCCAATACTAATATAGTATTGAACTGCCCTTGGCTTTGATCACTGCTCTAATTCTATCTGGCATACTCTCAATGAGATAATTTCACTTATAATCTCCAAAATGATTTCAAATATTGACAATGATATTCTTTCTGATCTTCAAAGATGTGATGTGACCATATTTCTTTGAGGTTTGGTGCTTTATATATGCCTAAATATTTTCAATAGAATTTAGATCAGGTAAGTTTGAAAGATATTGATAACACTTCATTTCCAATTCTTGTCTGACAAAAATATATACCTTTTTGTAAATAGAAGTATTGTCTGTCATAACAATTGGCTCTCAGATGTCTTCAAATAACTCTTTTCAGAACTCCTGCAGTAGTTCTATCAAGATATAATCTCTATAAATAGTGGAATTCACCTTCTGTTCATCACTTAAATCAAAAAATAGATCTGGTTTCATCTTACTCCATTTAAATACTTCTCAAAACATTATTTCCAGCCCAGTAGTATATTTTCGATAATCGATACAATTAGAGTGAAACACTTTATCTGTCTTCCTCTATATTTAATCTCTGGTGCTTCTTTCCATGCCCACTTTCACACTTATCTCATCAGTTCAAATATATGTCTTCTAATCCTCCACAGTTAAATATGCATGTTGTCTTGCAAACTGTAGTTGCTGCTTCCAATTAAATTTCTTGAAAAAGGGTCATCATTGGCCAATACGATAATTGTATTCCAGTGATTTGAGGGCTCGTTCAGAAGAGACTTGAAGTTGGAGGTCTTGAATTATAGTAGTCATAAATAATCGATGAGATTTATGGGTTTTGGTGATGTGGAAGACTATTTGACATTTATAGTACTCTGACAGCTTGAGTGGATGTCCCAATCCAGGTTTGTTTAGAGGAGATTTTCTTTTCTTGATATCTGAGATAGTGTCTTTAGAGATGTTAGTAATTTGAGAGATTTCAGAAAAGAAATGTCAGTCGCCAATGATCAAGCCTAGTGCTCTATTCCTTTGTTTTGGGGTCTACTTGAGGGTTTTCATAATTGAGTCAATTCTCTACAGCGAAATCAAGGCACTATATATACTGGTGGTGGTGGTAGAGCGATTTAAAATCAAGGTAGTCATCGAAATTTCAAAGAAATTTCGAGATCAGCCGAATACTTTTGCGGAGTAGTTGGATGTATTCTTTGGTCCAGAACCAAATTTGCACTCCCACAACTCCGTCAGCGGGATCGACGGTGACGACTCCCAGCAAACCGAAGACGTCCTAATCGGGAAAGAGTCAACAGACTCGTTCGCTGGGACACAGACAGAGTATAAGATCTCCAAACTAGACTCCGGAAGATCGCAGAAGTGACAATCAACCTTGAGAGCCCATTCTTCCCTCCCTCCAAACACCGCCGCACCACACCAACCACACATCTTCACCGCTATCCACCCTCCTCCACCACCACTACCGCCGTCGCCTCCCATCTGTTGCAAGCGTCCTCCTCCTCCCTCTTTCTATCTCCCCGGCATTGCATCCGCTTTTTGCATTTGTATTCATCAGCGTCCGCCATTTCCTACGCGTTTATTTTTCGGTCAGCACAAACTCGGTGACCTCCCCCCCCCGAAATCGCGCTGATGACCCTCAGAAAATATGTCGTCACCACCTGAATTCGCCACACTCAGTCCCGTAGGAAAAGCAGAAAAGCGAGGCTCCGGTTCGCATCATCGTACCCCCGAACCTGCCAAAAAACGCAAACCCAACGAAGGCGAAGTGCACACTCCCACCCGTCAACAAGGCCTCATTATCCCATCGACACCCTGCACACCTCAAACATTGGCCTCGTTTAATCTAGAAAAATCACAAGCCAACAGTATCCTCTCTAGGACGCACACTATCACCTCCCTTGGTCACCTACTAGAGTTTGCCGCAGAGTGGGTTGCTATCAATGGACAGCCAACGAACCCGGCAGAATATGGTCTTTTACTAAAGGCATTTGAAAAAATCGATGTAGTTTCCCTTAGCCCAAATAAAGTTGACATATTTGTAGCCTGGAAAACGCACATATTCCAGCCTCGATGGGAACGATTGGGGGGCGATGTGGGAGGCAAATAATGTGAAGGACGTTGGCCCCTTCCACGTAGCCGATGATATCCATGAGGGTATCGTGATCGATCCAGCGTTTGACACCGTCGTTCGCCTTGCACGCACATACACGGCCACAAGCGTAAGTCTCTATGTCTTTCCTTTTTGCATTTGTCTTTGTTCGTTATGTTTGCTGGTCCCGGCCATGTTCGATCGACATTTTAAGGTGAATCAGCTGAGGGTCTTGTAGAAAGAAACCGGTTGCCGCAGTATAATTGATTGTTGCATTTTGTTCGCCTTGGACTGTGCAAATTCACGATATGGCATTGCGAATAGGAGGGTCTTCCACGAAAACCCCATTTCCCATTCCTTTCTTCCGGGAATCGGGGGTATATCAGGTCCAACAGATTATTATATCTCCAACATTTTGTGTGGTTTTACAGAAGAGACTTTGACCGAAGCGCCTGATATGGTTCAGCCAGGTCTTTCGGCGTTCGTCGTGCTCGAAGCCAAATGGTCCCAAACGATGAAAACCGATGGCGCAAAGGCTCAAATCTTTGCACAGCTACTTACTCTAGAACTCGACGAAGAGGAGTATGTCTCCCATCATTATTCCCTCTTTCGGAACCTTATGTCTTAGACAGTTGAACGGTCACACCGGGGTGTTGACTGACGGAGATTCGTGGAGATTTTTTTTCGTGCAGAGAGCGAGTGACGCCAATATGTTGTTCAGTATGAAGGAGTTTCACGCCGGATATGGTGATAAGGACAAATTAATTATCGGTATCATGATATTGCAGTCTGGGATCTAACCTCAGCCATCCTCGCCCATCTCTCCGCAGGGAAGAAACCAGACGCAACAGGAGAATCGCCCCTCGTTCTTCCCAACTGGCAGCCTTCGTCCCATTAGCCCGCGATTAGCTTCCGCTGCTACGGTGTTTTTTGCTCGTTCCTCCTTTGGTATGGCCTGAAATGTTATCCTTAATTTCTTTTTCGGGCTTCATCTGCGTTTCCCCTTGTTGAGGGAATTTTGCTTTCTTTTCTCCTTTGGGGTTTGTGTTCAAGGGCACATGATATCGGGGCAAAATTTTTGCATTTTCAGCGTGAGAATCAAATAGAAGGTCACAGAGCGAGAGCAAATTTCGGTGTTTTTTGCTAATATGTAAAATGAAATATGCTTTCCTATTTAGAGTCCGCACCCGGTGACTTGATAATAGGAACTTGAAGATTCGATGAAGGGATATTCCCTGCAATAATATAACAAAGAAGTGCTACCATCAGCATCCTTGGGAGCCATCAAAGTCAAATACCTAATATTTGGTCTTTTCCAGAATTGTCACATTGCGAATCCCGCAAAGAAAGTTTATACAAAATATTTTGTGATCCGATTTCGTAATTGACATACAGATTCCAAGTTATCCCATCAGTGAAAATGCCGGCCTGCGCATGGATGGCTGGCCTAGACGATAAGCATAACTCATAAGCATAAAGAGCGGACCTGTTCAGATACTGGACAGTGAACAACTGTGAGAGGAACAGTGCATGGAGATCGTTGTATTGGTTCTCTTCCGCGGTCATTGACACGACCACGAGAAGACTCATTTTATCGGGCTGGCAGTCCTCCTCTGAAGGCTTCGTATTCCCCACGGTCGACCCAATTACAAAGTCAGCAGAACCACTAACATTACCGATGCCGGGAAGAGCAGGATGGGCGATGTGGTGGCCCGGGAATAGGGCAAGTGGCCTTAGTTTATATTTGTTATCAGCCAGCGCCATTGCAGTCGTCAAGAAAGCAGAGACATATGACTTCCGACCCGCGATGGACTAGACGATTAGTAGAAGTCAGGAGAAGATCGTCTCGTACGTTCAATGCGGTATGTTTCTGATGCAGTTTTGCGAAGACATGAAATTCTTCAGGGATTTGAAGGCCGTCAACAAGATGTTCGGGGACTCTGAGCCGGCCACCAATCACGACTCGATTCTTTATGAATAGCCCCCTGAGGTCGTCCGGCCCAAGCTCAAGAAAATCCCTGGCAACACTCACTGCGATGTCAGCGGATTTTATAACAAAGGCAAAAGAACTACTTCGCTCTTCATAAGAATCGGGCTTGGGTTGAGATTTATCATCATATTGAGTTTCGTCATCGGGTCGTCCATCGACTCCTAGCCCCGGCATGCCGGCAGCGGTGAACGAAGGGTAAAGACCGACGAACGAGCTGAGCAAGTTTGATTTGCGCGGTGGGTGAAAGCTCGTAAAAATCAGCGCCTCAGAACAGAACGGCCCCAAGAATACTCCTGAAGCTTGTAGAAGTGAATGGATGCTCCCCAGCAGCCTGGCTTCCACGTTGCTCCACGTCCTCTTATATTCCGATGCAATAAGCTGAATGCTTCTCCAAGACCAAAGCGCCTTCCCACTCATTGGGAGCAATTAAAGCCAGTAAAGCGTCTTCGAAATCGGAAGCCTCTTCAGGTTGCGTCAAAAATCGACCTTCCTCCCTCGCCCAAATGAAAGCTTCCTCACGTCAGTCAAAAGCACATACAGAAGCATCCAACTCCTGTCAAGCGACTAAAACACTTGTTAACCTCGACCAGCTCTCCTAGTGTTCCATCCGGCTTGCTTACGCCGCTCAACGTACCATCGATTGACAACGATGGAGGCTTTCCGTCGTTTTTTTCCTTTAGCGACGGCATGGGTGATTGCTTCCCCCAGAGTACCGGTTCGGTCTGCGAAGACGAGTTCAATTTTGAGCAAGCTGTCTCCCAAATTGAAGCCCATCAGGCTTCATAGCTTTCAGCTTACCAAGAATTGTTGTTATGGGATCCTGAAAAGCTACGCACAAGTCACGAATCGGTGCTCCATTATTCAGGATTGGAATCCCAGGCACAGCGTTTTTACAGGTACCAAGAGTACTGTATTGACCCTACTAATCTGGATGATTAGCCAGGAAAGTATCGACATGTCTTTCGGACAATTGAAGTAGATGGACAATTCTACACCTCCTGTGAGAGAAGGAAAATCAAGTCGAAACAGCATGCTATCATACGCAATTGGTTGAGAAATACCTAGACAACTTTGGCAATGTACTTTATCAGAATGAAGAACTTCCTTCATTCTCAATGTTTGATCTCATTGCGAAAGACCATTACTACTTGGTTGCTTCACAATCTGGAGCTCTCCGCCATCACAGCCATAAACAGGTCATTGTATCATTTAAAGATGAGAGATAGAACTGTAAAGATTGTCCTGAAGATGTGTAAGCCAGCCTTTCTAAAAGAACGCAGCTAATCTGGGCAGCGATTGTCATCACATTGTCCTTGCAATGGAAGAGGCCCCTGGGTTGGTCTGTTGAAAAGAGTGTTGAAGAAATCCGACTTCACTTGTCCTGCATCGTCAATCAGAAAGCCGTATCTCACCTTTCCATTGCACCACCCACCTGGTACCAAATCGCGTCAGATGACAGACCTTGAGCAGATTCCGTTTCACTACGGTTGTAATCTTCCAGCTACATTCCGCCTGGATACATCTTCTCAATGTTCCTGCGGCATAACTGACAACAAACTGCCAGTGGAGAAGTCTCAAGTGATTGTCTTTGCGTCAAATACTGCAATTGAAAAGCTTTTGGAGATGAAATATTGTTCATGCTGTCGGAATACGAAAGGTTGTGTTGGGCCTAATAAGGGAAAGTACGGTGTATTCGATTGGAACAATCGTATCGCCTTTTCTCACAGGCTCTTTGATTCATTCACGTCGCAATTCACCAGGTCGGAAACACCGTTCTACTCTTACCACCAGACTATTATGGACAACTACAAATATGAGAGATCTCCATACCCACTTTGCATCTTATGCACATTTGTCCTTGCCTACTTTGTATACCTTCGATTGCAACAAATTGGAACTTGAATGGAATGTCAGAAATGTGGGCGAAACCCTCAAGCTGTCATTGTCGACGGAATTGGACTTGGCGTTCCGAAGCATTATATTTCAACACTGAAGCTGCCAACACAATACAATAAATCCAGGGGGCATATCATTGTCCCATTAAATTCAACTACGGCAACCGGTTTCATCGTTGGGCAATGGAGAGAGTTTGGAAATGGGTGAGGGATAAGGTTCCAGATATTACAGGTCGGTTATTCAACGGATTCAAAGCTAAAACCGACATACACGCCTCCTGCCAATTTCTCAGCGTTTTCTCCAACGTATTCCCAAATAGCTTCCTTTGTGAAGTGTATCAGAATGTACTTTGACTTTTCGAATTGCGTGCCGTATTTCCCTCGCTAGTCTTCTGCTTTTGCCAGTAATGCATCGAGTTTCACTGTGTTGCCCTCAGATGTGGGACCTCTGACTCGGTACCCAATGTCGTCAATGAAACCTAATGCTAGATGGTCGGTGTTGAGGGGGATATCGACAAGGTAGGAAGCTATCAACCATCCCACACATAGAAACAGTGGGAGAAAGCCATCCGAGATAAAGTCAACTCTTTTATCAAGAACCACACTTGGAATCTTGTCCTTAAACACAAGAAAAACGAAATTGCACAAATTATCAGGTTGAAGGCCAGGCTTGTGGCACGAGGATTCAGTCAGACCTATGGTGTGAATTACCTTGATACATACGCAACCATCGTGAAGCTCACATTGATCAGAATTCTCCCCGGAATTGCAGCGACTTACGAGTTGGAGATTCATCAGATGGATGTTGTAACGGCATTCTTAACAGGAGAATTAGAGGAAGAGATCTACATGGAGCCATCAGTGGAGTTGAAACTGAGGGTAGTAAAAAGCTGATAAAACGGTGACAAAGAGTGATAAAAGAGTGACTAGGGGCGATAGAAGGAAGACTGAGAGTGACACGATGGGAGTCAATTTGATAACGGAGCGTGGATAAAGGGCGACAAAAGGATGACTGGGAGTGGCTAAGGCTA
>Ga0335083_10012183_pt1 | contig 10311 bp, 10 predicted proteins | sample Lox_Sample_42_FD_206716 | JGI IMG/M metagenome (GOLD analysis project Ga0335083, IMG submission 206716) | Soil microbial communities from Loxahatchee National Wildlife Refuge, Florida, United States - Lox_Sample_4.2 | ecosystem: Environmental > Terrestrial > Soil > Wetlands | place: USA...
GGTGATTCGCGCGCCGCTTCCGGCGGAGCGGCGGGCCCGCGCTGGCTGCGGAACATGGTGGCGGGGAAGCGGCGCTCAATCGGCGTCGCCGGACGCCGACTCGGAACACCAGGGGAGCTGCTCAAATGGCGGGACATAGCCACGGAGCCGGTAATGGCTCTCGGGTATTTCGTAGGTGCCGCCGGAGTCGGTCACGCGCACGTCGGGCTCGATTCCCGCCGGCCGTTGGATGCGGCACAGACCACGCGGACGTACGACGGCCATGCGAGGACCTCCCTGTTGATAGCATCTGTCGCCCGGGGGACGGTGATCTCACCCGGTTTCCGATACCGGAGGCCAGAGAAGGCTCTCTGCCAAGAGAGGGCGCCCGCGTGCGCCGCGGACTGAGCGTTTCCATGGAGGCGTCCTGCTCCCGTCAGCTCGAATGCAATTGCAGCGCCGTGGCGGCAGAACATCCGCGACGGCCCTCACACTCCAAATGACCTTAACAATTCCTTAACGCGCTGTTAATGAGTGTACGGGCAGGCCCACCGGGGTGTTTGTTTCGAACCTGTTACCTGCGATGCGCAGGTCCGCCGCTGCTTGCGCTACTCGTGATGAGCGCGGCGAGACGACAGGGCAGTGAGTATCCCCTGCAGGATCCGCGTTGGGGTCGGTGGACAGCCGGGCACCGCGACGTCTACGGGAATGACATTCGCGACGCGCCCGCGGCTCGCATAGCTCTCCCCGAACACCCCGCCGGTGCAGCCGCAATCGCCCAGCGCGACGACCAGCTTCGGCGCGGGTGTCGCTTCGTAGGTACCCAGCAGCGCCGCTTCCATGTGCCTCGAGACCGGGCCGGTCACCAGCAGCAGGTCCGCGTGCCGGGGACTCGCCACGAAGCGGATACCGAGGCCCTCCAGGTTGTAGAGCGGATTGTTGAGTGCGTGGATCTCGAGCTCGCAGCCGTTGCAGGAGCCGGCGTCGACGTGGCGGATACACAGCGCCCGCCCGAGCACGGTGCGGATACGCTCCTGCAGCGCCTCGCGCACGCTCAGGCTGTCGTCCGCCTGCGGCGGCGGCTCGGTGGCGATCCCGACGACCGCAATCTGTCGCAGCGTCTTCAGCATGACTGCGCGCCGCGTGTTTTCCTAGAGGTCATGGCCGCTGTAGGAGAGGTTGAAGGACTTGTTGATGAGTGGGAAGTCCGGAACGATGTTGTCGATCATCGCGTGCTCGAGCACCGGCCAGTTCTGCCACGAAGGATCGTGCGGATGGCAGCGGCGGATCGCGCCGGCTTCGCCCGCCTCGAGCGCCACGAAGACGGGGCCACGCCAACCCTCGATCAGGCCGGCGCCGAGGCTGCCGGCGGGCGGCAGGTCGACGGGCGTCAGGCGCGGACCGGGCGGCAGTCGCGCCAGGATTTGCTCGATGAGGCGGCAGGACTCCTGCGCCTCATCGAAGCGCACCGCGACACGCGCGGCGACATCGCCCTCACGACGGCCGCACTTCACCGGGGCGAGCTCGGTGTAAGGCGCGCAGGGCATGTCGGTGCGCAGATCGAACGCCTGACCGCTCGCGCGTCCGGCGAGGCCGGTGAGACCGAGCTGTGCGGCGAGGTGAGGCGTCACGGTGCCGGCACCGCTGAAGCGGTCGCGCAGCCCGTTGTGCTCGTCATAGATCACGCGCAGCGTTGCCGTCTCGCGCGCCAGGGCGCGCACGCACTCGCGGAGCCGCTCGGAGCCGATCGCGTCGAGGTCACAGCGCATGCCGCCGGGAACGATGACATCCATGAGGTAGCGGGCACCGAGCGAGTCGTGCGTGGCGCGCAGCAGCAGCTCCTTGAGCCGCAGGAACTGCGTCAGTCCGAAGGCAAATCCCGCGTCGTTGCCGAGCGCGCCGAGATCCCCGAGGTGGTTGGCGAGGCGCTCGAGCTCCAGGCACAGGGCGCGCAGCCACGCAGCGCGCGCCGGCACCTCGGCGCCCGCCATGCCCTCGAGCGCCTGCGCGTAGGCCCAGGAGTAAGCGACCGCGGAGTCGCCCGAGATGCGCGCTGCGAGGGCGTGCGCCTCGAGGATCGGCAGCTGTGCGAAGCGCTGCTCGATACCCTTGTGCACGTAGCCGAGGCGCTCCTCGAGCTTCAACAGCTTTTCGCCCACGACCGAGAAGCGAAAGTGGCCGGGCTCGATGGTGCCGGCATGCACGGGGCCGACCGCGATCTCGTGCACGCCGACCCCTTCGACGCGGATGAACTCGTAGCGGTCGAGGGGGGCGGCGACGTGCGGGGGTGGCGAGGCGTCGACCAGCGGCCGGTAAGTGTCAGGCCAGGCGGCGTGGCGCAGCCAGGGGCGGCTGTCAGGGTCCGTGGAAGGCACGCCCGAGAGATCGCGCACCGCGCGCTGCATGCGCGTGGCAGACGGGAAGAGGTCCTCGAGCCCGGCGTAGGACTCACCCAGTCCCTCGAGCGGCAGACTGACGATGAGTCCCTGCGATGCAGTGAGCGTCGCGGCGCGTACCGTATCGAGCCGATGCTCGCGGCTCGCCCACAGGGCGATGAGCCGTCCGCCGGCGGCCCGTATATCCGCCATCAGCGCGCGCCATTCCCCGGCGGCGACGGTGAGCGAGCGCAGGCCGGGGGCCCCCGGTTGCCATTGGCTGCGCGCCGACCAGCGACTGAGCGGCATCTCACTGTCCTCCGATGAGCCGCGCGGCGGCGCGATACCAGTCCGCAAGATACGGCGGCACGTAGATCCCGAGCAGCAGCACCAGCGACAGGTGCACGAAGACCGGGAGCAGAGCCGGCGGATGCGGCAGGCGCTTCGCGCGCGTCTCGCCGAAGACCATCGGCTGGACGCGCCCGAAGATCGCCGCGAACGCGACCCCCAGCGCCAGCAGCAGGATCGGCGTCGCCCAAGGCTGCTCGCGCATCGCGGTGGTCAGGATCAGGAACTCACTTGCAAACACGCCGAAGGGCGGCATGCCGAGGATCGCGAGCGAGCCCATCATGAGCCCCCAGCCGACGGTGGGACTCAAGGTGATCAGGCCGCGGATGTCGTCCATGAGCTGCGAGCCGGCCTTCTGCGCCGCGTGACCGACGGCGAAGAAGATCGCGGATTTGGTGAGCGAGTGCACCGTCATGTGCAGGAGCGCCGCGAAGTTCGCCACCGGTCCGCCCATGCCGAAGGCAAAGGCGATGATGCCCATGTGCTCGATCGAGGAGTAGGCGAACAGGCGCTTGATGTCGCGCTGGCGCCAGAGGAAGCACGCCGCCAGCACCACCGAGAGGAGGCCGAACCCCATCAGCATCCGCGACGGCAGCGGCGAGTGCAGCGACCCTTCGACCAGCACTTTGCAGCGCACCACCGCGTAGATGGCGACGTTGAGGAGGAGCCCTGAGAGCACCGCGGAGATCGGCGTCGGGCCCTCGGCGTGTGCGTCCGGGAGCCAGTTGTGCAGCGGTGCGAGCCCTGCCTTGGTGCCGTAGCCGACCAGCAGAAAGACGAAGGCGAGGCTCAGCACCGCAGGCTCGAGATGACCCTTGACGGCGTTGAGGTGCGTCCAGAGCAGCGCGCTCGCGCCCTCGATCCCTAAGCTGTGCTCGGCGGCGAAGTAGAGCAGGATCGTGCCGAAGAGGGCCTGCGCGATGCCGACGCCGCAGAGGATGAAATACTTCCAGCCGGCCTCGAGGCTCGCGGCGGTGCGATAGAGCGTCACCAGGAGTACGGTCGAGAGCGTGGCCGCCTCCATCGCCACCCACAGCAGTCCCATGTTGTTGGTCGTGAGCGCGGTCAGCATCGTCGCCATGAAGAGCTGATACATGCCGTGATAGAGGCGCATGCGACCCGCGGTCACCCTGCCGTGGTCGCGCTCGATGCGCATGTAGGGACGGGAGAACAGCGCCGTGCTCAGGCCCACGAGCGCCGTCAGCGTGACGAGGAATACGTTGAACGGGTCGATGAAGAACTGCTCGTGGGCGATGAGCAGGTTGCCGTGGCCGATGACCCGCACCGTGAGCATGCAGGCGGCGAGGAAGGTGACGAGGCTCACGGCGGCGTTGAGCTCGGGCGCCCAGCGCCGCTCGCCGACGATCCCGAGCACCAGCGCACCCAGCAGCGGACTTCCCAGCAGGACCACGAATTCCATGCGCTAGCGGCCCTCCCCGCCGTCAACCGCGCCGCGCGCCGTGGTGCTCTCGCGCAGCGCCTCGAGGTGATGGAGGTCGAGGCTGTCGAACTGCTCGCGGATCTGGAAGAAGAAGATGCCGAGCACCAGCACCGCGACCAGCACGTCGAGCGCCACGCCGAACTCGACCACCATCGGCATGCCGTAGGTCGCGCTCATGGCGCCGAAAAAGAGGCCGTTCTCCATGGAGAGAAACCCCACCACCTGCGACATCGCCTTGCGGCGCGTGATCATGGTGAGGAAGGAGAGCAGCACCACGGCGAGCGCGATGCCGATGGAGTTGCGGGTGGCGGTACTGGCGAGGGCCGAGATCGGCTGCGCGAGGCCGAAGGAGAACACCACCACCGCGAGCCCGATCAGCATCGTGGCCGGGATGTTGAGCAGCGACTCGCTGTCCCAGTAGACCTCGAGGCGCCGGATGAGTCGATGCAGCAGCCAGGGAAGGAACACGACCTTGAGGGCGAGCGTGAGGGCTGCGGACACATAGAGGTGCGGCTGGCGCGTACGCCACGCCAGCAGCAGCGTCGCAACGAGCAGCAGCGTTCCCTGCAGCGCGAGCAGATTGACCAGGTTGACGACGCGCCGCTGCGCGAGCATGGCGAAGGAGATCAGCAGCAGCAGCGCCGCGCACATATTGAGGAGCTGCAGGTCGAACGGGGTACCGGCCATGGCGTCAGGCTCCGAGCAGCAGGTGCACGAGCAGCCCGAGCACCGCGAACACGAAGGCGATCCCTAGGAACTCCGGCGCGCGGAACACGCGCAGTTTCGCCGACACCGTCTCGATGAGCGCGAGCGCGCCGCCCGCCGCCACGAGCTTCAGTGCCAGCAGCGGGATCGAGGCGAGGAGGGCCGCCGGGCCGCCGGTCCCCGTGGAGAGGCCCCAGGGAACGAACAGCGCAAAGCCGATGCAGGCGTAGTTGAAGAGCTTGAGCGCCGCGGCCCACTCCATCAGCGCGAGGTGGCGCGCCGAGTACTCGAGCAGCTGCGCCTCGTGGATCATGGTCAGCTCGAGATGGGTGGCGGGATTGTCGATCGGAATGCGCGCGTTCTCGGCAAGCAGCACCATGGTGAAGGCGATCGCGGTGAAGGCGAGGCTCGGGTAGAGCCCCACCGTCTGCGTGGCGAGATTCTCGGCGATGGCCGGCAGCGCCGTGGTTGCCGAGATCAGCGAGGCGACGAAGATGACCATGAGGAGCGCGGGCTCGGCGAGGAACCCCACCATCATCTCGCGCCGTGCGCCGAGCGTGCCGAAGGCGGTGCCGACGTCGATCGCCGCGAGTGCCTGAAAGACGCGCGCGGTGGCGAGCAGGCCGACGAGCGCGATGGCGTCGGCGGCGATGGTGAGCGGCAGCCGCGTGCCCATGGAGGGAATGATCGCCGCCGCCAGCGTCATGGCGCCGAAGACCACATAGGGGGTCAGCCGGAAGAGCGGCGAAGCGGTGTCGGCGATGACCGCTTCCTTGTGGAAGAGCTTGCGAATGCCGCGATACGGCAGCCACAGGCTCGGGGCGCTGCGGTTCTGCAGCCAGGCGCGGCATTGATTCACCCAGCCGACGAACAGCGGCGCCGCCGCCAGCGCGGCGACGACTTCGAGGATCTGGGCGATGAGATCGATGGGTCTCATAGCACGAGCGCCAGCAGCAGCACGAGTGTCACGAAGCTGTAGAGCAGGTAGGTCGCGATGCGCCCCTGCTGCAGCCACGCGACCGCATCCGTCGCGCGCTGCACGAGTCTCCCGAGCGGCAGGTAGAGCCCCTGCCAGATGCGGTCGGCGACGGTGACGCTATAGCGGGGCGCGCGGTCGAAGGGGGAGGGGAGCTCGCGCGTGATGGCGAAGAAGGTGCCAAAGATGTGGCGGATGGGCTGGCCGAAGCCCTCCGCGGTGTCCTGCATGCGCGGCGTGAGCTCGCCGAAGCCGCAATCCCAGGGCCGCACCGCGCGCCGGTGGCCGTGATAGAAGAGCCGCACGGCGAGCATGGTCGTGATCACGATCGCCACGATGGCGAGGAAGAACACGACCGGCGAGTAGGAGACCTGCCGTCCCGGCACGGGCGCGAGCAGCCACCAGGGCGAAGGCGGGCCCGGCGGCAGCGCCGCACCCAGCTGCTGCCCCACCGGGCGCAGGGCGCCGATCACATAGGTCGGCAGCAGCCCAAGCGCGATGCACCCGAGGGCCAGCCACACGAGCCCGATCCGCTCGAGTACGCCGGCGTCGTGCGCGCGCGCGAGGCCCGCCTCGCGCGGCCGGCCGAGGAAGGTCACGCCGAAGAACTTGACCATCACGTACGCCGCGAGTGCGGCGGCGAGCACCAGCAGTGCCGCTCCCAGCGGCAGCAGCATGTTGATGAAGGTCTGCGGCACCTGGTGCGCGAAGAGAAATGCCTGCAGCAGCAGCCACTCGGACACGAAGCCGTTGAGCGGCGGGAGGCCCGACATGGCCAGCGCACCCACCAGGGTGAGCGCGGCGACCCAGGGCATGCGGTGGATCAGGCCCCCGAGGCGCCCGAGGTTGCGCTCGCCGGTCGAGTGCAGCACCGCCCCGGTGCCGAGAAACAGCAGGCTCTTGATGAAGGCGTGATTGAGGCTGTGATAAAGCAGGGCGATGAGGGCGAGAGCCGCGAGCGCGGGCATCCCGGCACCGCGGAATACGAGTGCCAGGCCCAAGGCGCTGAAGATGACGCCGAGGTTCTCGATCGACGAATAGGCCAGGAGGCGCTTCATGTCGGTCTGCACGGCGCCAAAAACCGCGCCGAAGAGCGCGGCGAAGAGGCCGAGCGCGAGTGGCACGAGCCCCCACCACCACTCCTGGTGACCGAGCAGATCGAAGCTCACGCGCAGCACGCCGTAGACCGCGGTCTTGAGCATCACGCCGCTCATGAGTGCCGATACCGGGGAAGGGGCGGCCGGGTGCGCTTCCGGCAGCCACACGTGGAACGGAACGAGCCCGGCCTTGGCCCCGAAACCCGCCAGCGCCAGGAGGAAAGCCACGCTTGCCCACTGCGGCGAGAGATGCGCGCCGCGCATCGCGTCGAAGGTGAATTGCCAGCTGCCGCCCTGCATGACGCCGAAGCTCAGCAGGATGGTGAGGGCGCCGAGGTGGGCGATCAGCAGATACAGGAAGCCCGCGCGGCGGATCTCCGCAAGGCCGTGCTGGGCAGTGACCAGGAAATAGGAAGACAGCGCCATGGTCTCCCACGCCACCATGAATGCGTAGGCGTCGTCGGCGAGCAGCACGAGACCCATGCTCGCGAGGAACACGTGGTACTGAAGGCACAGGAGCCCCGGCGGGGTTCCCTGGCCGCGCCGGAAGTACCCGGCGGCGAACACCGAGACCCCCGCCGACACGACCCCGAGCAGCAGCAGGAAGACGCTGCTGAGGGCATCCTGGCGCACGTGCATCGGCAGGTCGGGCAAGCCGATGATGAGCGTGCGTTGCTCGACGGGAGCGGTGAGGCTGGCGAGTGCCACGAGCGCCAGCAGGATGCCGCACAGCGCGCCGAGCGGAAACAGCGTGCGGCCCGCGAGCCCGACGCTTTTCGGACGCAGCAGTCCCATGAGCCCGATCAGGCCCCACACCGCGAGCAGCGTCAGGCTGGCGGAGAGCGGCGAGTGAATCAGTGCTGTCACCGGTGCTGCATCGGATACGCGTTGGATTATAATCAGAAGCGCCGCTAATGATACTCGCGCCGCAGGCCCCGGCCTGCCAGGACATTCCGTGACTCTCGAAGAGCGCACCGCAAGACTGACGATCCTGGTCGATCCGCGTAAGAAGGCGTTGTTCGAGCGCTTGTGCGCGCAGGAAGACGCAACCCCCTCGCAGGTCTTGAGGCGCTTGATTCGGCGCTATATCGAGGAGCGCACCGGTCAGCCGTGGCTGCCGAGCGCCGACTCCCGCAAGGCGGCATCGCGGAGCGCAAGGAGACGCGCGCCGGCCGTCCCTCGGGCCCGGACCACGTCGCGCGGGCGTGCCTGAGCGGATAGCCCCGGCGTGGCGGAGATCTCCCGGTCACGCGGGACCGGCAGTCGCGATCGCGTGCGGGTGAACTACGGGCCGCTCCGGTAGATGCGTAGTCCCAGCACGGCCTATGACCTGGACTGAGGCAGGTGGCGGCGCACGACTGCATTGAGGAGCGGAAAGGTCGCAAAACAGATCTGCGCCGTGAGGCCGATCGCACCCGCGGGCGAGCGCAGATCGGCAAGGTATTCGCCGGGCGATTTGTGAAACAGACCTATCGAAAGCGTGACCTCCAGGATCATCAGCGTGATGAACGCGACAACACCCACGAGAATGCGCAGGCGAATCTCGGGCTCAAGTCCGAGGTGCGTCACCCAGATCTTCGATACGTACCAGCTTGCCGTCAGAATAACGGGTACCTCGAGCGAAACGGCCATAGTCGGGCCTACGCGTGGAGCAAGCAGCAGCACGCGGGCCGTTCCGAGCAGGCAGCCGATCGTAAATACGGTAACCGCGTAGGCGACTCCGGCCTTGACGCTCAACGCAAGTAGTTTGCCCACACGGCGTGTCTTCAAGCTTCAGGCAAGTCTTGCGACCAGTTTCGGTTCGAGCGCTGCCGCGGCCAACATACCGCCCATCATTGCCCCGGTAATCCCGGCGCTGCCGACGTCCTGCCCGGTCAGATAGAGCCCCGGTACAGGCGTCTTGGCGCGCAGGCTGCTTGACAGGAACCTACGCGGACTCGGCTCCAGTCCGTACACACCGCCTTGCTCAGCGCCGGTAAAGGCAACTGTTGACAGCGGCGTCGATAGCTCCGAGTGAACGACGAGCGGCGCAAGTGCGGGAAAATGGCGGCCAAATTGCTCGGTCAGGTGCCGCGTGATGGTGGCCTTTAGCGCCTGGTAGTCGGACGGGCGCCGCCCAAGTGACGTACCCTCCCAGCGGCTGAAGACATCCCAGTCGGTGAACGCGACGAGCTCGGCGGTGGGGTGCTGATCGAGTTCTTCACTCATCGGATCCTTGAGTGATGGAAAGGTCACATACAGTGCCGGTGCGGAGGACTGCTGCGCCGGGTCATTCCATAGTCCCCCGGCAATATCCAAGGACTCATAGAACCAATGGTTTGATGCCGTCGCGCCGCGGCTGCGAATGTCTCCCTTAAACCCCAGGTACAGCCCGATATGGCATGCAGAGGGATGCAGCGCGTTGATCTCGCGGGCCCAGGCGGACTCTCGCAGCGGCGCGGGAAGCAGGTGGTTGACCGTGTTGTGGGCTCCCGCATCGGAAAACACCAGTGGGCACCGCAGCTCGATCCCATTCTTCAGCCGCACCCCCGCGACGCTGCTGTTCTCAATCAAAATCTCCGTGACCGCCGCGCGCGTCCGCACCTCGCCGCCGCCCGCTGCAATAACCGGCACCAGTGTTCGTGCAATGGCCGCAGCGCCGCCGATCGGAAAGTATGCTCCCTGCATGTAATGGCGCATGATGACCGCGTGCAGGCCGAAGCTCGATTCCCGGGGATCGGGCCCGTAGTCGCCGCGCTGCGCGGCGAGCACGGCGCGCAGACGCGGGTCGCTGATCATCTCCTGCAGCACGGCTTCGGTCGTTCGGCCCCACCAGCGGTCAATATCGGCGTGGTGCACAAGCGCCGTGGCCTTGGCGAGCAGCGAGGGCATCGCCCGTTGCTCAAAAAGGTGACGACCGGCGCGCTCCGCGTGAAGCAGGGCGTCGAAAAACGCAGCAATCTCGGCCTGCGATGCCGGAAACCGTTCCATAAGTTCCGCCATCAATGCCGCCTGCGGCCGAGCAAACTGAAACTCGAATCCATCAGGCAGATGAACCGTGTCATACACCGGACCTGAAGGGGCGAAGCGCAGTGCGCCTCCCGACAGCCAATCCATAATCTTGCGGGCTGAGCCGCGCTCGCCCATGTCGCCGAGGTAATGGAGCCCGACGGCCCAGGTGAACCCCTCACGGCTAAACGTCTGCGTCAGTCCACCGGCCGTGAAATGCCTCTCGAGCACCAACACCCTGAGACCGCAGCGGGTCAGTGCGCAGGCGCAGGCAAGTCCGCCAATGCCTGAGCCGATGACGATGGCATCACACGAAGAGAGGCCTCCGCGCATACGAGGGCATGTTCATCCGAGGCTGCGACCGGTGACCATCCGTAGGTTTCCCTACAGGCCGTGCTGACC
>Ga0335083_10012185_pt1 | contig 10310 bp, 6 predicted proteins | sample Lox_Sample_42_FD_206716 | JGI IMG/M metagenome (GOLD analysis project Ga0335083, IMG submission 206716) | Soil microbial communities from Loxahatchee National Wildlife Refuge, Florida, United States - Lox_Sample_4.2 | ecosystem: Environmental > Terrestrial > Soil > Wetlands | place: USA: Florida...
AAGACCTGGGGATCGGACGAGCCGACGGGCGCGCCGTAATAGAAGCGCGCGAGCCTCGCGTCGTCGAATGGGGAGTACTGGAACAGCGTCGTGAGCGGGCTGACCGGCGGGCCGTAGTTCTCGTTCCACCACGCGCGCAGGATGTTGTTCGTGAGGAAGAAGAGTGGCGCGAGCGAATCGTCGAGCGCCGGCGCGATGATGCCGAGCGCGCCGTAGGGGTGCTTGAGCCCCGCGAGCGACTCGGTGTGCGAGCCCGGGCGCAGCGGCGCGCCGACCGTGTCGCGCCGGGCCGTCCCCGCCGCGATGCCGCCGAACTCGTGCTCGATGAGCGCCCGCACGTCGACGTTCGAGAAGTCGCCGACGACCGCGAGCGCCGCGTTCGCCGGAACGTAGAGCCGCGCGAGCTGCGCGCTCACCTGCGCCGTCGTGAGGTCCGCGAAACCCGCCCCCGAGGCCTCGCGCAGCAGCGCTTCGTCGTCGCGGCCACGGGCGAGCGCCGCGACACGGTAGTACAGCGCGAGGTCCGGGCGGGCCATGAGGCCCTCGCCGAGCTGGCGCCGCACGGTCGCTCGCGCATGCTCGAGCGCGGCGTCGGTGAGCGTGACGCCGTGCGCGCGCTGCGCCACCTCGTGCAGCACGCCGAGGAACTGCGACGGCGAGGCGACCTCGGTGAGGAGCGCGAGGTGCTCGTTCGTGGTCACCGCCCAGCCCATCGGGCGCACGCTGTCCATTTCCTCGCGCCGGCGCTCGGGCACGTCGCCGACGGGCGCCGTGAACTGCACCTCGGCGAGCAGCCGTGCGAGCCCCTCGTGCTTCGCGGGCTCGTAGAGCGAGCCGGCGCGGTAGGCGAGCGTGATGGCGACGCCGGCGGCGCCTGGAACGTGGCGCACCCGCACCTCGAGCCCGTTCGCGAGCCGCCAGCCCTCCGCCATCGTGCTGTCGGCGCGCAGCTCGGCGCGGGCGGGAATCGCGTGCACGAGCAGGACGAGGCCGGCGGCCAGCGCGAGCGCGCGTCGGAGCATCGGGACTCCTGCGGATCGGGTGAACACGGCCGGGAAACGCGACGAATCGACGGCCGGGGAGTCTAGCACGCGCCCCCGGCCCGCACGTGTCGCGAGGTTGTGAAAGCGCGCGGCGCCTGCGCTAGACTGGCCGGCCCATGACCCCGCCCGAGGAAACCCGCATCCGCGAGCTCGTGCGCGCCGCGGTCGATCGCGCGCTCGGCCCCGAAAGCGTCCCCGCGGCCTCCGCCACGCGCACGTCGGCGCCCGCGCCGATCTCGCCCCGACGCATCGCGATCGGCGCCGACCACGGCGGCTTCGCGCTCAAGGAGATCCTGAAGCGCGCGATCGGCGAGGACCTCGGCTGGCAGGTGCACGACGTGGGAACGCACTCCGAGGAAGCCGTGGACTATCCGGACTTCGCCGCCGCGGTCGCGCGCGAGGTGGCCTCGGGTCGCGCGGCGCGCGGGATCGTGATCGACGCCGCCGGAATCGGCTCGACCATGGCGGCGAACAAGGTGGCGGGCGTGCGCTGCGCGAACTGCCACGACGACTCGGCCGTGCGCAACGCACGCGAGCACAACGACGCGAACGTGCTCGCGCTCGGCAGCCGCGTCGTGAATCGCGGCGCCGCGACGCGCATGGTGCGGCTCTTCCTCGGCACGGAGTTCGGCGGCGGCCGCCACGAACGTCGCGTACGCAAGATCATGGCGCTCGAGCGCACCGCCGGATGAAGCTGACGCTCGACGTCCTGCGCCACCTGCCCAAGACCGAGCTCCACTGCCATCTCGACGGCAGCGTGCGGCCGAGGACCGTGCTCGAGCTCGCCGATCAGCAGAAGGTGCGCCTGCCCACGCGCCACCTCGCGCGCCTCACGCGCCTCATGCAGGCGGGCAAGCGGACGCGCAACCTCGCCGACTACCTCAAGATCTTCGACATCACGCTCGCGGTGATGCAGGAAAAGGACGCGCTCTACCGCATCAGCTACGAGCTCGTCGAGGACTGCGCCGAGGAGCGCGTGCGCCATCTCGAGGTGCGCTACTCGCCGATCCTCCACCGCAAGCGGCGGCTCAAGTTCGAGGACATCGTCGACCCCGTGATTGCGGGACTGCGCGACGCGGGCGCGCGCCACGACATCTCGACCGGCGTCATCATCTGCGGGATCCGCTCGATGCCGCCGCGGACGTCGATCGCGCTCGCCGAGCTCGCGGTCGCGTACAAGGGCCGCGGCGTGCTGGCGTTCGACCTCGCGGGGCAGGAGCGCGACTACCCGGCGAAGGCCCACCGCGAGGCGTTCGACATCATCCACAAGAACCACGTGAACTCGACGGTGCACGCCGGCGAGGCGTTCGGGCCCTCGAGCATCGCGCAGGCCCTGCACTACTGCGGTGCGCACCGCATCGGGCACGGCACACGGCTGCTCGAGGACGACGGCCTGCTGCGCTACGTGCGCGATCACCGCATCCCGCTGGAGATGTGCCTGAGCTCGAACGTGCAGACGCGGGTCGCACGCACGGCCTCGGCGCATCCCTTCGGGCAGTACTTCCGGCAGGGACTGCGCGTCACACTCAACACCGACAACCGGCTCATGTCCGCGACCACGAGCTCGCACGAGCTCGCGCTCGCCGCGCGCGCGTTTCGGCTCAGCCCCTACGAGGTCAAGCGGATCATCATCAACGGCTTCAAGAGTGCGTTCATGCCGTACCCGCAGAAGGCCCGCATGCTCCGCGAGGTCAACCTCGAGATCGACCGGGTCTTCATGGACGCGTTTCCCCAGGAGTACGATCTGCGCGGCAGTTATTGAAACGAGCGGGAACTTCGGACCGCGCCCGGCGGTAGCACGACCGGGTTCCCCACGGAGCGTCCCCAGGCTCCGATCCGAGCGCCCCACCTCATCTCGGATGAACCTCCGCGGTCGTGGCGAAACAGGCCACGTCGTTCTTGACCCGCGCCGCGACGCGCGACTAGTGTGCGCAGCTTCCACCCGGGCCGCACGACGCCATGAGATTCGCTCGACTCCCCGTACTCATCTCCCTGCTCCTCGCCACGTTCGCGCCGCCCGGTCTCGCGGCCGACGCCGGCACGGTCACCGGCAGGGTCGTGGACAAGAAGACCGGTCACGCCATTCCGTTCGCCTCGGTGACCATTCCACTCGCCAAGCGCGGCGGGCTGACCGACTCCGAGGGGCAGTTCACCGTCGCCGGCGTGCCGCCGGGCACGTACGAGGTGAAGGTCCAGTATCTCGGCTACGCCCCGGCCTCGAATACGGCCGTGATCGTCTCCGCGGGCAAGGTGACGACCGTCAACTTCCAGATCGAGGAAGTGGTCGTGCACGAGGAAAAGGCGGTCGAGGTGACCGCCGAGCGCAAGCTGGTCGAGGCCAAGCAGGGCACGACCGTGCGCAGCGTGAGCGCGAACGAGATCCGCAACCTCCCGGTCACGACCGTCGGTGACGTCCTGCAGCAGCAGGCGGGCGTGAGCTCGGACGCCGATCAGATCCACATCCGCGGCGGACGCTCCGACGAGACGATCTTCGTCGTGAACGGCGTGTCGAACCGCGACCTCGTGACCGGCCAGTCGACGGCGGGCGAGATCAACGCGCGCTCGGTCTCCGAGGTCAACGTCTCGACCGGCGCCTACGACGTGAAGTACGGCAACGCGCTCTCCGGCGTGGTCGACATCCAGCTCAAGGAAGGCACCGACAAGTTCCAGACCGGCATCACGACGTCCGGGGCGACCTACGGCGGGCGCGCGTACCAGCTCGTCTCGAGCGGGCCCGACAAGCTGTGGACGCCCGCGCTGCGGCTCTTCGGCGTCCACCTGCCTGGAAGCGTGACGAGCATCCTCGACGTCTCGTCGAGCTTCTCGGAGACGCGCTTCAGCTACCTGAACCATCCCGGGCTCAGCCTGCTCGGCACCGCGTTCCCGACCTCGGGCATGCCGCCGGGGCTCCACTCGACGTACGAGGACAGCTTCTTCGGCATCCCGTTCACCTACGGCCCGGGCTGGGCGCCTTCCGAGGACAACCGCTGGGCGGGCCGCTACGGCATCTACTGGAAGCCGAACGATCGCGACAAGATCTCGTACAGCTTCTCGAAGCGAATCGCGATCGACCAGGGCTTCAGCCGCACGATCCTGACGGCGGACGGCGACCTCGGCGATCCGGCGTATCCCTGGCAGTGGTCGCACCGCATCGACCACGCCTCGACGTTCTTCGAAGACAACGTCCAGTCGACGCTGCAGTGGCGTCGCACGCTCTCGACGACCGGCTTCACCGAGGCGCAGTTCTCGCGCTACTTCTTCGCGCAGCGCCAGGACGTCAACGGCGAGTTGTGGGGCCAGTACGTCGAGCCCGACGACCGCGGCGACTTTCCCGCCGGCGACCCGCGCCGCGACGACTACTTCTACGACAGCGGCGACGACTACCAGTGGTCGGACCGGCGCACGACGAGCTACAACCTGAGCTGGAGCATCAACCAGCGCAACCACCACAACGAGTACGAGGCCGGCGTCGAACACGAGTTCCAGACCGTGCAGTACGCCGACATCGAGTACCCGTGGGTGTTCGATCCGAGCGGGCTCGGCCAGGCGCACGACCTGTGGGTCGTGCACCCGTGGATCGGCGACTTCTACGTGCGTGACCGCCTCGAGTACGAGGGCTTCGTCGCCAACGTCGGCATGCGCGCCGACTACTGGGTCATCGGGCGCGAGGCCGAGGAAGCGCTCGCCGACACGACGCGGCACAACGTGCCGACGTCCGAGCGTACGGACTTCTACAACGAGACGTCGTCGTTCTTCGGCCGGCGCATGAAGATCCACTACGCGCCCCGCATCATCGTCGCGCATCCGATCACCGAGACGAGCAGCTTCTTCTTCAACTACGGCGAGTTCACGCAGATCCCGTCGTACCGCTACGTCTACTCGAAGCTCAACTCGATCTCGAGCGAGTCGTTTCCGCTGCAGGGCAACCCGAACCTGAACCCCGAGGTCTCGGTCAACTACGAAGTCGGCGCCAAGCACCAGTTCATGCCGACCGCGGCGGCGAACCTGTCGTTCTTCGTGAAGGACGACTACGACTACCCGAGCGCGAACCTCGTCACGCCGCTCACCGGCACCAACATCCAGTCCTACTTCGTCTACCTGAACGGCCACTTCGCGCGCTCGAAGGGCTTCGAGTTCGAGCTCGAGAAGCGTCCCTCGCACCACTGGTCGGGCAAGCTCACGTACACCTACGCGCAGACGAAGGGCAAGAGCAGCAATCCGGCCGAGGAAGCGGCGCTCCAGGAGATCGGCGGCGCGAACGTGCAGCCGCTCACCGAGGAGTTTGTGGCCTGGAACCGTCCGCACAAGCTGACGGCCAACCTCGACATCCGCTTCGAGGACTCCGCGCCCTCCGGGTTCGGCTGGTTGCGCCACTGCGGCTTCAACATCTTCGTGCAGGGCGAGTCGGGCCGCGCGTACACGCCGTACGACATCACCGACACGAACCCGATCGGCCTCACGGACTCGCGCAACGCGCCGTTCCAGATGACGACGGACATCAAGTTCGACCGCTCGTTCCTGATCGGAACGCGGCGGTTCGACGTCAGCCTGCAGGGCAACAACGTCTTCAGCGCCTACCTGATCAACCGCGTCGATCCGGTGACCGGGAAGGGCTACGTGTGGGGGCAGGGCGAGTTCGACCCCGCGCACGTGAGCGGCCTGAACGACTACGTCCGGCAGGGCACCGTCGACGATCCGTCGAACTACGGCCCCGGCGCCCAGTGGAAGCTCCAGCTCGATGTCGACCTCTGATCCCCGCCACCGGCGCGCGACGCTCGTCGCCGCCCCGCTGATCGCGGTGCTCGCGCTCGCGACCGCCGCGCCCGCCGGCGCGCAGGTGTCGCTCGGCGGCCAGCGCGAGGGCACCTCGTCCGGCACGTTCCTGCGCATCGGCGTGGGCGCGCGTGCGGAAGGCATGGGCGAGAGCTTCGTCGCGGTCGCGAACGATCCCAGCACGATCTACTGGAATCCCGCGGGGCTCGCGTCGCTGCAGCAGAAGGAGGTCTCGGAGTCGCACGTCGACTGGCCGGCCTCGATCCACTACGACCACCTGGCGCTCGTGATCCCGTCGCGCCGCTTCGGCGGCTCCTTCGGCATCCAGGTCGGCGTGCTCGGAACGACGATCGACGAGACCACCGAGCTCGCGCCGTTCGGCACGGGCCGCCAGTTCGACTACAGCGACTTCGTCGTCGGGGGCAGCTACGCGCGGCGCTGGACCGACAAGCTGCTCGTCGGCTTCGGCACCAAGTACATCCGCGAGGACCTCGGCTCCGAGATCGGAGGCCCGACGATCTCGGCGATGCTCTTCGACGTGGGCTCGATCTTCTACCTCGGACTGGGCAGCGTGCGGATCGCGACCTCGCTCACGAACTTCGGCTCCGAGCTCAAGCCCTCCGGCTCCTACGTCTCGCCCTATTCCGGCGAGGTGCGCCAGTACGACGGCTTCGATCCGCCGATGACGTTCCGCTACGGCGTGGCATTCGAGCCGATCGAGAACTCGGCCCAGCGCCTGACCACGTCGCTCGAGATGAACCAGCCCGCGGACAACGAGCTGCAGGCGAAGGCCGGGCTCGAGTGGTCCTGGCGCCGCATCTTCGCCCTCCGCACCGGCTACAACTTCAACGCGGACGAGCTCAAGTTCAGCGCGGGGACGGGCTTCGTGGCGCAGTTCGGCTCGCTGCGCGGCACGCTCGATTACGCCTACACCGACGGCGGCGTGCTGGGCGCGATCCAGCGCTTCTCGCTCGGGGTGAGATTCTGATGCGCCGCCGCTCGCGCCTCGTCCTGCCGCTGTTCGTGACGCTCGGCGTCGTCGCGAGCTGCGGCGGCAAGTTCCCGCTCCCCAGCCAGACGCGCGCGCTGCCGGTCGTGCCGACCGACAAGAGCTACGCGATGATCGCGACGTGGAAGGGGCTCGACAGCCTGCGCGACATCATGATGACGCGCGGCACCGGCTCGCAGCTCTTCATGCTCTTCAACTACGGCGGCTCGGGCGGGCCGGCGGTCCCGCGCGGCAAGGTCCAGCTCTTCCCGTTCACGCAGCCCGCGCCCATCGGCGCGCCGTTCTTCGACAACCTCATCTCGCTCTTCAACCCGGTCGCGATCTCGTCGGCTCAGAACAAGCTGTTCGTGCTCGACGAGGGCGACTCGTGTATGGCGAAGTTCGATCCCGTGCGCAATACCTGCCAGCCCGACACCGTCCGCAACGGCCGCCGCAGCATGGTGTTCGACTACACGGCGATCTGGCGGGTGCGCGAGTTCCCGATCACCGGCGGCGACACCGTGTCGACCTTCACCGACACGTCGTTCGCCTACGTTCGCGGCGTCGCCGCCGACGACAACGGCTACGTCTACGTCTCGGGCTACGCGGTCGTGCTCGACACGAGCGCCGTCGATCCGCGCATCCGCACGCGCAGCTTCGTGCCGCGGATCTACCGCTACTCGCGCGGGCCGCGCTATCCCGGCATCATCCCGAACGACATCAACATGCCCGGTGCGAACTGGCACCGCGACAGCACTTGGTTCGTGCTCGACGGCTCGGGGAACAGCTCGATCATCGACGCGCGCGGGATCACCTGGTCGCCCTACAACGGCGGCGCGCTGCTGGTCGCCGACCGCGGCAACAACAAGGTGAAGCTGCTCTCGACGACCGTCTCCAACCTCGGCTTCGCGCAGATGGACGGCAGCGAGACGCCGACCGGCACCGCGTTCAACGCGCCCACGAACGTGGCGATGGACGCCTCCGGGTACCTCTACGTCATCGACGAGGGCAACCAGCGCGTGCTGCGCTACGACTCCTACGGCACCTACGTCCAGATGGTGAACATCGAGAACAACTCCGACGGACTGCCCCTGCTCGATCCCATCGCGGTCGCCGTGGACGACTCCACCGCGTACGTCGCGGATCACGCCCGCTCCCAGGTGATCCGCTACAAGAGGCGCCCGTGAGGACGTTGCGTTTCGCGCTCCTGCTGCTGCTCGCGCTGCCGTTCGCGTCGCGGACATCGCGCGCGGCCGAGGACCATCCGCCGACGCGTTCGACGCGGCCCGCCCGCCTGCTCCAGAGCGACTCGATCGCGTACGCCGCGCGCGTCCAGAACGGCAACAAGATCGGCATGACCGAGACCAACTACGGCTTCACGGGCACGAACTTCAGCTCGTTCGCGCCGTCGTTCGAGTACCCGCTCGGCTCCGGCCACATGCACATGGTGCGCGGCGGCCCGTGGATCGGCGCGATCTCCGTGGACCAGAACGGCGTGTTCGAGGGCGTTTCGATCGCGACCGAGGACGGCTCGGCGGGCAGCAGCGCGGCGGGCTCCGGAGAGTTCACGCCCGCGACCACGTACGTCGGCGCGCGCTCGACGCTGCCCAACAGCCGCTTCTACGACCCGACCTCGATCAGCGAGCTCGACTTCATCTCGAGCTACAGCGACGAGCCCGGCAATCCGCTGCTCAAGAGCCGGCCGCTCGACGTGCTTGTGAACCAGTACACGTTCGAGTGGTCGTTCTCGGACTACGCCAACTTCATCATCTTCCACTACGTCGTCCACAACGACGGTCCGCCGCTGCGCAACGTGTGGTTCGGGCTCTACGACGAGCTCGCGAGCGGCAACATGAAGCTGCAGTCGACCTATCCGCCCGTCGGCTGGTTCTCGAAGAAGTACATCACCTGGGTCGACTCGCTCGACATGGTCACCGAGCGCTACTGCGGCTCCGCGGTGCTCTCGGCATGCAACTTCTCCCTCGTCCCCGAGATCGTCGGCTTGAGCCTGCTCGGCTGCAAGCCGGGCAACTTCCGGGACACGAGCGACAAGAAGATCACGTTCCAGGCGTGGACCTACTCGCCCGGAAACCCGTCGCGCGACGTCGACAGTCTCAAGTACGAGCTCATGAGCTCGGGGCTCAAGACCTCGCTCAATCCGCTGCCCGACAGCCTCGCGCCCGGCACGGGCGATCCGGTCGAGTTGCTCGCCGTGGGGCCGTTCTCGGCGCTCGATCCCGGCGACAGCCTGTCCGTCGACTTCGCGTACATCGGGGGCTTGAGCTACGACGACCTCAGCAAGCGGGCGATCATCGCCAAGCATGCCTACGATCTCGACTACATCGTGCCGGTGCCCCCGCCCTCGCCCAAGATGAAGGCGGTCCCGCGCGGCAACTCGATCGATCTGTACTGGGAGAACTCGCCGGAGAACTTCGTCGATCCGACGAGCCCGATCGGCAAGGACTTCGAGGGGTATCGGCTCTACGTGGGCGACGAGCGGGATTCGCTCCACCTCATCGCGCAATACGATCTCGCGACGCCGCCGCACGACACGACCGGCTTCAACACCGGTCTGGGCCCGGTGACGCTGCCGGCGCCGGTGACGATCGACGGCGACACCTATCAGTACAAGTTCACGATCGCGAACCTGCGCGACGGCTTCAAGTACTACACCGCGATCACGTCCTACGACCTCGGCACGACCGAGATCGAATCACTCGAGAGCGGCGTGGCGCAGAACGAGGCGCTCGTCGTGCCCGGCCCGGCGCCGTCGCAGGTGACGGGCGGCATCACGGTGTTCCCGAATCCGTATCGCGTCGAGGCGGCCTGGGATCGTGGACAGCAGGCCCGCGACCACTACCTCTGGTTCGCGAACCTGCCCCAGCAGTGCACCATCCGTCTGTTCACGCTCTCCGGCGACCTCATCTACGAAACCGCGTTCGACGGCCAGACGTACAACGGCAGCAACGCCGACGGCATCACGCCGCTCGGAGCGGACCTCAAGACCATCCTGCCGGGTACGATGTGGGGATGGGACATGATCACGCGCCAGGGCCAGGCGGTCGCGACGGGCCTCTACATCTGGTCGGTCGAGGACAAGCACTCGGGCAAGAAGCAGGCGGGCAAGATCCTCATCGTCAAGTCCGATCGGGAGAGCTTTTGAAGCTCCGCCAGGCATTCGCGGCCGCGCTGCTCGCCGGCATGACGGTCGTCTTCGCGCTGGGCGGCGCCGGCTGCGGCGCGAAGGGAATCGTGCAGCCGCTGGGCGGCCCGCACACGGTCATCTTCATCAGCTCACCGGTGGACACGCACGGCGTCAACCACATCGTCCACATGTACTGGTACGGCACCGACCCGCACGGCTACATCGCGGGCTACGACGTGCGCATGATCGATTCGACCCTGGTGCAGTCGGACACGGGCTGGGTGTTCACGACTCAGACCGACAGCTCGATCACGGTCTACACGCCGACCGGGTACACGAGCAAGGTGTTCGAAGTGCGCGC
>Ga0335083_10012186_pt1 | contig 10309 bp, 6 predicted proteins | sample Lox_Sample_42_FD_206716 | JGI IMG/M metagenome (GOLD analysis project Ga0335083, IMG submission 206716) | Soil microbial communities from Loxahatchee National Wildlife Refuge, Florida, United States - Lox_Sample_4.2 | ecosystem: Environmental > Terrestrial > Soil > Wetlands | place: USA: Florida...
TGTGCTGTGAGGAGTGCCGAGCGCCCACGCTGATGTATGCGACCTTCACGGTTGGTGGGTCATCTGGCGTCGTTCGGGCTGCTGTGAAGGCGAAGGGCCGGGTGCCAAGCTAGGCTCGGCGTAACCCTGTCGGGTCCGCCATAGCTTTCACGGCATCTGATCCGGCCCTTCGTCGTCCTTCCAGCCTGGCACTACCGGCCGGAGTTGTGAAGGGGGCAGTTTGAAGGGGTGGTGTTGCCTCCTGGTGGGTCGAAGGGGGTGGTTTCCCCGTACCGGGGCCAGGATGCGCCGGTGCTCGTCGCTGTCCACGTCGTTCGTCCTCGCTGCGCTGCGGGCGCTGCAGGTGGACAGCTCCTGCGTCTCCGGCGCCGAGGGCCGGGACCGGGGAAAGCCCCACGGAGCTGTTTAGGCCCAGCGCGACGAGTCGTATTTGGCGTGATCGCGGACCAGCGCGTAGGCGATGCGGGTGGCGCGGTGCGCCAGCGCGCAGCCGATGATCCCACCGTGCTTGCCGCGTGATTTCAGTTCGGCGGCATAGGCTTTGGCGGCGGGCTCGCACAGCCACAGACCGATACCGAGGTCGATCAGGGCTCGGCGCAGCGCCACGCTGCCCTCGCGGCTGATCTTTCCGTCACGGCGTTTACCGGCGGATTCGTATTGCATCGGTGAGAGTCCCGAGGCCCGGTAGATCTGCCGGGGTCCTGGCCACCGGCCCGGATCACCCAGGGCGGCAGCATAATTGGACACCCGGACGACGCCCCAGCCCGGAACCGAGGTCAACGTCGCGAACACACTGAGGGGGACCAACGTCGCCAGCTCGGCTTCGGCAGCGTTGATTTGGGTGTCCAGGACGGCCAGCAGTCCCATGTCGGTGGCCAACACCCGCCGCGCCATGACGGCGTCGCGGGTCGGGAGCGCGTCTCGAGCCACAGCGACCAGCCGTTCAGCGACCGGCTGGCACAGCTGGATATCGCGGACCGCGGCAAACCGGATCAGCCTGTTCACACCCAGCCCCGACAGCCGTGCCGGGTCGGCGAACTCCACAGCGACCAGCCGACCGATCTTGGTACCCAGCACATCAGGCAACGCCCGCGTCAATCCCGGAAACGCGCGGTCGAGTTGACCAAGCAACTGATTCTTCGTCGCGGTGCGTGTGGCGACCCGCCGCGACCGGTGAATCGCCCAGGCCGCCAACTCACCGATGCCCACCTCGCGCTCGGTGATCGGTTAGCCGCGTCCAGCCAACACCAACTCGGTGATCGCCTCCAGATCAATCGCATCGGTCTTGACTCGCCGCCGGCCCGCCACACGGCGCTGCTCGGCCACATGGGCAGGATTGAACTCCAACACCTCCCACCCCACCGGCCACCGGTAATCCAGCACCGGCCGGTGATAATGCCCGGCCGCTTCGATACCAACCTTGACCTGCGCACCCGACGGGATCACCGCGCTCACCCGCCCCACGGCCGCGACCAAGCCTGACTGAGTCATCGTGAACTCGAACGGGCCCAACACGCGATGACGGCCATTGTCGGTCGCCGACAGCATCGCCGAGGTCTTGCCGACATCGACGGCAACGACAATCGTGGACGACGTGACTGGAGCACCATGCACAGACACAACAAACACCTCCGGGGCGTGTCAAGAGAACTCAAGCGCGCCAACGCTCGAATCCTCCAAAGGGAAAACTCTGACAATCCCTTCCTGACACCCCCGGAGGCGTTTGTGAAGGACCAACCTGATCTATATCAGCTGTAGGTGACGGTGGCCTTGGTGTCGCCCGGCTTCCAGGACAGCGTGCCGTGCTCGAACGTCTGCTTCTTCAGCCCGTCGGGTGTGTCGACCTCGTCACCGGTCGGATACCCGAGCTTGCCCTGCGACCCGCCCTCGGTGATCCACGCGTCGCGAATCTTGCCCCATACGACGTAGGCCGTCGTCTTGGAGATGATCACGCCGCCTTCGAATGTCTGCCAAATGCCGCCGTCCGTGTTCGTCACCTGCTCGTGCGTCGGCGTTCCCAGGTCTTTGCGTGCCTTCTCGTCAAGGGAGTTGTACTTGGCGAGAATGGGGCCGCCGACCGGGTACACCGTGCCGTTGGCACCCGTCATCTGCGTCGTACTGGCGGCCGCGCTCGAACCTGTGGGTGCAGCCGCCCCCGAGGTTGCCGACGACGTCACAGACGTCGTGCCTGAAGTACTCGTTTCACTGGATTTGGTCGCGTGGCTGCACCCTGCACCGATCAGGACGAACCCCGCAATCGCCGCGGAGAATACTGCCGTTCGCCTTGTTACCGCACCCATCAGACTTCCTCTCGAATTGGACAGGACGTCGACGCCGACGCACCCAAACCGGGATGCTATGCGCGTTCGCAGGCATCCGCCCCTCGTGCAGGTATCGGTGGGGTTGCGAGTGGCCCAACCCCGGCGAATCGCGTCAGCGGGGCGGGCAGACCCTAGAGACTACGTGGTGTGCACGATCAGCACGTCGACCTTGGCCCGACGTGACACGTTGGCCGGCACCGATCCCAGCAGCCGTCCTGCGATCGTGCTGAGCCCGACGTTGCCGACGACCAGCAAGTCGGCCTCTGCCTCCTCGGCCAGGTTCACCAGCGCGTCGACCGGAGCGCCGACGATCGGTCGCTCCTCCACGTTCTTCGCGCCGGCGTTGTGAGCCCGCTCGCGCGCGTCGTGGAGGATGTCGTAGATCGGGGCAGTGCCCGATACCTTGTAGCTCTCGCCTTTCAGCATGTCGCCGGCTCGGCTGTCGTCATGCTGGGGTAGATACGCCGACGCGATGATCAACTTCGCGTCCGCCCCGGCGATAGTGGCTGCCCGATCCACCGCACGCATCGACGAATCCGAGCCGTCCGTTCCTACCACCACGGTCCGATAGGCGCCCATTTACCCTCCCAGTGTCGGTTTCTAGGCCAAGCGAAAACATTATCGTGTCGCCAGAGGCAGACGGGTGAGATTGGGCCCACAGCTGCAGCGTGGTGCTGCTTCTCAATTTGCCTGGTCCAGCTAGGCCAGCAGATCATATTTTCGATGAAACGACCACGGGATGTCGATATCCGGCGCAGCGACCCTTGCCGCGCGGACGGTCGCTGAATTCTTCGGATAGCCCCTACAGTGACAAACACCATGTCTGCGCCAACCGTCGAGCAGCCTGCGGCCGATACCGCCGCAGAGCCGGAGCGCCCGGCTGCGCGCGGCAAGCGGCTCGACCCGTGGGCGATCGCCCTGCTGGCCGTGGCTATCAGCGCAGGTTGGGCGGGTAAGCCGTCGCTGTGGTTCGACGAGGGAGCCACCATTTCGGCGTCGGCGCGCCGGACCGTGCCCGAGCTGTGGAAGTTGCTGGGCCATATCGACGCCGTGCACGGCTTGTACTACCTGTTGATGCACGGCTGGTTCGCGATATTTCCGCCGACGGAATTCTGGTCGCGGTTTCCCAGCTGTCTGGCGATCGGCGCGGCTGCCGCGGGCGTCGTGGTTTTCACCAAACAGTTTCCTTTGCAGGGTTCGACACGTGCGACCGCTCTATGCGCGGGAATGATTTTCGCCATTTTGCCGCGGGTGACATGGGCCGGTATCGAAGCCCGGTCCTCTGCGCTCTCGGTCGCGGCCGCAGTCTGGCTGACTGTACTGCTCGTCGCGGCGCTGCGACGAAACAAGGCGCGGTTGTGGCTGCTCTACGCGCTGATACTGATGCTGTCGATATTGGTCAGCATCAATCTGGTGTTGCTGGTGCCGGTTTACGCCGCGATGCTGCCGTTGCTGGTACGCGGCAAGTCCGCCGTGATCTGGTGGGCGGCCAGTTCGGCTGTCGCGGTGGGGGCCATGACGCCGTTCCTGTTGTTCGCGCACGGTCAGGTGTTTCAGGTCGCGTGGATCGCGGGCCTGAACCGCAACCTCTTCCTCGACGTGGTTCACCGGCAGTACTTCGACCACAGCGTTCCGTTCGCCATCCTGTCCGGCGTGATCGTCGTCGCCGCCCTGGTGGCGCGGCTGGCCGGCGCGCCCGGGCCCGGTGGCGACACCCGGCGGCTGATGCTGGTGTGCACGGCGTGGATCGTCATCCCCAACGCCATCCTGCTGATCTACTCGGCGACCGTCGAACCCATCTACTTCCCGCGCTACCTGATCATGACCGCCCCGGCAGCGGCCGTCGTCCTGGCGGTCTGCATCGTCACGGTCGCCCGCGAGAGGTGGCTTATCGCCGGCGTCATTGTGCTCTTCGCGGCCGCCGCCGTGCCGAATTACCTGTTCACGCAACGCTGGCCCTACGCCAAAGAGGGCTGGGACTACAGCCAGGTCGCCGATGTGATCAGCGCCCACGCCGCACCGGGGGACTGTCTGTTGGTGGACAACACCGTTCCCTGGAGACCGGGGCCGATCCGGGCGCTGGTGGCCACCCGGCCCGCGGCGTTCCACTCGCTGATCGACGTGGAGCGCGGCTATTACGGACCCAAGGCCGGCGCGCTGTGGGACGGCCACGTCGCGGTGTGGTTGACCACGGCCAAGATCAACAAATGCACGACGCTGTGGACGATCACCGACCGGGACAAGTCGTTGCCCGACCATCAAACGGGGCAGGCACTGCCGTCGGGAAAGGCGTTCGGGCGCGCACCGGCGTATCAATTCCCGGGCTACCTCGGGTTCCACATTGTCGAGCGGTGGCAATTCCACTACTCGCAGGTGGTCAAGTCGACGCGCTGAGTCTGGCCGACGGTGCTTACGCGCGCCGGTCGCTGCGGGTCGCCCGGTAGGAGGCGAGGAAGGCGGCCGCCGCCAGCAGCGTGAACACCGTGAACACCCAGCGCGCCGCCACTACGGTGCCGCCTTGGGCGGCATTGACCACCACACCGGCCAGTCCGGCGCCGAAGGCCGAGGAAATCACCTGCACGGTGTTGACCGCCGCGGCCGCCGCGCCGCCCTCGGCCGGGTCGTCGACGGAGTCCATGGCACGAACCGCCAGTTGCGGCCAGGCCATCCCGATGCCGACCCCGGCGACCAGCAATGCCACCGCCCAGAGCACGAGGATCCCGATCGGCGCGTCGGCACGCTGCGTGACGGCACCCAGGGCCAGGCCGGAGGCCATCACGAGAGGTGCGATCAGGACCACAAACCCGATGAGTCGCGGGCTGCTCAGCGATGCGCTGACGATTTCGCTGACCGTCCAGCCGATGGCCAGCGCCGCGCCCAGGAAACCGGCCACAACCGGCGTCAAATGCCCGAGTCGCTGACCGAACAGCGGCACGTAGGTGTCGACCATCACCGCCATCATCTGCACGGCCATGGTCAGGTAGATCCATTTCAACGGCCCCGGCCCAAAGACGCTGGGCGGCAACACAGCCGCGCGGGCACGCCGGTCAACCACCAGGAAAATCCCGACCAGCAGCACAGCGGCGGACAGCAGGCCCGCGGTCGCCACCATGTTGTGCGGCAGTTGCGCGACGCTGACCGCAAGCGCGGCGGCGCCCATCAGCAGCAGTGACCACACCGGCACTTTAAGTGCGGGCACCGCCGGAGTTGGGCTGCCCGGGTCCGCGCGATCGGAAGTTTGGGGACGCAGCACGATCGGCACCAACAGGCCCATCAGCGCGGTGAGGATGGCCATCGAACCGAACGCCCACCGCCACAGCCCGAATTGCGCGAAGAGGCCGCCTAACGCCGGCCCGACCACGGTTGCCACCCCCCACATCGCCGATACCAGCGCCGCCGCGCGAGTCCACAGCGACCGGGGCAGGGTGGAGTTGATCAGCGCGTAGCCCAGGCCGGCGAGCAGGCCGCCGGCCACTCCTTGCAGGGTGCGTCCGGCGATCAGGACCTCCATGTTCGGCGCCGCGGCACAGATCAGGCTGGCAACCCCGAAGACGCCCAGCCCCAGCAGAAACGACGCCCGCGCCCCGAAGCGCAGCAGTACCGAGTTGACGGTGGTCGCGGCGACCACCGAGCCGACCAGGTACAGCGTGACCACCCAGGCGTACAACCGGCTGCCGCCGATCTCGGCGATCGCGCTGGGCAGCAGGCTGACGGTCAGAAACTCGTTGGTGGCATAGAGGCAGACACCACCGGCCAGCACGACGGACGTGCCCAGATATCGGCCCAGCAGCTCACGCCAAGTGCCGGTTTCGACGCCCGTGTCGGTCTCCGTATTGGTCACTTCAAGCCCGCGGCGTCCATTCCGCGCAGTTCCTTCTTCAGGTCGGCGATCTCGTCGCGGAACCGCGCCGCCAGTTCGAACTGCAGGTCACGGGCGGCGGCCATCATCTGCGCGGTGAGGTCTTTGATCAGGTCGGCCAGCTCGGCGCGCGGCATGGCCGAGGTGTCGCGGCCTTCGAACACCCCGGCGCTGACGGCCCGGCCGGGCTCGCCCTGCGCGCGTCGGCCCCGGGACGCGTTTCGCCCGGACCCACCGATCTCGACCGTCTCGGAATCCTCTGCCTCGCGATAGACCTGGTCGAGGATGTCGGCGATCTTCTTGCGCAACGGCTGCGGGTCGATGCCGTTGGCCTCGTTGTACGCGATCTGCTTCGCCCGCCGGCGCTCGGTCTCGTCGATGGCTTCTTTCATCGAGTCGGTGATCGTGTCGGCGTACATGTGGACCTCGCCGGAGACGTTGCGGGCGGCGCGGCCGATGGTCTGGATCAGGCTGCGCGTCGACCGCAGGAACCCTTCCTTGTCGGCGTCCAGGATCGCCACCAACGACACCTCGGGCAGGTCCAGGCCCTCGCGCAGCAGATTGATGCCGACCAGCACGTCGTAGTCACCGAGGCGCAACTGCCTGAGCAGCTCGACCCGGCGCAGGGTGTCGACCTCGGAGTGCAGGTAGCGCACCCGGATACCCATCTCGAGCAGGTAGTCGGTGAGGTCTTCGGCCATCTTCTTGGTCAGCGTCGTCACCAGCACCCGCTGATCGGCCTCGGCGCGTTGGCGAATCTCGCCGATCAGGTCGTCGATCTGCCCCTTCGTCGGCTTGACCACTACTTTCGGGTCGACCAGGCCGGTCGGCCGGATCACCTGCTCGACGAACTCGCCGCCGGTCTGGCTGAGCTCGTAAGGACCCGGCGTGGCCGACAGGTAGACCGTCTGCCCGATCCGGTCGGCGAACTCCTCCCAGGTCAGCGGCCGGTTGTCACACGCCGACGGCAGCCGGAACCCGTACTCGACGAGGTTGCGCTTGCGCGACATGTCGCCCTCGTACATGCCGCCGATCTGCGGCACGGTGACGTGCGACTCGTCGATGACCATCAGGAAGTCCTCGGGGAAGTAGTCCAGCAGCGTCGCGGGCGGCGAACCGGGACCGCGCCCGTCGATGTGGCGGGAGTAATTCTCGATGCCCGAGCAGAACCCGACCTGCCGCATCATCTCGATGTCGTAGTTGGTGCGCATCCGCAGCCGCTGGGCCTCCAGCAGCTTGCCCTGGCCCTCCAACTCGGCGAGCCGTTCGGCGAGCTCCTGCTCGATGGTGGAGAGCGCGTGCGCCATCCGCTCCGGACCGGCGACATAGTGGGTGGCCGGGAAGATCCGCAGCGAGTCGACCTGGCGGATCACCTCGCCGGTCAGCGGGTGCAGGTAATACAGCGCCTCGATCTCATCGCCGAAGAACTCGATGCGAACCGCCAGCTCCTCGTAGGACGGGATGATCTCCACGGTGTCGCCGCGCACCCGGAACGAGCCGCGGGTGAAGGACAGGTCGTTGCGGGTGTACTGCACGTCGACCAGCAGCCGCAGCAGCCCGTCGCGCGGGACTTCGGCGCCCACCTGCAGCTCGACGGAGCGGTCCAGGTAGGACTGCGGGGTGCCCAGGCCGTAGATGCAGGACACCGACGCCACCACCACCACGTCGCGCCGCGACAGCAGCGACGACGTCGCGGAGTGCCTTAGTCGCTCCACGTCGTCGTTGATGGAGCTGTCCTTCTCGATGTAGGTGTCGGTCTGCGCGATGTATGCCTCCGGCTGGTAGTAGTCGTAGTACGACACGAAGTACTCGACTGCGTTGTGCGGCAACATCTCTCGCAGTTCGTTGGCGAGCTGCGCGGCCAGCGTCTTGTTGGGCGCCATCACCAGGGTGGGCCGCTGCAGGCGTTCGATCAGCCACGCGGTGGTGGCCGACTTCCCGGTGCCGGTGGCGCCGAGCAGCACCACGTCGCGCTCCCCCGCCCGGATGCGTCGCTCCAGCTCCTCGATGGCGGCCGGCTGGTCGCCGGCCGGGTCGTGCGGACTGACCACGTCGAAGCGGGCGCCGGTGCGCACCAACCCTTCCACGTCCTCTGCGGCTGGGCGGTACTCGGAATGCGCGACTACTGGATGCTCGGTGGCGAATGCCATGTCACCAGAGTAGAGGCGGGGTCCGACAGCCCGGCGACGCTAACGCCGGCTCAGCCTGGTCTATCCGGCGGGTCGGGTCCACATCCGGGTCACCGGATCACACTGGAGCAGGTAGCCGTCGTTCGAGGTGGACATGGCGAACACCGAGGTGCCCGGCCGGTCGCACGAGCTGCCGACGGCGTGCACCCCCGTCGTGATGGGCGCCTTGGCCCAGCTACTGGCCTCACACACGACCTGCTCGTTGTTGGTCGGGTCGTAGCCGAGCTTGCCGACATCGCTGCACACGCCGCCGAGCACGGGCGGTGAAGGGGCGGCCGGTGTGACGGCGGCGTTGACCACCTGGGCGGGATCGGCCAAGGTCGCGCCCTTCGGCACGTCACCGACCCGGGTCGCCACCACGGGCGTTCGCACCACGGCGCCCTGTGCGCCGCACTCGTTGCTGAGCACGGTCTCAATCTTCGTGCCGCGCAGCGTGCCGTCGGCCTGCGGCGCCAGCGACCACGCAACCGTCTCCTGCTGGGTGGCCGTGACTTGGCCATTCGGCTGGGTGCAGCCCACCCGCTCCTGCTGCGGAGTGCCCTGCCAATATCCCCCGACGAAACGCAGGGTGTCGGTCTGGCCTCCGTTGGTCGTGCTGGCGACTTGGTGGTTGGCGTCGTCCAGCTGCGTCCCGCTGGCCGCGCATCCGTTGGTGGTACACGCAGAGTCGAATGCCCACCAGTCGGTGGCGGGGCCGTCGTGACGGATCGGGACGCCGTTGCCGGTCCGCTTGCTCTGGTCGTAGGTCACTTGATAGGTGCCGTCCAGGGCCGGCCCCCCGGGGGCGGCCGGAGCAGCGCTGGGGGCAGGCGCCGACGGTCTCGACGCGAGTGCCGGGTTGGGCGGAGCGCTGTCGGGCTGGAAGGAGTACAGAATCGACCAGGTCGCCGCCACGGCGATCAGCACGGCGCAGATCAGAGCGGTCGCCCACCGGGTTCGTGACGAAAACCGGTGGGTCAGCGTCGCGAGCCCGCGGCCTGGCGAGCGTTTGTGCGCCGAAATGCGCGGGTCGCCGGCAACGTCGTCCAACTCCCCGCTGAGGGCCGCCGAGAAGCCTCGGCAGCGGTCGAACCTGTCCTCGGGTTTCTTGGCCAGCGCCTTGAAGAACACGTCGTCGAGGTGATCCAAGTCGGGGCGGAAATCACTCAGCCGCGGCGGATCGTCGTGCAGGTGCTGGCTGATCACCGCGATCGGGTTGGAATGCTGGAACGGCGGCGCGCCGGTAAGCAGGTGGAAAGCCGTTGCCGCCAAAGCGTATTGGTCAGCCCGCCCGTCAATGTTGGAGCCGGTGAGCTGCTCGGGCGCGGCATAGGCGACGGTTCCGACCGCGACGTTGGTCTCGGTGATTCCGCTGATGTCACCGAGGTGGCGGGCTACCCCGAAGTCCGCCAACAGGATTCGGCGTTCCCCGTCGTCGGGATGAGCGAGCAGGATGTTGGCGGGTTTGACGTCGCGGTGTAGCAGGCCGCGAGTGTGGGCGTAGTCGAGCGCGCCCGCGACGGCCTGCACGATGTCACAGACTTCCTCGACCGGCATTCCCTCGTGGTAGCGCTCTTTCACCAGTCGCGAGGCGTCGGTGCCCTCGACGTAGTCCATGGAAATCCAGAGCTGGCCGTCGAATTCGCCCCGATCGTGCACGCCGACGATGTGCGGGTGCCAGAGCGTCGCGGCGAGATCGGCCTCCCGGTTGAACCTTTCGCGGAACTCGCCGTCCGCGGTGACCGCCTCGGCGAGGACTTTGATCACATCGCGACGAGGCAACCGGGGGTGCAACGCGAGGTAGACCTCGGCCATCCCGCCAGCGCCCAGCGGCCGCAGGATCGTGTATCCGGCAAAGGGCGCGCCGCTGGCGATGCGCGAACCACTGGCCTCGCCACGTTGCGCCTCGACCGGGGCCTGCTCGGCGTCCGCGTTCGGGGTCGAGCTCATCGGTGGGACAC
>Ga0335083_10012188_pt1 | contig 10308 bp, 9 predicted proteins | sample Lox_Sample_42_FD_206716 | JGI IMG/M metagenome (GOLD analysis project Ga0335083, IMG submission 206716) | Soil microbial communities from Loxahatchee National Wildlife Refuge, Florida, United States - Lox_Sample_4.2 | ecosystem: Environmental > Terrestrial > Soil > Wetlands | place: USA: Florida...
CCGCGCAGGTGGAGCTGCTCACCGGACTGCTGCGTCCGCTGCTGTGATCCATGCTGGGCCGCTTCCTCGAAGTCGCGCTGCTCACGGACGATCCCGGCGCGGACTGGAGCGCGCTGCAGCGGCTGGGGTTCACTGCTGCCGCCACCGGCGATGCGTGGGCTTACCCCTATGGTGTCGCGGCCTGCGAGGGGCTGGCCATCGGCCTGCATGCCGCCGGCGAGGAACCGCTCAGCGTCGTGTTCGTGCGTCCGGATGTCGCGGCGCTGGAGCGTGAACTCGGTGCGCGCTTCCTCGAGGTGGAACACGCGCGGCTGGGCAGCGACGTATTCAACGAACTCGGCCTGCGCGAGCCCGGCGGCATCCTGCTGCGCGTGGTCGAGGCGCGCACTTTCTCGCCGCCACCGCAGCCGCCGGCGCGCACGGCGCTCGGCCGTTTCCTCGCACTGAGCCTTCCCTGCGAGGATCTGGCCGCCGCGCGGGGTTTCTGGGAACGGCTGGAGATGAACACGCAAGCCGGCAGCGCGCCCTGGGAGAGCATTGCGGTGCAGGACCTGCCCATCGCGTATCACGGGAGCGGCGAGCATGCTGCGCCACTGCTGCTGTTCGACGGCGCGGAGGCGCTGGATGATGCTGCGCTGCGCGCCGCGGGAGCGGTGATTGCGCGCCCGCTGCCGGCACTGCGCACGCGGCCGCACCGGATGCTGCGCGGCATCGCCGGACTGGCCGCATTGCTGCTCGACTGATTCCCGTAGCGAAAAAACCGGAGGTACAGGTCATGCCCGATCCCTACAACAACCCGCTGTCGCAGGCGCAGTCGCGCGGCTTCCTCGATCACGCCGCGGTGACCACCGGGCTGGAGCTGCCCGGACACCGCATCGTGCGCAGTCTCGGCCTGGTGCGCGGCATCACCGTGCGCTCGCGTTCGATTGTCGGCAATTTCCTCGGCGGGCTGCAGACGCTGTTCGGCGGCAACATCACCATCTACACGCGACTATGCGAGCACGCGCGCGAGGAGACCTACCAGGACATGCTGCGTCACGCCAGGCAGCTCGGTGCCAACGCCGTGATCGGCGTGCGCTACGACGCCACCGAGCTGATGTCGGGGCTGACGGAAGTGCTGTGTTACGGCACCGCCGTGGTAGCGGAACCGGACGGGGCGGCGCCACAACCGGCAAGTCGTTTTGTGTAAGCTTGCGGATATTCCACGTTCACGGAGCCGCCATGCGCGTCAAAGCCGCCCTGCTCAACCTGCTGTGCGCCGCGCTGCTGGCGGCGCCGGCCATTCATCCGGCCCATGCCGACGAGGGCATGTGGACCTTCGACAACTTCCCCGCCACGCAGGTAAAGCAGCTCTACGGCGTGGAGATCACGCCGGCCTGGCTGGACAAGGTGCGGCTCGCCACCGTGCGGCTGTCGAACTGCACCGCCTCGTTCGTGTCGCCTGACGGCCTGATCCTCACCAACCATCACTGCGCGGTGGAATGCCTCTCGCAGCTGTCCACGCCGGGGCATGACCGCATCGCCGAAGGCTTTGCCACACATGCCCGTTCCGAGGAGCCGCGCTGCGGCACGCAGCACGCCGACGTGCTGGTCGCCACCGAAGACATCACCGCGAAGGTGAACGACGCGACGAAGGGCCTCGGCGACCAGGCCGCGAACGACGCACGGCGCAAGACCCTCACCGCGCTGGAACAGGCGTGCGAGCAGGCCACCGCGAAGACGCAGCCGCTGAAGTGCGAATCCGTGAAGCTCTACCAGGGCGGCCAGTACTTTCTCTACAAGTACCGCCGCTACAGCGACGTGCGGCTGGTGTTCGCGCCCGAGGATGCCATCGCCGCGTTCGGCGGCGACCCGGACAATTTCCAGTTTCCCCGCTGGGATCTGGACTTCTCCCTGCTGCGCGCGTACGAGAACGGCAAGCCTGCGGCGACTCCCGACTACCGCAGGATCGACTGGAACGGGCCGGCCGCGGGCGAGACGGTGTTCGTCGCGGGACATCCCGGCACCACCGACCGGCTGCTCACCGTCGCGCAGCTGCAGCGCGAGGCCAAGTACATCCACTTCTGGCTGATGCGCTACACCGAGCTGCGCGGCCGGTTGATCCAGTTCTCCAGCGAAAGCCCGGCGCATGCCAGCATGGCCGCGGACGAACTGTTCTCGATCGAGAATTCCATCAAGGTGCGGCGCAAGCAGCTCGACGCGCTGCTGGACGACCGGCTGATGTCCCGCAAGAAGGCTGAGGAAGACGCGCTGCGCGCCATGACCATGCTGCAGCCTGGCGAGGACCCGTGGCAGCAGGTTGCGGATGCGGCGCAGCGCGAGCAGGAACTGTCGTTCCCCTATGTGTTCATCGAGCAGCGCGCCGGGTTCAACAGCCAGCTGTACGGCTATGCCATCACGCTGGTGCGCGCCGCCGCGGAGCGCACCAGACCGAACGCCGAGCGCCTGCGCGAGTACACCGATGCCGCGCTGCCCGACCTGCAGCAGCAGCTGCTCGCGCCGGTGCCCATCCATCCCGAACTGGAACAGCTGACCTTCAGTTTCGGCCTGGACCGCATGCGCGAGTACCTGGGGCCGGATTACCCGCTGGTGCGCAACCTGCTGAAGGAGGATTCACCCGATTCGCTGGCAAAGAGCCTGATCGGCGGCACGAAGCTCGCCGACCCGGCGGTGCGCAAGGCGCTGTGGGATGGCGGCGAGAAGGCCATCGAGGCCTCGCAGGATCCGATGATCCGCATCGCGCGGCTGGTGGATGCCGTGGCGCGCCCGCTGCGCAAGCAATATGAAGATGAGTACGAGGCGCCGAACGAGGCCGGTTCCGGCAGGATCGCCGCGGTGCGCTTCAAGGCATATGGCACCAGCGTGTATCCGGACGCCACCTTCACGCTGCGGCTCAATTACGGTTCGGTGCAGGGCTGGGTCGAGAACGGCACGCCGGTGGATCCCTTCACGCACCTGGACAAGCTGTACAGCCGCGCCACGGGCCAGGATCCGTTCCGCGTGCCCGACAGCTGGCTGAAGGCGAAGAGCCGCCTCGACATGACCACCCCATTCAACCTCTCCACGAACAACGACATCGTCGGCGGCAATTCCGGCAGCGCATTGCTCAATGCCAAAGGCGAGATCGTCGGGCTGATCTTCGACGGCAACATTCATTCGATCGCCGGCAGCTACTGGTTCGATCCGCAGCTGAACCGTTCCGTGGCGGTGCATCCTGCCATCCTGCGCGTGGCGCTGACGCAGGTTTACGACGTGCCGGCCATCGCGAAGGAACTGGGGCTGTAAGCGCGACGCGAAGCGAACTGGAGTAGTCTTCCAGCACGACAACCTGAACATCCGGGGGGATGGCGGCCATGGAAGAAAACACGATGAACCGGCGGGCGATACTGGGCGGCATGGCGGCTGCCGGAACCGCCGGCGCCTTCGGCGCGCTGGCGGTGCGCGACGCCGCGGCAGCGCAGACAACCGCGGCCGCGCCAGACATGGGCACCGCGCAGGCACCGACCATCACCGACGTGAAAGGCAAGGTGGTGTACATCACCGGCGGCTCCAGCGGCATCGGGCTGGGCATCGCCCAGGTGATGCACGAGGCCGGCGCCAACGTGGTCATCGGCAATCTCGATGACAAGCAGTTCGCCGACGCGCTGAAGAAATTCCCCGACAACGACCCGCGCATCCATACCGTCGTGCACAACGTGATGGACAAGGATGGCTGGCAGCGCACCGCCGACGAGATCGAGAAGAAGTACGGGCCGGTCGCCATCCTGGTGAACAACGCCGGCGTCGGCCTGCAGCAGCCTGCCAGCACCGGCACGCTGAAGGACTGGGAATGGGGCATGGGCGTGAACCTGTGGGGCCCCATCTATGGCGTGAACACCTACGTGCAGCGGATGCTCGCCGGCAAGAGCGGCGCGCACATCGTCACCACCACGTCGACCAGCGGCCTGCTGCCGGGCAGCGGCGCCGGCATCTACACGGTGAGCAAGATCGCCGCCATCGGGCTGATGGAGGAACTGCGGCAGGAACTGCGCGAGACGAACATCGGCACTTCCGCGTTCGTGCCCGGCTTCACCACCACGAACATCGGCCAGAGCGAATCGCACCGCCCCGAAGACCTGAAGAACACCGCGCCGGCAGCCGTCACACTGCCGCGCGCGGGTGGTGGGGCCGGCGGCCCGCCGCGCGGCGGCCCCGGCGGCCAGCGCCCGGCGGCCGCGGCACCGCCCTCGCCCTACTGGACGCGGCCGCAGGATCCGGTGGTGGTCGGTCGCGTGGTGCTTGACGGCATCCTGCACAACGACCTGTTCATCATCCTGCAGCCGGAATACCGCATGGGCATGGAGGCGCGCATGAACGCCTTCCTGGAATCCATGACGCCCGTTCAGCCCATGCCCGCCAATATTGCCGCGGGCAACTATTACCGCACGCCGATCTACGTACAGGAGATCGCGCATCGCAAGGCCACGCAAAAACGCACCATTGCCGGAATCTGATACCGGCGAGGGCGCGCCGCGGCGCAGGACGCGCTAATCTGTCAGCTCGTTCGGGGAGGGGCAAAGAAGAAATGACGGAAAGAACCGGGGGATGCCTGTGCGGCGAGGTCCGCTATCGGCTCATGGCGGAGCCCATCGTCGCGCGGATCTGCTGGTGCCGCGACTGCCAGCGCATCGCCGGCAACGGTACCGCCAACGCAATGTTCCCGACTGCGGCCATCGAGGTCACCGGCTCGATCAGCGAGTACGTCAGCATGGCCGACAGCGGCAATCACATCCAGCGCCGCTTCTGTGCGCTGTGCGGCTGCCACCTGTTTGCCGATTCCAGCGGCCGCCCGGGACTTTCCGTGGTGCGCCTCGGCACGCTGGATGATCCTTCGTCCATCACGCCGACTTCGAACATCTGGAGCGCCAGCGCTCCGCGCTGGGCCTGCCTCGATACGAAAATCGAACGCTTCGACCAGCAACCGCTGCCGCCCGGCAAACCGCCGGCAGCGGCGTAGGTGCCGCGAGCCTAGGCGGCAGCCCGCGACTGGCCGGCTTCGTCGGCGCGCACCCAGGGATGCGCGCGGTGCTTCTCGGGGAAGAAGGAACCCAGCGCCATGCCCAGCACGATCACCACCAAGCCTATGCTGTCGAACAGCAGGGTCGTGAGTACGAGAGTATCCATGTCAGCTCCTCGGGGGTCGTATCTGTCACTACGTACCTGTTCAGAGAAGCCGGATCATGGTCTGGTTCCGTTACTCTTCAATTAACCTTTTTTGGAGAAAAGTTGCATGAAACAAGGACGGAACTTTCTGTCCTGAAATGCGTGAACTGCGTCACGGGAGATGCCAGATATCGACGATTCCCGCGGGAATCCCCGCCCCTGCGCCGGCTGCTCCACCCGGCGGCCCGAAGCCGCCGCGGCCGCCGAAGCCCGGAATCTGCCCCTCGGGCAGGGCGATGCGATCGTCCACGACGATGGCGCTGTTCCAGTGGCCGCCGCCGCAATCCAGCGTCGCCACCTGCTTGCCGGTGGTGGCATCGAAGACATACAGGTGGCCGCTGACGTCATAGATGTAGAGCAATCCGCCCGCGTAGAAAGGTGTATTGCCGCCGCTGGTGCTCGTCCACGCCTGCGTGAGCTTGTGGTCCGCGCCGAAGATCCACGCGGTGGTACCGGCGCGCGATGTCGAAGCAAACAAGTAGGTCTTGCCATCGATTTTCGCGGTGGCGGAACCCGACAGCAGCTGCCGCTTGCCGGGCGCATCCACGACCTGCAGCTCGCCGCCCTGGTGCGGCGCCGTGCCCTTGAGGATGTCCATGTCCACCAGGCGGATGGTGGCGTCCTTGCCGCCCTGCGCGATGTAGCCATCGCCCAGCAGCACGGGTGACGTGGAACCCATGTCCTTGTCACCCCGGTTCAGCTCCGCGTTGTTGCTGGTCGTCCAGTTGCCCAGCAGCTTCGTGGCGCTGCCGTCGAGCATGATCAGCGAGTCGCCCCAGGCCGTCTTGCCGTCGTAGTCGCCGTTGCCGGTAGCGAACAGCAGGTTGCCGGTGGCAGGATCAATCACGATGCCGAGGCGTCCCCAGATGGCCGACTGGTTCTGCGCGCAGGATTTCGGATCCATGATCTCGGTGCGGTCGCTGCACAGCGAATTCCACACGTGCTCGATCGCGCCGGATTTCGCGTCGAGCACCACGATGTGGCCCTGGTACGGCTTGGTGTCGCCGACGTAGCCCGCCGTCGAAACCAGCACCTTGCCGTTGACGAAGGACAGCGGCGAATCCAGCTTCTCGAAGGTCGGCAGCTTCGTGACGGGGGTGCTCCACACCGCCTTGCCGTCGGCAATGGAGATCTTGGTGACCTTGCCGTCCGGCGAGCCCGCATAGATGAACTGCCGGTCGTCGTCGGCCACCGGCGTGGAATTGGTGATCTGCTTGACCGCAAAGCCCATCGGAATCTGCGCGCCGGCGAAGGCGGCGCTTTCATTGAAACCCGGCGGCGCGTATTCCCACAGCACCTTGCCCGCGCTGGCGTCGATGGCCACGGTGCGGCCGAGATTGGTGGTGCCGAAGAAGACATCGTGCCTGGCGCCCTTCACCTGCGCGTCATGGAGATAGATGAGCCCGGCATCGATTGGCTGGGAGACTTTCACCTGCACACGCACCATGGAGCCCACGTTTGCCGCAGTGATGTCCGTCGGCGCCATGTTTGCGTTGGTGCGCGCATTGCTGCCACCGAAGGTCGGCCAGTCCACCGCCGCGCCGGCAGCGGGCGCCGCATGCTGCGCCGCGGGCGCCCCGGGTTCCGCGGCCATGGGACCGGAGACACACGCGGTTGCCGCGCCGCAGATCAAAAGGACTCCAGGGATGATTCGCATGTGTTTGCTCTCTAGATTTGTCTGAATTGAAGCAAGCGCCGGTGCCGTCCCGGCTGTTCCGCCGCGTGCCGCGCCGAATCGTAATCGATCGGCCCCCGCCTTCGGCACTGTACCGCGCCTGGTTATATACAATTGTATATTACGATTCTGCCGGTCATTTATTCTGGCGGCGGCGGCACTTCGCTAAGCGGAAGCTGCCATGGATCACTGCCAGGCCCACATTTGACAGCCACCGACGTGGCCGAATAATGTCGGCAGATGTCTAAAAAACTAGCACAACGTGGCAGCCCGCATCACGCGCTGTCACGGCGCGAACGCCAGATCATGGACGTGATCTACCGGATTGGTCCGGCCAGCGTCACCGACGTGATCGGCCAGCTCTCCGGCAAGCCGGCCTACTCGACGGTGCGCGCACAGCTGCGCGTGCTCGAGCAGAAGGGGCACCTGCGCCACGAGGAACAGGGGCCGAAGTACCTCTACGTGCCGGCCGTTCCGCGCAATGAGGCGCGGCAGTCGATGCTGCGCTACCTGGTGGATACTTTCTTCGATGGTTCCGTGGGCGATGTGCTGACCAGTCTGCTCGGCAGCGGCCGCGTGCGCCTGTCGGAGGAAGAACTGGAAGAGATCGAGCGGCTCATCGAACGGGCGAAGAAAGCGGAACGCTCATGACCACGTTGCTCGACGCCACGGTGCGGGTATCGGCGATACTGCTGGTCGCGCTCGTACTGGCGTGGCTGCTGCGCCGGCGGTCGGCGGATCTGCGGCACGCGGTGCTGCTGGTGGGGCTGGTCTGCGCGGCGCTGGTGCCCGTATTCGGGGCAATGCTGCCCTCCCGTGTACCCGGTGTCTTCGTCATTCCGGCGGCGTTGCCTGTCCTGCCGGGGTTCGAGACTCCGGCGGCCGCGACTCATGCGGGACCGCCGGGCATGCGCCCGGGTGTCACCGCGACGAGCCCGCCATCCAGGGAATCCGCTTCTATCCCGGATGCGGCAACGCCGCCGCCGCCGCGGGCAACGGTGCCAATGCACGGCACGGCGCAACCTGGGCCATGGCGGAACTGGCGCGCTCTCCTGCCCGACATCCTGGGGGCCGTGTACTTCACGGGTCTCGCCGTCTTCCTGGGCGCACTGGCGGGAGGACTGCTGCGCTTGAGCCGCATCGCGGCGCGTTCCACACCGCTGCGCAGCGAACCCTGGCAGCGAGAGGCTGCGGTCATTGCCGGCGCGTATGGCCTGCGACGTGAAGTGCGTCTGATGAGCAGCACCGACAGGCGCGTACTGGCGACGTGGGGCATCGCGCGACCACAGGTGCTGCTGCCTGCCGGCGCCGAATGCTGGCCCGAGGATCGCATCCACGCCGTGCTGCTGCATGAACTGGCGCACGTGGAGCGCCACGACTGGCTGATGCAGTTGCTGGCCGGCGTATTCCGCGCGGTGTACTGGTTCAATCCGCTGGTGTGGATCGCCTGCGCGCGGCTGCGACAGGAAGGCGAACAGGCCTGCGACGATGCGGCCATCGAGCAGGGAGTCAGCGGAGCGGATTATGCCGATCACCTGCTGGCGCTGGCGCGCGTCATGATGTCGCCGCGGCCGATCGGGCTGCCCGCGCCGGCGATGGCGCACCGCTCCACGCTGCTGCGCAGGGTCGCTGTCATTCTGGATCCCGCGACCATTCATGCGCGCGCGACGGGCTTTTCCGTGGCCAGAGTCGCCGCGGGAATGCTGCTGCTCAGCTGCGCGGTCGCCGCGTGCCAGGTCGTTCAACCTCAGGCGCGGACGATCGACATGCGACCGCGTCAATCCGGCGCCGGCGTCACGTATGTCGAGGCGAATCCGGCAGCCAACTCCGCGTCGATGCCGGACGCGCAAGCAGGTCAAAGGCTTTCCGGCGGCACGCCGGCGCAACACGACAGGTCCGTGCTCCCCGTCTGGTCCGGGCCGCAGACGCATGAGACGCCCACGCCGCAGGCAGTCGCCGCCGGCATCATCGCGCTGCTGCAAGGCGCGCTCGCGGACGACACGCCGGTACCGTTGACACAGTTCGGCTACCTGATGCAGACCATCCAGTCCGTGCAGCGCACGTCGCAGCTGGTCGTCGCAGACAATGGCCGCGATCCGGCGGCGTTACCGGCAAAGTGTGTCAACCTGCTCAACGCGCTCGGCAATGCCGTGAACTCCGCGACAAAACTCGCCCTGCAAGGCGACAGGCCGCGGCTGTCGACGCCCAGGCTCGAACAACTGGCCACTGGGCTGCGCGTCAAGGCGATGGAGCTCTCCGACGTGGTGCTGCCGGTATCCGTCGCGCCGCCCGAAGTCGTCACGCCCGACCAGCGCATGGCGCTTTCCATACGCGATCTCGCGGCTGCCAGCCTGGCCGACGAATCATTCACCAGCCAGCGGCTGCACAACTGGTTGTGGGTGGAACTCAATACGCTGCAGCGCGCCGCGCAATCGGTCGCGGACGATGTGGATGACGGCAATACCGACATGCGCCGCTATGCGCTGCTGGCCTCGATCGAATCGGCCAAGAGCAATGCGTATGAAATCTCCGATCGCGGCGATGAGTCCGACGACACGCGCACCAGCGCCGCGAGCCTTGCAACATCACTCCGGGATCTCGAGACCCGCCTCGGCCCGATTCACAACCCCGGCCGGCGTTCGACACGGGTGACGCCTGCGGAATCCGGGATTGCTCCGCCGGCAGCCGATCGCGGGCCGAAGGCCACGCAGATCTCGTTCCACGCACCCGGCGCGGTCATCGGTCGCGCAAGGATATCCGGCGACAACCAGTACGATCTCCCGGTCACCTGGGATTCATCACGGTTCGGCATCTTCTGTGGTACCGGCCAATGCGATGAAGTGCGCACGAACAACTGGTGGTTCAGGGGAAGGATCAACGTCGTCTACGAGCTGAAAGGCGACTCCACGACGCATTCCTGCCATTTCGATCTCGGCGAACGCCTCCCCGGCGTCTGGGTGGCCCTGGTGGCGCCGGACAACGACAGTCCCACCGATGAAGCAACCTGCCTGACTCCACCACAGGCAGTGGCTTCGAACGCCGGCAACGAAGTATCCGACGAGGCGGCGGCACTGCGGATTGCCCTCGGATACTTCCGGAACAACATCGACCCACAGGGCCCGATGCACCTCGGTCTCGGGGAGACCCGGGTGATGGAGGACGCGGCGCGACAACAGTGGATCGTGTCCTGGCTGCCGGCAGATGGCTCATGGCGCATCGCCGTGGTGGTGAATGCCAGGACAGGCCGGTCGTATCAGGCCGACACAGGCATGGATTGATGCGATCACTGGCTGCGTGCCTGCTGATCGTGACGAGCCTGCTGGCGGGCGACGCGCTCGCCCAGCGCGGTGGCGGTGGCGGTGGCGGATTCGCGCGCGGCGCCCAGAACGGGCAACGCGGCGGGGAGGCGACGCCACCCGGCACCGAAACAC
>Ga0335083_10012190_pt1 | contig 10305 bp, 14 predicted proteins | sample Lox_Sample_42_FD_206716 | JGI IMG/M metagenome (GOLD analysis project Ga0335083, IMG submission 206716) | Soil microbial communities from Loxahatchee National Wildlife Refuge, Florida, United States - Lox_Sample_4.2 | ecosystem: Environmental > Terrestrial > Soil > Wetlands | place: USA...
GATTGTTTTAAAACTCGCTCTGGTGAGTCAGCTGCGGCGCTTTTCGAGCTGCGAAGCGTGCGCCACTGGTTCGAGCACGCTAAGCAGTGAGCGGAGCGTACGTTAAGTACGTGAGCACCGGAAGCACCGAAAAGCGCCGCAGATGGCCACCGGAGTAGAGTTTTGAAGCAGTCTCTTATGAAACGGGCGGATATTCCCGCCTTCCTTACCGCCATCGCCGCGGGCAATCCGGACCCGAAAACCGAACTGCATTACCAGACCCCGTTCCAGCTGCTCGTCGCCGTGGTGCTCTCGGCCCAGGCGACCGACGTGGCGGTGAACAAGGTGACGCCGGCCCTGTTCGCGGCGGCGCCCGATGCCGCAGCAATGGCGGCGCTGGGGGCAGAGGGGATCGGGCCGTTCATCAAGTCCATCGGGCTGTGGAGCGCCAAGGCCAAGAACGTCGCGGCGCTGGCGCAGCTATTGCTGGAGCGCCATGGCGGCGAGGTGCCAGGCTTGCGCGAGGCGCTGGAGGCGCTGCCTGGCGTGGGCCGCAAGACCGCGAATGTGGTGTTGAACGAGATTTTCGGCCATCCAACCATGGCGGTGGACACGCATATCTTCCGCCTGGGCAACCGCACCGGCATCGCCCCCGGCGCCACGCCGCGCGCGGTGGAGGACCAGCTAGTCAAGCGCATCCCCAAGGACATGCTCAAGCCCGCGCATCTCTGGCTGATTCTGCACGGGCGCTATGTGTGCAAGGCGCGGGTGCCGGAATGCTGGCGCTGCCCGGGTGCGGCCTATTGCACCTACCCGGACAAAACGCCCGTACCGGCGGGGAAGAAACCCCCGCCGAAGTGACGCCCGCCCTTACTTGAGCGCGGCGCAGAAGCGCTGAATACGGGTGCAGGCTTCGCGCAGCGCCTCAGTCGAGGTGGCGTAGGAGATGCGGAAATGGCCCGGATAGATAAAGGCCGAACCATGCACGGCGGCGACTCCTTCCTCATCCAGCAGGGCGATGACGAAGTCTTCATCATTGTTGATCTTCGCGCCCTTGGCCGTGGTCTTGCCGATGCAGCCCTGCATGGACGGGAACACGTAGAACGCGCCTTCCGGCTTGGCGCAGGTCAGGCCCTCGGCCTGGTTCAGCATGTCCACCACCAAGTCGCGGCGTTCCTTGTACACCTTCGTCATCTCGTGCAGCGCGTCCTCCGGCCCGTTCAGCGCCGCCACGGCGGCGGCCTGGCTGATGGAGGAGGTGTTGGAGGTGGACTGGCTCTGCAGCTTGTCCATGGCCTTGATCAGCTCCACCGGGGCGCCGCAGAAGCCGATGCGCCAGCCGGTCATGGCATAGGCCTTGGAGCAGCCGTTCATGGTGATGGTGCGGCTGCGCAGCGCGGGCTCCACCTGCACGATGGTGGCCGGCTTGAAGCCGTCATAGGTCAGCTTCTCGTAGATGTCGTCGGTGAAGACCCAGATGTTGGGGTGCTTCAGCAGCACGTCGCAAATGGGACGCAGGTCCTCGGCGGAATAGGCGGCGCCGGTCGGGTTGCTGGGAGAGTTCAGGAAGAACCACTTGGTCTTGGGCGTGATCGCCGCTTCCAGGTCCTCGGCGCGCAGCTTGAAGCCGCTGTTCTGGCTGCACGGCACGAAGACCGGCGTACCCTCGGCCAGCGCCACGATATCCGGGTAGGAGACCCAGCACGGGGTGGGGATGATCACCTCGTCGCCCGCCTGCACCGTGGCCAGCATGGCGTTGAAGATGACCTGCTTGCCGCCGGTGGAGACGATGACCTCCTCCGGCTTGTAGTCGATGCCGGAGTCCCGCAGGAACTTGGCGGCCACGGCCTTGCGCAGCGCCGGGGTGCCTGCAACATCGGTGTACTTGGTGTCACCGGCATTGATGGCGTCGATCGCGGCCTGCTTGATATGCGCGGGCGTGTCGAAATCCGGCTCACCAGCGGAGAGGCTGATGATGTCCCGGCCGGCGGCTTTCAGCGCCCGCGCCTTGGAGGAAATGGCGATGGTCTGGCTGGGGCTGATGCGATTCAGCCGGTCGGCGATCAGGGTCATTCTGTTACGTCTCGATGAAGTTGAAGGCGGGCGCCTTCTAAACCCGCCACGCCCGGCACGCAAATCACGAGATGACCAATCTCTCCGCTTGCGGCGCAAACAAAATCAGCATAGGCGCTATCTGTCGCTAAGTGTAACAACCGTGGTGGCAACCCGACACACCAAGCGTCCGCCTTTTGGATGAGCGGCGTTACTGCAGGAGAGAAGAGATGAAGTTCACCAAGCATCTGCCGGTTTTCACCTTCGCATGCGCCCTGGGCTTCGCCCCGGTTGCCTTTGCGCAGACCAGCACCGGCGGCACGATGGCCCCGATGCCCAACTCCACCATGGCCCCGATGTCCAACATGGCGCCGGCCGCTCAGGCTCCCGCCATGGCTGCCCCGGCTGCCAAGCCGGCTGCTCCGGCCATGAAGCCCACCGAGCTGGCTAAGACCAGCGAGTTCAAGACCCAGGCTGAAGCCACGGCGCACTGCCCGAGCGACACCGTGGTGTGGAGCACCCTCTCCAAGAGCAAGACCTACCACACCAGCACCTCCAAGTATTTCGGCAAGACCAAGCACGGCGCCTATGTCTGCAAGGCCGATGCCGACGCTGCTGGCTACCACGAGGCCAAGAACTAAGTATAACGCGCTGGGGAGGCCAGCCGGTCTCCCCGGATGCAATTGCGTAAAGGATTGAAAAATGGCTGAAAGCGATATCGTCACCCTGCCGTCCGGCGTGCAGTACCAGGACCATGTGGCGGGCACCGGCGATACGCCGACGAAAGGCCAGATGGTGACCGTGCATTATACCGGCTGGCTGTATGAGAACGGCGCCAAGGGCAAGAAGTTCGACTCCTCGCGCGACCGCGGGCAGCCCTTCACCTTCAAGCTGGGCGTGGGCCAGGTGATCTCCGGCTGGGATATCGGCGTATCCACCATGCAGGCCGGCGGCCAGCGCACCCTGATCCTGCCGCCCGAGCACGGCTATGGCCAGCGCGGCGCGGGCAGCGTTATCCCCCCCGGCGCGACGCTGATGTTCGACGTCGAGCTGATTTCCTTCAAGTAACCCGAATAGCGCCGCCGCGCGGCTCTTACCGGGCCATGCGCGGCAGGTATTTCACCGGCGCCTCTGTCCCAGGCCGGCGGCTCACCCGCCGGCGTTCACGCGCCAGCCGCACCATGTCCTGAAAACAGCTCTGCAGCGCCGCCGGGTCACCCGTGCGGCGTTCCAGCGAGCGCAGGCAGAAATGCACCCGCGCCATGTTCTGGTAATATTCGGTGAAGGCGTAATTGAGCGCAGCGCCCGCCAGCGCCCCCGCGACCGGCACCGCCTGGGCCAGGAATTTCTCCGACAGGATGACCCCGAACTGGCTGGCCGCGTTGCTGATCAGCAGGTTCACCGTCAGGTGGTTCACGCCCAGGCGCGTCGCCCAGTAGCCAGTTTCCACATCGTCATCCGCCGTGCCGGGCCCGCCGAAGGCGAGCACCTGCAAACAAGCCCGGCGCGTGTCCTCCTCGGCCAGATCCTCGCCGGAATCACGCGCGACCTCGGCGATTGAGCGCAGAATGGTGGTGGTGGTGAAGGGAATGTCGAACAGCACGCCCGGCAGGCCGACAAAGCCGGAAGCGGCGCCACTCGCCGTGGTGGCGAGGCGATGAAGCGGATTGTTGCGGGGGGCTTTCGGCCGGGCCAGATGCGGCACCGCCTCCAGCCCGAAGGTGGCGTAGCGGTAGCTGGACCAGAGCGTATCCTCCACCGTATCCTGCACGCGCTGGATGAGGCCGGTCCACGCCGCGCCGCCCAGGCGCTCGCCGGTCTGAGCCACGCTCGCGCGCAGCGCCTCGATACGGCGGCCGAACACGCCGGCCAGACGCAGCAGAAGGCCGCGCGAATCCGCCATGATGACGGCGGCGTGCCAGAGCTGTCCCTGCTCGTGCGGGGTAAGGAAAGAGGCCTGATCTGCCAGATTGTCTGGCATGGGGGCAGAAGTCTTCATGTCCGGGGGAGGATGCACCGCCGCCCGGACATGAGACAAGTGAAGTTTACGGAAAATTATTCCGCGGCGGCGGCGGAAACGCCCTTCACCGCCTGCACGATCTCCGCGAAGGACGCGGGGTCATCAAAAGCAATGGCCGAGAGCACCTTGCGGTCCAGCTCCAGCCCGGCCTGCTTCAAGCCGTAGATGAACTGGCTGTAGGTGAGGCCATGTTCACGCACCGCGGCATTAATACGCTGGATCCAGAGCGAGCGGAACTCGCGCTTCTTCACCCGGCGGTCGCGGTAAGCATAGCGCAGGGCCTTTTCCAGGCGCTCCATCGCGATGCGATAATTGGTCGACGAACGGCCAACATAGCCCTTCGACAGTCCCAGAACCTTCTTGTGGCGGGCGTGGGTGGTAACGCCGCGTTTCACACGTGCCATTTTCTATCCTCTTCCCTTATTCCAGACCGTACGGGGCCCACTGCTTCACGGTCAGGCCGTCAGCATGGGTAAGGACTTGGCTGCCGCGGTTCTGGCGCTTGGCCTTCTGGCTGCGGGCATAAAGGTTATGGCGCTTCTTGCCCGGGCCGGCGAGAACCTTGCCCGTGGCGGTGATCTTGAAGCGCTTCTTGACCGCTGACTTGGTCTTAAGCTTCGGCATTTTGGTCTCCTGTCGCTACAACCCGTTTGCACGGGGGTCCCGGATATCGGGGCGGCGGCCAGGCATGCCTAATGGCCCGGACACGCGCGCATCACGTTTTACGGTGAAGCGGGCCGTATAAGGCCAGTTCCGGCGCGTGACAAGAGACTCAGATGCAGGCAGATTCCGCGCATGGCAGGCAAACCACCTGACGCGGCTTTACTATATGAGGCAGCACTGAACCACATGGCGCGCTACGCCGCCACCGAGGCCAGTCTGGCCCGCGCGCTGGCGCGCCGGGTGGAGCGCTGGGGCCGCGCGCAGGAAGACGCCGAACCGGAGGAGACCGCCCGCGCCATGCGCCGCGCCAAGGCGGAAATCCCCGGCGTGCTGTCGCGGCTCAAGGAGCTGGGCGCGCTGAACGACGAAGCCTTCGCCGCCTCCCGCGCCAAGCGCCTGACCCGGGAGGGCAAGTCACGCCGCGCCACACTGGCGCATCTGGCGGCCAAGGGCGTGAAGGCCCCCACCCTGCCGGACGACCCGGAGCGCGAGCTCGCCGCAGCCTGTGCCTATTTGCGCCGCCGCCGCGCCGGACCGTTCGGTGACGCGCCGGAGAAGAAGATCCTCGCCGCCATGGCCCGGGGCGGCTTCGCCCAAAGCACCGCCCGCCGCGCCCTGGCGCTGGACCGCGAGGACGCCGAGGCCCTGATCAAGAGCCTCTCCACTAGCCCGGAATTTTAACCCCCGCCCAGGCAGGGGTGAGGCGCGGGTCAAACCCGGTGCCGCCCGCCGGCGGCAGGCGCGACTGGCGGAAGAAGTATGCCCCCAGCGCCTGCGCCAGATCCTCCCCCGCAACCCCGGCGGCGGACCGAGCCACGGCCGGGTTGAGCCTCTCGGTGGACCCAGCGCCCGGCTCAACGCCGCGCCCCACTTCCGTGGCGAAGGTATGAGAGACCTGACCGCGCCCCCTCCATCCCGGCATCGTCTGCGCAAGCCGAACAGCTGGCAGCGCAAACTCCGGCCCTCCCATGGCCTGTTGGCCGCGAAGCGCATCCGGCGGGCTGGCGGGCAGGTTGCGCCGCACCGGGGCAAAGGCTTGGCGCAACGCCTCCTCGCCCCGTGGCGGCAGATAGGTGGCCACGCGCTCCCTCGCCCGGCGGTCGCGGGATTGCGCCGCCTCCCGCCGCGCCCCCGACAGCACAGCACGGAAGCCGGCCGGAGGCATCTGCATACCAGGACCGCGCTTTGCCGTCTCGGTCAGCACCGCCTCCCGCACCGGGCTTGGAGAAAGCGGCAACGCACCCGCCGCCGCCTCGCGCCGCACCGGCCGGGGCGTGCGCCGGGACAGAACCGGCGCGACACCCGTAATCCCCGGCGCGCCAATGGCCACCGCGAGACCATGGATCGTCATTCCCTGCCCCGATTTGCCTCTTGCGGCCCGCAGCCTTGCCCGGAACTCACCCAGGCCAGAGAGATCATCGCTCGTCACATCCGTCACCTTAGCTTGGGGGCGTCAACTGGCCCGGCGTGAGCCGGACCAGCCTCGTCGCTAACCGAAAATCGCCTTCAGATCAGCCAGAATGGTCTGCAGCAGGCTAAGACCAGCCTTGGCCTTGGTCGCGGTGTCAGCGGGCAGCGTGGCCAAAACAGGCTCGGCGGCGGTGGCCAGGGTATTGGCCGCACTGGCGGCCGTGGCCAATGCGTTGGCATGCGCCGACTGACTGGCCAGCACCGAATTCACCACAGCCTCACCAACCTGCAAGCCCGAGGCGACATCCTGACCGACCGGCCCGCCAACGGCCGCGCCAATCGCTGCCGCCTCGTTCAACCCGGTCTCGATATTCGTAACTTCACTCATGACACACCTCTCTCGTCATCGCGGCGGTCCGCGCCGCACGGTTCAAGCCTGATTGCCACCGCCGGTAAGGCCGACGGCAATCGCCTCCGCATCCGCGACAACCGTATCGATCGCGGCCGGATTCTTCGTCCCGATCAGCGCGGTGACATCGGCGATCGCGGTTTTCAGCTGCGCCGCCGTCACGGCCGTCTCGGGCTCGATAATTTTCACGAACCCCAGCACCAGCCCGAACAAATCCTCGGAAGGCGGTGTCTGGTTCAGAATGAAATATTGCAGCGCCACGGTAATGGCGGTGCCAAGCCATACGGCCAGGGCGGTCCGGTTGGTGGGCGACTGCAAAAATGCTCTGATCGAATTCATCCACATCTCCTCAGCGAAGCATCTCACCCGCCAGGGCGATCACACGGCGTGTCCAGCCCAGGCCGAAATTCGCCCAGCCCGGCGCGCGGCTATAGAAATCCAGCCGCCGTGCGAGCGCTTCCCGCGCCAGCGCCAGCGCATCCATGTTGTTGAGCGCTGCCAGCGTCTTCGGCCCCAGCACGCCATCCGCCGGTAGCCCCATGGCTTCCTGCAGCCAGCAGACCGAGCGCCGCATCCCGGCATTCACCGCCGCATCAAACGCCACCATCGCCACCGGCAAGGGCAGGTCATCGCCCTGCAGCGTCGCGTAGAAATCGCGGCGATAGATCGCTTGCGCCTCAGCCTCGGAAAGATTGGCAATGTCCAGCGCTGGATACGCCGCGGCGCTGATGCCGAATTTTGTGCCGCGCAATTCGCCATGGCCCACGGCGCCGCCGGTCCAATTGCCCGGGTCTGCCGGATTGTCCGTGTATCCCCCCTCAGCCCCCAGGGTGAAGCCGAAGCATCTGGCAAAATTATCCATGGAACAGCCTCGCGCACAGCCCGCCGCACACGGCCGAGAGCACACTGATGATCATCATGCTGACCCGCCGCTCCGCGTCCCGCTCACCGCGCATGCGTGCCAGATCCGCCCGCATATCGCTTAATCCCGTGACCAGATCATCAATTTTCCCAAACAGCTTGCCGATGACCAGATCTTCCTGGGCCAGATACCGAACCCGCCAGGTTTCCAGTGAATCGGCCTTGGCCTCCAGGATTCCGATATCCTGCCTGATGCCGCTTATATCGTTACGAAGTCCCGCTATGTCCGCACGCAGCAGGGCAACAGTATCTGTGTCCATATCGGTTCCTCAGTCTGGCGTGTCAGACAGCGTGATGGGATAGGTCGTTGCCTGGAGTGGAAAGTTGACGTTCCAGGCAGAGCCGAGATCATTGCCAATGCTCCAGTTCGCGTGCGAGGCAAGGCTGGCGGCATTGTCGGTCACCGCATTGCCGCGGCCGATCTGCGTGCTGCCATACGGGTAGAAGAACAACGCCTCAGCCGAGGGATTGGTGATCGGCGCCGCCAGCGTCACGGCCAGGTGCGTCGCATCCACACGCGCCGCCGCCGTGGCGGTGATGATCGTGCCCGGCGTTGCCACCGAGCCGCCATCCATCACCGCGAAGCCCGCACCGTTCGCCGCCTGCAGCGGCACCAGCAGATCGTTCCCGGCATCATGCGCAACCGTCAAAATCAGCTCCGTATTGGATGCCCGGTAAACATGCGTGACCTGCGGCCCGCCCTGCATCGGCAAACCGCTAGCAGGCGCCTGGACCGCCGGAATCGTATCGCTCAGCCCCATCGCCAGCGCGCGCCGCCCGGCGGCCTGCGCGCCGATGCGGCCATAGCGCAGCAGATCCGGCTCGTCGCGGTGCTGCGGGTCGCCACCGGAGAACACCCCGGTCGTCGGATTGTACGTCGCGTTCAGCGGGTTGGAATCCGCCGTCTGCGCTGCAAACACCACGATGTTGTTGCCCGCATCCGCCGCCAGATCCGCGATCGCCTCGCGCACCATCTGCACGCCGTCACTGGTCTCGTACGGAATCGCGTTCCACGCCAGTAGCGGCAGCGTCGCCGCCGTTCGGCCCAGCAGGCCGCGCGTCATCGAGAGCAGCCGCAATACGCTGTCCTTGTATAACGCCTTGTTAGCGTACGGCATGGTGCTGTCCTGTTCGGACCATGGCCAGACGAGAAACGCGATGTCGCTCTCATCCACCGCGCCCACAACCGCGCTGCTGCCGGTCAGATACGCACTCAGCGCCGCGAAATCCGTCCCCGCCGCCCAGGTGGAAGGATCAGATCCATCCCCCGGATTGGTCAGGAACGTGCCGCCCGAAGCGCCTGGCGGAAACAGCGGCGGCGAAGAGTTGGAAATCGGGTGTCCCGGAATCACCGAATACCGGTTTGGCGACAGATACGTGCCAGACTCCGCCGCCGTGTACCCGTAGGCCGCGGCGCCGAGATACCATGCCACGCCCTGCGCCAGCGCCAGCGCCCCCCCGGCGGCAATAAACCAGGCGGCGTTAGATTGGCCCATGACCAGCAGGTTCACGCCCCGGCGTGTACCCAGCACCCAGCGTGCCTGCGCCGCGATCAGCGTGCCGATCTCACCCGCGCTCAGCCCACGCTCCCACGCCGCCGCCTCATGGAACCAGCATTGCGCCGAGCCCTGGATGCTGCCGTCATGCAGAAACAGCACTTGTGCCGCAGCACTGGCAGCCAGCGGATTAGCCACGCCAGAAGCCACCTGCACGCCATCCAGCCACACATCCACGCCCGCACCCGGCGTGTTGCGCAGAATCACCGCATGGCTATGCCGCCGCGCCAGCGTGGAGGAAAGCGCTGTCTGGCTCGCGGTGCCGGGAAACAGCGTGAGGTTCGTTCCCTCCGCGCTGTCCGCCTGCAGGATCGTCGCCCCCGCGCCAGCGGTGGTGTGGATCAGCGGGATCGGCTGGTCATCGACATAATACGTCCCCTGCCGCCAGTTCGGCCGCGTCCACACGAAGTACCGCGTCCAGGCAGCACCCGAGCCCAGCTCCAGCCCGGGATGCACCAGCCCCCAATCCGGGTCCAAACTCGGCCCGTAATTCACGATGGCCGCATCCGGCGCGCCCACTGCGCCGAGATACCCATTCACCCGAGGTGCTACGATGGTCGCGGCCGGTGCGGTATCGGCGGCGATGTGGTACGGCATCAGGTTGTTGCCGTTGCCGGACTTGTCCTTCACCGCGCCAACGACACCATTGCTCGCCAGCAGCGCAGCACCACTCACATCCAGCAGCCCGCCCGGCAGCCCCGCATCCCACCAGCCCGAGATCCCGCTGATCGCGGACGGATACGGCCCGGTGAACAAGCCTACCGGCGGCGCGCTCCCTGCCGGCAGCGGTCCCGCCAGCACGCGCATGCCCAGCCCGGCCGCCAGCGGCGAGCCGGGTATGTTGAACAACATGGTCATTGGTCAGGTCACCGTGACGGTGAAGCTGCTGACCGCAGAGTTGGTGCCGGCGGTGGTTTGCACCCACACGTAATAGGTCCCGGCGGTTGCAGGCGTGTTGTAGTAAATCGCCCACAGCGAGTTTGAGTAGATGATCGACGCCGCCTGCCAACCGGAGGTCGGCACCACGGTATTGGACGTAGAGAGCGCCACCTGCGTCGCCACGTTCTGCGCCGGCGTCACCGAGCCGTTCAGCGGAATCGTGCTCACCCCGTGCACATAGCTGCCACCAGGGTCATTGAAGCCATATGCCAGCGCTGGCGCCGCCGCCACGGTAATGGCGGCGGAGACGGCAGTCAGGCCGCTCGCCGGGTCCTGCGCCCATACGTAGTAGGTGCCAGCCGCGCTCGGCGTGAGCGAAGCCGACAAACTGCCACTCGCATTCGTTGCCGCGGCCC
>Ga0335083_10012192_pt1 | contig 10305 bp, 10 predicted proteins | sample Lox_Sample_42_FD_206716 | JGI IMG/M metagenome (GOLD analysis project Ga0335083, IMG submission 206716) | Soil microbial communities from Loxahatchee National Wildlife Refuge, Florida, United States - Lox_Sample_4.2 | ecosystem: Environmental > Terrestrial > Soil > Wetlands | place: USA...
AACCCGAGCCGCACGCCAGCCGGGGAGCCGTGGCATGAGCGCCGACGCCATGTACAAGGTCTCCCGCGACGACTTCGGCGGCGGTCCGGTCGGACGTGACGCCACACCCCAGGGCGCCGGCCGCGCGGCGGCCAGCGTGGGCCTGTGGGCGTTCATGGGGATGGTGACGGCGCTGTTCTCGCTGTTCATCGTCGCCTACGCCATGCGCATGGACAGCCCCGACTGGCACGCCATCGCGCTGCCGTGGCAGGTGTGGCTGTCGACCGGGCTGCTGGCGGCGGGCGGGTTTGCCATGCACCGCGCCGCGCGCGCGGCGCGCAACGGCGACATGCCGCGCGCGCGCCAGGCCCTGCGGCTGGGCGGGTTGGGCGCGGCGGCGTTCGTCTGCTCGCAACTCTGGGCGTGGAACGCGCTGCTGGCCATCAACGTCACGCCGGCGGGCAATCCGTCCGGCAGCTTCTTCTTCCTGCTCACGGCCATGCACGGCCTGCACGTGCTCGGCGGCCTGGTGGGCTGGGGCATCGCGGCGAGTTCGCGCGGCAGCGGCGGCAGCTTCGTCACGCGCGTGACGCTGTGCGCGCGCTACTGGCACTTCCTGCTGGCGGTGTGGGTGGTGCTGCTGGCGGCGCTGGGCTGGCTGACGCCGGAGATCGTCCGCTTCATCTGCGGCCAGGGCTAGCGGGAGAGCGGGGCGAGGGCAGGAGAGCGCAGAAGAGAAGGGAGGCACGGACATGTCAACGCACGTATCCTCACCCACCGGCACCCCCGGCCATCCCATTGGCGGGTGGCGCGGCCTGGTGGCCGACTGGTCGTCCGACCAGCGCGCCTTCCAGGTCTCGTGGGGCAAGGTGATGATGTGGATCTTCCTGCTGTCGGACACCTTCATCTTCAGCAGCTTCCTCATCGGCTACATGAGCGTGCGCATCGCCACCACGGTGCCATGGCCCAACCCCAGCCACGTATTCGCGCTGCATATCGGCGGGGCCGAGGTTCCGCTGCTGCTGATCGCCATCATGACCTTCGTGCTGATCAGCAGCAGCGGGACGATGGCGATGGCGGTCAACTTTGCCTACCGGCGCCAGCGCAAGGCGTGCGCGCTGCTGATGCTGGCGACCGCGCTCTTCGGCGTGACCTTCGTCGGCATGCAGGCGTTCGAATGGACCAACCTGATCGTCAACGAAGGCGTGCGGCCGTGGGGCAACCCGATGGGCGCGGCGCAGTTCGGCTCGGCCTTCTTCATGATCACGGGCTTCCACGGCTTCCACGTGACCTGCGGCGTGATCTACCTGCTGATCGTCGCCTCCAAGGTCCTGCGCGGGCACTACGAGGCCTCGGGCAACTACCAGATCGTCGAGATCGCCGGCCTGTACTGGCACTTCGTGGACCTGGTGTGGGTGTTCATCTTCGCGTTGTTCTACCTGTGGTGAGGGCCGCCATGTCAGCCACGACCGCGCGTACCCCGTACGACGAATTCGCCGAACTGCGCGCCGCGCAGCAAGCCACCCAGGCCGCCCCGCCAGCGGCCACCCAAGCCGGGCATGCCGCGCCGGCCGCCTCGCCCACGCACGGCCAGCAGCACCCGATCGGGCTGTACCTGAAGATCTGGGGGCTGCTCTTCGTGCTGTCGACGGCGTCCTACCTGGTCGACTATTTCGGCTTCACCGGCCTGCTGCGCTGGACGCTGATCCTGCTCTTCATGGTGCTGAAGGCGGGCCTGATCATCGGCGTGTTCATGCACATGGCGTGGGAGCGGACGGCGCTGATGTGCGCCATCCTGCTGCCGCCTCTGGCGCTGGGCGTGCTGATCTGGCTGATGCACGCGGAGTCGGACTATACGTTCCTGACGCGAGGGATGTTCTTCCGCTAGCCGGCGCGGGCCACGGTGGTGGCACGCCGATCCGATGACCGCCTGTGCCGCGGTCATCGGGTCACGCCTTGTCGGCCTTCGGCGTCGGTTACACCTGCGTGATGAACTTGGTCACCAGGTACCCATCGAAGGTCTCCTGCCCCCCTTCGCTGCCGATCCCCGAGTCCTTGATGCCGCCAAACGGCGTTTCGGCCAGCGCCATGCCGAAGTGGTTGATGTTGACCATGCCGGCTTCCAGCCCGTTCGATACCTGCGTCGCGGTCTTCAGCGAATTGGTGAAGACATACGAGGCGAGCCCGAAGGGCAGGCTGTTGGCGCGGCGCAGTACCTCTTCCGTGTCCTTGAAGCGCGTGACCGGGGCGATCGGGCCGAAGGGCTCGTCGGTCATCAGGCGGGCGTCGTCGGGCAGGTCGGTGACCACGGTGGGGGCGAAGAAGTAGCCCTTGTCGCCGAGGCGCGCGCCGCCGGCCACCACCTTGCCGCCGCGGTTGCCGGCGTCGTCGAGGAACTGCTCCATCGACAGCAGGCGGCGCTCGTGCGCGAGCGGGCCCATCTGCGTGCCGTCGTCGAGGCCGTTGCCGACCTTGACCGAGCCGATGACCTCGGTGAAGCGCGCGAGGAAGCGGTCGTACGCTTTCTCCTGCACGTAGAAGCGCGTGGGCGACACGCACACCTGCCCGGCGTTGCGCAGCTTGAAGCGGGCCAGCATCTCGGCGGCCGGCTCGATGTCGGCGTCGTCGAAGACCAGCACCGGCGAGTGGCCGCCGAGCTCCATCGTCACGCGCTTCATGTGCGCGCCGGCCAGCGCGGCGAGCTGCTTGCCCACCGGCACCGAGCCGGTGAACGAGATCTTGCGCACGATGGGCGATTCGATCAGGTAGGTCGACACCTCCGACGGCACGCCCCAGACGATGTTCAGCACGCCCTTGGGCAGGCCGGCGTCCTGGAACAGCTGGGCGAGGGCGACCACCGCGCTGGGCGAATCCTCCGGTCCTTTCAGGATCAGCGTGCAGCCCGCGCCGACGGCCGCCACGATCTTGCGGATGGCCTGGTTGAACGGGAAGTTCCACGGCGTGAAGGCCGCGCACACGCCCACCGGCTCGCGCACCACGATCTGGCGCACGTTGGGCTGGCGCGGCGGGATCACGCGGCCGTAGATGCGGCGGCATTCCTCGGCGTGCCACTCGGCATGCTCGGCGCAGACCATCACCTCGGCCACGGCCTCGGCCAGCGGCTTGCCCTGGTCGAGCGTGATGTTGCGGCCGATGGCCTGGGCGCGCTCGCGGGCCAGTTCCGCCACGCGGCGCAGGATCTTGCTGCGCTCCAGCGGCGAGGTCTTCTTCCAGGTATCGAAGGCGCGCTGCGCGGCGGCCAGTGCCCGGTCCAGGTCGTCGCGGCTGGCATGCGGCAGCTTGCCGAGCACTTCCTGCGTGGCGGGGTTCAGCACGTCCTGCTCGCGGCGTCCGCCGCCCTTGACGAATTCGCCGTCGATGTAGAGGGCGAGGTCCTGATACATGTTGTGATCTCCAGTGTCGTTGATGCGGCGATGGTTCGCCGGCCCTCGTGCGGGGCCAGTCGTGCTGCGGAGCGGAAAGCTTACTCCGTCGGAGAAAATCCTGCTCGGGGGCTATCATGGGCGCCGTGGCGCAAAATCAACCGACAACAAGCCCTCGATGAAACCCGACGCCCGCCTGACCAAAGGCCCCATCGGCCGTACCCTCCTCGTCTTTGCGTTGCCGGTGCTCGGCAGCAACATCCTCCAGTCGCTCAACGGCTCGATCAATTCGGTCTGGGTGGGCCGGTTCCTCGGCGAGGCGGCGCTGACGGCCACCTCCAACGCCAACATCGTGCTGTTCTTCCTGCTGGGCGTGGTGTTCGGCATCAGCATGGCCAGCACCATCATGGTGGGGCAGGCGCTCGGCGCGCGCGACGTGCCGGAGGCGCGCCGCGTGGCGGGCACGGGCATCACCTTCTTCGTGGCGCTGTCGGTGGCGGCGGCGGCCGGGGGCTACGTCTTCACGCCCCGCATCCTGGCCGGCATGCATACCCCGCCCGACGCCGCGCCGCTGGCCGTGACGTACCTGCGCATCATCTTCGTCGCGCTGCCGTTCATGTACTTCTTCAGCTTCGTGATGATGACGCTGCGCGGCGCGGGCGATTCGCGCACGCCGTTCTGGTTCATGCTGCTGTCGGCCCTGCTCGACGTGGGCCTGAATCCGCTGCTGATCTTCGGCGCGGGGCCGGTGCCCCGGCTTGGCATTGCCGGCTCCGCGCTGGCCACGCTGACTGCGCAGCTGGTAAGCCTGGTGGCGATGATCGTGCTGCTGTACCGCCGCAAGCACTTCCTGCTGCCGCACCGGGGCGACCTCGGCATGCTGCGCCCCGATCCGGCCATCCTCAAGGCGCTTGTGCTCAAGGGATTGCCGATGGGGCTGCAGATGGTGGTGATCTCGTCGTCGGCCATTGCCATGATGTCGCTGGTGAACCGCTACGGCTCGCAGACCAGCGCGGCATATGGCGTGGCGTCGCAGCTGTGGACGTACGTGCAGATGCCGGCGCTGGCGGTGGGGGCGAGCGTGTCGTCGATGGTGGCGCAGAACGTCGGCGCCGGGTTGTGGGGCCGCGTGCGGCGCATCACGCGCGCGGGGCTGCTGTTCAACGTCGTGATGACGGGCGCGCTGGTGGGGCTGATCTACCTGTTCGACCGCCATTCGCTTAGCCTCTTCCTCGGCGAGGACGGCACCGCCATCGGCATCGCGCAGCACATCAACGCCGTGGTGCTGTGGTCCTTCATCCTGTTTGGCTTCACCATCGTGCTGTTCGGCACGGTGCGCGCCACGGGTGCGGTGATGGCGCCGCTGGTGATCCTCTTCCTGTCGATGTGGCTGGTGCGGCTCCCGTTCGCGTATTCGATGTCGACGCCGCTCGGCGCCGAGGCGATCTGGTGGAGCTTTCCGCTGGGTTCCACGGTGTCGCTGGTGCTGGCCCTCGGCTACTACCGCCTGGGCCGCTGGCGCCGCGCTCATATCCTGCCCGCCGCGCCGCGTCCGCTCGCGCCCGATACCAGCATGGGCACGCCGTGCGAGGACGCCGGCGAGCCGGGGGCCGAGCCGGTCGTCGCGCCTGTTGCCGCCTCGCGCTGACAGGGCCTTCCCGGCCCCGCTCGGTAAATACCCGTAAGACAAGACAAATGAAAGGCCGCTGAAAGTTCGTCTCTCTAAGGTTCGAGCATCCCGTATGGCGGGAGCCACCGTCGTACAGGCAAATACTCGAAACCCCTTGGGGAGATTCACCTTGCACATACGCAGTCAGAAGGACTTCGCGTCCGGCCTGATGTTTATCGTGGTCGGACTCGGCTTTTCCTGGGTCTCGCGCGGCTATTCCATGGGAACGGCCGCCAAGATGGGGCCGGGATACTTTCCCTTCCTGCTCGGGATCGTGCTCGCCATCCTTGGCGGGCTGGTCCTGTGGGGTTCGCTGTCGCGCAATGTGGAGGAGGACCAGCTGGCCCGCTGGGACCTGAAGATCCTGCTGTGGATCCTCGGCGCCGTGGTGCTGTTCGGCCTGATGCTCAAGCCGCTGGGCATGGTGCTGTCTGTGATCGCGCTGGTGCTGGTCTCGTCGATGGCGAGCCATGAATTCAACTGGAAGGGCGCCGTCCTGAACTCCGTCGTCCTGGTGGTGATCAGCGTGGGGGCGTTCGTCTATGGCATCGACCTGCAGATGCCGGTGTGGCCGGCCTTCCTGAGCGACTGAGAGAACCCGGACCATGGACCTGATTGCCAACCTGGGACTGGGTTTCGCGACCGCCCTGTCACTCCAGAATCTCGCCTACGCGTTCCTGGGCTGCGTGCTCGGGACGCTGATCGGCGTGCTGCCGGGCATCGGCCCGCTGGCGACCATCGCGATGCTGCTGCCGGTGACCTACACGCTGCCGCCGGTGGCCGCGCTGATCATGCTGGCCGGTATCTACTACGGCGCGCAATACGGCGGCTCGACCACCGCAATCCTGGTGAACCTGCCGGGTGAATCGTCGTCGGTCGTGACCACCATCGACGGCTACCAGATGGCACGCCGCGGGCGTGCGGGCGTTGCCCTGGCTACCGCGGGCATCGGCTCGTTCTTCGCCGGCTGCGTCGCCACGCTGATCCTGGCCGCCTTCGCCGCGCCGCTGTCGGAACTGGCGTTCAAGTTCGGCCCGGCCGAATACTTCTCGCTGATGGTGCTCGGCCTGATCGGCGCCGTGGTGCTGGCGTCGGGCTCGCTCGTGAAGGCCATCGGCATGATCGTGCTGGGGCTGCTGCTGGGCCTGGTCGGTACCGACGTGAATTCGGGCGCCGCGCGTTTCTCGTTCGACGTGCCGGAACTGACCGACGGCCTGAACTTCGTCTCGGTGGCGATGGGTGTGTTCGGCTTCGCCGAGATCATTGCGAACCTCGAGCAGAAGGAAGCGCGCGAGACGTTCACGGACAGCGTGACCAGCCTCTTCCCGTCCAGGGAAGATTTCAGGCGCATGGCTCCCGCAGTGCTGCGCGGCACGGCCCTCGGTTCGATCCTCGGCATCCTGCCGGGCGGCGGTGCGGCGCTGGCGTCGTTCGCGGCCTACTCGCTGGAGAAGAAGACGTCGAAGTACGCGCACGAGTTCGGCAAGGGCGCCATCGAAGGCGTGGCCGGTCCGGAGTCGGCCAACAACGCGGCCGCACAGACCTCGTTCATCCCGCTGCTGACGCTGGGCATTCCGCCCAACGCGGTGATGGCGCTGATGGTGGGTGCGATGACCATCCACAACATCCAGCCCGGCCCGCAGGTGATGACCAGCAATCCGGCGCTGTTCTGGGGGCTGATCGCCTCGATGTGGATCGGCAACCTGATGCTGGTCGTGCTGAACCTGCCGCTGATCGGTATCTGGGTGAAGCTGCTGAAGGTGCCGTACCGCTACCTCTACCCGGCCATCCTCGTGTTTTGCTGCATCGGCGTGTATTCGGTCCAGAACACCACCTTCGACGTGTTCCAGACCGCGGCCTTCGGCGTGATCGGCTACCTGTTCCTCAAGCTGAAGTGCGAGCCCGCGCCGATGTTGCTCGGTTTCGTGCTGGGGCCGATGATGGAAGAGAACTTCCGCCGCGCGCTGCTGCTGTCGCGGGGCGATTTCACGGTGTTCCTGTCGCGCCCGCTGTCGCTGGGCCTGCTGATCGCCGCGGCCGCGCTGGTTGCCGTGGTGGCCATGCCATCGATCAAGGCGAAGCGCGAAGAGGCGTTCCAGGAAGAGTAAGTATTCTTGTCTGGCCCGGTCGCGAGACCGGTGATGCAGTTCGCGCCGGCGCGTTGCGAAAACAAGCCGGCGCACACAACGCAAGCCTTTGGGGTGCCTCGAGCACCCCGCTTTCTTTATCGATTCGTGCGCCATGACCTCACTGCCCACACCCGATCTCTTCTTTTCCCGGCTCTACGTGCTCAAGTTCGTGCAGGCCAGTCCGTCGACGATCATGAACCTGGTGGACCGGTTGCGCGCGTTCGGCATCGACAGGAACATCCGCACGCTGCGGCCGGTGCTGCGCAGCCTGATGATCGCGCGCGCCATCACCGCCGACCTGGTGGAGGGCAGTGGCCGGGTCTACTGCATCACGGACCAGGGCCGCGCCGAGCTGGAGCGCTACATGGCGCATGTCAACCTGCTGCAGGCCGACCTGGACAAGACGGACGACGCGTCATGAGCAAAGGCCGGCGGGCGCCTCAGCGCCGGCCGGCCTGATCGCTTGCGCGCTGTGTGCTTATTTCGCAGGCGGCGAATTGAGCAGCTCGACCGCGGTCTGGCTGTCGTCGTCGCTCTTCGCGAGCAGCACCTTGATATTGTTCGGCACGAAGGCGCCAATGCCGTCCACCGGGATGGTGGTGATCAGCCAGTCGGCGTTGTTGTCGATCTTCAGCGAACCGGAGTCGAAGATCACGGTCTTGCTGCCGGCCGGCGTGATGCGCAGACGGTAGGTGCCGCCGTTGAAGTAGATCGAATCCTGGCCGCTGGCCGGTACCGCGTTGTGGAAGCTGGCGCCGGCCATGTCGGGTGACACGGTGTTCAGGTCCACGCCCGGCGCGGTCACGTACACGTCGACGTTGCTCGCATTGGCCGAGGCGTTCAGCGTGCGCACGCGCGCCTTGTCGGACAGCAGCTGCTTCGCGAACGGGTCATCGATCACAGCGGTATCGGGGCCGGAGGTGTTCGGGATGGCCGCCACCGTGTACTTGTGGCCTGCCGCGGTATTGAACGTGGCGCTGGCCAGCGTCGTACTCGTTCCGGCCGCGCTGAAGCTGAAGGTCTGCGACCCGGAGTCCACCGAGAAATACTTGGAAACGAATTCATAGGGCTTGTTCAGCAGCGACGTATTCTTCGTGCCGTTCTGGCTCACGTCCACGTTCGGTCCGCCGGGAATCGCGTGCATGACGCGCACAACGGGTTTGGTCAGGCCGAGGGATGTGGCAATGTCGTTGCCATCGCCGCCGCCGCACGCCGTCAGTGCCGCGGTGGCTGTAAGCACCAGCCCGGCTGCCAGGGCTTTGTGAAATCGCGTCATGAGTCACCTCTTGTCGTGGGGAGTCGTTTTTCATCGCGGGAAGGTATTTGCTCCCGCCGTGATGGAACGATAGAAAGCCCCGGTCGACTGGGTAACCGACACCCCTCCGATATCGCTGTCGGACGATTCCGACAGTTGGCGGCCATAACAGTTGGCCGCATACCGTGAAACGGCATGCCGCGGCACAAAACCCTACCCTCCGGAACGGCTCTTGCTTTTTTTAAAGTTTTCGTCACACTGCGGAGTCGGGAGTGTGAACGCCCGGGGGTAGTTAGCCCCCATGGCGGCTAGAAGAAGCCGGGGTCAAGATCATTACAAAAGAGCGTGTCATGACGAACAGGCCAGGCGAGTCTGTGGTGGGCGCGCCGCAGGCCGCAACGCAGGGGGAGCGCGACCCGCTCACCGGCGTGTGGCAGCGCCGTGCCTTCCTGCAGTTGCTGGAGCGCCGCCTGGTTCGCGAGGCGGTGCCGCGCTGCGCGTTGCTGCTGGTCGGTGTCGACGATTTCCGTGCCCTCAATGACCGCTATGGCCATGACGAGGGCGATCTGGTGCTGCAAGCCGTTGCACGTCGCCTTGATGACGCTTCGCCGCGCGATGCGCAGATCGGGCGCGTGGGCGGCGACGAATTCGCCATCCTTCTGCCGTCCATTTCCGACCCCACGCTGGTCCGCCACGTGAGCGCCGCCATCCTTTCCCTGCTCGGCCAGGCCCTCCAGGGCAGCGGTCGCCAGCACCGGGTGATGGCGAGCGTGGGCGCCTGCGTGCTGCCGGCGGGCGGGGCCAGCGCCACCGACGCCCTCGCCGCCGCCAGCCTTGCGCTGGCCCGCGCCAAGCAGGACGGCGGCCGCGCCATCCGCTTCTTCAAGCCGCAGATGCGCGCCGACGTGGCCACGCGCCTGTCGCTGGTCGATGCCCTGCGCGATGCCTGCGCGCAGCGCCAGTTCGAGCTGTTCTACCAGCCGCAGGTCCAGTTGCACGGCGGCCGGGTGATGGGCGCCGAGGCGCTGATGCGCTGGCGCCATCCCGTCCATGGCCTGCTCACGCCCGCCCATTTCATCGACGCGCTGGCCGCCAGCAGCGTGGCCGCCGACGTGGGCATGTGGCTGCTGCAGACCGCCTGCGCGCAGGCCCGCGCCTGGGCGTTGCGCCTGCCGCATCCGCCGCGCGTGGCCATCAACCTGTTCGGGGCGCAACTGGCCGAAAGCCGCCTGCTGACCGAGGTCCGGCACGTGCTGCGTTCGCTGGAACTGCCGGCGCACTGCCTGGAGATCGAGATCACCGAGACCATCGCCCTGCAGCAGGGCGACGAGGTGGCCGACCAGCTCCAGTCCCTGCGCCGCGACGGCGTGACCCTGACCTGCGACGACTTCGGCACGGGCTACGCGTCGCTCAGCTTCCTCAAGGCCTTCCCGGTCGACCGGATCAAGATCGACCAGTCCTTCATCCGCAACGTCACCACCGCGGAGGTCGACGCCGCCATCGTGCGCGCGCTGATCAGCGTCGGCAGCAGCCTTGGCGTGGGCGTGGTGGCCGAAGGGGTGGAGACCGCCGAGCAGCGCGACTTCCTGCTCGCCAACGGTTGCACCGAGGCGCAGGGCTACCTGTACGGACGGCCGATGCCGCCCGAGCGGCTGGGCGACATCCTGGGGACGCAGGCCGCCGAGTGAACCGGGGCCCCTCAACCAGCCCGCCCGCTTACAGATTTTGCAGACTTGTATCGGCCTTTGTCGGCAGGGGCTTCCCACGCCCGCGGCGCAATAAGTCCTTACAAAGTGCCGCCACCGCCTTGTCCTGCGGGACGGCCCTGCGTGTAATGTTGGCAACAGGGCCGGCCGGCGATATGTCCGGACCTGCCGTCCTGCCGTCCTG
>Ga0335083_10012194_pt1 | contig 10304 bp, 7 predicted proteins | sample Lox_Sample_42_FD_206716 | JGI IMG/M metagenome (GOLD analysis project Ga0335083, IMG submission 206716) | Soil microbial communities from Loxahatchee National Wildlife Refuge, Florida, United States - Lox_Sample_4.2 | ecosystem: Environmental > Terrestrial > Soil > Wetlands | place: USA: Florida...
AGCTTGGTGGTGGCGACTAATTCCAGGATTCCCATAGCGCTGCGGACCATCCAGGGCGCTCCCTGCTCCCAAACCTGCGAGAGCGGCCGCGCTGCGCCGTCTTTGCCTCGATAAAACACGCGATCTGTCCATCGTTCCCGTCCGGGATATTCCGGATAATTCCGCAGAATGTCCCAGGTTGCTTCAAGCACGCGCATCGCCATGCGTTCGCGGTATTGCGGGAGAAAAAGCACATGACTCTCGAAAGCGCGAACTTCCGCTGCGAACTCACTGAAGCTTTTGGCATTGCTGAGGTTGAGGCAAGCGGCGGGCTCGCAGGCGTGACGGTCGCCGCCGGAGATGACAGGTCGGGAGTGATCGTGGGCGAGGCCGATCGTGTCTGCGTTTTCACGCCAAGGTCTGGTGCCATTGAGTTCGAAGGCGTGGAGAAATGGCAGGCATTCGCCGAGCAAATGACGAAGGGCCGGCGGATGGTCCTCTTCGACGACACCTTCCTCCAGCCAATAAGGATGATTGAGGACGATCAGGGCATCCGGAATCGCAGCCAGGGCCCGCAGCAGCGGAGGCAGCAGGCGCTCGTCGGGCGACGCGGTGAAGTCGGCCATGGCTTCCAGCCACCCGCGCGCGGTTTGCGGCGGCAGGTTGTGAATTCCGAGATGGAAGATGGTGCGGCGATAGGGAACGGTCCACTCGACGGAGATCGGGACCCGCCGGCGGTCCGCGGTGACTTGCAGCGCCATTCCGGCTTCGAGATTGTCGTGATCCGTGAGCGAGACGATGGGGCGAAGGCCCAGCTTCACGATTTGCTCGCGTTCGATCGCAAGGGCGGACGCCGGGGTCAGCGGCGGTGTCCAGTAAGCGCGGGCGAAATCGGCGCCGGCGCGCTCATACCCGCGGACGAGGTGCGCCAAACCCGGCACCATGCCCAGATAGCGCGGCAGGAAGGACAGGCATTCTTCCGAGTGCAGCGTATGTCCGTGGAGACAAACCGCGGTAGAGTACCGTTGCGTGATTTCCGCATTCCGCCAGAGAAACTCCACACGATTTCCCATCGCTGTGCTCCTGGTTAGAGAGTCGTATGGGGGCGGTTACAAATCTCTGACGCTTTGAAGAAAAAATCAAATTGAGATTGTTATGTATTATTGCGGTGGCGCTGGCGTCGTTTAGTTGCAAGAGTCAGGCGTGGATGGTACAACCGGAGCGCGGGAACGAATGCCGAGCGGGATGAGATCAAAGTGCAAGAATATCGGTACAGGCAGAGCAGGCCCGTACACGAAAGGATTGATTCGGTTTCGGAGTTAACTCAGGCTATCTATGCGACGGAGGGCGCCGCGCCATTAGCGCCGGAGTTCGAATCGCACATTCTGAGCGGGCTCATCCGTCTACGCCCCCACCGTCCGCCCGATCCGCACCGCGTTCTCCATCAGCCGCAATCCATGATAGTCCGTCGCCGACAAGATCGACTCCGGATGGAACTGCACCGCCTCGATGGGCAACTCGCGATGGCGCACGCCCATGATCACGCCGTCTTCGGTCTCGGCGGTCACTTCCAGACAAGCAGGGAAGGTTTCGCGCTTGGCGAAGAGTGAGTGGTAACGACCGATGGTGAACTCCTCGGGCAGCCCTTCGAACACGCCGACGCCGCGATGGTGTATTTTCGATGGCTTACCGTGCATCGGATAATCGAGCACGCCCAACTCGCCGCCGAACGCTTCCACGATGCCCTGCAATCCGAGGCAGACGCCGAAGAGCGGGACGCCGAGGCGCACCGCGGTCTTCACAAGGTCGGGGACGCCGAAATCACGGGGACGCGCCGGGCCGGGCGAGATCAGGATCAGGCTGGGCGCCACTTCCGTGATTAGTTCAGGCGGGAATCCGTGCCGATATGTCACGACTTCGGCGCCGGTCTGCTGAGCATAGTTCGCCAGCGTGTGGATGAAGCAATCGTCATTATCGACCAGCAGCAGCCGCGCTCCCGATCCGGCCCCGGTTCCGCTGCTGCGCGGCGTGATCGCCGCCGGCGCGGGATCGCCGACGCCCATGGCGCGGAAAAATCCGGTGGCCTTCATGCGCGTCTCGCGCTCTTCCAGCGCGGGCACGGAATCGTATAGCAGCGTCGCTCCCACGGGATACGACGCCATGCCGTCGCGCAAATACGTGGTGCGGATGAGGATGCCGGTGTTGATGTCGCCGCTCAGCGAAATCATGCCGACCGCGCCGCCGTACCAGCCGCGCGCGTCTTTCTCCAGCGATTCGATGGCAACGGCCGCGGCCTTTTTCGGCGCGCCGATCATGGTCACCGACCACATGTGCGTCAGAAAGGCATCGAGCGAATCGAAGCCGGGTTTCAGTGTGCCTTCCACATGGTCGGTGGTGTGAAATACTCCGGCATACGATTCGATCAGCCGCCGCCAGACCACGCGCACGCTGCCCGGTTCGCAGACGCGCGACTTGTCGTTGCGGTCGACGTCGGTGCACATGGTCAGCTCCGACTCTTCCTTCAGCGATTTCAGCAGCTCCTTGATGTTGTCGGCGTCACGCAAGGGGTCGCCAGTGCGCTGTGCGGTGCCGGAAATCGGCGAAGTCTCGATCCGCCGCCCCTCCACGCGCACGAACATCTCGGGCGACGCGCCCACAAGCTGTTCGTCGCCGAATTGCAGCAGGAATTCGTACGGACTGGGACTGGCCTTTTGGACGCGCGAGAAAAGCTCCGATGCCTTCCCCGCGTATGACGTGCTGAAAGTCTGGCGCAGCACCACTTCGTAGAAATCGCCGCGGCGCATGCCTTCGCGAACGGTCTCGACGTTGGCCATGTATTCTTCGGGCGTGTGGTCGCTGACGATCGGTCCGGGCGCGTGTTTGCGAGACGGTACGACCCGCTCGGCATCGCGGGGCAGGCCGGCGGTGGTGATGTCGCCGCTTTCGAATTCATAGCGGTAGCGATCGATCTGTTCCTTCTTGCGGTCCATGAACCAGATGTCGTCGCAGAGGAACAGGTGCAGATCCTTGTGGCCGTGGCGCGGCAGCCTCTTTTCGATGGGCTCGAACTGGAAAAGCAGGTCGTAGCCGAAGGCGCCGACCAGTCCGAGCTTGCTATTCTCTTCCCCGTGAAACTCCTCGATGAGGGAGCGCAAAATCGTAAACGCCGAGGGCTGCTTGCTGCGCTGCTCTTCTGGAAACAGCGCCGGCAGCGGCTTCAATCGCCCACGCAGCGAGCCTTCCACGAGACTGCATTCTTCCCAATGCGGGTGCCCGGCCAAAACCGGATGCAACAGTTGGGTAATGCGGTTGCCGCGCTCGTTGAGCGGGCGGATTTCCACCTCGCGGTCGCGAGCCACGATTTCCAGCGGGGGGCAGGTGGACGCGATGTCCCAGCGCGAGTACCGCCCGGGATACTCGTATCCCGAAGACAGGTAGATGCCACGGTGCCGGTCCAAATCGCGAAGGAGATGTCCCAGACCCTTACCGTAGTTGACTTTGGTATAGGTTCGGGTGACCCGGATCCCGTGGGGAGTCGTATAGCGGTAGTCGGCCATCGGTGTGCCCCTGGGGTGAAGAATTAGTTTTCAGGATAGCACCAGCGCGCGGAGGTGTTGGATGATGGCGGTAGGATCGGCGCGCTTCAGATCGTGAGCGGCGAGATCCACCGGCAGCAACTCCACGCGCGCGGAAATCAGCTTCAAGGCTTCGCGCATTTCATCCAGAGAGCCGAATGGATCGCGGGAGCCATGGACAAACAGCGCGGGGAGTCGCCAGTCCGGGAAGAAGGCTGTACGAGCCTTCTCGGGACGATCGGGGGGATGCAGCGGATACGAAAGGAGCAGAAGCGCGTCGCACAGCTTCGGATTCTCCGCCGCTGCCATGGCAGTCTGACGGCCTCCGTAGGAATGGCCGCCGGCGATCACGCGCCCGGTTGCGCGCGATCGGAGATATTCCACGGCTCGGGTGATGCCTTCGCGGTCGCGATGTTGGGCAGCGGGGAGCGGCGGCGTTTTGCGGCCTTCCAGGCGATAGGGCAGATCGTAGCGCAGAACCAGCGTGCCGCCGTTCGAGAGAGCACGCGCGATCTGTACCAGCAGGGGCGAACGATGGTCGGATCCGGCGCCGTGGGTTAGGGCTAAAGCGCTGCCGTCGGGATTGTCGGGGTTGTGGAGGACGCCGCGGAGTCCATCCGCTGAAATGGGTTCTTCCATGGCGGTGAGGCGGATCGCGGCCTCAAGGGCGCCGCCGGCTGAAGCCTGCCCTTCGCTATTCCTTGCGTTTCAGGGAGGCGTCGTTGTCCTGGATGAAGCGCTTGATTTCGTCGGTCATTCCCAGGAGCTTCTCCCACTGTTCGCGGTAGAGTGTGACGGGAAATCGTCCCAGGCCATAGACTGAGAGCGCGCCTTTCTCGCTCACCCTCAGAGAAAGCTGTCCGCGGCTCGGCCGTTTCAGGGACTCGTTTTCCGCGCGCAGCCGTTCCAGTTCTTTTTGTAGTTCTTCTTCCGAAGCCATTAGATTCAGTGATACCACACCCGGACATGTTACGCTGGGATCTCCCGCCACAAAATGCCTGCCTTCGATGCGGTCCTGTTCGATTTCGACGGAGTTCTGCTCGACAGCGAGCCGATGCACTGCGCCTGCTGGGCCGAGGTTTTGCAGCCGCTGGGAGTGCACTTGACGTGGGACTTCTATAGCGCGCATTGCATCGGCATCGACGATCGCGAAATGTTGCGGATGATGGCCACGCAATCCGATCCGCCGCGAGTTTGGGACGACCTTTGGGCGCAATACCCGGCCAAGAAACGGTTGTTTCAGCAGCGTATGGCGTCGAATCCCGCATTTCATCCGGAAATGCCCACGCTGCTGGACGAATTGCGCGCGGCGCACAAGCTGGCGGTAGTCAGTTCGAGCGGCATTACGGAAATCGAGCCGCTGCTGGTGGCGGGCGGATTGCGCGGCTATTTCGGCACTGTGGTCGGCGGCAACGACGTCAAGCGGCAGAAGCCGGATCCGGAGCCGTACCTGCTGGCGGCGTCGCGCCTGGGCGTGAAAATGCCGCTGGTGGTGGAAGACTCCGAAGCAGGCGTCGCCGCGGGACGGGCGGCGGGTTTCGAGGTTTTGCGGGTGACCAGCCCCGCCGAAGTCCCGGATGCAGTGCGGCGCGTTGTACTCTGTACATAGTGGGTCCACTTCACTCTCATGGCGACCGCGCCCGAAGTAGCTCGGCGGGGGGCGGAAAACCGAAGGGAAAAGCCAGCAGTCACTTGAAGAGCGTCCTTCCGCTGCTGAAGGAGCTGATTCGTCCCCGGCGTGGGCTCCTGCTGCTGGGCTTCTTCCTCATGGTGATCAACCGATTGTGCGGGCTGGTGCTTCCGGCATCTACCAAATTCCTGATCGATAAGGTCATCGGAGCACACCACGTCAATCTGCTCAAGCCGCTGGTGTTCGCGGTGCTTGGCGCGACTCTGATCCAAGGTGTCACGTCGTTCACCTTGACGCAGCTTCTTTCCAAGGAAGCGCAGCGGCTGATTACGGAGCTGCGCCGCCGCGTTCAGGCGCATATCGGCTGGCTTTCGGTCGCGTATTATGACGCCAACAAGTCGGGCATGCTCGTGTCGCGCATCATGACCGATGTCGAGGGCATCCGCAACCTGGTCGGAACCGGCCTGGTCGAATTCGCCGGCGGCATTCTGACCGCCATCGGATCGATATTTTTTCTGCTCTACTACAGCCCGCTGCTCACCGGTCTGGCGCTGCTGTTCATCGTGGTATTTTCGCTGACGCTGAGCAAGGCGTTCAAGAAGATCCGGCCGATTTTCCGCGAGCGCGGCAAGATCAACGCCGAAGTCACCGGCCGGCTCACGGAGTCGCTTGGAGGCGTTCGGGTGGTGAAAGGCTACCACGCGGAAGCGCAGGAAGCCAACGTTTTCGTCGCCGGGACGCAGCGGCTGCTCGACAACGTACTGCGCAGCCTGACCGCGATTTCGCTGATGAGTCTGTCGGCGGTGGTGCTGATGGGTGTCGTCGGTGCGACGGTGATGTATGTCGGAGCGACCGAAATTCTGAGCACGCCGCCGCGCATGACCTTGGGCGACATGATGAGCTTCACGGCATTCCTGGCGTTTCTGGTGGCTCCCATGTTCCAGGTGGTCGGAATCGGAACACAAATCACCGAGGCGCTGGCCGGTCTGGATCGCACCCAGGAAGTTTTGGCCGAGAAACGCGAAGATCAGGATGCGAAGCGCACGCAAATCGCACCCGAGCTGATCGGCAACGTTTCTTTCGAAAACGTGACCTTCGAATACGACAGGGGCAAGCCCGTGCTGCACGACGTCAGCTTCGATTCGACGCCGGGGACGGTGACGGCGCTGGTGGGGCCGTCGGGATCGGGAAAATCGACTATCATCAGCCTGGTCGCGGCGTTCCACGAACCGACCGAAGGCCTGGTTCGCGTCGATGGAATGGACCTGTCGACCATCCGCCTGGATTCGTACCGCACGCAGCTCGGTGTCGTCCTGCAGGATACGTTCCTGTTCGATGGCTCCATCCGCGAGAACGTGGCGTTTGCGCGTCCCAATGCCAGCGAGGAGCAGGTTCTGGAGGCGTGCCGCATCGCGCGAGTCGACGAGTTTGCCGAAAAGTTCGACGAGAAGTACGAAACCATCGTGGGCGAGCGCGGTGTCAAGCTCTCCGGCGGGCAGCGTCAGCGGGTGTCGATTGCGCGGGCGATTCTGGCGAATCCGCGAATTTTGATCCTGGACGAAGCGACATCGAGCCTGGATTCGGAATCGGAAGCGGCGATTCAAGAAGGCCTGTCGTACCTGATGAAGGGTCGCACGACGTTCGTGATCGCGCACCGGCTCTCGACCATCCGGCGCGCCGAGCAGATTCTGGTGGTAGAAGATGGCCGCATCATCGAGCGGGGCACGCACCAGGAACTGTACGATTTCGGTGGCCGCTACTACGATCTCTACACCCGCCAGCACGGTCTGGACGCCAATCTGTTCCTGGCGCCAGGCGAGGGCGACACCGTGCCGGAGAACGGCGACAAGCCGCGCATGGGTCCGGGGGGCGCCGCGCCGAGCGCGGTGACGCTGCTGCGCGGCGGCATCGCGTGAGTTTTGTGGCGCGCGCATTCATGCGTCGCAGCGCCGGCACTTCTGCCGGCGTGCTGGGGCTTGCTGGTGGCCACGCGGTCAAGAGTGACCGCGCTGCAAGCATAAGTGCTTGCGCCACGCAAGCCAGCCGCTACACCCAATAATTCAGATACGGCTTGCCTTCCGCCATCCGCAGCAAATACAGTCCGACCTCGCGGGCGTGATAATCGCCCCACATCGAACTTTCGCCGGGCTCCCAGTTCCATCCATTTGGACGATGATAGACCGAGTGCAGAATCAGCCCCTGGTGTCCGGAATTCTCGCTGAGATACGGTGCATCGAACAGCGAATTGCAGACAGACAGACCGGCCTGCCAATAACGTGCATCGCCTAACACGCGGCCGAGCCGCAACAGACCTTGCGCGCCGATCGTCGCGGCCGAGCTGTCGACCGGTCCATCGCCGCCGGCCGTATCCCAAATGGGAACGCCGTCGTCGGGCGTATTTTCGATGTAGAAATCGCACGTGGCGCGGGCGGCCTTTTCCAGGAGCGAGGCCAGGTCCGGCATATCGCGAAGGAAATACTCCAGCTCTTCGGCGAAGCCGCACATCGCCCACGCCAGGCCCCGCGTCCAGGTGCTGAACGGCGAGTAGCCCTGCTGCGAATTGGGACAGCGATAGTTGCCGTCGTTGGGGTTGAAAATGCTCTCGTGCGCGACACGGCCGCGGATGTCGTAGGCATCGCGGCCCTCGCCATAATAAACGGAATACTTCGCGGTGGCGCGCAGATGGTCGATGGCGCGGTCCAGGAGCGAAATCTTGCGGTCATTCTCGCCCATCAGCAAGTGGCCCAGCCGGTGACTGACGATCAAAGAGCGCACCGAGCGGATGGTATCGACGAAGAGCGAGTGCGGCCCGTTAAAGGAGTAAATGTAGCCACCGCCATCGGCGGTGCGCGACCAGCGCATGGCCTGCACCGCGCCCGAGCACTTCAGCGCCAGCTCGTAGAACCGCCGCTCCCACTGATTCTCGGCGATGCGACCCTCGGAAATGAGGCGCAGCAGGTTGCCGTAGGTGCTGAGATTGTTGAATCCGTGATCGTGGACGCCCGCGTGGGTGAGGTGCGGCGCCATAAGCGCCACCGTGCGCGAACGGCCGATCTCGAGAAATTCGGCGTCGCCCGTGGCGTCGAACTGGAGAATCGCGGAGCCGAACTGAAATCCCTGCGTCCATTCCGTCCAGCCGCGGCTGGCATACCGTCCGTTGACGGTGGCGACGGGCGAGCCTTGCGACGGGTCCCAGGTGGCTTCGATGGATCGGATCTTCGCCGCCGACAGTTCAAACAGGCGATGCAGTTTGGGGAGCAGTGACTGCGGTGTGAGATCGACGGAAATCTTCATTGTGTTTCATCTGTGTGCATCTGTGTCCATCTGTGGCCAAAATCAAAAATGATTAGCCGCAGATGGACACAGATACACACGGATAAGACCAAAAACTAAGATGTTTTGTGCAGCGTGCCCAGCACGGCGTTAATCAGCACGGCCGCCATTCCCACTGGGATCGCGATCTTCCAGCCGATGTTCATCAACTGGTCGTAGCGGAAGCGCGGAAAGGTGCCGCGGAACCAGATCATCAGGTATACAATCGCGAAGACCTTGAACAGGAACCAGAACAGCCCGATGATTTGGGCGTTGAAGATGAACATGACGATCGCCATCGCCACCAGCAGCACCGCGGCCAGCGTAAGGACGAACTGCTGAATTTTGTCCTTCAGCTTCCGCACCAACGTTAGAGTAAGGCCCGCCGATCCGACGAACAGCACCACGGGGAATCCGATGTTTACCCAGGGCCTCAGCCATTCCACGCTCTCGAACGGAGACAGCCAGCCGCCCCAGAACAGCGTCACGGCTACCGACGACACCACGAAAATATTGGCGTACTCCGCCAGGAAATACAGCGCCCAGCGGAAGCCGCTGTATTCGGTGTGGAACCCGGCCACCAGCTCCGATTCGGCTTCCGGCAGATCGAACGGCGCGCGGTTGGTTTCGGCCGTGGCGGCGATGATGTACACCGCGAACGGCACGATCATGAAGCCCCAGTTGTAGAAAATGCCCCAGACGTGGTTCTCGCGCTGCGCATTCACGATGCCCTGCATACTGAGCGTGCCCGCGGCCATGACGCCGGAAAGCAGGGCGAAAGCCAGCGCGACTTCGTAGCTGACCAACTGCGCAGCGCTGCGCAGCGCTCCGAGCAAAGGATAGTGGCTGTTGGAGGCCCAGCCGCCGAGGATGATACCCAGAATTCCGACCGCGGACATCGCCGAAACCACCAGCAAACCGACATTCACGTCGGCCACGAACAGCTTGTCGGAAAACGGCAGCACCGCGAATGCGGTTAATCCGGTGAAGGTGGAAATGACCGGCGCGAACCAGAAGATCGCCCGGTCGGAATCGGTGGGGACGATGTCTTCCTTGAGCAACAACTTCAGAGCGTCGGCGATCGGCTGCAGGAGGCCATGAGGACCGACGCGCATGGGGCCGAGGCGTACCTGGAAATCGGCGAGCACCTTCCGCTCCACCAGCACGATGTAGCCGGCCACCAACGGAAACGCCGCTACGATCACCAGCATCACCGCCATTGGCGTGAACAGCGGGTTTTGGTAGATGTCTGTCAGAATCTTGACCATACCGTCCTATCGGGAAACCATTGGCAACGCCAGTTGCAGAAAAGGCTGCGGATAAATGCCGATCGCCAGCGTCATCAGCCCGGTGACGCCGAGCGCCACGCGCATGCCGAAACTGGTGGCCAACGGGGCCTTCTCCGTCACCTCGCCCACGAACATCGTGCGCACAATCTTGAAGTAGTAGTAAATGGCCACGGCGACGTACAGCGTCGCGATGACGGCCAGCGTATAGTGGTGCGTCTGGATGAGCGCGAGAAAAATGTAATACTTTCCGAGGAATCCCGCGGTGGGCGGAATGCCGGCGAGCGAGAGCATGAAAATCAGCATCAGCACGGCATATCCCGGACTCTTGCGCATCAGACCCGAAAGGTCCTCCAGGTCTTCGCCGATGATCCCCTGGCGGCGCATGGCGACAATCACCAGGAACGCGCCCAGGTTCATGAAGGTGTAGACCATCACGTAGACCATGATGCCGTTGATGCCGGTATCGTTGCCGGCGATCAGACCCAGCAGCATGTATCCGGCGTGAGAAATCGAGCTATA
>Ga0335083_10012195_pt1 | contig 10303 bp, 12 predicted proteins | sample Lox_Sample_42_FD_206716 | JGI IMG/M metagenome (GOLD analysis project Ga0335083, IMG submission 206716) | Soil microbial communities from Loxahatchee National Wildlife Refuge, Florida, United States - Lox_Sample_4.2 | ecosystem: Environmental > Terrestrial > Soil > Wetlands | place: USA...
CGGCCTGCGCGAGGTCGGCGCGGTCATCCTCACTCCCGCGCATCAGTTCCCGTCCGGCGCGGTGCTGTCGCCGGCCAGGCGGCACGAGCTGCTCGACTGGCGCGGCGAACAGGAGGACTCCTGGTTGAGGACGACTACGACGCGGAGTTCCGCTACGACCGCCGGGCCGTCGCGACGCTGCAGGGCGCCGCGCCCTGGGCCGTCACGCTCGTCGGCTCGGTCAGCAAGACGCCGTCGCCCGCGGTCAGCATCGGCTGGATGGCCGCACCGCCCCGGTGGACGCCGCTGCTGCGCGACGCCGCCCCGCCGCGGCGTGCCGGGCCTGGTGATCGGCTACGGCAACCTGGCCGACCACGAGATCACCCAGGCGGTCGCAACCCTGGCCGCCGCCATCATCCAAGCCGGCTAACGCGGATTCGGGCTGGATGAATCGACGGCGAGCCGCCACAGCCCGTCTGCGTCACGCTGCCAGACGGTCGCGTACTTGGTGACAAGGACGGGCCCGCCAGGGATGCGCACCGTGACGGTGCCGAGCACGTACCCGAGGCCGTCCGCGCTTACCACCTCGTCCGTTTCGATGGTCCTGACGGCGCCCGCCGCGGCCGCCCGGTCGATGGCGAGGCGCCAGAACCGCTCGATCGTCGCGCGGCCCCTGATCAGCTCGGCGTTCTCGGCGAGCAGCCGGGCGTCCTCGGTGTAGCAGGCGGCCATGCCGGCCGCGTCGCCGTCGTTGAACAGCGTCTCGAACCGGCGGTTGAACTGCGCGAGCGCCTGTTCGTCAAGCGATGCCACGGACATCGCGGTCTCCCTTCTGGTAGGCGGTAAGGACGGGGATGACGATGTGGTCGACCACATGCGCGGCGAATTCCCGGCCGAGGCCGTCACCGGCAGCCACCCGCCGCAGCACGAGCGCCTCGATGACTTCGTGCGCTAGGGCGGCGAGTTCCGGGTCGGCGCCCGCGGCCAGTTCGCCGCGCTCCGCCGCGCGGCCGATGATGGGCGCCGCGACCGCATGCCCGATGCCGAGGCGCGGCCGCAGCGCCTCGGCGAGCTCGTGATCGGCCCGCATCGCGTGCATCAGGCCGGACATCATGGCGAGGAACTCTGGTGTCAGGTGCCCGGCCATGGCGGCAAGCACCGCGAGCAGGTCGCCCCGCAGGCTGCCGGTGTCGGCCCCGGCCGTCAGCCGCTCCGCGGCGTACCCGTCCACCGCCGCCCGGACCAGCTCCGGCTTGCCCGGCCACCGCCGGTAGATCGTCGTCTTGCTGGCGTGCGCCCGCGCCGCGACGGCGTCCATCGTCATGCCCTCGTAGCCCGCCTCACCGAGCAGTTCGATGACGGCGGCCAGGATCGCTCTCTCGCGTGCTTCACCCCGAGCCATAAGTGTACGATACCGTATCGTATACTTAGGTCAGAGGGCCGGGTCATTGAAAAGGGACCCGCCCGGCCGCTACCAGGTCGGGATCATGCCGCCGTCGATGCGGATGTCGGCGCCGGTGACGTTGGCGGAGACGTCGCTTGCCAGCAGCAGCACCATGTCCGCCACCTCGTCCGGGCGGCTGAACCGGCCGGTGACCATGGCCTGCGCCGCGCCGCTGGCGACGTCCTCCGGCCTCGCGCCGGTGGCCTTCCCGACTCTGGCGGCCACGCCGTCCGCGCCGAGCCACAGGTCGGTGGCGACCGGGCCCGGGCTCACCGTGTTGACGCGGATGCCGTGCGGGCCGACCTCCTTGGACAGGGCCTTGGAGAAGCTGGCCAGGGCGGCCTTCGCCGCGCTGTAGTCAAGGACGGCGGGGTCGGAGAGCACGGAATTGACCGAGCAGATGTTCACGATCGCCCCGCTTCCCGCCTCGAGCATGGCGGGCAGGGCGGCGCGGGTCGCGCGAACCGCCGCCATCAGGTTGATGTTGATGGTGGCCAGCCAGTCCTCGTCCGTGATGGACAGGAAACCGCCGGTCCGCGGCGGCGCACCGCCGACGTTGTTGACCAGGATGTCGATGCCGCCGCCTGCGCGGGCGATCAGTTCCGCGGGCCCGCCCGGGGCGGCGAGATCCACTTCGACGGGTGTCACGGCATAGGAATCCGCGAGCTTGTCCAGGTCAGCCGACGAGTGCAGGGCTCCGGCGGTGACCCGTGCGCCGGCGGCGGCAAGACCGCGCGTCACGGCGAGGCCGATGCCGCGGCTTGCGCCGGTGACGACGGCGTTGTGTCCGGTGAAATCGATGCTCATCATGCCTACCGACGGTACGCCGCCGGCCGCGGTGCGGCTTCGGTCGGCCGGCTGCCGCAGGCTGGGCCGTGACGGTACTGGTACGGCCCTCGTTAAGTCGGTTGACCCAAGCGGCCCAGGCGCACAGCGCAGTCGGTCACTCAGTCGGCTGACTCGAGCATGGTCATCGCCGGGCGGGCAAAGATGACGGCAGTAATGGCAAACGAGCATCGAGGGAGCACCGCCCATGAACAGCACAAGGACCCCGGTCCTCTTCATCCACGGGCTCTGGCTGCATGCCAGCTCGTGGGCGCCGTGGATCGACCTGTTCGCCGCGGAGGGCTACGCGCCGGTGGCGCCCGGCTGGCCCGGCGTCGCGGAGACGGTCGAGCAGGCCCGCGCCAACCCGGAGTCCATCGGGGGCGGCAGGGACCACACGGTGCCCGAGGCCATCACCAAGGCGACGCTGAAGCAGTACCGGGGCTCCGACGCGGTGACCGACCTGTTCGAGTTCCCCGACCGGGGGCACAGCCGCACCATCGACAGCGGCTGGCGCCCGGTGGCGGGCGAGTGCCTGTCCTGGATGGCCAAGCAGGTCCCCGCCCACCAGTGCGGTGCCGCCGGGGATCTTCCCGACGGTGGCGGGCACGATCGTGTCGTGCAGCGTCGTCAGGGCCTGCCGTGAGGTGGCGTCGTCACCGGACCCGGCGAGCGGAATGGAGATCTGCGCAATGTTCGCCTCGGGATACACGGTCGTGCGCACCGGCTGGCCGAGCGCGCTGCTGTGGTAACTGGCCAGGGCCGCGATCTGCCACTGCGCGGCGGCGGACCGGATGTCCGGCGCCTTCACCACGACCACGGCCGGAGCGGGACCGCCGGGGAACGCCGTCATGATGTGCCGGGGCATTGGTCACCAGCTTCCAGGCACGCGAAAAGGCCCGGCCGATCGCATGCCGTGAGGGGGGTCACAGGCAGACATGCGATCGACCGGGCTAGTTCAGGGCGTGGCAGCCCAGCGCAGCTACTAGGTGCCTGGGCACCCGTCGGCGGCCCACGGGGAGCCGCCGTACTGCTTGTACAGCTCGGCGAAGACCTGCTTCTGGTGCGCGATCGACGTGCCGTACACGTTGTAGCCGCTGGCGGGGATGATGCCGTAGGCGTTGCCGTTCGCGGCGGGGTTCTGCAGGTCCGTCGACTCCCGGTAGGCCACGCACGCGGCGAACGACGAAGGCACGCCGGGGATGTCCGAGAGGCTGCTTGACGAGTAGCCCGACGACGACCCGCTGGAGACAGTCTTGGTCGTGGTGCTCGCGCTGCTGGTGACGCTCGCCGTGCTCGACGGCGACTTGTGGGACGAGCTGTGGCTGCTCGCGGACGAGGACGTGTGGCTCGTCTGGGTCGCCGACCCGTGCGCGGGGATGTGGACAGTCTGCCCGGCGAAGATCAGGTTGAAGTTGTGGATCTGGGAGTTCGCGGTCTCAACCGCGGCGAGGGTCGCGTTGTGCGCGGAGGCAATTCCAGAAAGCGTGTCGCCCGGCTGAACGAGATAGGCGACGAGTGCGAGTGCTGAAAGCAATTCCTGTTGGCCTTCCGGCTTACGGCGGGTCCTAGTGACTAACCACCTTGGGTCTGCTGGCTGGGTCGCCCGGAATCAATCCTTCTGGATGTCCGGCAACAAGAAACCCGGCACGTGCGCAATGGCGCGTACCCGTGTCGGGTAAGACCGAGACTACCCCGGTAATCGGCGGCTGGCTATTTCGGCAACCTCGGCCTCAAGGCCGTGAACAGTGCCGATCTCGCGTGCCTGTCGGCTAATCGGCAAGGTCCGGCTATTGGGCCGTGTGCATGAGGTCACATTGACCGCGGCCATTTCTCACACTAAGCAATCACTGCACTACCAACTGTAGTTACGCTTCATGCCCGGCCGCAATTAAACCGCCACCGTTCTGCAACCCTCCGGCCTATGGTCACGGAAACTTCGCTCCTGACGGAAATAACGACCCGGGATTCGGGTCGTTATTTCCGCGGTAATCCAAATTCCCGTGATCAACGTCAGAAAATGCTCGAATCAAGTGTGTGCATGAGCCCCGCGGGCCGCTTATCGGGTCACGGCCGCTGCGCGCCGGCTGCGGAGCAGGCCGATGCCGGCGCCGGCCACGACGACCCCCATGCCAACGGCGGTCACCACCTGCCGGCCGCCGGCGATGGGCCGCGGCCCTGTCCGGCGCCATCCGCACCCTTGAGCGGCACCCCAATTTCCTGCGGCTGCTGATCGCCTTCGCCACGCAAACGACCGGCGCAGGCGGCGGCCGGGCGCAGGCGGTCGTCGGCCGCATGCGCGGGCACGCGCTCGATCTGCTGCGGACCCGGATCGCGGCCGCCTACGGCGACGATCCGCGAAGCCCCGTCAACGATCTGCTCGCCCGCTTCGCGCTCGCCGCAATCGATGGTGCCTTCGTGGCCTGCCAGACCGACCCCGGCGTCACGCTCGACGGGCTTCTCCGGCCGCTCGCGCCTGGACTGGCGGCATCCAGGCGGGCACTGTCGGGCTGATGCGGATCACCGCCGCGCATCGCGTGCGCGGCACGGCGGGGCCAGGAGATGCTCCCGCCGTGCCGCACACAGCCGCCCTCTGGGGAAGGGCGGCCCGCCCCGGGGGAGGGCGGGGGAGGAAAGTTCTCAGGCGGCCTTGCCGCCGGACTCGGTCCCGCGCCGAGCACAGGGCTGCCGGTCGGAGAGAGCGGCCGATTCCTCGGCGATGACCATGATCGCCAGCTGCCTCATCATGAGGAATCGCACGTCGGCCGGGGTCAGCCCGCTGCCAGGCCAGTCAGTCCGCTCCATCGTCTCTCCGCCCACTCGTACGGTGTTGGACGCTCCGATCGGCTTGGGCTACTCCAGCCGACCGGAGCACTGGAAAGAGTCTGCGTCACCCGCAGTGTGTCGCACATCACGGTCAGCGTCCGTCATCGGATGGTGCTAGCGGGGCCCGGGCATTCCCGCTAGCTGGTATGCCCGGCTGCTTCGCCGGCACCTGGGCGCATATCGCGGCACAGCCTATGCGGACAGGGCAGTCGGCGGGGCAGCCGCCCGAGCGGGGGGCCGAGCCCATCGATCTCGGGGCTATGCTGCGCAGCGAGATGACGATCATCGCCTCCCAGGGATACCCCACCGAGATCTTCGAAGTCACCGGGAATATCGCCGAGCACGCGCCGCGCTTCTCCCGGCTGGTCAGCCATCGCGTCCCGTTCTCCGACGCGGAGCGGGCGTTCGAACTCGCGCTCACCCCTGGTGCCGCCGAGAAGGTAGTCGTGAGCTTCGATGACTGACGCGCAGCGCAGCTGCGCCGTGTCCGCCGGGCCGCAGGGTCAGCAGGCTCGTTTCAGTTATGCGGCACAGACCCGTCCGTATCCTTGAAGCTGCTTCTCCGCCATCTGTAAATCGATATATCGTGAGAAGTCACGATCGCCTGCGTCGGTGCCGTGACCACCGACCGGGGTCATCACGGAATCCGGGCCACGCCGCCGTACCAGCTGACCTCGGCCGGCGTCGGGCGCGGTCCGCTGCCCTGCGGCCGCCACTCGGAAACGAGCACCACGCCCGGCGGCACGATGTCGAGACCGGGGAATACGAGCTGCGCGAACTGATCGGCATCACGCAGCTGCGCCGGAAGCCCGGCCGCCCGGTAGGCGCGCGCCCCGGTAGCCGGCCCGTCCGGGTCGTGTTCTCCCGTGATGTGCGATGCGACGAGGTAGCTGCCCGACGGCAGAGCGTCAATCAGGGTTGACATGATCTCGGTGGGGCCGAACTCGTCGGGGACGAAATGCAAAACTGCGACGAGCATCAGCGCGATCGGCTGGCTGAAGTCCAGGACCTCACGGACCGCGGGGTCGAACAGGATCGATTGCGGGTCCCGCAAGTCAGCGTTGATGTAGGCGGTGCGCCCTTCGGCCGAGCTGGTGAGTAGCGCGCGGGCGTGCGCGAGGACCAGCGGATCGTTGTCGGCGTAGACGACGCGGCAGGACGGCTCGATCGCCTGCGCGACCTCGTGGACATTGTTCGTCGTGGGCAGCCCGGTGCCGATATCGAGAAACTGCCTGATGCCCGCCTCCGCCACCAGGAATCGCACTGCCCGGCCCAGGAAAGCGCGGTTCTCGCGGGCCGCGATGCGGCCCGCTGGCCATCCCGCGAGTCCCTTTTCCGCGGTTTCACGGTCGGCGGCAAAGTGGTTCTTGCCACCCAGGTAGTAGTCGTACATCCGGGCCGGATGCGGCTTGGAAATATCGAGTTCCGGCGCCTCTGGCTCGGCTGCGGATCCTTCGATGCTCAGGTTGCTCCCGTCCCCGGCACGGGCTGCTGGCGATGCCACGGCAGTAGATTACCGCGTGCCGCCGGGGACGACGCCGCCCTCGACGACATCGCCAGGAGCGTCGGGCGAGGGCGCGGCAACGCCGGGCTCCGCCGCGAGGCCGGGCCTGGCGATCAGCTTCAGCGCGTGCAGCAGGAATACCGGCAGGCCAAGGAGCAGCACGGCGGGATCGCGCGCGGCGAGGAGCGCAAGGCCGGCCGCCGGCATCGCCGACAGCGGCCCGGCCATCAGCAGGTTCCGCACCGCGAGCCGGGCCGACCGCGACCACAGGTCAAGCGGAGACAGTTCAGGTGAGTCGGCGCTGAGCTGGAACACGTAGCCAAGAGCGGCGAGTGTGACAAACAGCGCGCCGCCACCGAGGCAGAATCCTCCCAGGGAGGGCACACCCCGGGAGGACGTCCAGAAATACCGCACCTCGGCCAGCCCCGCCAGGACGGCGGCCACCGGCACGCCGACGCTCAGCAGCGTGCGCGCCGACCACCGGGCGCGGAACTCCAGCAGGAACTGCCGCACCACGCGGTCCTCGCCGTCGCGCGCCCACCGGTCGAGCGCCGCGGACGCCGCGCTGACCGCGACCGGCGCCGTGATCAGCGGCAGCGATGCCAGGACCAGTGCCAGGTTGAGCGCCAGCACGTTGAACAGCGCGGTGAGCATGGCCATCAGCCTGGTCCCGAAGATCCCGAAGGTACGGCTGCCCATCGGAGTCACCCCTTCTGGCCGGTGAGCGTAATGCCCTGGATGAAGGTGCGCTGGGTCAGGAAGAACAGGATGACGATGGGTGCGGTGGCCGCGGTCGCGCCCGCCATCACCCAGGCCCAGTTGGTCGTGTAATCGCCGAGGATCAGCGTCAGGCCGAGCGAGAGCGGATAAGAGTTCGTGTTGCTGATGTAGACCAGCGGTCCCAGGTAATCGTTCCAGCAGTACACGAACTGGAACAGGATGATCGACGCAAGGGCCGGCTTGGCCAGCGGCAAGATGATCCGGCTGAAGATGTAGAACTCGCCTCCGCCGTCGATCCGCGCCGCCTCGGACAGCGAGTTGGGGATCGTCATGAAGAACTGGCGCAGCAGGAACGTGCTGAACACGGAGCTGCCGAAGAAGGTGGGCACCTCGAGCGGCAGGTAGGTCCCGATCCAGCCGAACCGCTTGTACATGACGAACAGCGGGATCAGCGTGCACGCGAACGGCAGGATCATCGTCATCAGCATCACGTAGAACAGGGTGTCCCTGCCCGGCCAGCGGAGCCGGGAGAACCCGTAGGCCACCAGGCTGCTCGACGCGCAGACGCCCACGATGGTGATGGCCGCGTAGAGGAAGGTGTTCCAGAAGAACCGGAAGTAGGGCAGCGCCGCGAACAGGTCGGGGTAGTTCGACCAGACGAACGGGTGCGGCCACCACTCGGGCGGGATCGCCAGCGCCTGCGTCGCGGTCTTGAGCGAGGTTCCCGCCATCCACACCAGGGGGAGCGCGAACATGGCGGAGACCACGATCAGCACCGTGTGCTTGCTTAGGCTGCCGGCCATCAGGCGCAGCCTGCGCCTGACGCTGACGCGCGGCGGCGGACCGGACTGCGATTGCGGCGCCTCGACGGCGATCTCGCGTGCTGGCGCGATCGGCATGCGGCTCACCTCTGCTCGTTCTCGTAGTAGACCCAGCGCGATGAGGTCCGCAGCAGCACGACGGTGACCAGAATGACGCCGACGAAGAGCAGGAACGCCATCGCGGACGCGTAGCCGAGGTGCAGGAACTGGAACGCCTGCTGGTAGTAGTAAGTGATGTAGAACATGGTCGAACTGCCCGGGCTGCCCGGCGGGCTCTCGATCACCTGCGCCTGGGTGAAGTACTGGATCGAGACCACCAGGGACATGATCAGGTTGAACAAGATGACCGGGCTGATCATCGGGATGGTTATGTGGCGCAGCCGCTGCCATGGGCCGGCTCCCTCAAGCGCGGCGACCTCGTACATTTCGGCGGGCACTCCCTGCAGTGCCGCCAGGTAGATCACCATCGGCTGGCCCAGCCCCCACAGGCCGAGCAGGATGAACGTCGGCTTGGACCAGGTGATCGAGAAGAACCAGGCAGGGCCGTTGATGTGCACGTCGGCGAGCAGCGAGTTCACGATTCCGAACGACGGCTGGAAGATCCACACGAAGATCAGCGACGAGGCCACCACCGGGACGATCGAGGGGATGTAGAACAGCGTCCGGTAGATGGCCTGGCCGCGCACGTTCATGTTGAGCAGCAGCGCCAGGCCGAGCGCCACGACGGTGGAGAACGGGACCTCGATCGCGGTGTAGTAAACGGTGTTGATGACCGCGGTGCGGAACATCGTGTCGTGCAGCAGGCCGGAATAGTTGGCGAGCCCGTTGAAGGTCGGGTTACCGATTCCGGTGAAGCTGGTGAAGCTGTAATAGAACGTCGCCAGGAACGGGTAGAGGTAAAACGCGCAGTACCCGATAACCCACGGGCTGACGAACAGCAGCCCTAGCCAGAGCCTCCGTGCCCCTGGCGAGCGGAGACCGTGGGCCACTGGGGCCATCGTCCGCATGCTTACCTCCACCCTTTCCTGACTTACTGACTAGCCGCCGACGGCGCTGTTGGCCTGCTGGTCGATGTAGACCAGGGCCTGCTGCGGCGTCATGGTGTGCTCGGCGATGTTCTCGGACGCGATTGCCTCAGCCGCCTCGAACTGAGACTCGCTCTTGGTGAGCTTCGGGGTGACCGACAGCGGGCTGGACATCTGCTCGATGTAGACGTTCAGCCACGGGTTGGCCTTCAGCCATGCCTGGTAGGCAGGCTGCTGCACGACCGTGGGCGAGGCCGGCATCCAGCCGCCCTTGGTGTCGATCTGCGCGTTGAACGTCTGGTTGTTGAAGCCGGCCAGCCAGGCCATGAACTCCAGGGCCTGCTGCGGGTGCGCGGCCCCCTTGGGGATGATGTTGTAGTTGCCCTGACCGAACGTGCTCGGGCCGCCCACCGTGTTCGGGAACGCCACCACGCCGAAGTTGTTCTTCATAGCCGGGTTCTCCGCGGGAATCATTTCCGCGCCCTCCCACGGCCCGCTCATGTAGAACCCTTCCTTGCCGGCCACGAACGCGTCGGCCGAGCCGCCGACCACCGAGCCGAGCGCGGTCTCAAGAGCGGCGACGCTTGAGTAGGGGTAGTTGTCGTACTGGGCGAGGAAGTTCGCCTCGGCCTTGGCCCCGGCGCAGCTCTCGAGCGCGTACTTGCCGGCCGAGTCGAAGCAGTTGACCGCGCCGAAGAAGCTGTCGAAGTACTCCATGCCCTGCGTGTAGGTCGGGTAGAAGCCGATCTGCTGCAGCTTGTTGCCGGAGAACTTCCACTCCTTGGCCTGGTCGGCGTACAGCTCCGCCAGCGTGGTGGGCGGCGTGGAGACGCCCGCTGCCGCCAGCATGGACTTGTTGTAGTAAAGCGCCCACGAGTTCATGGACATCGGCAGCGCGTACGGGGTGCCGTTGTACTGGCCGCCCGCGGCCGCGATGGGGTACATCCACTTTTCCAGGCCCGCGTACGTGCCGGTCAGGTACGGGGCGAGCGCCTGGATCGAGCCGTTGGCCGCGTACTCGCCGAGCACGGGGTTCCACTCGGTGAACACATCCGGCGGGTCGCCCGCCGCGATCTCGGACAGCAGCGGGCACCGCGCCGAGGGTCCGGCGGGACGCTGCCTGTCCGGGGTCACCGCCAGGCCGATGACGGCGCATGCG
>Ga0335083_10012196_pt1 | contig 10303 bp, 2 predicted proteins | sample Lox_Sample_42_FD_206716 | JGI IMG/M metagenome (GOLD analysis project Ga0335083, IMG submission 206716) | Soil microbial communities from Loxahatchee National Wildlife Refuge, Florida, United States - Lox_Sample_4.2 | ecosystem: Environmental > Terrestrial > Soil > Wetlands | place: USA: Florida...
CGTCTCCCGGACGATGCCGGCGATACCGATCCCCATGAGCGAATGCGCGTGCCGCCGGTTCCGTGCCCGCGCGTAGATCGTCAGATGCCGGAAATGGCGCTTCGCCATCTCGGCCACCATCCGGGTCTCGTCCAGGTCGTCCAGGGCGATGACGAGCACCCGCGCCGTCTCGGCGCCGGCCGCGCGCATGACCTCGACACGCGCCGGATTGCCGAAATAGACCTTGTTGCCGAAGCGGCGAACCACCTCGACATGCGCGGCATCCTTGTCGAGCGCGGTGAACGGGATGCGCTGCATGGTCAGCACCCGGCCGACGACCTGGCCGACGCGCCCGAAGCCGCAGATGATGACGGGGGCGGGCGGCTCGTCGATCTGGTCGGTGGCCGGCGGCTCCTTGCGGGGTTCGAGACGCGGGATGAGTAGCCGCTCCGAAACCGCGAACAGGACCGGCGTCACGGCCATGGACAGCGCGACCACCAGGGTCGCGAGATCGGCCTGCGCCCGCGTCAGGGCGCCGCTGGCGACCGCCGCCCCGAACAGGACGAAGCTGAATTCACTGCCCTCGGCCAAGGCGAGACCGAAGCGCGCCGCGCTCGCGGCGCTCTTCCGCCGGACGAGCCCGAGCGGAAAGGCGACGGCGATCTTGACCGCGACCAGGAGCGCGACGGCAGCGGCGACGATGGCCGGAAACCGCGCGGCCAGATCGAGATTGGCCGACATGCCGACCGACATGAAGAAGAAGCCGAGCAGCAATCCCTTGAAGGGCTCGATATCGGCCTGCAATTCATGCCGGTATTCCGAATCCGATACCATGACGCCGGCCATGAAGGCGCCGAGCGACATGGACAGCCCGGCCCAGTTGGCCAGCGCCGCCGTGCCGACCACCAGCAGCAAGGCCGTCGCCGTGAAGACCTCCGGCGTTTTCGTCAGGCCGACAACGCGGAAGAGCGGCCGGACGAGAACGCTGCCGCCGATCAGGATGACGGCGATCACAGCGACGCCGCGCGCCACCTCCATCCAGGGGAGATGGGACGGAAGATCGGCCCCGGACAAGAGCGGGAGCAGGGCGGCCAGGGGGATGAAGGCCATGTCCTGAAACAGCAGGACGGCGAAACCGTCCCGCCCGGCGGTGGAGCCGAGCAGGTTCCGCTCGGCGAGCATCGGCAGGACGATGGCCGTCGAGGACAGCGCCAGCCCCGCCCCGAGCACCGCCGCGCCTCCCCACGCGACGCCCGCCAGGTGGATGAGCCCCGCGAGAACCAGCGCGCTCGGCACCATCTGGCCGAGGCCGAGACCGAACACCACCCGGCGGAGAATCCAGAGCCTGTGCGGCCGCAAGTCCAGGCCGATCAGGAACAGGAGCATGATGACGCCGAGTGCCGCGACCTCGGCGATCTGTTCCACATTGGTGACCAGGCGCAACCCGGCTGGACCAATGATCACACCCGCGACGAGGTAACCAAGAATGCTGCCGAATCCCAACCAGCGAGAAATGGGAACGGCAATCGCGGTTGCTCCCAGCAATGCGACCAGCGTTTCGAGCATCAGACTTCCCCATCCGGTCCGTGCATCACGCCATCAGAACGCCGGAGCATGCGCGTTCGCTCCCGACGATCGCGCGATCCGTCCTTGGTTGCCAGCGCGTTGCGCGTAATTCGTGCGCTTCGTTGCCCCAACACGCTTAAGTTGTGTTGTGCAACGTTGCGCTGCAAAAATCTTTTTTTATTGACGCAAAGCGTTTCGTGGCCGTAAAGGAACGCGGCCTGCCAAGGCCTGCCAAAAAAATGAGGGGCGTCCGCCATGACCGCGAAACCCGTTGTCGATTTCGCCGCTGGCGATTCCGGTTCGCGGTCCAGCTTCCTGGGAAGCACCACCACGCTCGACCTGGTGTTCAGCAACCAGGGCGCCCCCGGCGACACGGGCTACAGCCCGTATATCGACTTCACCCTGCCCACCGGCAATAACGGCCTCTCGTTCCAGGGCGCGACCTTCCTCGACAACCCGCTGACCACGCAGGTGTTGAGCAATGCCGGCGGCACGGAGACGGTACGGATCCTCCTGCCCTTCGGCAGCTATCAGGCCGGCCAGACCCCGGCGGACATCCAGGCGACGCTCGGCGTCGGCCCGGCCGCGACGGTCGGCGCCGCCCTCGGCGTCTCCGCCACCTCAGGCTTCCTGCTCGGCAACTCGCCATTGGCCGGCGGCAGTCCGCCCATCACCCAGGCAACCCCGAACACCTACACGCTGCAGCCCTCGGTGCTGCAACTCCTCACCTCCTATCTCGGCCCCGAGCAGGAGGCGATCAGCGGCACCGCCGGCCCCACCGTGCCGAGCCAGATCTGGAAGACCACGGCGGCGATCGCCTTCAACCAGGTGGTCGCCAACCTGACGCTGACCGACCCGCTGCCGAACGGCGCCACCGCCACGCAGGTGACGCTGAGCGACGGCAACGGCCATAGCTGGACCTACAGCTACGACCCGGCGACCGGCACGCTCGCCGCCGCCGCGACGAACGCCGCCGGCGCGCCCCCCGTCGTCGCGGCGCCCACCGGCGCCGGTCCGTGGATCTGGTTCGACGCGGTGAACAACCTGATCGTCGCCAATTTCGGCACGGTCACCGGCCAGGCGACGGACAGCAACGTCACCGGCCCGTCGATCGCGACGCAATTCGTCCTCGGCCCGTGGCAGACGCTCGGCCATGGCGAGACCTCGGCGACCGCCGCCACCGCCGACCTGACCGTGACCGACACTCTGCCCTTCGGCGGCACGGCGCAGAATTTCACCCTGACCGGCCCGGATGGCAGCGTCTGGGTCTATTCCGTCAGCAACGGCGTGGTTTCGCTCAGCTCCGGCAACGCAGCCACCGCCCCGGCCATCGGTAGCGCCGCCGGCGCTACCGGCGCGCGCTGGGTCTGGTACGATCAGGCGAACGGCAAGATCGTCGCCGATTTCGGCGCCGCCAGCGCCGGGCAGGTCGGCAAGATCGACGCCTATGTCAGCGGCGGCCAGGCGCAGCCGGTCGCGGGCTTCGTGTCGCAGACGGTCGCGAGCGGCCAGTCCGCCAGCGTCACGCTGGTGGATCAGCTCGCTGGCGGCGCGCAGGCGAGCGGTTTTGTCCTGCACTGGAACGGCCTCGACTACGCCTATGACGTCGCCGCCAACGGCACGGTGACGGCGCGCGCGGGCAACCCGGCCGGCGGCCCCGCCATCGGCACGGGCAGCGGCGGCACGGGCGGCAGCGCCGGCGCCACGATCTGGTACGACGCGGCGAACAGCCGCATCATCGCCAGCCTCGGCGCGGTTTCCGGCGGCACCGCCGGCCAGACCGTCTCGCTCGCCGCGACCGAAACCGGCGGCACGCTGCTCGACACGGCGAATCCGGAAAACGTCGCGCTGACCTATAGCCCCGGCGCAAGCGGCGCCTGGGCCTCGGCCAGCGGCTCGGTCGCCATCAGCGCCGGCGCGCCGCCGGATGCGGGCATCGCGGACGGCGCCAACAGCGTCACCGCCAAGCCCTTCGCGGTGCAGAAATGGGTGACGCCGGAATCCAGCCTGATCCCGGGCCACCTGCTCGACTGGTCGGTGCGCGCGGAAATCGGCTCGGCCTACGATGTCTCGCATCTCGTCGTCACCGACACGCTGAGCGACGGCCAGACCTTCGATGCCGGCGCGGCGCCGACCCTGACCATCCATGACCAGGGCCAAACCTACACCATCGCCTTCACCGGCGCGGCCTCCGGCGACTACACGGTCGGCCCCAAGGACGCGTCGGGCCAGACGACGATCGTCTTCAACGTGTCGCAGGCGATGCTGGATGACGGGCTCGGCTTCGGCGACCTGAACACCGGGGGCGCGGTGCCCGGCACCGCCGATTTCACCCTCGGCTTCAAATCCTCGATCGACCCGGTCTATGTCGGCGGCACCCAGGGCTATATCGACCCGGTCATCGAGCAAGGCGACGCGATCGGCAACCAGGTGACCGCGAGCGGCGTGCTGCCGAATGGCTGGGCGGTGTCCGACGGCTCCTCCGCCGGCGTCGGCCTGCCCACCGGCTCCGCCAGCAAGGCGATCGTCGATGTCAACGGCACGGCGCCGAAGCTCGACTCCGCCGGATACGCGCATCTGCAAACCGGCGAGAGCGTCACCTACGAGCTGAAGGCGACGCTGCCGATCGGCAATGCGAGCGATGTCACCCTCGCCGACTACCTGCCGCAGCCGGTGCTGAACGCGCTGGAGAGCAACGGTGTCTCGGCGAGCAGCTTCAGCTTCACCGGCGCCACCAGCGGCGTGCCGCAGGCCGGCCAGATCCAGTGGGGCGGCGCCGATACGTTCCACACCCTGTTCCCCGGCGCGGCGCCGACCGTCACCACGATCGGCAACCTCAACGAATTGCTGCTGGATTTCGGCGACATCCACCAGGCGGCCTACAAGCCGGTGACGATCGACGTGCTGTTCACCGCCACGGTGACGGACGCGGCCTTCGCCGACAGCCTGCTGCTGACCAACGAGCTGACCGAGAGCGAGCGCAACTCGCTCGGCGCCCTGTCCCAGTCGAGCGCCATCACGCGCTTCGTCATGGACAGCCCGGCGCTGAAGATCTCGAAAGGCGTGGTCGCGACCACCGACGCCTTCGCGCAGTTCCAGGGCAGCAAGGGCGGCATCGCCTGGAACGGCATCAACGCCGCCACCGCCTTCAGCGGCAAGGTGACGAGCGCGGAACTGGCCGCGACGCCGCTCAACAGCTCGGTGACGAATGTCGGCGCCGGGGAGACGGTGGAATACGCCGTCATCGTGCAGAATCTCGGCCATGACACGCAGGGCGCGGCCGACATCACCCTCAACGACACGGCGATCCCGGCCGGGCTGTCCCTGGTCGCCGGCTCGATCCGGGTGACGGACGGCGCCGGCCATGCGCTCGGCTACCAATCCCTCGGCTCCGGTGCGACTGCCGGCCTGTTCGGCGCCGGCATCGAGCTGACCGACGCGAGCGGCGCCAACACCAACGTGCTCTCCACCTATGATGCGAACAGCGGCGGCAACGTCGCCGTCATCACCTTCAAGCTCGCGACGGCGTCCACCATCGCCACCCCGGCGACGGTGCTGCCGGACACCGTGACGCTGACCGGCTTCGCCGACCAGCAGGGCGGGGTGAACCGCATCGCCGCCAACCCGGCCGCGAACGACACCGCCACCGCCTCGGTGCAGACGGCGACGCCGGTGGTGAGCAAGAGCTTCGTCTCGGCGAGCGCGGGCGATGCGGCGAACGCGCTGAAGATCGGCGAGATCGCCACCTTCACCGTCACCTACACGCTGCCCGGCGGCACCGCGAACAACGTCGTGCTGAGCGACGTGCTCGGCAGCGGCCTCACCCTGGTCGGCGCGAAGATCCTCTCGATCGGGCAGGACATCAGCTACGCCAATAGCGGCACCATCGGCGCTGGCTCGGTCAGCGCGAATGGCAGCTTCGCCCTCGGCAATGTCTCGGTGGCGAGCGACACGCGCGGCGCCGCCGACCAGATCGTGCTCCAGGTGCAGGAAGTCGCGGCGGGCAGCACCGCGAGCAACGTCGCCGGCGCCGTCCGTACCAACACCGGCAAGATCACCGAGACCAACCCCGCGACCGGCGCCAGCAAGAGCTACAGCGCCAGCCAGTCGGTGACGCTCGCGGCGCCGTCGCTCACGCTGGTCAAGCAGGTGGAAGACCTCACCACCCGTGGCAGCTACGGCACGTCGATCACCGCCAATGCCGGCGACACGCTGCAATACGACATCCGGCTGACCAACGCCGCCGGCGCCGCCACCGCCTACAGCGTGACGCTCCAGGACCTGCTGAACCAGTTCGGCCTGGACGCCCAGGGCAACCCGAACGTGACGCTGGTCGCCGGCTCCGCCGTCGTCACCGGCGGCGGCGGCACCACCCTCGCCGCCCCCGCGGGCGGCGGCGTCGGCGCCACCGTGGCCACCCTCGCCGCCGGGCAGACGGTGGATCTCTCCTTCCGCGCCGCCCTCTCCGGCCACGCCCTCTACGGCGCGACGCTCGGCAACACCGCGCGCTACACCGCCGACACGCTGCCGACCACCGATGCCGGCTATGCCTGGCACCGCACGCTGAGCGGCTCGGCCACCGCCAGCGCCACGCTGCCAACGCCGAGCGCGGTGAAGACCTTCATCGCCGGCAGCGATCCGCGCGTGCCGCTCCCCGGCCTGCAGGTCGGCGAGACCGGCACCTTCACCATCGACGTCACCCTGCCGGCGGGCGACAGCACGGACCTCAAGATCGAGGATCTGCTGCCCAAATCCGGCGCCACCGCGCTGTTCTCCTATGTCGCCGGCTCGGCGCAGATCGTCGGCATCGATGCGGGCATCACCGCCGGCATCGGCCTCGGCGCCGTGGCGACCAGCCTCGACGCGGCGAATAACGGCGTGGTGGTCGATCTCGGCCCGGTGCATGCCACCGCCGCCGGCGAGCACATCACGCTCCGCCTCGGCGCGGTGCTGAACAACGTGGCGCAGAACACGGCCGGCAGTTCCTGGACCAACGTGGCGACGGTGACCAGCGCCGGCGCCACGGCGCAGACCGCCTCCGCCTCCGGCACCGTGGTCGCGCCGCGCCTCACCATCGGCAAGAGCACGACCTTCACCACCGGCGCGGCCGGTTCGGTCGCCACCTACACCGTGGTGGTGAAGGACGCCGCTGGCGCCACCAACCCGGCCTACAACGTCACCATCGCCGATCCGCTCAGCCCGGGCCTCGTGCTCGTCTCCGGCTCGGAGCGGGTGACTGAAGGCGGCGTGACCGTCACCGGCGCCGTGGTCACGGAGAACGGAGGCGGCTTCACCGTCACCGTGCCGCATCTCTATTCCACCGACGCGCCGATCACCCTCACCTATCAGGCGAAGCTCGCCGACAGCGTGGTGGACGGCGCGACGCTCCGCAACACCGCGACGCTGAGCTACGCCAGCGCGGCCAGCAACGGCGCGACCTATTCCGGCGGCTCGGCCAGCGCCACGGTCGGCGCGCATCTCACTGATTCCTTCAGCAAGGTTCTGGTCGCCGCCTCCAGTGGCGCCTCGGTGCAAAGCGGTCTCGTCGCCCCTGGCGAAACCCTCACCTATGATCTGGTGGCGACGCTCGGCCAGGGCACACAGCATCTCGTGCTCTCCGATTTGCTGCCCACGGGGCTCGACTACCTCTCCTCCAGCGTCGTCTCGCTCGGCAACACCAGCGGCTCGGCGCTGGGCGTGGGCGCCTCCGGCACCGACAGCAATGGCGTCGTCAGTTTCGATTTCGGCAGCGCCGGCCTCACCAATCCGGGCAGTAGCACCAGCGCCCCGGGCAATCAGGTGGTGGTCGCCGTCACCGCCCAGGTGGACAATGCCGACAAGATCAACCAGGTGCTGACCAACACCGGCAAGCTGGTCGCGACCGTGCCGACCAACACCTATGGCGTCACCGCCGGCACCCCGATGCAGACCCTGACCTCGGCCAGCGCGGTCACCGTCGCCCCGGCGACGATCACCGGCCGCGTGTTCGTCGATGGTCTCTGCGACGGCGTCTATCGCATCGGCGACGCCGCGCTGGCGGGCGTCTCCGTCATGTTGCTGTCCGCGAACGGCACGCCGACCGGGCAGACCACCACCACCGACAGCCAGGGCGCCTACACTTTCGCGAACATCCCCGGCGGCAGCTACGCCGTGAAGTTCGTGACGCCGCAGGGCATGGCGTTCACCGATCGGAATGTCGGCACCGATCCGACGCTGAACAGCGCGGCCAACCCGACGACCGGCATCACCAGCGTGTTCGCCGTCGCGGCCGGCGCCACCTATCGCGGCGCCAATGCGGGCGTGGAACTGACGGGCAACTTCCCCGGCGTGACCGCGACGCAGATCGGCAGCGGCCAGGGTTACTCCGCCAATAATGGCGGTGCCTCCATCGTCGGCACCGGCAACGACAACGTGCACACCAATGGCGGCCCGTCGAACTTCGTGCACATCGAGGGCGGCAACAACATCGTCGAGACCAGCCCGGGCAACGATGTCGTCTATAGCTGCGGCTCCGCCAATGCGCAGGCACTCGGCACCACGGACTACATCTATGCCGGCGGCGCCGGCAGCACGCTGCAGGGCGGCAGCGGCAGCGATTTCCTGGTGGCCAGCGGCACCGGCGCACGCATCGCCGGCGGCGCCGGGCATAACGTCATCATCGGCGCCAATGCCGGCGGCTCGATGACGCTCTCCGGCGGCCAGATCACGAATGTCAGCATCGGGGACGACATCTTCCCCGGCCCGGGCGCGACGGACGTGATCTACCAGAAGGGTGACGGCGTGCAGATGCTGGAAACCTTCGACCCGACGCGCGGCGACACGCTGACCATCTACGGCTATAGCGGCTTCTCCGCCCTCGGCAGCTGGAACGGGCACCAGGTGCTCTATCTCGCGCCGAATGAGGGCTTCGTGCTGAATGGCGGGTTCCACGTGAATACGCTGAGCGGCGCGATCGCCGGGGTGAAATTCGTCGCCACCGTGCCGACCACGCCGATCACCACGCTCGATTACGGCGCGAACGGCCTGCCCGAGCAATACGCGACGCCGAGCCTGCCGAGCACGGGCGCGTCGCTGCCGACGCTCGCCTCGATCAACAGCACCGGCACGCTCACCGGCACGGCGGCGGCGGAGCGGCTGATCGCCGGCCACGGCGCGTCCTTCACGCTGAACGGCGGCGCGGGCGGGCACGATGTCTATGTCGCCTCGGTCGGCACCGATACGATCCAGCTCTCCGGCATGGGCAACACCGTGTTCCTCGGCAGCGGCCACGACATCGTCTCGGGCGGCACCGGCGGCAACACGCTGCTGTTCACCCAGGCGCCGAACGCCGCCGCCGATATCAGCACCTTCCATGCGACCGGCAGCGCGCATGACGTGCTGGACGTCTCCGCCCTGCTGGCGACGACCGGCTGGGACCATGTGAGCGCGCATGCCGGCGCTTATCTGCAGGTGAGCGCGAGCGGCTCCGACACGCTGCTGGATTTCCGCGGATCCGGCACGACGGGCGGGGCGCTCACCCATCTCGCCGATCTGCGTGGCGTCAGCGGGCAGAGCTTCAACAGCCTGCTCACCAATGGCGATATCAAGCTCGCGTAAAGGGCGTTTCTTCTGGGGTCAGTAAAAGGCCAGGGGCTCCGCCCCTGGACCCCGCCAAAGGCGGTGCCTTTGGAATCCATTTGTTTGCTTGGAACGCGATCGCTTGAGACTGACAGTCGGAAAGCGTGAATTCCGCCGTTTCCATAGGCGGCTGTCAGAAAAAATTTCGGTTTCCAAAGGCCTACGGCCTTTGGCGGGTCGAGGGCAGAGCCCTCGCCTTAATCCTGTCGCTTAACCTCGCCCCACCCCACCGACACAGCCCCCGCCCGGGCCAGCGCCGCGCGCAACGTGGGGTCCAGCAGCGCTGCAAGTTCCGCCTCGTGCTCGTATTCCGGCATCAGCCGGCGCAGCAGCCCGTCCCGCGACGCGGCCGGGTGGAAATAAAGTTCGCTCAGCCCCTCCGGCAGCGCCCCGGCGAGGCGATGCAGCCGCTCCGCCGTCATGTGCCCGGTCCAGGCCAGGCCGAACACATGGTCGTTCACCTGCATCCCGGCCCGCATTGCCTGCCGCCGCAGCACCTGCGTCCACAGCGCGAGCGTCCGCGCGCCGAACCCCTGCCGCTCGCCGCACCAGCACATGACCGAGACCGGCTCGTGCGGCACCCGCAGGGCGGTCAGCCCATATTCCCGGCCGATCTCGATCATCAGCCGCCCGACAGTCGGGTGGAGATGCATGTGCTTGTGCGCGTTGGCATGGTCCAGGCGCAGGCCGGTGGCGCGGAACGCCTCGAACTGCGCCCGGATCTCGGCCGCGAGCTGCCGCCGCACGCGGGGGCGGAAATAATAGTCGATGCCGAGGCGGAGCTGGTCCGAGGGGAACTGGCCATCCGCGCCGACGAGATCCGGGATCGCGGCGGGCGGCAGGACCGCCGGTCCCTCGATCACCACCAGATGCAAGCCGACCCGGAGTTGCGGCAAGGCGCGAGCGCGGCGCACCGCGTCGGCCGCGGCCTCGCCGGCAACCATCAGGCTTGTGGTGGTCAGGAGGCCATCGCGGCAGGCGCGCTCGATGCCTTCGTTGACGGATTCGGAGAGGCCGAAATCATCGGCCGAGATGATGAGTTGTTTCACTGGATCCAGGCCAGGGGCTCCGCCCCTGGACCCCGCTGGGGCCTTGAGGCCCCAGACCCCCAATCACTTAAAACTAATGGATTCCAAAGGCT
>Ga0335083_10012197_pt1 | contig 10303 bp, 3 predicted proteins | sample Lox_Sample_42_FD_206716 | JGI IMG/M metagenome (GOLD analysis project Ga0335083, IMG submission 206716) | Soil microbial communities from Loxahatchee National Wildlife Refuge, Florida, United States - Lox_Sample_4.2 | ecosystem: Environmental > Terrestrial > Soil > Wetlands | place: USA: Florida...
CCGGAGCGCCGCCACCTCCCGGTTCAGCCGCGTCGCCGCCCCCAGCACCGCGGCGTTCAAATCGCAGGGTAGGGCCACGGCGGGCACCGCGAGCCGCGCGTATTCCCCGGCCAGGGCGTCGAGGTATCCGATGCTCGATTCCACCGTACCCTGCCGCTCGGCGAACACGCCGGGCAGGTCCGCGGGCCGCTCCCGCGCCACGTCCCGCCAATGCCGGAACACGTTCCGGATGGGCGTGAGCCCGTTCCGGATGTCGTGGTTCACCTGCCGGGCCAGATCCCCCAGCGCCGCCCGGCGCTCGGCCCGCCGCGCCACCTCCGCGCTCTCGCGCAGCCGCGCGGTCATCCCCGACAGGACCGCCGACAGCCGGCCGATTTCGTCCCGGCGACCGGTATCGAACGCGGTGTCCAGCCGTTCCGGATCGAGGGACGCCGCGCGCGCGGTCAGGTCCGCGAGCGGCCGGGAGAGGCGGCCGGCGAGCCAGAGGGCGGCCGCCAGCGCCGCCAGCGCCGTCACCACGACGCCGAGCGTCAGCCACCGGTCCAGGTCGGCCTCGATGCCGCGCAGCGGCGCGAGCGTCTGCGTCATCACGAGCTGGGCCGCGTCGGGCGCGTCCGCCGGCTCGGGCGGGAGCCCGGGCGTCACCGCGCGGCTCACCCCGACCATCGCCCTGACGCCGGCGGCCTGGGCGCGCGCCCGCGTCACCCCCTGCGTCGCACGCTCCTCGTAGAGCGCGGTGAGACGATCCGAGACGGCGCGGCGGACCCCCCAACCGAAGAGCGCGAGCGGGAGGAGCACGGCGGGCAGAAACGCCGAGACGAGGCGGGCGCGGAAGGTCACCGGGGTTCTCCCGGTTCGGAGGCACACGCGAAAATCCCCGCCGCCCCGAGGGCGGCGAGGAACGGGAGACGGCTTTTCTTCTTCGACACGGGGACGGCTCCGGGAGCGTGCGGCGGTCGAGCTGTTATACCCCCGGACGAGCCTCGCGGCTCCCGGGTTTCCGCCCCATCCGGACTACCAGTTCAGCCAGTAGGAAGCCTTCACCAGGAAGGTGTTGTCGGGGTGCAGCTGGAAGAGATTGTTGAGATCGCCCCGCAGCCCGTCGGGCCCGGCGACCGACTGGTAGTCGTTCCGGCCCTGGGTCCAGACCACGAAGATGGTGGAGCCGGGCCGGTACTCCCAGCGGATCACCAGATTGGAGTTGAACTGCTTGTAGTCGAGGCCGCCGGGGTGGTTCGCCACCGACGTGTCGGCGTAGGGCTGGTAGCGTCCCGCATAGCTCGCGGCGGCCGGGTTCGCCAGCTCGCGCACGTTCGAGTAGTTCCCGCGGCTCACGAACGGCGCGATGTGCCACTGCACCGAGAGGTTGGTGGTCACGGTATACGCCAGGTCGGCCGTGAGGCCCAGGGTCCGCTGGTCGAGGTGGGCGAACGTGTAGTGGGTCACGTCGGCCGAATCCGCGAAGTTGCCGAACCACTGATTGTCGGCGTGCTGGGTGGTGATGTTCGCCCCGAGGCTCGCCGAGAATCGGGTCGACGCGTTGTAGGTCAGCTGCGGCTGCAGGTTGACCGACGAATTGTGTCCGGCGTCCCCGAAGAACAGGTTCGACCAGATCGACGGAATGAGCTTGTGGCGGTCGTCTCCCTGGATGCCCCACCAGGGCGCGAGGTAGGGATCCTGCCGCACCGCGGGGCCGCCGCGGGCGCACCGGTCGCACCACGTGGTGCCGAGCTGGCCCAGAGTGCCGCCGGCGTGGAGCCACCAGAAGTCGTTGAACTTCACGTGCACGTTGGTGTTGGCCGCGCGCTCGGTGGCCATCCCGGCGGCCGACCACCACTGCCACCAGTTGAAGTTCCACTGCAGCTGCTGGAACACCTGGTTCGGGTGCCGGACGAACAGTCCCATCCAGTTGTTCCAGCTCTGCTGATCGGCCTGGAGCAGGAAGCCCAGGTCGTTGACTTCGAAGCCGGGAGACCGGCGCAGGTAGCTGGTCTCGAACATCAGGCCACCCGAGATCTTGCCCAGATGCATCTCTTCCGCGTCGCCCGCGAGGGACGTGGCGGACGAATCGACGTGCAGGGGCCCGCCGGGACGCTGGTAATAGTGGACCGCGTTTTCCTCGAGGCCGGTGATGGCGGCCGCCGAGCCGGTGACCCGGCTCAGATCCACCGACGCCGAGACCTCGTACCGGTTGTTGAAGAAGCGGTGACGGGCGTCCACCGCGCCCACGTATGCGCTGGTGGCGAGGTACGGTGAGCTGGCGGAATCGAGGCTCCGGTTCACGCCGGTGAACATCATCCCGAGGCCCGTGCCCCCGTTGTCGAGGTCCTGGGTCACGCGGATCACGCCGTAGTTCGAGGCCGGCTCGGTGGTGACGCCGCCCGGCCCGGTCTCGCGTTGCGTAACGGCGTCGATCACGCCGAGGTTGAGCCCGCCGGGCAGCCGGCCGGTGAGCTTGCCGGCGCCCAGGATGGTGGTCGACCCGGTGCCGTCTCCCAGCTGCGGCGTCTGGCCGATGCGGCGGGAGTAGAACAGCTCCTCGTTGTTGCAGTTCACGGCGCTGCAGTCGACGTTGAACTGGAAGAGCCCGTTCCCCTCCACGAAGAAGGGCCGCTTCTCCTGGAAGAACGTCTGGAAGGCCGTGAGGTTGAGCACCGCGGGGTCGGCCTCGACCTGACCGAAGTCCGGGTTGACCGTGCCGGTGAGCGTGAGGTTGGACGCCACCGCCACCTTGAAGTCCGCGCCGACGGTCGCCCGCTGGCCCCGATCGTACAGGCTACCCGGCGAACCGGACGGGACCGAGATGTTCTTCGTGACGAGGTACGGCGCCAGCTCGAACCGGTGCGGGGGCGCGAGATCCGTCAGGCCCGTCAGATCGCCGAGCTGCGACGACAGGCCGGGCTTGGAGGTGTGATAGGGAGGCCAGCTCGACGACTCGTTGGTCCGCTCCACCAGGCGGGCGATGGTGAATCCGAACGTGTTCGACGTCCCCACGGCGAACCGGAGCTGCGACAGCGGGAAGCGGAACTCCGCGGTCCAGCCGATGGAGTCGACGCGGGTGACGACGTCCCAGATCCCGTCCCACGCCGGATCCTCGTTGCCGTCCTGGTAGATCGCGTAGTCGGTCTTCACGCCCACCGGATTGACGTCGAATTCGTAGCCGGTCCGGCGGTCGTGATAGGAGTCGATGAAGACGGTGATCAGGTCCGAGGGGGTGCTCACGTCCCGGCGCGCCAGGAGGCCCACAATGCTGTCGGGGTGCGGATCGTACGCCCGCACGAACACGTACAGGTTGCGGGCGTCATACAGGACCTTGGCTTCGGTCCGGAACTTCGGCATCGCCCCGTCCACGGGGCGGAAGACCCGGAACTCCGAGATCACCGGGGCATCGCGCCAGGCAGGATCGTTGTCGGTCCCGTCCAGCACCGGCGGCACGGAGGCCCGGACCGCGGCGACCGCGGTCGGAACCGGCGCCGGGGACGGCGGCGGGGTGCCGGGCCGGGAGGCCTGTCCCTGCATGAGGCTGAGGAGGAGAAGAACGGAGGTCGCCATTGCGGTATCTGACGGCGCCACGAAAGGAAAGGTTGCATTAGGTTCTTCGATCACCCACTGTCAGCAACCGGTCAAGACTATGCGGCTCGGCACCCTCATCGCGGTTTCCTGCCTCCTCACCACACCGGCCTTCGGGCAGGCGCCTCCCTCGCGACTCGTCACGCGTTGGGCGCAGGGCGTCACACCCGACCACGTGCTGCCGGAGTACCCCCGCCCCCAGATGGTCCGGCCCGCCTGGGTGAACCTGAACGGGCTCTGGGACTACGCCGTGCGGGACTCCGCCGGCCCGGCGCCGGCGGCCTATGACGGCGAGATCCTGGTGCCTTTCCCGATCGAGTCTCAGCTCTCCCGCGTGACCCGGGCGGTGACGCCCTCGGAGCGACTCTGGTACCACCGGACATTCACGCTGCCCCGGGTGGCGGCCGGGAGTCACTGGATCCTGCATTTCGGCGCGGTGGACTGGGACGCCACAGTCCTGGTCGACGGACGGCGCGTGGGCCGGCATCGGGGCGGATACGACCCGTTCTGGCTCGACGTCACGGCGGCCCTCAAGCCCGGCAGCGCACACGAGCTCACAGTGGGGGTCACCGACCCGAGCGATTCGGGGGAGCAGCCCCGCGGCAAGCAGGTCCTCCATCCCGGCAGCATCTGGTATACCGCGGTGACCGGGATCTGGCAGACGGTGTGGCTCGAGCCGGTCCCGGCCCGGCACATCGAGTCGCTCTCGATCACGCCGGACGTGGACGCCGGCGTCGCGCGGATTCGCGTGGCGCTGATCGGCGCTCCGGCGCCGGTGCGGGTCACGGCCCTGGCGGGCGATTCCGTGGTCGGGGCCGCCGCGGGATCGAGTGACCGGGTGGTGGCGCTCCCCATCCCCCATGCCCGCCTCTGGTCCCCCGACGATCCCTTTCTCTACCACCTCGCGATCAGCGTCGCGGGCGACTCGGTTTCCAGTTACGTGGGGATGCGGAAGATCGCGGTCACCCGGGACGCCGCCGGCGTGCCGCGGCTCTTCCTGAACGGGCATGCGTTGTTCGAGTTCGGGACCCTGGACCAGGGCTGGTGGCCGGACGGCCTGTACACCGCCCCCACCGAAGACGCCCGCCGCTACGACATCGCGACCATCCGCGCGCTCGGCTTCAACCTGATGCGCAAGCACGTGAAGGTGGAGCCGGAGCGCTGGTACTACGACGCGGATTCGATCGGCCTTCTGGTCTGGCAGGACATGCCGAGCGGAGACATCGACTCGGACTCCGGGCGGGCGGAGTACGCGCGGGAGCTCCAGCGGATGGTGGGCGCGCTGCGCAACCATCCGGCCATCGTGATGTGGGTGCCGTTCAACGAGGGGTGGGGCCAGCACGACACGCGCCGCACGGCCGAGTGGGTCCACCGGGCCGACCCGAGCCGGCTGGTGGACGACGCCAGCGGCTGGACCGACCGGGGCGCCGGCGACGTGCTCGACATCCACAGCTATCCGGGACCCGAGATCCCGGCTCAGGACCGGGCCCGGGCCCGGGTGCTGGGCGAGTTCGGCGGGCTGGGCTTTCCGGTGCCGCGGCACACCTGGCTGACGCGGGACAACTGGGGCTACGTGCGCTACCCCACCCTGGACTCCCTCTGGGCCGGGTATCGCGAGTTGCTCACGCGGCTCCGCTCGCTCGAGGCCGCCGGCCTCGCGGCAGCCGTCTACACGCAGACCACGGACGTGGAAGTCGAAGTCAACGGCCTGATGACTTACGACCGCGCGGTGATCAAGCTCCCGACGGACGCCGCGCGGGCCGCGGCCACCCTCTACGCACCGCTCACGGGCGGAGGCACAGTGACCAAGTCCCCGTTCGGCGTCCTTCCCGATGGCCGGGGCGTCGATGCCTACACGCTGACGAACGCCGGCGGGATGCGGGTCCGGATCCTGACGTACGGCGGGATCATCCAGTCCCTCGAAGCGCCCGACACGCACGGCCGGCCGGGAGACGTCGTGCTGGGCTTCGATTCACTCGGCCAGTACGAGACGGCCAGCCCCTACTTCGGGGCCATCGTCGGCCGGTATGCCAACCGCATCGCGAAGGGGAAGTTCACCCTGGACGGCAAAGCGTACACGCTGGCCGTGAACAACGGACCCAACGCGCTGCACGGCGGCCTCAAGGGCTTCGACAAAGTCGTCTGGGACGCCGCGCCGTTCGAGCGCGGGGACTCGGTGGGCGTGGCGTTGACCTACGTCAGCGCGGACGGTGAAGAAGGGTACCCGGGGACTCTGCGTGTGACGGTCACCTACACGCTCACGGGCGCGAACGACCTGGCCGTGGACTATCAGGCGACCACGGACCGGGCCACGCCCCTCAACCTGAGCCAGCACTCGTACTTCAACCTCTCGGCCGGCGCGGCGGGCGATGTACTCGGCCACCTGGTGTCGATCGCGGCCTCCCGGTACACGCCGGTGGATTCGACCCTGATTCCGACCGGGGCGCTGGCGCCCGTGGCGGGAACGCCGTTCGACTTCCGGACGCCGGTGGCGATCGGGGCGCGGATCGATGCCGCCGATCCCCAGCTCCGGATCGCGGGGGGGTACGACCACAACTTCGTGCTGGACCGCGCCGCGGCGGGGCTGACCCACGCGGCCCACGTCGTGGAACCCGGAAGCGGCCGCACCCTCGACGTGTTCACGGATCAGCCGGGCCTGCAGTTCTACTCGGGGAATTTTCTGGACGGGACCCTGCGGGGGAAAGGCGGCGTGACCTATCTCCGCCGCGGGGGCCTCTGCCTCGAGACCCAGCACTTCCCGGATTCACCCAACCAGCCGGGATTTCCGTCGACCATCCTCCGCCCGGGCGGCACGTTCCGGAGCCGGACCGTCTTCCACTTCGGCGTGACCCAGTAGACCGAAGGCCGGGGAACGACGCCCACGCAGGACGTCGCCCCCGGCCCCGGACACTCTCCGAAGGATCCTAGAACGCCAGCTCGAAGCCCAACCTCACGCTGCGGCCCGGGCCGTTGAACCCGTACGCGCCGTTGAAGAGGTTGTAGAACGAGTTGAACGCGGCGGACTGCTCCGCCAGCGTGTACACCCCGTCTCCGTTGCCGAAGCGCGCTTCGGCCCGCTGCAGCTCGACGCAATCCACCGGGCCCGCTTCACCGGCCCAGGTGCCGCAGTGGTTCAGCATGACCGCCCCGTCGGCCCGCAGGGCGCCGTTGTTCGAGGCCTCGTTGCTCAAGTTCGAGAACTCGGACGCGATGGTGTTGTGCTGGAAGACCGAGTTGGTCACGTCGTTGGTCTCGGCGAACAACCCGACGATGTTCTTCCAGTTGAAGAGGTTCCGGATGTCCGCGAACGCGGTCACGTCCAGCCGGCCCAGCTTCAGCCCCTTGTTCAGCCGCAGGTCCAGGTTCTTGGTCCAGGGCGTGGACGCGGAGTTGATGTCCCCCGACTGCGCGGCGGTCAGGCCGAAATTCGTGCCCGGCGCCGTCGCGCCGCCGCCGACGTTGGTGAGCGGCGTGTAGGGAAGACCCGAGAGCACCTGGAAGGTCGCGAAGGCGCTCACGTTCCGGAAGATCGCGCCCAGCGTGGTGCCTTCCTGCCACCCGCGCGGCACCGTCACCGACACCGCGCCCACGATGTTGTGGGAGCGCTCATCGTTCACCGCGCGCGGCTGCTCGGCCGGCGGCAGCACGTCGCCGGTGACGCCGGAGATCGAACGGGCCGCGGTGGTGAGGTACGAGAACGGGCTCGAGCCCGTCCCCGCCGCGATCTCATACGTGTACGCCACCGACGCGGTGAGCCAGGAGCCGAGACGCCGGTCGATCTTCAGATCGAGGCCCCGGTCATAGCCGAAGTCCGCGTTCGTCAGGACGTTGATGTTCAGCGACCGGCCCGGATTGGTCGGATCGTCGTAGCTGAAGATCCGGTACGACAGGTCCGCCACCTTGCTCTTGTTGTAGGCCGAGACGTCCACCATGAGGTCGGGCGAGAAGGCGTGGCGCATCCCGAACTCGAAGAGGATCGTCTTCCCGAACCCCACGTCACGTCCGAACGCGTCGTTCGAGTTCGTGAACGAGAGATCGTTGTTGATGCCCTGCAGGACCGTGTTGACGTCCGGCGTCTGCACCTGATGGGAGTAGGACAGCCGGAAGTCGGTCCGGTCCGTGATCGGGAACGAGACCTGGATCCGCGGGCTCAGCGTGCTGTGCCCGACGCCGGGCGTGAACACGCGGGCCAGGGAATTCGTGTAGGCCGTGTCGTTGGTCGCGGCCGCCTGATCCCAGCCCGGGGACGTGAACGTGAAGCCCGGCGTGTTCGAGAAGAGCGCGTTGCTGTTGTAATAGTCGTAGCGCAGGCCGAGCTCGAGCACCACGTCGCCCAGGTCGAGCCGGTCCGACGCCCAGGCGGCGCCGTTCACCGGCTTGGTGTGATAGGCGTCCATGAAGATCTGGCTGATGAGCCCGCCGGTCCAGAACGACACGTCGCTCCGCTGCAGCTCGCCGCCGAAGTTGAACCGGTGATACTGATTGGCCTGCCAGTCCACCTGCGCCCGGCCGTACAGACGCTGCTGCTGGTACAGGGAATTGAGCGATGTCGCGTTGCCGATGCCCTCGGTGTAGAAGCCCCCCGCCTGCATGCCGTAGGGGTTCATCCGGTAGGGCTGGGACACGTTCAGGTCGGTCCGGTTGAGGAGCGGAATCCGCTCGCCGTCGTCCGAGCGGATGTTCCGGATGATCTGGTCCGGATCGTTGAAGAAATCACCCGCGAACGACCCGTATCCGCCGAAGTTGAGGGTCGAAAACTCGATGCCCCCCAGCGGGCTCCGGGTGCTGACTTCGCTCGAAGGATCGAGCACGCCGGTGATCGACTGATTGCTGGCGTACGAGAGATTGAGGTTCAGGGACAGTGCCCGGTCCGCGGCCTTGAACAGCGTGTGATTCCAGTTGAGGATCGCGTCGCGGGCCCAGGTGTGCGCCCCCGAGTAGGTGGTCGGGTCGCCGATCAGCGCGCCGGGGAAGTTCCGATTCTGATCCCCCTCCGCCACGCCCGACAGAGCGATGCTCGAGCCGTCGCCGTACGAGTAGCTGAGCTTGCCCTGGAGGTTGAGGTTGGTCGACCAGTCGTAGGGGAGCCGGTTGCCCTGGCACGAGATGCCGTCGTTCTGGGACGGGTCGCACTGGCCGCCGTACTGCACCCACCGCGGCAGGGTGACGCGCTCGACGCCCGCGCCCTGGGTGTTGGCGACGCTGACGGTCGTGTCCACGCCGTTCATCACGTACGACGGGACGTCGGCCGCGCCCAGGGAGCGGAACGGGGACGATTGACCCTGCAGCACGCCCGACACGAAGAAGCGGAGGCGCGAGAGGCCGGGGACGGGACCGCCGATGGATCCCTCGAAGCGGTTGTACCCGGTGCTGATGATGTTGTTGAACATCCCGTCGCTCTGGGCTGAAAACGCCCCGGAGAGACGCTCGCCGCCGGAGCGGGTCGTGACCGAGATGACGCCGGACTGGGCGTCGCCCTGGTTGATGGCGATGGCGCCCGTCGTGACCGAGGCCTCTTCGACGCCGTTGGTCGGCACCAGGTTGGTGGGCGACGCGCCGGCCATGCCGCCGTTGCCGATCACCGACTGCCGGATCGCCGGGGCGCCGTCGATGTACACGGCCGCCTCACCGGGCCGGCCGCCGCGGATGGAGAGCCCGATCCCGTTCCCCGATTCCACCACGCCGGGCTGGAGGGCGATCACGTTCCGGAGATTCTGGACGGGCAGATCCTGTACCAGGCTGCCGGACACGATGGACTTGGAGGTCACCACGTCCCGGAGAGATCCCGCGTCGGTGGTGGCGACGACGTTGATCCCGGTGTTGAGCTCCAGGACCGCGGTCTTCATGGGGAAGTTCTGCGTGAGGGTCTGCCCCGCGACGACGCGGAGGCTTTCCGCGACCGACGGCGCCATGCCCAGGAACTGCGCCCGGAGGTTGTACACGCCGACGGGGATGTTGTTGATGAAGTAATACCCCTTGTCGTCCGTCACCGCGCCGAACGCGGTGCCGACGACGAGGACCTGGGCGCGCGCCACGGCCTGTCCATCGGGACCGGTGACGGTCCCCTGAACCTTGCCGGTGGTCTGTGCCACGGCCGCCCGCCCAGCGACGAGGGCCAACGCGAGCGCGAACAGCGTGCGAACGCGAATTGACATCGACGAGCTCCTTTCACGTAATCCTGCGGGTACGAGTGACGGTGCGCGTACGGAAAGCCGCAAACTCGGATTCCCCCTCTCGAAGAGCGGCGCCGCCCCCCGGCCGTTCAGCCGGAGGGGGCAAGCGCAGTTGTCAGCCTAGAGACGTCTGAGGGGGAAGGAAATGCACGCGCGGCGAGCCGCGCGCGGAGCGCGACCAGCCGCCCGGGACCGGCGACGAACCGTCGGCTACAACCGCCGGCCCAGGCGGGCTTCGAGGACGCTGCGGCAGCCGCGGCTCAACTTGAGCCGGGTGCCGTCGTGCAGGAGGGCGACGTACTCGCCCCGGTAGAACGGCTGGAGCTCCTTCACGCGGGCGAGATGGACGATGGTCGAGCGGTGGATGCGGACGAAGCGGGCCGGATCGAGCTCCGTCTCCAGGTGGTTCATCGTCTCGCGGACCGTGTGCGCGGCCTTGCCGACGTGGATCCGCACGTAGTCGCCGTCCGCGTCGATCCAGTCGATTTCCTCCACCGGCACGAGGGCGACGTTGCCGCCGCTCTTCACCACGAGGCGCGAGCGGTACGACGCTGGAGCGG
>Ga0335083_10012200_pt1 | contig 10302 bp, 7 predicted proteins | sample Lox_Sample_42_FD_206716 | JGI IMG/M metagenome (GOLD analysis project Ga0335083, IMG submission 206716) | Soil microbial communities from Loxahatchee National Wildlife Refuge, Florida, United States - Lox_Sample_4.2 | ecosystem: Environmental > Terrestrial > Soil > Wetlands | place: USA: Florida...
CTTGATGACATCTGACAAGCTCGTGGCTCCGCGCTTGAGGCGGTTCTTCACCTCTGCGCGTTCTTTGCGTGCTCTGGCAGCCTTCTCCAGGGCTGCCGCGCGTTCTTCGGGAGTGAGGGGAGGAAGAGCCACTCGGGGTCACCTCGGGTTTCGTTGGAAAAAGGTTTGTCGGGAGGGGAAACTAGCCAATCACGTACCCATTAGGCAACGCAAACTGCCGGTTACGTCATTACAAATTGAAATATATTACTTTCTGTAACAGATTTATTACTTAGAGTTATCAACCGCGTCCCCCGCCCCGGTTAGGGGTCTCACGTGGTGATATCCCGTTGTCAACGCTCTTGGGCACCAGACTAGGCCATTGTTGCCCCGCGGGTCCGGCTCCCGCGCGGCGCGTCATGGATTCGCCAGACATGTCCCACTCATCTCACTACGACACTGGGGTCACTCGAAGCGTCTTCCGGTAACGTGAGTCTCAACTGTGACGATGACTTTTACCTCTTGCCTCACGAAGGGCCCCCGCCTGCATCTTACTCGCTGGGTAAGCCCGAAGTCACCCCAGGTCACTGCCCGTTTTCGAGCAAATCTCGAGGCTGGTGCGGCCTCGGTCGCGGCCTGGGCGGGGCGGGTTACCGCGCGACGGCCACCCGGCGCAGCGATGCGGCGATGGCGGCGGCCGCGGCGCCCGGATCGGGAGCCCTGGTGATGGGCCGGCCGATCACCAGCAGGTCCGCGCCGGCCAGCAGCGCCTCTTCCGGCGTGGCCACCCGCGCCTGGTCGTGCGCGTCGCTGCCCGTCGGCCGCACGCCCGGCGTGATAAGCGTCACATCGTCGCCGACTTCGGAGCGGACGGCGGAGACTTCACGCGGCGAGCAGACCAGGCCCTGCGCGCCCGCCTCCACCGAGAGCACGGCCAGCCGCCGGACCGCGTCCGGCACCGGCCCGCTCAGGCCGATCCGGCCGAGATCGTCGTCGCCGAGCGAGGTGAGCACGGTGACCGCCGCCACCATCGTGCCCGGCGCCGCCTCGACGGCCGCGCGGATGACGTCGGCGCCTCCGGCCGCGTGCACGGTGAGCACGTCCGGGCGCAGCCGCGCGACCGCCCGCGCCGCCCCGGCCACCGTGGCCGGGATGTCGTGCAGCTTCAGGTCGAGGAACACGGACAGGCGACTGGCGCCCCGCACCGTGGCGACCACTTCCGGCCCGTAGCGCAGGTAAAGCTCGAGCCCGACCTTGACCGTGCTCACGTGCGGCGTGACCAGCGCGGCCCACCGCGCGGCCGTCTCCAGGTCGGGCGCGTCGAGTGCGACAGCCACCGGCGCCGGCTTGCTCACGGCCGTACTCCTTTCCCTCGGTTGGGCTGCTTTCCCTCGGTTCCCGCTCTTCCCTCGGTTCCGCTGCTGGATCGTTCAATCTGCTACGCGTTGCCGCATACATACATGTTTTACATTGTGCCGTACTAGGCACGCCAGGCCAGGCCACGGGGCATCCGGCCGTGCGCCTGGCTGACCACGTCGGCGGCCCGGTCCGCGCCGATCGCCGCCAGTTCCTCCTCCAGTTCCTTCAGCACCCGCGAGCAGGCCGAAGGATCGTGCATGAGCTCCGTGCCCACCGCGACCATGGTGGCGCCCGCGAGCAGCAGTTCGAGGGCGTCCCGGCCGGTGCGCACGCCGCCGGTCCCGATGATCGGCACGTCGGGGAACGCCGCCCGGACCTGCCATACGCAGCGCACCGCGACCGGCCTGATGGCCGGGCCGGACAGGCCGCCGTACTGGCCGGCCAGCACCGGGCGCATCGCGGCCGGGTCGATGGCCATGCCGAGCAGCGTGTTGATCAGCGACAAGCCGTCCGCGCCCGCCGCGACGCAGGCGCTGGCCACCGCCACGATATCGGTCACGTCCGGCGACAGCTTGGCGAACACCGGGATGTCGTACCTGGCGCTGCCCCGCACCGCCGCGATCACGCCGCCGGCCCGCTGCGGGTCGAGCGCGAACAGTTGCCCCGCGTCTTCGGCGTTGGGGCAGGACAGGTTGACCTCGATGGCGGTCACCCCGGCCGTATCGGACAGCCGGGTGGCCAGCCCGGCGTACTCGCGGACGGTCTGGCCGGCGATCGAGACGACCACCCGCGCGCCGCGCGACAGCAGCCACGGCAGGTCCCGCTGCAGGAACGCGTCCACCCCCGGGCCCTGCAGGCCCACCGAGTTCAGCATGCCGCTCGGCGTCTCGGCCAGCCGGGGCGCGGGGTTGCCGGTGTGCGGTTCGGCCATGATCGACTTGCTGATCAGCGCGCCGACCCGGGCCACGTCGATGAACTGGGCGAGCTCACGGCCCGCGCCCGCGCAGCCCGCCGCGGCGAGCACCAGGTTGGGCAGTTCGGCCTGGCCGAGCCTAACCCGCACGTCAGCTGGCATGCGCGCGCTCCTCAGCCGGCATAGCGGGATTCCTTCGGCTTCCAGCCGGGGGCGCCGAGCGCGTCGAAGGGGATCGTGCCCATGTCGTCCCAGCGGACCAGATCGCCGCGGAACACCGGGCCGTCCACGCAGGAGCGGACGATCCGGGTGATCCCGTCGGTTCCGGTCACCGGCAGCACGCACCCCATGCACACCCCGGTGCCGCAGGCCATGGGCACGTCCACCGACGCCTGCACCGGGATGTCGTACCGGCTGGCCATCATCGTGACCTCGCGCAGCACCGGCACCGGCGCGCACGCGTAGATCACGTCGGTGCGGGCCTCGCGGATGACCTGCTCCAGCAGGCCGGTCACCGCGCCGCGGGCGCCGAACGAGCCGTCGGTGGTGGCGACCGTCGCGCTGCGGCCGTTCCTGCGGGCGGTCAGCGCGCCGAAGACGCGGTCCGCGCTGTCGCCGCCGAGCAGGTAGTCGACGCTGCAGCCGCGCTCCCGCAGCCGCACCGCCAGCGCGAACAGCGGCGCGCTGCCGTAGCCGACGCCGACCAGCAGGCAGCTCGACGGGTCTCTGGGGATGGGGAAGGGCCTGCCGAGCGGCCCCACCGTGTCGAGCACGTCCCTGGCCCGCAGCCCGGCCAGCCAGCGGGTCCCCGGCCCGCGGGCCTCGAACACGAACTCCACCGTGCCGCCGTGGTCGGGGCGCACGTCGTGCACCGCGAAGGCCCGCCGCCCGAGCATGGAGGTCTCGGGACCGCCGACCGCGACCGTGATGAACTGGCCGGGCCGGAACTTGGTCGCGATGGCGGGCGCGACCAGCGTCAGCGCGTGATAAGCGTCGACGCGCCGCAGGGTCAGCACGGTGCCGCGGATCTGGACTGGCGCCATCGGGCCTCAGCCGCTGGTCCGGGGGGACCCAGGCGGCCCCTGCAGCAGGGCGGCGTGCTCCTGGAGCGAGCGCACGCCCACCTCGCCGCGGATGATGGCCTCGATCCCGTGCACGGCGGCGGCGAGTCCCGCGGCCGTGGTGACGCAGGGGACGCCGCGGCGGACCGCGGCGGTGCGGATCTCGTAGCCGTCCAGGCGCGGGCCGGACTGCCCGGGGCTGCCGAACGGCGTGTTCACGATCAGGTCCACCTCGCCTGCGAGGATCCGCGTCACCACGGTCGGCTCGCCATCGGGTCCGGGGCCGTCGCGGTGCTTTCGCACGATCTTGGCACGAACCCCGTTGCGGCGCAGCACCTCCGCCGTTCCCTCGGTGGCCCAGATCTCGAAACCCAGGTCGGCGAGGCGCTTGACCGGGAAGATCATCGACCGCTTGTCCCGGTTGGCCACCGACACGAACGCGCGTCCCTGCACCGGCAGCGACCCGTACACCGCCGCCTGGGCCTTCGCGTACGCGGTGCCGAACACCGCGTCGATCCCCATCACCTCGCCGGTCGAGCGCATCTCCGGGCCGAGCACGGTGTCCACCCCCTGCCCGGACGGGTCGCGGAACCGGCCGAACGGCAGCACCGCTTCCTTCACCGCCACCGGCGCGTCCAGCGGCAAGTGGCCGCCGTCGCCGGTTTCCGCCAGCAGTCCCTCAGCGCGCAGCGTGGCGATGGTGCTGCCGAGCATGATCCGCGCCGCCGCCTTGGCCAGCGGCACCGCCGTGGCCTTGGAGACGAACGGCACCGTGCGCGACGCCCGCGGGTTGGCCTCCAGCACGTACAGCACTCCCCCGGCCAGCGCGTACTGCACGTTGAGCAGGCCGCGCACGCCGATCCCGCCGGCGATCGCCGCGGTGGCCGCGCGGATCTGGGCCACGTCGCCGCGGCCGACGGTGATCGGCGGCAGCGCGCAGGCCGAGTCGCCGGAATGGATGCCGGCCTCCTCGATGTGCTCCATGACCCCGCCGAGGTACAGCTCGGTCCCGTCGTAGAGCGCGTCGACGTCGATCTCGATCGCGTCGTCGAGGAACCGGTCGATCAGCACCGGGTGGCCGGGGCTGACGTCGGTCGCCCGGGACATGTACGACCGCAGCGTGGCGTCGTCGTAGACGATCTCCATGCCGCGCCCGCCGAGCACGTAGGAGGGCCGGACCAGGACCGGGTAGCCGATCTCGCGGGCGATGTCCGCCGCCTGGGCCACGGTGGTGGCGGTCCCGTACCTCGGCGCGGTCAGCCCGGCTTCTTCCAGCACGCGGGCGAACGCGGCGCGGTCCTCGGCCAGGTGGATGGCCTCGGGCGAGGTGCCCACCACCGGCACCCGGGCGGCCTCGAGGGCCCGCGCCAGGCCGAGCGGGGTCTGCCCGCCGAGCTGGACGATCACGCCTGCCAGCGGGCCGCTCTGCTGTTCGGCGTGGACCACCTCGAGGACGTCCTCCAGGGTGAGCGGCTCGAAGTACAGCCGGCCCGAGGTGTCGTAGTCGGTGGAGACGGTCTCCGGGTTGCAGTTGATCATGACGGTCTCGTAGCCCGCGCCCGCCAGCGCGAACGACGCGTGCACGCAGGCGTAGTCGAACTCGATGCCCTGGCCGATCCGGTTCGGGCCGCTGCCCAGGATGATCACCTTGGGCACGCTGCCCGGCGGCACCTCGGTCTCGTCGTCGTAGGTGGAGTAGAGGTAGGGCGTGCGGGCCGCGAACTCGGCCGCGCAGGTGTCCACCGCGTGGTACACCGGCCGCACCCCGAGCGCCCAGCGGATCTCGCGGATCACGGTTTCCGTGGTGCCGCGGAGTTCGGCGATCTGCGTGTCGGAGAAGCCGTGCTGCTTGGCGAGCCTGAGCGTCTCCGCGTCCAGGGCGGGCGCCCGGGCGAGCCGGACGGCGATCTGGTTGATGTGCTCGATCTGCTCGATGAACCAGGGGTCGATGCCGGTTACGGCGGCCACGTCGGCCGGGCTGGCGCCGGCCCGCAGGGCCTGGTGGACGGTGCCGAGCCGGCCGTCATGCGGGGTGGCGCAGGCCCGGAGCAGGCGGTCCGCGTCTTCCGGGGGATTTTTCCAGCCGAACGGACTGCGGTTACTCTCCAGCGACCGGTTCGCCTTTTGCAGGGCCTCGGCGAAATTCCGGCCGATAGCCATGGCTTCGCCGACGCTCTTCATGTGGGTGGTGAGCGCCGGGTCCGCGCCAGGGAATTTCTCGAACGCGAACCGCGGTACCTTGACCACCACGTAGTCCAGCGCGGGCTCGAAGCAGGCCGGAGTCTGGCCGGTGATGTCGTTCGGGATCTCGTCGAGCGTGTAGCCGATGGCCAGCCGGGCCGCGATCTTGGCGATCGGGAAGCCGGTGGCCTTGGAGGCGAGCGCGCTGCTTCGCGAGACGCGCGGGTTCATCTCGATCACGACCATCCGGCCGGTCCCCGGCTCGACCGCGAACTGGATGTTGCAGCCGCCGGTATCCACCCCGACCGCGCGCATGATGGCGATCGCGGTGTCGCGCATCCGCTGGTACTCGCGGTCGGTGAGCGTCATGGCCGGGGCCACGGTGACCGAGTCGCCGGTGTGCACGCCCATCGGGTCGATGTTCTCGATCGAGCAGACGACGACCACGTTGTCGTGCCTGTCGCGCATCAGCTCGAGTTCGAACTCCTTCCAGCCGAGGATGCTCTCCTCGAGCAGGACCTCGTGCGTCGGGCTGGCGTCCAGGCCGGCGCCGGCGATGCGCCGCAGGTCCTTCTCGTCCCTGGCGATGCCGGACCCGAGGCCGCCGAGGGTGAACGACGGCCGGACGACGACGGGGTAGCCGAGTTCGGTGCTGATGGCGGCGCATTCGTCAAGGTCGTGGCAGATCTGGCTGCGCGGGACCTCGGCGCCCAGGCCGGTGACGATGTCCTTGAACCGCTCGCGGTCCTCGCCGGCCCGGATCGCGTCGATGTTGGCGCCGATCAGCTCGACGCCGTATTTGTGCAGGACGCCCTGGTCGTGCAGGGCCACGGCGGCGTTCAGCGCGGTCTGGCCGCCCAGGGTGGGGAGCACCGCGTCCGGGCGCTGGATCGCGATGACCTTCTCCAGCGTCTCGGTGGTGATCGGCTCGACGTAGGTGGCGTCGGCGAACTCGGGGTCGGTCATGATCGTCGCCGGGTTGGAGTTGACCAGGCTGACCCGGATGCCCTCGGCTTTCAGCACCCGGCACGCCTGGGTGCCCGAATAGTCGAACTCGCAGCCCTGCCCGATGACGATCGGGCCGGACCCGATCACCAGGACCGACTTCAGGTCCTCACGCCTCGGCACCGCTCACCCTCGCTCTCTCGCCCTGGCCGCCTTGCCCTCAAGCAGGGTGCAGAAGTGGTCGAAGTGGTCGGAGGCGTCGTGCGGGCCGGGAGCGGCTTCCGGGTGATACTGCACGCTGAACACCGGGCGCTCGAGCAGTCGCAGGCCCTCGACCACGCCGTCGTTGAGGTTGACGTGACTGACCTCGGCGGGACCGTATGGCGTATCGAACGGCTGCCGGGCCTGCGGCGGCACATGCGCCCAGGTGGCGGGCCCGGGCGTTTCCGCGGAAACGCCGTGCGACGCTTCCGCGGTTCCCCCGGGCAGGGCTGCTTCTCCTTCTCCCGGCAGGGCGGCTTCTCCCGGCAGGGCGGCTTCTCCCGGCAGGGCGGCTTCTCCCGGCAGGGCGGCGGCGAAACCGTGGTTGTGGCTGGTGATGTAGACCCGGCCGGTGGCGAGGTCCATCACCGGCTGGTTCATGCCGCGGTGGCCGTACCGGAGCTTGTAGGTGCCCAGGCCGAGGGCCAGGGCGAGGATCTGGCTGCCCAGGCAGATGCCGAATACCGGGACGCCCGCGTCCAGGACCCCGCGCATCGCGTCCACCGCGTACCCGGCCGCAGCCGGGTCGCCGGGGCCGTTGCTGAAGAACACGCCGTCCGGCGAGGCGGCCAGGATCTCCTCCGCGGTCACGGTGGCCGGCACCACCAGGACCTCGCACCCCCGGGCCGCGAGGTTGCGCGGCGTGGACGTCTTGATTCCCAGGTCGACGGCGACCACCCGGTACCTGGCCTGGCCGTCCGCGCGGACGGTGTACGGCTCGGCCGTGCTCACCACCCGGGCCAGGTCGGCCCCGGTCATCTCGGGGCTGGCGAGCACCCGCTGGAGGAGTTCTTCCGGGCTGGTCCCGACGGTGCTGATGGCCGCCCGCATGGCTCCCCGCTCGCGCACCCGCCTGGTCAGCAGCCTGGTGCCGCGGACGGCGATGCCGGTCACGCCCTGGTCCTTGAGGTAGGCGTCGAGGCCTTGCCGGGCCCGCCAGCTGGACACGAGCCTGGCCGGCTCGCGCACCACGTAACCGCTGACCCAGACCTGGCGGGACTCGGGGTCTTCGTCGTTGACGCCCGTGTTGCCGACGTGCGGCGCGGTCATCGCGACGATCTGGCGGCAGTACGAGGGATCGGTCAGCGTCTCCTGGTAGCCGGTCATGCCGGTGTTGAACACCATCTCGCCGAACGTCTCACCCGCCGCGCCGAAGGCGGTGCCGTGCAGCGTGGTCCCGTCCTCCAGGACGAGCAGGGCCGGGTGCGTCATTTCGGTGCTCGTCATCAGGCCAGCTTCCCGTCGAGCACCGTCGGGACACCGCGCAGGAACGTAGCCACTACCCGGCCGGGCAGCTCCATCCCGGCGAACGGGGTGTTGCGGCTCTTGGATGCCCCCGCCCGGGTCACCGCCTCGGCGGGCGCCGCCGGGTCGTACAGGGTCAGGTTGGCGGGCCCGCCGACGGCGAGCGGGGCACCCTGCCCGGTCAGCCGCCCGATCCTGGCCGGCCGGACCGACATCCGGTCGGCGACCCCGGCCCAGTCCAGCAGCCCGGTGTCCACCATCGCCCGGTGCACCACCCGCAGCGCGGTCTCGAGCCCGGTCATGCCGAACGCCGCCTCCGCCCACTCGGTTTCCTTGGCCTCCACCGGGTGCGGGGCATGGTCGGTGGCCACGCAGTCGATGGTGCCGTCCGCGAGCGCGCGCCGGAGCTCGGCCACGTCCGCCTCGGTACGCAGCGGCGGATTGACCTTGAACACCGGATCGTAGCCCGCCGCGATCTCGTCGGTCAGCAGCAGGTGATGCGGCGTGACCTCGGCGGTGACCGACCAGCCCTTGGACTTCGCCCAGCGGATGATCTCCGCGGACCCGGCGGTGGAGACATGGCAGACGTGCAGCGCCGACCCGACATGCGCGGCGAGCAGGCAATCGCGCGCGATGATGGCCTCTTCGGCCACCGCGGGCCAGCCGGCCAGGCCCAGACGGGCGGACATCTCCCCCTCGTTGAGCTGGGCTCCCTCGGTGAGCCTGGGATCCTGCGCGTGCTGGGCGATTACCCCGTCGAAGGCCTTGACGTACTCCAGGGCGCGGCGCATCAGCAGCGGGTCGGATACGCACCGGCCGTCGTCGGAGAACACCCGGACCCGCGCGGCCGAATCCGCCATCGTGCCGAGCTCGGCCAGCCGGGCGCCGGCCAGCCCGACGGTGACCGCGCCCACCGGCTGGACATCGCAGTGGCCCGCGGTCCGGCCGAGCCGCCACACCTGCTCGACCACCCCGGCGGTGTCGGCTGCGGGATCGGTGTTGGCCATGGCGTGCACGGCGGTGTAGCCGCCAAGGGCCGCCGCCGCGGTCCCGGTTTCCACCGTCTCCGCGTCTTCGCGGCCCGGCTCGCGCAGGTGCGTGTGCAGGTCGACGAGGCCGGGCAGCGCGATCAGGCCGTCGGCGTCGAGCACCCGGGCGCCGGCGTGGGCCAGCCCGGCGCCGACGGCTGCTATGGACCCGCCGCCGAGCAGGATGTCGGTGGCACGCGAGCCCAGCTCGCCGTCGCCCGGGATCGTCACGCCCCGGATCAGCCACCTGGCCTGGTTCTCCCGGTCGATCCCCGTGTTGTCCCGGTCCATCCCCGGACCCGCGGCCGTCACCTGGCCACCGCCGGGAACTCGGTGCCGCCGAGCAGCAGGTACAGCACCGCCATCCGGGTGGTGACTCCGTTGGCTACCTGTTCCACGATTGTCGAGCGGACGGAATCCGCCACCTCAGCCGCGATCTCTACCCCCCGGTTCATCGGTCCCGGATGCATGACGATGGCGTGCTCGGGCAGCCGCGCCATCCGCGCCGCGTCCAGCCCGTACCGGCGGCTGTACTCCCGCACGCTGGGGAAGTAGGCGGCGGTCATCCGTTCCTGCTGGACCCGGAGCATCATCACCACGTCGCTCTTCGGCAGCTCGCTATCCAGGTCATAGCTGACCGCGCAGGGCCAGCTGCCGACGGCGAGCGGCAGCAGCGTGGGCGGCGCGGCCAGGGTCACCTGGGCGCCGAGAGTGCTCAGCAGCAGCACGTTGGACCGGGCGACCCGGCTGTGCAGCACGTCCCCGACGATCGTCACCCGGAGGCCGTCGAGCCCGGCACCGCGCGCCCCTGACGTGCTGGACGTGCCGGGCGTGCCGGACCCCTTGAGCCTGCGCCGGATGGTGAACGCGTCGAGCAGGGCCTGGGTGGGATGCTCGTGCGTGCCGTCGCCGGCGTTCAGCACGCTGCCCCGTACCCACCCGGCCAGCCGGTGCGCCGCGCCGGAGGCCCCGTGCCTGATGACCACCGCGTCCGCGCCCATGGCCTCCAGCGTCAGCGCGGTGTCCTTGAGGCTCTCGCCCTTGGCGACGCTCGACCCCTTAGCGGAGAAGTTGATCACGTCGGCGGACAGCCGCTTCGCCGCGGCCTCGAACGAGATTCTCGTCCTGGTCGAGTCCTCGTAGAACAGATTGACCACGGTCCGGCCGCGCAGCGTGGGCAGCTTCTTGATCGGCCGGTCGGCCAGGCTGGCCAGTTCCTCCGCGGTGTCCAGGATGAGCAGCGCGTCGGCCCGGCTCAGGTCAGCCGCCGAGATCAGGTGACGCTTCACGGCTGCCTCCCGTCGTCGCTGATCATCACGCTGTCCTGCGC
>Ga0335083_10012202_pt1 | contig 10300 bp, 8 predicted proteins | sample Lox_Sample_42_FD_206716 | JGI IMG/M metagenome (GOLD analysis project Ga0335083, IMG submission 206716) | Soil microbial communities from Loxahatchee National Wildlife Refuge, Florida, United States - Lox_Sample_4.2 | ecosystem: Environmental > Terrestrial > Soil > Wetlands | place: USA: Florida...
AACCGGCGTATTCCCGCTGACCCACACCGATACGCATGGTCTGCAGCAGATCGCCAATGCGATCCGGTCGATCGCAGACACGCAGCAGATTACAGTCGACGAAGCCAAGCAGAGCATCTCGGTACAGGGCTCCGCCGAGCAGGTCGGGCTCGCGGAGTGGCTATGTGCGGAGTTGGACAAACTGCCCGGTCCGGCGGCGGCCGCGGCGCGGCACGATTACCCGGCGGCACTCGGCGGCGGCGACCGGGTACAGCTCTCTTACCTGGCACACGTGCCCTCGCCGGTGGCCTTGCAGGAAATGCTCAACGCGACACGCGCGATTGCCGACATTCAGCGCGCGTCGGGGTATCCGCAGTTGAACGCCATTGTGATACGCGCGACGCCGGATCGCGCGGCAGCGGCGGATTGGGTTATGGACGAGCTCGACCGCGCCTCCGGGCCGGAGTCGCAGGTCTTCCACGAATATACGGTGAACTTCGATCGCCGCGCCAACATAGCGAAGGTCTTGTTCCTGGCAAACGCCCGGACGCCGCCTGCAATCCAGGAGCTCGTGAACGCCACACGTTCCATTTCGGATCTGCAACGTGTCTTTCCGTATCACTCGCTCAGGGCCCTGGCGCTGCGCGGGCCTGCCGAAGACGTGGCGCTGGCCGAATGGGTGATCAAGCAGCTCGATCAGCCTGCTCCGCAAGGTCCGGACACGGAGGCACACGAATACCAGTTGCCCCGGACGGTATCGCCTGACGGCGGCGTCGCGCGAGTTTTCTATCTGAGCACCTCGCTGACCGCACAGGGCCTTCAGGACGTGGCGTACGCTGTCCGCTCTGCAGCCAACATTCAACGCGCCTATCCCGTGCACCAGGTGAACGCCATCACGGTTCGCGGCAGCAACGACCAAGTCGCGCGCGCGGAGCAGATCATCAAGCAGCACGACCGCTAGTTGCACCGCCTTCGGCGGGTGCATTACGCTGTGAGAGCGATGCAAGCCAACCGGAGGGAACTGTTCGCGGCCTTGATGGCCGCCGCGGCGGCACGACAATTAAGGAGCCAGGACGGGCCGGTCACGATTCCCGGCAAGCGTCCCATGATCGTCCACAACGACCGGCCTGAAGACCTGGAAACTCCCTTGAAGTACTTCGATAGCTGGGTAACGCCGGTTGACGCGTTTTTCGTCCGCCAGCACATCCCGCGGCCGGCGCCGATCGACCCCGCCGCGCACCGGGTTCAAATCAGCGGGATGGTTTCCAAAGCGGCGCAACTCTCTCTCGCGGACCTGCAGAAGCTGCCGCAGCATACCGTACCCGCCACGCTCGAATGCACCGGTAACGGGCGCGCCTTCTACTCGCCGAAGGTACCGGGGATTCAGTGGGGGCGCGGCGCTGTCGGCAACGCCGAATGGACCGGCCCACGCCTCGGCGACGTGCTCAAGGCCGCGGGCGTGGACGCGAACGCGAAGCACGTGGAGATCGACGGCGCCGATACCGGCCTCGCGCAGACGCCGGACTTTCTCCGCTCCATGCCGATGGAGAAGGCGATGCATCCAGCGACTCTGCTCGCGCTGAAGATGAACGGCGAGTCGACGCAGATCCACGGCTTTCCGGTGCGGCTGATTGTTCCGGGCTGGGACGGAACGAGCTGGGTCAAGTGGGTCACACGCCTGACACCGAAAGCGGAGATGAGCTCCGGATTCTTTATGAATCCCGGATATCGATACCCCAAGTACGCGCGTCCCCCGGGGTCTGCCGCGGTTCCGGCCGAACTCGAAGTCATCGAGGGAATGCCGGTGAAGTCCACCTTGACCGCGCCCGAGGACGGCGCCAAGGCAGCGTTAGGGCCGCAGACCATCCGTGGATTTGCCTGGGCCGGCGAGAACGCCATCGAGCGCGTGGACGTGTCCACCGACGGCGGCGCCCGCTGGCAGGCAGCGGAACTTTCCACGCAGAAACTGCCGTTCGCCTGGCGCCTCTTCACACTCCAGTGGACGCCGCAGGTGCCCGGCTATTACACCCTGATGTCGCGCGCCACCGACACCGCGGGGCGGGTGCAGCCGATCGTGCCGGCGTGGAATCCGTCGGGCTATTTGTGGAACGGCATCGACCGTGTCGGGATCACTGTGGAGAAAGCGTAATGCGGTTTCTACTGGTACTCACCATTGCCGCAGCCGCGTGGGGCGCCGACCAGGCAACCCTCGAGAGGGGCCAAAAGGAAGAACAGCGTGTCTGCCTGCCCTGCCACAGCCTGCGCCTGATTCACTCGCAGCGCTTGAGCCGGGCGGCTTGGGGCCGCGAACTGGATAAGATGGCGGGCTGGGGCACAAAGTTCAGCGATCGCGATGCCCTACTCGAGTACCTGGTTGCCACCTATGGAGATGACAAACCGGTGACGCCGCCGGTGCTCAGCGACGACGGCCGCAAGGCGAAGCAGTAAAGAAATTGTTACACTTTGCGACCGGACGGCCCTGCCGCGCATCGCAACATCATGATGAAAACTGCCATTCTGGGCCTGGCTATGACTATGACAAGTTTCGGCGCTTCCAGCGTCTACGATTTCACTCTGAATTCCATCGACGGCGCTGCCACGCCGCTCTCGACATTCAAGGGCAAGGTGGTGCTGCTGGTGAATGTTGCCAGTAAATGCGGCTATACGCCCCAATACGCAGGGCTGGAGAAGCTCTACGAGAAATATAAGGACAAGGGCTTCGTGATCGTGGGTGTGCCCGCCAACAACTTCGGATCGCAGGAACCGGGCACCAACGAGGAGATCAAGACCTTCTGCTCCCGGACCTACAAGGTCACGTTTCCGATGATGAGCAAGGTGAGCGTCAAAGGCGCAGACAAGACACCGCTTTACCAGTTCCTGACGGACCCTTCGTCCAAAACCGGAGGCGACATCAAGTGGAACTTCACCAAGTTCCTGATCGACAAAAACGGCAATGTGATCAACCGGTTCGAGTCCGCGGTCACGCCCGAATCGGCGGACTTGGTTAAGGCTGTGGAGCAGGCGCTAATGTAGCGCGCAACGTGAGCGCTAAATCCGTTCCTCTCACTTTTCCCAATCGAAATACCCCTCTTCTGCGTCTATATAGTTTGAAGACGCCGTGGAGGATCCAATGAAAAAGGCGCTGGCGCGATTACGCGCAAAAACAGACCGGGAGCTGAGCATCCTGGCGCAGAAACAAATCGAACAGACCATGACACTCGCCGGACAGGGGCGGTATCGGGACGCCGCACGCGCGTACGGTATCGCCCGGAGGCTCCTCGTGGTAGCCGATCTTCCGGCAACGCAACGAACGCGGCTGGAAAGCCAGCTTTCCGTGGTTCGCGAATCTATCGAACTGCCGGCGCAGGCGTGCGCGTAGGCGCCATCACTGCGGGCACGTTCTCATCGCGAATCAGCTTGTTGAACGCTGCCAGGTCCGCTGTCAACAGCACGTCCAGCTTCTTCAGCTCGGCATTCACCTGCGTCGCCAGATCTTCGTACACCATGTAACTCTGCTGAGTGGGTGCGTTGTCCGAACTCTGCACCACACCGAGCACGTGCGCCAGCTTGTTGTTCAGCTTGATGGGATAGTTCAGAGGATCTTCGCTCGCCCGGTTCCTGGTCTGATAGAGATTTTCTTCCACTGCGGTCAGCTTGGCCGAAAGCGCCTTGGCCGCGTCCGCCACCTTCTTCGAATCGCGCCTGGCGTACTCATCGAGTTGCTTCCGCAGCTCGCGAATGCGGATTACCGCGTCGTTGGTCTCGCTGAGCTTGTCGCGCACCTGAAGCGACAGGGAAACCTGCTTGGCGTAGTCCTCGGGCGTGGTGTCGAGGCGAGGGTCCTTTTTCACCTCGAATGCCTGGCTCTGCGACTGGCCGTCCACGGTCAGTTTCGCCGTGTACTTACCCGGCGACACGCGCGGGCCGTTGGTGGACCCGGCCCACAGAATCATGCCGGGGAAAGTGACCGCGTCTTCGTACCGCAGGTTCCAGGTGAAGCGATTCAGTCCGGCGTTCGCCGTGAGGCGCGCGGGCGGCGCACCGCGGAACGGGTTATCCTCTTCTTCGCCGGCCGGAGCCTGCGGGCGCGGCTGCTCGCGCGTGGTGAACTTGTTGACGCTCTTGCCCGCGCTATCCAGGAACTCGAGCGTGACTTCGCCCTGCGGCCGGTTTTTCAGCCAGAACATCACCTGGGCGCCGCCCGGAGGATTCTCGCCCACGGCCGCGCCCGCGCCGCGCCCACCGCCGCCGAACCCGCGCCCGCCGCCGAAGCGGTAGGTGTCCTTGGGCTGGAATAGGCGCGTCGCCGTGGTGTCGAACCCGTGGAACTGATACAGGAGCGGCACGTCGTCCAGAATCCAGAACGAGCGGCCCTCGGTGCCGATCACCAGTTCCTGGTCGCGCTTGTGGAATTGCAGGTCGGTGATCGGGGTGACCGGCAGGTTGAGCTGGAACGAGCGCCAGCCTTCGCCGTCGTCGAACGAAATGAAGAGGCCGATCTCGGTTCCCGCCACGAGCAGGCCCTTCTTGTTCGGGTCCTCGCGGATGACGCGGGTGAAGGCATTCTCGGGAATTCCGCTCACGATCTTCTTCCAGGTCTTCCCATAGTCCGTGGTCTTGTAGAGGTACGGCCGGAAATCGTCCTGCTGATAGTTGGTGGCGGCGACGTACGCCGTGCCCGCATCGTGCGGCGAGGCATCGATGGAGTTGATGCGGATCCAGTCGGGCATGCCCGGCGGCGTCACGTTGTCCCACTTCTTGCCGCCATCGCGCGTTACGTGTACCAGCCCGTCGTCCGAGCCCGCCCAGATCACGCCCTTGGCTACAGGCGATTCGATGATCGTGAAGACCGTGCAGTAGTACTCGACGCTGGTGTTGTCCTGGGTGATGGGCCCACCCGACGATCCCATCTTCGATTTATCGTTGCGGGTCAGATCCGGGCTGATCACGTCCCAGCTCTGGCCTTCGTTGGTGGTGCGGTGAATCACGTTGCTGCCGATGTACAGGGCTTTCGGATCGTGTGGAGAAAATACGATCGGGAAGCTCCACTGGAAGCGGTACTTCATGGCTTCGACGCCGTAGCCCATGGTGTTGTCGGGCCATGCGTTGATGTTGCGCATTTGCCCGGTGCGCTTGTCCTGGCGGGTGATCAGGCCGTCGTACGAGCCGGCGTAGACGATCTGCGAATTTTTGGGGTCGGGCGCGATCCAGCCGCTTTCGCCGCCGCCCACGTCGTACCAGTCCGCCTGCGTGATGCCGAAGCCGCCGGTGCGGCTAGCGGTACGCACGGTGGTGTTGTCCTGCTGCGCCCCGTAGATGTTATACGGGAAATCCTGATCCAGCGCCACACGGTAGAACTGCGCGGTCGGCTGGTTGTCCACGGTGGACCAGGTGCGCCCGCCGTCGTTGGTGACGGTGGCGCCACCATCGTTGCTTTCGATCATGCGGTTGGGATTGTCGGGTGCGATCCAGAGATCGTGATTGTCGCCGTGCGGCGGCCGCATGGTAGAGAACGTCCGGCCGCCGTCGATCGACTTGTGCATTCCCACGTTCAGCGCGTAGATCGTGTCGGGGTTCTGCGTGTCGGCGAAGATATGCGAGTAATACCAGGCGCGCTGGCGCAGGATGTTCTGGTCGTTCACCTTGGTCCAGGTGCGTCCGCCGTTTTCGGACCGGAATAGACCGCCGTCGGTGGCTTCCACCAGCGCCCAGACGCGGTCCGGATTCGCGGGTGAAACCGTTAAGCCGATCCGCCCCAGCACGCCGCGCGGCAGTCCCGGCGCGCGCGAGATCTCGGTCCAGTTGTCACCGCCGTCGGTAGTCTTGAAGAGGCCGCTGCCCGGCCCGCCGCTGTCCATGCGCCAAGGCTTGCGGCTGATCTCCCAGAAGGCCGCATAGATCACGCGCGGATTCGACGGGTCCATGGCGAGGTCCACCGCGCCAGCCATGTTGCTGCGCTTGAGCACCTGCTTCCAGGTGGCGCCGCCGTCCGTCGTGCGATAGACGCCGCGCATGTCGTTCGGTCCCCACAAGTGGCCGAGGGCTGCCACATAGACGGTGTTCGGATCTTTGGGGTGGATCCGTACCGCTCCAATGTGGTAGGAGTCCTGCAGGCCAACGTTGCGCCAGGTGTGTCCTGCGTCCACCGACTTGTAGACGCCATCGCCATGGGTGGCATTGCCGCGCACGCAGGCCTCGCCCATTCCCACATAGACGACGTTGGGGTCGGAGTCCGCCACGGCGATCGCGCCCACCGATCCCGTCTTGAACTGCCCGTCGGACATCGGCACCCAGCTCAAGCCGCTGTCGGTGGTCTTGAAGACCCCGCCTCCGACGCCGCCGAAGTAGTACACATTCGGCTGCGACGGGACGCCCGCTACGGCGACGACGCGCCCGCCGCGGAACGGCCCGATCTGCCGGAAGCGAAGCTGATTGACAAGATCGACCTGCTGCGCCAGCAGCAGCAAAGGAAAGACGAGGATCGTTGCGAGACGAAAAACCTTCATAGTCTCGCATCGTACCAAATGCGGGCTTATCGCTTCGCGTGGGGCGTCGTGCTGCCTTCGGTCATCCCGAGCGCCCAGCGGATCGCTTCGAAGTACATCTTCTGGATGTCCGGATCGTCCCATGCCTCGTTCGTGTGTCCGAGCGTCGAATAGAACACTCGCCCCTTACCGAACATCTTGGCGTATGCCACCGCGAAATCGCGGTCGGCGCGATGCACCCGCGGGTTGTTGTCGTAATTCAGCTTGGTCTCGTCCAGCCGCAATAGCACGTTCACGTTGTCGCGCGACCAGTTCTTCAACTGGTAGATTTCATCGCGCTTGACGAACGCCTTCGGGAAATGGCGGGTGGCCGGAAAGTCCGGGTCTTCGAGGATGATCGGCGCGTCGAACGTGTTCCAGGGATGCTGATCGAACCAGCCGCCGGCCAGCAGGCCGTAGTCGGCCCACTGGTAATTGCAGTCCGCGGAAGCGTGCACTCCGACGAACCCATGCCCTTCGTCGCGTATGAAAGAAAGCAGGTCGGCCTTTTGCGAATCATCCAGGTCCATCTCGCCGGTCGGGCTGGCGAAAACCACCGCGTCGAAATAAGGCAGGGTCTTGGTGTTCCGCTCCAGGTTCTTCCTGGTGAGGAGCTCCGTGTCCGTGCGCAGGTACGCCTCCCAAAGGCCGGTGTCGTGGCCCATCTTCCACACGTTCGCCATCGTCACGGGGATGGAATCGTGCTCGAAGCCTTTGGCGGCGCCGATCACCAGAATGTGTTTCTTTCCGGTGCGCGCCGGTGCGGCCGGCGCGGCGCCGCGGCCTCCGCGGCCGGCTCCCTGGGCGGGCGGTTGGGCTTGGGCGAAGCTGAGGCATGCGCCCAGAACGGTGAGACAGATCACACGCGAGGTGATTTGCATAAGGTGCTCCTGAGCGCGAATTGTAGCAGGCTGAGGCCCGATGCTACACTCACCATCGGAGTTCCTATGTCCACTCATCAGCCGTCGCGCCGGCAATTGCTGGGTGCTCTCCCGCTGGCGGCGGCGGCGGCGCAGACCCCGGCGGGCGCCCCGCGGCCGAACATCCTGCTGGTCATCAGCGACCAGTTTCGCTGGGATTGCATCGGCGCCATGGGTCTGAACCCCATGAACCTGACGCCCAACCTGGACCAGATGGCCTCGCGAGGCGTGCTCTTCCGCAACGCGTTCTCGAACCAGCCGGTCTGCGCCCCGGCGCGCGCCACCATCTTCACCGGCACGTATCCGGCGAAGCACGGGGTGTGGCGGAATGGGATCGGGCTCGCCGAAGATGCGGTCACCTTCCCAAAGGTGTTGAAGCAGGCAGGATATTCCACCAACTACATCGGCAAGTGGCACCTCTCGCGACCCTCGGATGAACCGGCCTCGCAGACCGGTTCGCCGCCCACGCCGGGTCCGACTTCGCCGTACATGCGCGGGGCGGCGCCGGCGGTTCGGATCCCGCCGCTGGCCACGCGCGGCCCGGTGACGCCGCAGCACCGCGGGGGATTTCTCGACCTCTGGGAAGGCGCCAACGAGCTGGAGTGGACCAGCCATGCTTACGAAGGCGACCTCTACGACGGCGACGGCAAGGCGATCCATTTCGAGAACCGCTACCGGGCCGATTTCATGACGGACCGCGCCCAGCGATTCCTGCGCTCCGACGCTGCGCGATCGCCTTTTCTCCTCACCCTCTCGTATCTCGAGGTCCACCACCAGAACGACAAGGACACCTACGACCCGCCGAAAGAGTTCGCCGGCCGCTATCCCAACCCATACATCCCGCCCGATCTGCGCGCGCTGCCGGGATCATGGCCGAGCCAGCTTTCCGATTACTACGCCTGCGTGGCCAAGATGGACGAGATCATGGGCACGCTGCGCAAGACCCTGGTGGAGACGGGGCTCGACAGGAACACCATCGTGATGTTCACGAGCGATCACGGCAACCATTTCCGCACGAGGAACAACGAGTACAAGCGCAGCCCGCACGAGAGCTCGATCCACATTCCGCTAGTCGTCGAGGGCCCGGGATTCAACCGCGGCATCGAGATCTCCGAACTGGTGAGTCACGTCGATTATGCGCCTACGCTGTTGACGGCGTGCGGACTGCAGGCGCCGGCCTCGATGCAGGGCCGCAATTTCCTCCGCCTGCTCGACCGGAAGACCGAACCCTGGCGCAACGAGGTCTACTTCGAGATGTCGGAGTACGTCGTCGGCCGGGGTTTGCGCACGCCGCAGTACACGTACGCGGTGTCCTCGCCGAAAGTGCCCGGATGGCGCAACGCGGCCAACGCGGAGAAGTACGTCGAGTACGTCCTATATGACAACCAGGCCGACCCGGCGCAGCAGGTGAATCTCGCGGGGCGCGCGCCGTACCAGGAGGTCACGGCCGATCTCAAGAAACGGATGCTCGGCCGCATGAAGGAGGCGGGGGATCCGGCAGCGACTATCGAGTCCGATTGGTTCCCGTATTCTTAACGACCGGCTGAAGCCGGTCCCACAACAAACGCTCTACCTCCTTTCGGAGTGGAGCTACAGCGCGCGCGAAGATCATCTTGTACGCGGCGCAGAAGTAATCCAGGTCCTCGAAGCGGCGGTTCGGCCCGTGCCTGAATTTCGGGCATCCTCCGTGGCAAATCGACTGGTATTCGCAGACCTGGCACTCGGGATGGGCCAGCGTCTTTTTCGAAGCAAAGCTGTAGCGGCGGGTGCGCCGGGCGATCTCGCCCCACGAATCGATGTTGATGTTGCCCAGCTTCCACGGCGCCTCGACGAAGAAATCGCACGGGTACACGTCGCCGTTGTACTCGATCACGACGTAGCTATCGCAGGTTTCGTGCATGGTGCACGTCCCGGGCTTCTGCCCGGCCAGCGCCTCGGCCAGATTGTCGAAGAAGCGGATGCGCATCTTGCGGCGCTCCGGCCACCAGAGCTCGAACACCTCGCACAGGAACCGCCCGTACTGCTCCGCCGTGATGGTGAACGGCAGCGGGTTGCCGAGGCCATCGAATTCCGCCAGCGGGATGAACTGCACGTTGTCGATGCCCAGCTTGCGATAGAAGCGATACAGCTCCTTCGGCTTTTCCACGTTGGCCGTGCTCAGCACGCACAAGATGTTGAACTCGACCTTGTTGGCCTGGAGCAGCTCGACGCTCTGCATCACGCGCTTCCACGTGCCGCGGCGCTCCTTGTTGAAGCGGTAGAGATCGTTGATCTCTTCCGGCCCGTCCAGCGAGACGCCGAGCAGCCACTGGTACTGGCGAAACAGGTCGCACCAGTTTTTGTCGAGCAGCACGGCGTTGGTCTGGAGCGCGTTGCTGACGCTCTGCCCGCCGCGCCCGTGCCGGTGCTGGAACTCGACCAGTTTCTCGAAAAAGGGCAGGCCGGCCAGCGTGGGCTCGCCGCCCTGGAACGCGAAGACGCTGTTCGGGAACGAGTAGAAGAGGTAGGTATCGACCAAGCGCTCCAGCGTCTCCAAGGTCATGCGCCGGCCCGGCAGCGCGCTATACGGGTCGGCTTCGCGATCGAGGTAGAAGCAGTACTCGCAATCCAGATTGCAGACCGCCGATGCGGGCTTGATCAGCAGCGACGTGATGCGCGGCACCGGTCCCGAGCCATTCCCCACCAGTCCCTCGCCGAAGATCGGCAACTGAGTCGCCATTTCTTCCATCTTATGGCTTCTTCACCTCCACCGCCCACCGCGCCATTGCCGTGGCCAGCTCATCCGCGACCTGCGGGTATTTGTGCCGCAGATTCGCTTTCTCTCCCGGGTCTTCCTCCAGGTTCGAGAGGAACAGAGCATCATCGCCGGTAAGCGGC
>Ga0335083_10012203_pt1 | contig 10299 bp, 5 predicted proteins | sample Lox_Sample_42_FD_206716 | JGI IMG/M metagenome (GOLD analysis project Ga0335083, IMG submission 206716) | Soil microbial communities from Loxahatchee National Wildlife Refuge, Florida, United States - Lox_Sample_4.2 | ecosystem: Environmental > Terrestrial > Soil > Wetlands | place: USA: Florida...
TTCCGCGCTTGGTCGGGGCCCTTCATCCCCAATACACGATACTTCTGGCCGCTGAGGTTATGGTAGTTGACAAAAAACTCTTCCAATTCTCGACAAAACTGTCTTCCTAAGTCATCCACCGTTTTAATGTCAGCCCAGCTGTGAGCGTCCTGCTCGACTGCAATGATGCGATCATTTCGTTCCTTACCTCCCTTGCTGTTCTGTTCACCCTCGATCACCCCAATGATGCGGCACGACAGAACACAGCCGGGAAAGGCGGGCTCATCCATGAGCACCAGCACGTCTACAGGATCGCCATCGTCGGCTTCGGTCGAGGGAACGAACCCAAAGTCGTAGGGAAACGCCATTCCAGCCGGGAGGACCTTCTTCAGTTCGAATGTATGGTCTTTTGGATTCAGGGCAAATTTATTTCGGCTCCCCTTGGGCGTTTCAATGACTACGCGAAGGAGTTGCTTGTTTTTCTTGTCGACCGGTTTGAGGGTCGACGGATCAGCCATACCTCTCTTTCTTTTCTTCATGGGTCCAAATTCCGCGCTGTAAGTGGATGCTCCCGCGGGCCGCTGGGGTTTGTGGTCAAACCGGAACATTTGCCGTTTCCAACCCTGGTGCCCCTGCCGGCATCTCACCAGCCCCCAAGCCGGAGTGTGTCATGCATAGCGCCGCTTCTTCGCACCTGCGCCACGCAATTCCTTTGTGGATGATCGTGGCCTGTGCTTTCGCCTTTCACGGCCCGTTGCTGGTGATGCGTTTGCCAGAGCACAGCTTTGACGCTCATTTCCACATGTCGATGGCGGAGACCTACGCAAACCACTGGTTTGATCCCTGGAATGAGAAGTCTTTAGGTGGCTTCTCCGAGACAACTTATCCTCCGTTGACCCATCAGTGGACGGCGATGTTGTCTCATGTGATCGGCTTGCCCTACGGATTCATGGTGGTCCTGGGGACGGTCATTCTGCTGCTGCCGGTTGCCGTGTATCGGTTCTCGAGGCTGTGGGTACCGGACCGCCCGGCAAGCTATGGCGCACTCTGCTCGGTGTTTCTGGGCTCACTTGGCCTTCTCGCCTATCACGCCGGGCAGATTGGAACTATTTCCGCGACGACGCTATTTCTGTTGGCCATTCCGTATGCCTATGAGTACGTGGTGCATGGATCCATGCGCGACTTCTTCATGGGCCTTGGGCTCTCTTTGACAGCCGCGGGCGCGCACCACGCCACCATGTTTTTCGGACTGATCTTTTTTATCCCTCCGACATTCTGGCTGATGGTGCGTGACTGGCGCAGCAACAACCCGGAGGGGTCACTTGCGGTTCCATTGAAGCGAATGCTTCTGTTCGCGACCGTAGGGGCCATGGGAATCCTTCTGGTATTGCTGCCGTACCTGCTGATAATGATCAAGGCTCCAATTACCGAGACGCCGATTCCACACCTGAGCCGCGCGAACTTTCTGCTGGCGCCGATCTGGGGCGTTCACTTCTGGCTGATCCCCATGGGAGCGATGATTTTTGCGCTGCCTTACATTTTTTACAAGGCTGGGGCCGAGCCGCGCTTGCGCCCGTTGTTCTTCGGATTCTACTTTGCCTTTATTTTCGGACTCGGGGGAACGACTCCGCTTCCTCGCCTCCTACTGGGCAGAGCCTTCGAGATCCTCACGTTCGAGAGATTTACATATTGGGCGCTCCTGCTGGCAATGCCCTTTGTCGGACTGCTCGCTGTCTATCTGATTGACCGCTTCCACGCTCCCGCGGCGGTTATGCTCGTGGTTTTGATCATCGCCCAGGCATCGCTCGCGGTTTCATGGAATGTTTACTTCAACGTGCTGGGGCCGGCGATTAACGTTGACGATGTCATCAAGTTCCTTAACGAGAACGGACATGATCGCTATCGCTATTTGACTCTGGGCTTCGGCAACGCGCTCTCCCAGGTCGCGTATTCCACAAAAGCCACCAGCGTAGACGGAGAATACAATTCCGGCCGGTCTCTTCCTGAAGTTACTGCGCACGGATCGGCACAGTTGAGCAGCGCGAAGTTCTATCAGGCGGAAGGCATGAAAGCAGTCTCGGATATGTTGCGTCACGCGGCCCGCTACGGACTGCGCTATATTTTCGTGCACGATCCCTACTATGAGCCGCTGCTGGTTTTCGCCGGATGGCGGCAAATTGACAGCTACAACGATGGGGACATGACCGTTTGGGAAAGACCCGGAATTCCTTTTGCAAAACCGATTCCGTCTCCGCTAAGGCCGCCACGATGGCAAGGTGTTATGTGGGGAATCTTCCCCTTCGGAGCGAGCCTGCTTACGATTGCGCTCGCTGCTTTGCAAGTTCTCAAGCCTGCCGAGGTTAAAACCGTGGCCCCGAGGAACATCGATTCAATACCCGGGGAATCGCCACTGGATGTAGTAGGGCCGGCACCGGCGCCTGCACTACCCTCGGCGAGCTAGCGGATGGACTGCAACAGTCGCGAGGGGTTTTGGCATCTTATGCAGCCGTGGAATTCACCCTGAGCATCGTGATCCCCGCATACAACGAGGCGAAGCGCATCCCTCGTACGTTAGAACACATACTTTCCTTCCTGCGCAAGAAAGGCTGGAAAGCGGAAATCATCGTCGTGAACGATGGCTCGACAGACGACACGGCGAACGTCGTCAAAGGGTTTTGCGTTCTCCATCCCTCGATCTACCTGATCGACAACCAGGTGAATGCCGGAAAAGGAGGCGCGATTCGCGATGGCGTCCTGCGCGCCACCGGGGACGTGGTTCTGTTCACCGATGCGGATGACTCTACTCCAATTGAAGACGCCGACAAGCTGCTTGCAGCCATCTCAGACGGCGCCGACATTGTGATCGGCTCGCGCTGGGTCGATCGCAAATTGCAGTCGCACCCTCAACCGCTTCATCGCCGGCTGAACGGCCGGCTCTATAACCTGCTGTTGAGAGCAACACTCGGACTCAATCTCACTGACACACAAAATGGATTCAAGGCTTTCACTCGATCTGCGGGCAGAGCGGTTTTTGCCTTGCAAAAAATCCCAGGATGGGGCTTCGATGCGGAGTCGTTGTTTTTCGCCAGGAAACTGGGGCTCAAGGTTCGCGAAGTGCCCGTGGAATACGTCTACTACCCCGAGGGCTCCAAGATCCGTCCCTATCGGGATGGAGCGCGGATGCTGGCCGAGCTCATGCTGGTAAGGTGGTATTTCCTGACCGGCGCGTATTCGAAGATCGACAACCGTGATTCCAATTTTCCTGGTCCGTTTTCCAGTGATGCTGTCGGCGAGACATCGCAACCGTCCGAGTAAACTCAATGGCCAAGTATCTGGTCGTGTTTGGAACCCGTCCGGAAGCAATCAAGATGGCGCCTGTGCTGCAGGCACTGGAAAATGAGCCCGGCGCTGTCTGCGTTTCTTGTTCCACGGGGCAACACCAGGAACTCCTCACATCTGTACTCACCTTGTTCCGGATCAAACCTCGGTACGAACTGAGTGTGATGTCTCCCAACCAGCAACTCTCTGCACTGACGTCAGTTCTTTTGACGACCCTCGACAAGGTCATGCGAGAAGAGCGTCCCGACCGGGTACTGGTACAGGGCGATACCACCACTGCGATGGTGGCGAGCATGGCGGCGGCACATTTAAGAATTCCCGTGGCGCACATCGAGGCCGGAGTCCGTTCCAACAACGCGCTCGAGCCTTTTCCGGAGGAAATGAATCGGAAGGTGATCGATGTGATCTCCGACCTATTCTTTGCGCCGACGATGGTCGAACAACGCCACTTACTGCGGGAAGGAGTCTCGCCGGATCAGGTGCACGTTACCGGAAATACCTCCATCGACGCGCTGCGATACGTAGCTAGCTTGCCTTTTTCGAGGACAGGATCAGTCCTGCACAGACTGCCGATCGGCAGAAAGAAGATCCTGCTGGCTACGATCCATCGGCGAGAAAGCCACGGAGCTCCGCTGAAACACATATGCCAGGCGCTTCGCGTCATCGCGCGCAGCTATCGAGAGTCTGCTCACATTGTGATTCCGGTCCATCCAAACCCCAACGTCAAGGCCTGCGTTCACGAATGCCTGAACGGAATTCCCAACGTGACCCTTACAGCGCCGTTAGACTACCAGGAGCTGATTGCGGTCGCGAAGGCCAGCTACTTTGCCCTGACAGATTCAGGCGGTTTGCAGGAGGAGCTCACGTGGCTGGGCAAGCCTGCCTTGGTATTGCGAAACGTGACCGACCGTCAGGAAGCAGTCGATGCAGGAGCTGCCTTCCTGGTGGGCGTTGAACCCGAAGTTATTGTGGCTGCAGCCACCGAGTTGATGGAAAATCCCGCTCTTTACCTGGGAATGGCCCAGCCTAGAGAACTTTATGGCGACGGCACAGCCGCGCAAAGAATTGTCGGCATTCTACAGGGTCGGCATGCGCTGGCGAACGTTCCTCGTCCGATGGCGGTGAGCGCGGCGCCCGTATCCCACCAATCGGCCGCCTAATCAGGTATTGCCACCGCAAATAAGGTTAGCCCGACCTAGCGTTCCCGCGTTTCGATGCCCGATAAGAGAACATCGTGGACGTACAAAGGCAGCACCCTGCCTTCTCTCGACCCAGCGGGATCTAAATCACAACGGCCTGCAGCCTAGATCAAATTCTGCCACTGGAACTGACGTTCGCCCGCTTGGTAACGTTCCCACATTTCCAACGCTTGATAACAGAACACCGTAGATACGGGATTCATATACGGCAGCATCTTGCCTTCCTTGCGGCCGAACCAGAATCCACCGCGCAAGCGCGGGTCGCGATCAAAGGATTGAAACTCCTTGATAGTTGCGACTTCCTGCGCGGCGATTTGGGGATCGAGCGGCACCACTCCGAGACAATCGGCAAATATACGCACTCGCAGCAACTGGGCCACAACATCTGAGCGCAGGAATCGCGGAGCGATCTCATGGGCATACGCCGCCAACCGGGGCATCCCGGCTTGCATCGCCGCGCGACACTCGGGCTTCTCTATAGCTGGCAGTAAGCCTTCGAGGAAATAAGAGTATGCGTGCAAGCGATCCATGATGGCGTTCTCGGCATCCACTCCGGGCAGAAAGGAGTGGTGGGACTCCAGGCTGGCGTCGAGAAACTGTTCGTAGAGCTTCTTGAAGCGTTCGTTGTGGGTCGCTTCCCATAGCTCCTGCCATCCCATGGCTGATTTCAATTGATAGCAGCCGGGGCTGCGCGACCAGCGGCTATATTCGTAGGTCAAAGACATTTTGCCCGGGAGAGTAATGATCGGGCTGAAGTTCTTTCCATCAAAGAAATCATGCGCCATGGATTCGCCGCACTTTACGGCGATGGCCAGCAGATCTGCCTGTCCGCACTTGCGCCATAGGGCCAGCAAACCGCGCACGATGATTCCCTCGTCGAAGAAATACGAATACCTCTGATCCTTTGCCTCGCATTCGAACGGCATGGCGCAGGAGCGGGGGTCCCAGGCTTTCTTCGTGAGAAACTTTGCCTTTTTAAGGGCTGCCTCCCAGTATCGTTCGTCGCCCGTCTGGTCATAGAGAACGGCGAGCCCGCTGGCACAATATCCAGTAATCTCAGTGGAGACAGGTTTATTGCGGCGAGAGTCACTCAAATAGTAACGGGCCACGCCGCCGCTGCGCTCTTCGATCCCCGAGTGCAGCAGCCAATTGCCGACACTTTGATCGAGCGTAGGATGCACCTCCCGGTGCCGGGCGCGTGTGATTCGGAGGATGTGGGATCGTTTGGCTCGCTCTCGGAACAGAGTCAGGTAACCACCTACGACCTGTGAAATCTGCATATCTTCTCCTGCTGATAAGTTTTGCCGAGCAACTTGACATCGGAGTTCTTCTGACTTCAAAAGACGCACTAACTGGTTCGCCAGGATGTTGCCGTCCCCGGGGGGATAGAACTGCATGGAAACCCCGTGTTCCCGCGCCACTTCCTGCAGCTCGGGAATCGCGGCGGCGACCATGGGAAGTCCATATTCACAGGCCTGATGCACTACACCGCTGGTTCCGGCAGCCGACGTGTAGGGCAAGACCAGGACGCTCGCCTTCCGAAAGAGCTCCGGAAGTTGCGTCTCCGGTACGTATCCCAGAAACCGGATGTACTTGCGATCCGCGTAACGCGCTTGCAGCGATTCCAGATAACCCGGCGTGCTGGGATGATTGGTCCCCGCGATCATTAAAACGGTGTCTGGCACTTCTTTGACAACGCTCTCCAGATTTTCGAGCACCAAGTCCAGTCGCTTGTAAGTTCCCCAATAGCCGAAGGCGAGGATGATTCGTTCGCTGGTATTTGCCGTTTCTGCTGCCGGGAGCCTGCGGGAGAAAGTCCCGTGGGGACGGCTGTGCACGCGAGTGCCGTCGACGCGGTAGTTCTTGACGAGTTCTGAACGAAAAGAGGGCAACAAAACACTGACGTCATGTGCGCAAAGCAGGAATCGGGTTGCGATTCGCCCGGCCAACCGATACACGCGTGGCATGCGAACGCCCGCATCAGCGAGATTGATGCGCTCAAACAGCGTGTGAAGGGTGACGTGTGTGTAGAAACCTGAAAGGCGCGCAATCGCCGGCCCGGTGATCGACAAAAAAGCTGCCACTGGCCTCCGGGCGAATGTCGAAAAGCCCATGTTGAACCAAACCACGTCGGGATTGGCTTTGCGGATTGCCGCCAGCAGACGCACCGGCGTCACTAGCGAATCGAAGCGCCAGCAGCGCTCGATCTTGAAGCCATCGAGTTCCTGCCCCGCGGCCATTCGGTCCGCAAGCAGCAGAAGATCAACGTTGGGATCGTTGCGCAGCGCGCTAGCGACGTGAAATCCGTACTCGTTAAGGTCTCCCTGGCTTGGCGGGAAACAGGTAACGAGGCAGACTTTAAGGGGGGAGGGTTCCGCGGACGCATTGGTCGACGCGGGCGTACAGCCGGGCTTCTGCATTGAGGTGGAGTCCAGCGCCCTCGATTAGGGACACATTTCGATCCATAAAACCTGCAGAAAGGTTGCCGCTTGAGAATGCGTCGAATGGCGCGCCCCTTAGAAACAATTTGCATGCAGTCGTGGCGTGCAACTTTTTTCGGAAGACACGAATCCAACTCATGCCCCTAAACGGCAATCGATTAACGCGCGGGCTGCACGACCGCTACTTTGTTGACGCCGCTGCATGCCAGATATAGCTTTCCGTCCGGAGTCGCAACCATGTTGCGCACTACTCCGCCACCAGAAGGGATCTGCGTCGCGCTGAAACTTTCCGATTTGGGATCGAACCTGACCAGAGTATTTGGCTTAACGCCTGACTCGCTGTACCAGACCAGTCCATTGTTCGTGATCGCGATTCCATAAGGTTCAGAACCGTCTCCTCCGGGCGACGGCCATTCCTTCAGCAGTTTCCCACTCGCGGGATCAAAGTGCCCCAGATATCCCCGGGCATAGTCGGTATAGAAAATGGAGCCGTCAGGCGCCAGGGCGAGCCGGCGCGGACGCGCTCTCGAATCCGGCAGGGGATATTCGCGAATGGCCATCGACTTCGGATCGACGGTGGCCAGCTTGTTCGTTCCGAATTCGCAATAGAACGGCGCGTTATTCGGCAGGATCACGATGCCGTAGGGGACGGCATGGGGAGTAGGCGATTTGGCCAGCGTCATTTTTCCGGTCTTCGGATCAAGCCGCCCAATGTAGCCGGTCTCTTCGTTCGTGAACCACACAATTCCGTCGTGATCGATCACCGGCGTATGCGGATCAATCTTGGTACCGTCGGACGGGCGGTACTCGCTAATCTCGCCAGACTTGGGATCAAGCTTGCCTACATAACCTGCCGAAATCGCCGTGAACCAGATGTTGCCGACCTTATCGGCGACCAGACCGTGCGGTCCGGAATTTGGCGTCTTCAGGGGATATTCTTTGAATTCCCCAGTCTCCGGATCCAGCCGTCCGAGCTTGTTTGTTGCCTGCCCCGTGTACCACAAGGAACCGTCGGGAGCGAGGGCGGGATCGTGGGGGCGCGATTTAGGAGTCGGAACCTCGTACTCCTTGATCTGCACGCTCAGCTTTCCAACTGCCGCATAGGCAGCAATCGCGGTTCCTAATATTAGAAGAGAGACTTTACGAAACGACATGGCTGGCCTCCTTGGGCACAAATTGTAATCCTGCCGGCCCTCATGCGAGGTTGACGTTCTATTTGGCAGACGAGGGGAATATCGCGTACCCTAGCGCGCATGAGATTTGCGAAACTGCGTTTCCACATGACATGGGGTGTCGTTCTTCTTGCGTCAACCACTGTATTTGCGCAATCCCTTTTTACTTTGGAGCAGGTCTTGAGTTCGCCGTTCCCGAGCGAGCTGGTTGCGGCTGCCCACGGCAGCCGAGTAGCGTGGGTCTTTGATGCAAAAGGAGTGCGAAACGTGTGGGTCGCCGATGGTCCCGACTTCGACCGCACCGCCCGCCCGTTAACCCACTATAAAGAGGATGACGGGCAACCCATCGCCAGCCTGCAGCTTACGGCCGATGGCAAAACGGTTGTATATGCCCTGGGCAGTGAATTGAACGACGCGCAGGAGAGCGCCAATCCTGAGAGCTGGACCAAGGGGGTCAAGCAGCAGGTTTTTGCGGTCGATGTGGACGCTAAGAACACCACCCCCCGTTTATTGGGAGAGATGGGTTGTCCGGACGAAGGGTGTGAGGACATTCAGATCTCGCCGGACGGCAAGTCAGCGCTCTGGTCTGCCAAGAAGAAGTTGTGGATCGCAAGCCTCGACGGGAAACAGCAAGCCAAGGAATTAGCGGCGGTTCGGGGATCGGCGGTTGAGCCCAAGTGGTCTCCTGACGGAAGACATATTGCATTCGTCAGCGAGCGAGAAGGACACAGTCTTATCGCGATTTATGACTGGGACGGCAGCGCAATTCGTTATTTGGCACCGAGCGTAGATAGGGATTCGATGCCGCGCTGGTCGCCGGACGGCAAGTCCATTGTCTTTGTGCGGACGGCTGGAGAGGAGCAGAAACTTCCATTGATTCCAGTGCGTCCCCAGCCATGGTCGATATGGATTGCTGACGCCGCCGCCGGTAAAGGACAGCTCTTGTGGCGGAGCGGTGAAAAGATGGACGATTCTTTGCCCGAGTTAAGCGAAGGCGAGTCGCTCAATTTTGCCGCCAGCGGGCGTGTGGTGTTCAGTTCGGAGCAAGACGGGCGCAATCATCTTTACTCGATTTCACTCGGAGGCTCTCCCATTCTGCTTACGCCGGGCGACTTCGACGTCGAACACGTGAGCCTCAGCCCGGATAAGACAACGATCGTGTATTCGTCGAATCAGGACGATGTAGACCGGCGGCACCTCTGGCGTGTCGCTGTGGCCGGAGGCGCGCCTCAGCAGGCGCTTACCAGCGGCGAGACCATGGAGTGGTCTCCCGTACAGACCGGCGATGGCAAGAGCATACTGTGCCTCGGCTCGACTGCAACATCACCCGCAATGCCCTATGAGGTTAAGGCAAAGGGCCGCGAGATGATTGCCCGGCAGGCCCTGCCCAGCGATTTCCCTTCCTCCGAGCTCGTGACTCCGAAGCAGGTGATCTTCCGCAGCGAGGATGGCCTCACGATTCACGGACAGCTTTTTCTTCCCCGCAACGCCAACGGCAAGATTCCCGGCTTGGTCTTCATGCATGGCGGCCCCATTCGCCAGATGATGTTGGGCTTTCACTACATGGACTACTACCATAATGCTTACGCCGAGAATCAATATCTCGCGAGCCGGGGTTATGCCGTGTTATCAGTGAACTACCGGCTCGGCGTTATGTATGGCCTAGCGTTCCGGGAACCACCGAATACCGTCTGGCGCGGCGCGGCGGAATATAAAGATGTTGTGGCGGCGGGACGTTACCTGCAGTCCCTTCCAGAAGTGGATGCGGAGAAAATCGGCTTGTGGGGAGGGTCATACGGCGGGTTCCTGACAGCCATGGGCCTCGCCCGCAACTCCGACTTGTTCAAAGCGGGCGTGGACTTTCACGGAGTGCACGACTGGAGTGTCTTCTTGACGGAGCGTCCTTACTTCGGCAATGTGGCGTTGAAGCCGCCGGATGCAGATGCAGCCGTGAAACTCGCGTGGGAATCTTCTCCGAACGCGTATATCGATACCTGGAAGTCGCCGGTGCTGCTGATTCACGGAGACGATGACCGCAATGTGCCTTTCACGCAAACGGTCGACTTGGTGCAGAGATTGCGGGCGCATCAGGTGCCGTTTGAACAGATCGTCCTGCCCGACGAGATCCACGGATTTCTCATGTGGAAGAGCTGGATACGAACGTACTCA
>Ga0335083_10012204_pt1 | contig 10298 bp, 10 predicted proteins | sample Lox_Sample_42_FD_206716 | JGI IMG/M metagenome (GOLD analysis project Ga0335083, IMG submission 206716) | Soil microbial communities from Loxahatchee National Wildlife Refuge, Florida, United States - Lox_Sample_4.2 | ecosystem: Environmental > Terrestrial > Soil > Wetlands | place: USA...
GCCTCGGCCTGAAACGCTGAAGCTCGGGCGCTTCGAGCTGCGGCTCGGTCGTCCGCTCCTCATGGGCGTGGTGAACGCCACGCCCGATTCCTTCTCCGACGGCGGCGCGTTTCTCGATCCGCAGGCTGCGATTGCGCATGGCCGCCGGTTGATCGAGGAGGGCGCCGACATCCTTGATATCGGTGGCGAATCTTCACGGCCTGGTGCGCAGCCCGTCGCGGAGCAAGAGGAGCTTCGGCGCGTTATTCCGGTCCTGAAAGCTTTGAAAAACGTGCCCGTGTCCGTGGACACGCGCAGGCCCGCGGTCATGCGCGCAGTGCTCGCCGAGGGCGCGTCGATGATCAACGACATCGAAGCCCTGACCGCGCCGGGCGCGCTCGACGCAGTGGCCGCAAACGATTGCGGTGTTTGCCTCATGCACAAGCAGGGCGATCCGGCCACCATGCAGAAGGCGCCCGCCTACAAGGATGTGGTTGCGGAAGTTCTCGGGTATCTGTCTTCACGAGTTTCGGCATGCGAGAAAGCCGGAATCTCCCGCGAGCGGCTCTGCGTCGATCCTGGCTTCGGTTTCGGCAAGACGAAGGAGCACAACTTCAAGCTCCTCAAGGAACTGGAAAGCTTCGCGGACCTCGGCGTGCCGGTGCTGGCGGGCTGGTCGCGCAAGTCCACGCTGGGGGCGGTCACCGGTCGCCCGGTGACCGAGCGGCTGGCGGCGAGCCTCGCGGCCGCTTTGCTCGCGGTCCAGCATGGAGCGAAAATACTGCGCGTGCACGATGTCGGGGAAACGCGCGACGCGCTGGCCGTGCTGCAGGCACTGGAGAACGCATGAGCAGAAAATATTTCGGTACCGACGGCGTACGAGGCACGGTGGGGCAGAGCCCGATGACGCCGGACGTAATCCTACGCCTGGGCTATGCCGCCGGCCGCGCCATGGTGGCGCGACGCGACAGCCTCAAGGCCGAGCAGCGGGCCGACCGCGCGGCAGAGCGGCCTTCGGTGCTGATCGGCAAAGACACGCGTATTTCCGGCTACATGGTGGAGGCGGCGCTGGAGGCCGGCTTCTCGGCGGCCGGGGTCGACGTGCTGTTGTGCGGACCGCTGCCGACGCCCGGCGTGGCCTACCTCACGCGCGCACTACGGTTGTCGGCCGGAGTCGTCATCAGCGCGTCGCACAATCCTCATGCCGACAACGGCATCAAGTTCTTCTCGCGCGACGGCTTCAAGCAACCCGATGCGTTCGAGGAGGCAATCGAGCGGATGCTCGAAGAACCGATGGGCTGCAACGAGTCGGCCAAGCTCGGCCGCGCGCGCCGCGTCGACGACGCGCAGGGCCGCTACATCGAATTCTGCAAGTCGACGTTTCCCGGGGAGCTGGACCTCAAGGGCATGAACCTCGTGGTGGATTGCGCCCACGGCGCGGCTTACGAGGTGGCGCCCAAGGTGTTCCACGAGCTGGGCGCGAACGTCGCCGCGATCGGCGTCTCGCCCGACGGCTTCAACATCAACGACGGCTACGGCGCCACGGCGCCGGGAAACCTGCGGGAGGAAGTGAAGCGCACGAAGGCGGACCTCGGCATCGCCGTCGACGGCGATGCCGACCGGCTCGTGATGGTCGATGCTTCCGGCGCCACCTACGACGGCGACCAGTTGCTGTACGCGGTCGTCAGGCACCGCGCCGCGCGGGAGAAGATCGCCGGCGTGGCGGGTACGCTGATGACCAATCTCGCCTTCGAGAAGGCGATGGCCGGCCTGGGCGTGCCCTTCGCGCGCGCGCGCGTGGGCGACCGCTACGTGCTTGAAATGCTGCGCGAGAAGAACTGGCTGCTGGGCGGCGAGAACTCCGGGCACATCATCTGCCTGGACAAGCAGACCACTGGCGATGGCATCGTGTCCGCGCTGCAGGTGCTCACCGCGGTGCGCGAATCCGGCAAGACGCTCGCCGAACTGACGGCGGACCTGGTGATGTACCCGCAGGTGCTGCTCAATGTGAAGGTGCCCAAGGGATTCGACTGGCAGAAGCACCAATCCATCGCCGATGCCCAGTCGCGCGCCGAGCGTTCGCTGAACGGCCGCGGCCGGGTGCTGCTGCGTCCTTCCGGCACCGAGCCGGTCCTGCGCGTGATGGTCGAGGGCGAGCCGCGCGAAGCCATCGAATCGGCGGCGAAATCCATCGCCGACACGGTGCGCAAGGCCGCCGCCTAGGGACGCGGCTGCGCGGGCCGTGGCGCGACCGATCGGCACCGTCGACAGTGTCACCCAGCCGGGTGATGTTGCCGGCAAAGTGGTCGTTGCCGGCTCGCACGGCGGCATCATCGCCGCGTATCTAGGCGCAACAGCGGGCGCGCACGCGCTGATCTTGAACGACGCCGGCCTCGGCAAGGACCGCGCCGGCATCTCCGGCCTGTTCTATCTCGAAGCGATCGGCATGGCCGCGGCGGCGGTGGATTGCATGAGCGCGCGCATCGGCGACGGCGCCGACATGATGGCGCGCGGGGTGATCAGCCATGCGAACGCGTTCGCGGCATTTTGCGGCGTTATCGCGGGACAGGCCTGCCGCGAAGCCGCTGAACGCCTGCGGCGGGCCGCGGCACCGAGAGCGAAGCCACCGTTCCGAGGGGAAGCCCGCTGGCGGGTGGCGGACGGGCCGCCGGAAGTCTGGGCGCTTGATTCGATCGGCAAGCTGGAACCGGCGGATGCGGGCCGCATCCTGGTCATCGGCTCGCACGGCGCGCTGCACGGGGGACGCCGAGACTCCGCACTGCCGGTCGATGCGGCCGCGGCGATGTTCAACGATGCGGGCGTTGGCGCCGACCGCATTGGCATCAGCCGGCTGCCTGCGCTGGGCGCTCGCGGCATCTCCGCGGTCGCAGTGGATTGCATGAGCGCACGCATCGGCGACGGGCGCTCGATGTGGGAGAGCGGCGTGATCCTGCACATGAATGCGCCGGCCGCAGCTCTCGGCGCTACGCGCGGCATGGCCGTGCAGCGCTTTGCAGCCGCTTGCATGAGGAACTTTACTGCGGCGCAAAATCGGCGCTAATACGGTAAAATTCAGCGGTTTGCAGAACCTTGGGCACGATGCGTAAGCGACTGGTTGCCGGCAACTGGAAAATGCATGGCAGCCGGGCGGCCAACGGGGCTTTGCTGGATGCCGTGTTGGCCGGCATGCAGGGGCTGCAAGGCGTCGAATGCGCAGTCTGCGTTCCCTATCCCTACCTCGGCGAAGTGGCCGGCAGGCTGGCGCATACCGCTCTGGCCTGGGGCGCGCAGAGCCTGAGCGAGTACGCGCAGGGTGCCTACACCGGTGAAGTGTCGGCGCCGATGCTGAAGGAGTTCGGTTGCCGGTACGCGCTGGTCGGGCACTCTGAGCGACGCCAGCTGTATGGCGAAACGGATGCGGCGGCGGCGGCCAAGTTCGCGGCGGCGGCGGGGCAGGGCATCATGCCGATCCTGTGCCTCGGCGAAACGCTCGTGGAGCGCGACGCAGGTCGCACGGAAGAGGTGGTCGGCAGGCAGCTTGAAGCGGTCGTACGCGCAAACGGAAAGGAAATTTTCGAGCGAGCGGTCGTAGCGTACGAACCGGTGTGGGCCATAGGCACCGGCCGGACGGCGACACCCGAGCAGGCGCAGGCAGTGCACGCTTTCCTGCGCTCGAAGCTGCTGCCGGGGACGCGCATCCTCTATGGCGGCAGCGTGAAGAAGGAAAACGCGGCGGCCCTGTTCGCGATGGCGGACGTGGACGGCGGATTGATCGGCGGTGCATCGCTGGTGGCGGCGGACTTCCTGGCCATCGCGCAGGCTGCGGCGGATGCCGCCGTCGGCGCCGCGCAAACGAAAGGATAAAGCGGATGGACATGTGGTTGAACGTAGTAATCGCGCTGCACGTGCTGATTGCGCTGGGGATCATCGGCCTGGTGCTGCTCCAGCACGGCAAGGGCGCGGACATGGGTTCAGGCTTCGGCGGCGGCGCCTCGAGCAGCCTGTTCGGCGCCAGCGGTTCGGCGAATTTCCTGTCGCGCGCCACGGCGGTGCTGGCGACGCTGTTTTTCCTCACCAGCCTGGGGCTCGCCTATCTCGCGACCAACAAGCAGCACGGCAGCGGCGGCGTGCTGGACGCTGTGAAGAAGGAAATGTCAGTCCCGGGCAAGCCTGAGGCGCAAAAACCCGCGCCCGAATCGCCCAAATCCGCGCCCGCGGAATCTTCCACGCCAAGTTCGAAGGGGAAGGACGTGCCGCAGTGATTTTTAGGGGATAATCCGAGGGTTACAGCATTGACACGGAGCCCACGTGGTGAAATTGGTAGACACGCCAGCTTGAGGGGCTGGTGGCCTAAAACGCCGTAGCAGTTCGAGTCTGCTCGTGGGCACCAGAGTTAGGCGCTGATCAAGGGAACCAGAAGCACATGCTTGCCGAGTATTTTCCGATCCTGCTGTTCATCCTGGTCGGCCTCGCTGTCGGCGTCGCCCCCGTGGTGCTCGGTTCGCTGCTTGGCCCGCGGCGCCCCGATCCCGAGAAGCTCTCACCCTATGAATGCGGTTTCGAAGCCTTCGAAGACGCACGCATGAAATTCGACGTGCGCTATTACCTGGTGGCGATCCTGTTCATCCTGTTCGACCTGGAGATCGCGTTCCTGTTTCCCTGGGCGTCGGTACTGAACGAGATCGGCATGGCGGGTTTCCTCGCCATGATGCTGTTCCTCGGCATCCTGGTGGTCGGCTTCGCCTACGAGTGGATGAAAGGGGCCCTGGAATGGGAATAGAGGGCGTCCTGCGCGAAGGATTTGCGACCACCCAACTCGACAATCTCATCAACTGGACGCGCACCGGCTCGCTCTGGCCGATGACCTTCGGCCTCGCCTGCTGCGCGGTGGAAATGATGCACGCGGGCGCGGCCCGCTACGACCTGGACCGTTTCGGCATCGTGTTCCGCCCCAGCCCGCGCCAATCCGACGTGATGATCGTCGCCGGTACGCTGTGCAACAAGATGGCGCCGGCGCTGCGCAAGGTCTACGACCAGATGGCCGAGCCGCGCTGGGTGATCTCGATGGGCTCCTGCGCCAACGGCGGCGGCTACTATCACTACTCGTATTCGGTCGTGCGCGGTTGCGACCGTATCGTGCCGGTGGACGTCTACGTGCCCGGCTGTCCGCCGACTGCCGAAGCGCTGCTCTACGGCATCGTGCAACTGCAGAACAAGATCAAAAGAACCAATACGATCGCTCGATGACCCCCAAGCTGCAGCGCCTGAGCGACGCCATCGCGAACGCGGTGGCGACCAAGCCCGCGGAACGGCTCGGCGAGCTGACCCTCGAAACCGCCGACTATCGCTCGACGGCGCTCCAGCTGCGCGACCATCCGGACCTGCGCTTCGAGGAGCTGATCGACCTTTGCGGCATTGATTACCAGACGTATGGGTCAGATGCGGGCGAGCGGACGAAGGACGGGGGCCGCTTCGCGGTGGTGGTGCACCTGCTGTCGATCAAGCACAACTGGCGGTTGCGCCTGCGAACTTACTGCGCCGAAGATGAATTTCCCAGGGTGGCTTCGCTCACGGATATCTGGCCTTCGGCGAGCTGGTTCGAACGCGAGGCTTTCGACCTGTTCGGCATCGTGTTCGACGGCCACCCGGACTTGCGCCGCATCCTCACCGACTACGGCTTCGTCGGCCATCCGTTCCGGAAGGATTTTCCGATCAGCGGCTACGTCGAGATGCGCTACGACCCGGAGCAGAAGCGCGTGATCTATCAGCCGGTGAGTATCGAGCCGCGCGAAGTCACGCCCCGAATCGTGAGGGAAGAGCACTACGCGGAAGGCCGGGGTTGATCCTTCATGGCTGAGATACGCAACTACACGCTAAATTTCGGGCCGCAGCATCCGGCGGCGCACGGCGTGCTGCGCCTAGTGCTGGAACTCGACGGCGAGGTGATCCAGCGCGCCGATCCGCACATCGGCCTATTGCACCGCGCCACCGAAAAACTCGCTGAAACCAGGACCTTCATCCAGTCGGTGCCCTACATGGACCGGCTGGACTACGTCTCGATGATGTGCAACGAGCATGCCTACGTCATGGCGATCGAGAAGCTGCTCGGCGTGGTGCCGCCAGTGCGCGCGCAGTACATCCGAGTGATGTTCGACGAGATCACGCGGATCCTGAACCACCTGCTGTGGCTCGGCGCGCATGGCCTGGATTGCGGCGCAATGACGGTGTTCCTGTACTGCTTCCGCGAGCGCGAAGACCTGATGGACTGCTACGAGGCGGTTTCCGGCGCGCGCATGCACGCGGCCTACTACCGCCCAGGCGGTGTCTACCGCGATCTGCCGGATGCCATGCCGCAGTACCGCGCGCAGCACACGCGCAATGAACGCACGCTGAAGGAAATGAACAGCAACCGGCAGGGCTCCCTGCTGGACTTCATCGGGGACTTCGTCGCCCGTTTTCCCAAGTGTGTCGACGACTACGAGACGCTGCTCACCGAGAACCGCATCTGGAAACAGCGCACCGTCGGCATCGGCGTGGTCACTCCGGAGCGCGCCATGGCGCTGGGTTTTTCCGGCCCGATGCTGCGCGGCTCCGGCGTAGAGTGGGACCTGCGCCGCAAGCAGCCCTACGAGGTCTACGACAAGCTCGATTTCGACGTGCCGGTCGGCAAGAATGGCGACTGCTACGATCGCTACCTGGTGCGCATCGAGGAAATGCGCCAGTCGAACCGCATCGTCAAGCAGTGCGTGGACTGGCTGCGCGCCAATCCCGGCCCGGTGATGACCGACAACCACAAGGTCGCGCCGCCTTCGCGCGTGGAGATGAAGGCCAACATGGAAGAGCTGATCCACCACTTCAAGCTCTTCACGGAGGGCATGCATGTGCCCGAGGGCGAGTGCTATGCCGCGGTCGAGCACCCGAAGGGCGAGTTCGGCATCTACCTCGTCTCCGACGGCGCGAACAAGCCCTATCGCCTGAAGATCCGCGCGCCCGGCTTCCCGCACCTGGCCGCGATGGAGGAAATGTCGAAGGGGCACATGATCGCCGACGCGGTGGCGATCATCGGCACCATGGACATCGTCTTCGGTGAGATAGACAGGTAGCCGCTCGATGACTTTGTCCGCCGCCTCGCTGCAGAAAATCGACAGGGAAGTTGCCAAGTACCCGGCCGACCAGAAGCAGTCCGCCGTCATGGGCGCGCTGATCGTCGCGCAGGACGAAAAGGGCTGGTTGTCGACCGAGACCATGGATGAAGTCGCGGACTACCTCGGCATGGCGTCGGTCGCGGTGTACGAGGTGGCGACCTTCTACGGCATGTACAACCTGAAACCGACCGGCAAGCACAAGCTCACCATTTGTACCTGCCTGCCTTGCGGTCTGCAGGGTTCGCTCGCAGCGGCCGACCACCTGAAGGCGCGCCTCGGCATCGATTTCGGCGAAACCAGCGCCGACGGGCGCTTCACGCTGAAGGAGGGCGAATGCATGGGCGCCTGCGCGATGGCGCCGGTGGTGCTGGTGAACAACAAGAAGATGCACGACTACATGTCGGCCGAGAAGCTGGACGCGCTCGTCGACGAGTTGAGGAAGGCCTGAGATGCTGAACTACGGACCCGATGCGATCCTGATGGCGGGCCTCGACGGCGCCAACTGGCATCTCAAGGATTACGAGGCACGCGACGGCTACCAGGCATTGAAAAAAATATTGCGGGAGAAAATCAAGCCCGAAGACCTGATCGCGGACTTCAAGAAGTCCGGCCTGCGCGGCCGCGGCGGCGCAGGCTTCCCCACGGGCCTCAAGTGGTCGTTCATGCCGCGCCAGTTTCCCGGCGCGAAATATCTGGTCTGCAATTCCGACGAGGGCGAGCCGGGTACCTGCAAGGACCGCGACCTGCTTCGCTACAACCCGCATGCGGTGATCGAAGGCATGATCGTTGCCGCCTACGCCATGGGCGCCACGGCCGGCTACAACTACATCCACGGCGAGATCTGGTCGGTGTACGAACAGTTCGAGGAGGCCCTGGCGGAGGCGAAGCAGGCTGGCTACCTCGGCAAGAACATCCTCGGTTCGGACTTCTCGTTCGAGCTCTACGCGCACGCCGGCTACGGCGCTTACATCTGCGGGGAAGAGACCGCGCTGCTGGAGTCGCTGGAAGGCAAAAAGGGCCAGCCGCGATTCAAGCCGCCGTTCCCGGCGAGTTACGGCCTCTACGGCAAGCCCACCACCATCAACAACACCGAAACATTCGCCGCGGCGCCTTGGATCGTGCGCAACGGAGGCGACGCGTTCCTCGCGCTTGGCAAGCCGAACAACGGCGGCACCAAGCTGTTCTCGGTGACCGGCCACGTCGCGAAGCCCGGCAACTTCGAAGTGAAGCTCGGCACGCCGTTTGCAAAACTGCTGGAAATGGCGGGCGGCATGCGCGGCGGCAAAAAGCTCAAGGCGGTTATTCCCGGCGGCTCGTCCATGCCGGTGCTGCCGGCCGACGTGATGATGCAGACCGACATGGACTACGACTCCATCGCCAAGGCGGGCTCGATGCTGGGCTCGGGCGCCGTGATCGTAATGGACGAAACCACCTGCATGGTGCGCGCGCTGGAGCGCCTGTCGTATTTCTACTACGAGGAATCCTGCGGCCAGTGCACGCCCTGCCGCGAGGGTACCGGCTGGCTCTACCGCGTGGTGCATCGGATCGAGACCGGGCAGGGAAAGATGGAAGACCTGGCGCTGCTCGACAACGTCGCCGACAACATCGCCGGCCGCACTATTTGCGCGCTGGGCGACGCTGCGGCGCTGCCGGTGAAGAGCTTCCTCAAGCATTTCCGACAGGAATTCGTCCACCACATCGAGCATAAGCACTGCCTCGTGACGGCGGATATCGAACCGAAGTGGGGGCGGGCTGGCGCATTTATGGATTCCGCAGAAAAACGCAAAGCCGCATAAAAATGCTCAAGGTAGAAATCGACGGCAAGCTGGTCGAAGTCCCGCACGGTTCCACCGTGATGGACGCGGCGCACAAGCTCGATATCTATGTGCCGCATTTCTGCTATCACGAGAAGCTCTCCATCGCGGCCAACTGCCGCATGTGCCTGGTCGAGGTCGAGAAGGCGCCCAAGCCGCTGCCGGCCTGCGCTACGCCGGTCACGGACGGCATGAAGGTGAAGACGGCCTCCGCGGTGGCGAAAAAGGCGCAGAACAGCGTGATGGAGTTCCTGCTCATCAACCATCCGCTCGACTGCCCGATCTGCGACCAGGGCGGCGAGTGCCAACTGCAGGACCTCGCGGTCGGCTACGGCGGTTCGGCCTCGCGCTTCCAGGAAGAAAAGCGCGTGGTGCTGCACAAGGACATCGGCCCGCTGGTGGCGGCCGAGGAAATGAGCCGCTGCATCCAGTGCACGCGCTGCGTGCGCTTCGGCCAGGAAATCGCCGGCGTCATGGAACTCGGCATGATCGGGCGCGGCGAGCATTCCGAGATCGTTTCCTTCGTCGGCAAGACGGTCGATTCCGAGCTGTCGGGCAACATGATCGACATCTGCCCGGTTGGCGCGCTGACCTCGAAGCCCTTCCGCTACAGCGCCCGCACCTGGGAGCTGGCGCGGCGCAAGTCGGTGTCGCCGCACGACGGCCTGGGTTCGAACCTGGTGGTGCAGGTCAAGCAAAACAAGGTGATGCGCGTCCTGCCGCTGGAGAACGAGGACATCAACGAGTGCTGGCTGTCCGACAAGGACCGCTTCTCCTATGAGGCGTTGAACTCGGACGAACGCCTCACTGCGCCGATGGTAAAGAAGAACGGCCAGTGGGAGGAGACCGACTGGCAGAGCGCGCTTGAATTCGCGGTCGGCGGCCTGAAGGATTTCGGCGTGCTGGCTTCGCCGCACGCCACGCTCGAAGAACTTTATCTGGCTGGCAAGTTGGGCGGCCCCGCGGATTTCCGCCTGCGCCACCACGATTTCTCGGGCGACGGCAAGCGTAAGGGCATCCCCTGGCTCGGCATGCCGATCGCCGACCTCGCCAAGCTCGACCGAGTACTGGTGGTCGGCTCGTTCCTGCGCAAGGACCACCCGCTGATCGCACAGCGCCTGCGCCAGGCCGCCAAGCGTGGCGCGCAGATCCACGTGCTGCACTCCGTGGATGACGACTGGCTGATGAACGTCAAGAGCAGGAAGATCGTCGCTCCTTCGGAGATCCTGAATTCGATTGCCTCCTTCAGCGAAGTCCTTAAGGGCGCGAAAAATCCGGCGATCCTGATCGGCAATTTCGGCCAGCAGCACCCGCAGGCGGCGGCGATCCATGCGGCTGCCCAGGCGATGGGCATCAAGGT